>Ga0226835_1000420_pt1 | contig 51302 bp, 51 predicted proteins | sample LAC_MetaG_1_FD_163627 | JGI IMG/M metagenome (GOLD analysis project Ga0226835, IMG submission 163627) | Anaerobic ammonium oxidizing microbial communities from anammox membrane bioreactor (MBR) in UC Berkley, California, United States -... | ecosystem: Engineered > Bioreactor > Anaerobic >...
GCAGCCTGGACGTGGTGCTGTCGCGCTACATCCTGGACGAGATGATCAGAGTGCTGCCGCGTCTGCCCAGAATCCGGATGACGCCGGCGGAAATCCGCGACCTGGCCGACAGCTTCATGTTCCTGGCCGATGTCGTCGAGCCGGAAGGCGAGCACGACGCGAATTTGCGCAACCCGGCCGATCAGCCGGTGTTGCTCACGCTGTCGGCTGCGAAGGCCGATTACCTGATTACCGGCGACAGGGACTTGCTGGCGTTGGCGAAGCAGTACCCCATCGTTACGCCCACGGAATTCTGGGCCCGACACGGAGGTTGATCAGAAATCCACCGCCCCCGCAACAAAACGTTGCGTTTCCGCCCGTAGAACGCTTTCCACGCACGAAAACGCATCATTTGGTTGCAGGGCAGCCTCGACACCCCGCGCCAGCAGATCTACCGCGGGACATCGAGGCCCGACGGCTGGACGCTGTACCACGCCCTGTCCGAGCCGCTCGAAGGACTGGCGGGGCGCTCGCCGGCCCGTGATGGTTCGGCCACGGCCGGCCGGGGTACGGGCCCGCGCCATCGCAGACCAGCAGCGACGAAGAAGAGGCGAGTTGTCGCGGGCCAGGAGAGTCGTGACAGGGGTTCGTCCAGTCAGACGGCCGCCAGGTTGCGTGACTTGCGCGGCCGGCCGCCCAGTCGACCGTTGTTGCGGGCCGCCGCAGCCTTGGCCTCGCTCGTCTTGCGTCCGCCGGCGCTGCCCAGTTCTGCGGCTCTCCAGCGCCTGGAGCCCAGCAGGCCCTGGAGCAGCGCGGGCAGATAGAGGTCTGCATCGAGCCGCGGAAAGTGGACGCCCAAACCGGACGGGCTGATCTCGATCTCGCCGAGTTGTCGCGGTGTGGCCTGTTGCAGTTCCTGCGCCGCCTCCGGGTGGAAAGCGATCTCCAGACCGCTGGAAAGCGCGATCACGATCCGGTTCCGCCTGCGATCGTATCGAGCCGTCTTCGCCATCGGCCCCGCACGAAGCCGGCTCGCCGCGCGGCGAGCAGCAAGATCGAAATCTTCGTCAAGCATGACTGTAGGCACTCTAATAGAAACCCAAGCAGTTTGGGTAAAACGAACGCCGGTAATAAAGATCTGCGCGAGCGTCCTGGAATCAGTTCCGCACTCTATGGCGCCAACGTGGCGCATGCACTCGACCTGATGGCCTGCTCGCGCCCGACGAAAGGCCTGCTCCCGCCCAACGACGAAAAGATCAAGGAGGAGAGTGGGGCGCACTGCCGCGTCACGTCGTAACCACACTGCGGTAGCGTTTCCGGCCGCGTCATGTGATCAGCCTGCGCAGAGCCAACCGTCACGAATGGAATCGTTATGCCGCGCAAACCGGATCCTGAACGGATCGACGCCTACGCCCCGGAGGCCACGGCCGACTGGTTCGAGCGCGCCCGCATTCGAGCGCGCCCGCAGTGACGCCCCAGTAGTTCCTTGCTACAATTGCAGACTACTACCCCGACGGCTTCGGCTGTCGGGCGCGGGGCCTCTTCGGAGGCCCCTGCTTTTTTGCGCAGTACTAACAATTAGGTCCGCGGTACGCCGTGGAAATGGCTCGATCCGGTAGCGCTGTTCGAGAAGGTGCTCGGACCGCAAAACGAGTTGGTGAAAGTCAAGTACTTCACCGCGCGCGTGCAACCTTCGCCTCGCGATCCGGAGGTGAACGTCCGCCAGGACGCCTACCTTCGCGCCTTGCAGGCACACTGTCCTCTGGTGGAGTTGTATTACGGAGAGTTTCTGCGCCACCGGGTATCGATGGAGCACGCCAATCCGCCGCCGGCGAGTGTCGAGGTCTGGAGGAACGAAGAAAAGGGCTCCGACGTAAATCTCGCGCTGCACCTTCTAAACGATTCGTGGCTCAGCGCCTACGACTGCGCGGTAGTCGTCTCCAACGACTCGGATCTGGCCGAGTCGCTGCGACTCGTCAGGGCGCAAAATCACAAGCTCGTCGGGCTCGTGACCCCGGGCGCGCCGAAGCGCAAGACTTCACGCCAGCTTCGCCAGCATGCGAATTTCTTGAAACCCATCCGCACCTGGATGCTGGAAGCGAGTCAGCTGCCCGAGGTTATTCCCGGGACGAGTATTCACAAGCCGGGCGGTTGGTGAGGCCCAGTTGATGCCAGATGTTCAAGCGTGCGCGCCTGGCGGCCGGGGTGCCGCCGGACCCACTCCTCGAGCGGCGCCGAGCGCGCCCGCATCGTGCCGACACCCGCGAGGATGCCGTCGGCGCTGATCGAGCGCGCGCGTTGCCGCTTCGAGTCGCAGGGTGCCACGCCGCCGCATTAACCGGCCGCACCCGCAACGCCAGGCATCAGCGGCCATGCCCGCTGCAACCAAACGTTGCGTTTCCGCGCGTGGAACGCATTCCACGCGTGAAAACGCAACATTCGGTTGCCGGCCAACCGCACGCGTGCCGTCACCGCTGCCGCGCGATGCGGGCCAGCCGCCCGCCTGCCGCCTGCCGGCGACAGTCGGCACATCCGCAACACCCAACCACCAAACCAGTTCACCCGCTGAACACATGCTGCTAGCATCGGTTCAATGCCTGAACGCGCCGACTCCGACCCCAACCCCCAGACCGCCGGCCCAGCGTCCGGCCAACCGGGCTGGCACGTCGTCTACACCAAGCCCCGCCAGGCACGCCTGGCCGAGCAGAACCTGCTGCGCCGGCGCGACGAAACCTGGCTCTCCACGATCGGCAAGTGGATGCGCCTCGCCCCGCTGCGCGCCACGCTCGGAGCCGAGCACCCGCTGCGCCCCGGCGCGCGCGTGCGCGTGGTGGCCGGACCCTTCGCCGGGCTGCAGGCGCTGGTGACCGCAAGCGCCGCGCGCCGGGTGGAGATTTTCCTGAGCCTGCTGGGCCCCGACGCGCGCGTGAGCGTGCGCCGGGAGCAGCCCGAGCCGCTTCCGGCCTGATTCGCCCGAGCGCGCGAAGCCGTCGGCTTCGCCGCACGAACCAGGGCCGAAAGCCACCGCCGCGTGCGGCCTCGAAGGAGGCGCGCACTGCGGTAGCAATTCAAATGAACGAACGACCCACCCCCGAACCCGCGCAGGAGGAGACGCTCTTCCACGTGCTGCGCACGCTCGAAGCCAACCCGCGCACCAGCCAGCGCGAACTGGCCGACTCGATGGGCATGAGCCTGGGCAAGGCGAACTACTGCCTGAAGGCGCTGCTCGACAAGGGCCTGATCAAGATGCAGAACTTCCGCAACAGCCGCAACAAGCTGGCCTACGCCTACCTGCTCACGCCTGCCGGCGTGGCGGCGAAGACGAGCCTTACGGCGCGATTCCTGAAGCGGAAGATGGCCGAGTACGAGGCGTTGAGGGTGGAGATCGAGGAGTTGAGGCGGGAGGTTGGGGAGTGACGTTCGTCGGATTGGATTGAAATGAGAAGAGACCTGGACTACGATGGAACCCTCATCCGCCCCCGGCAGTAAGCCTTCCCTCATCGATTCAGGGATTGCCGAACCCCGGGGCTCATCTTTTTCCGGTCCCGGAACGGGCGATCTGCTGCGCCATGTCACTCCGATCGTCACGGCGGTGATGGTCGATGCCGGGTTCTTCCTCAAGCGCGCACGCCACGTGTTCGGGTCGTTGTCGCCGGAGGCTGCCGCCAAGAAGCTCCACCGGCTGGCGCTCGACCACCTCAACGACAACAAGGATCGCCAGCGGACAGCCAGGCTGTATCGAATCTTCGTTTACGACGCCCCGCCCGTCGCCTGGAAGGGACACACGCCGCTCGGCAAGAAATCGCTCGATCTCGGCAAGTCGGATCCGGCACTGTGGCGCCACAAGTTTCACGACACGCTGCGAGGCCAGCGCAAAGTGGCGTTGCGCATGGGGGAGATTCCCACCAGTCAGGTGCGCTGGCAGCTCGAGCCGGACGCACTCAAGGACCTGACCAACGGCAAGCGCCATTGGGATGAACTCAGCGACGACGATTTCCGGCTGGATTTCCGCCAGAAGGGCGTCGATATGCGCCTCGGGCTGGACATCGCCTCGCTTTCATACAAGCGGCAGGTCAACCAGATTGTCTTGATCTCCGGGGACGCAGACTTCGTGCCAGCCGCCAAGCTCGCACGCCGCGAAGGAATCGACTTCATTCTCGATCCGATGTGGGCCACGATCCGGCCGGATCTGTTCGAGCACATCGATGGTTTGCGAAGCGTCTGCCCGAAACCGGTGAAGAAGGCCAAAGACGGCCCCGCCGCCAACCCCGCATGAGCCACCGGCCCTTCACAACACATCGCGCAAACACCGATACCCCACCCATGAAAAACTTCGCCCTAATCGGTGCCGCCGGCTACGTCGCACCCCGCCACATGCAGGCGATCAAGGCCACCGGCAACCGACTCGTTGCCGCGCTCGACCCCAGCGATTCGGTCGGTGTGATCGACAGCCATTTCCCCGAGGCCGATTTCTTCACCGAGTTCGAGCGCTTCGATCGCCACATCGACAAGCTGCGACGGGCGAATCACGACCGGCGGGTGGATTACGTGTCGATCTGCTCGCCCAACTACCTGCACGACTCGCACATGCGCTTCGCGTTGCGCTCGGGCGCCGACGCGATCTGCGAGAAGCCGTTGGTGCTCAACCCGTGGAACATCGACGGCCTGCTCGAGATCGAGAAAGACTCGGGCCGCCGGGTGAACACCATCCTGCAGCTGCGCCTGCACCCGTCAATCATCGCGCTTCGCGAGAAGGTGCAGGCCGGCCGGCGCGACACGAAGCACGAGGTCGACCTCACCTACATCACCTCGCGCGGACACTGGTACCTGCAGAGCTGGAAGGGCGACGTGAAGAAGTCGGGCGGCATCGCCAGCAACATCGGCGTGCACTTCTTCGACATGCTGCACTTCGTCTTCGGCGAGCTTCAGCAGAACGTGGTGCACCTCTCCACCGACACCAAGGCGGCCGGCTATCTCGAATACCGCCACGCGCGGGCGCGCTGGTTCCTGTCGGTGGACATCGAAGACGTGCCGCCGTCAGCACGCGAGAAGGGCCAGCGCACCTGGCGGTCGATCACGCTCGATGGCGAGGAGATCGAGTTCTCGGGCGGCTTCACCGACCTGCACACGCGCAGCTACGAGGAGATCCTCGCCGGACGCGGCTTCGGCCTGGAAGAGAATCGCGTTGCGATCGAGACGGTGTCGACGATCCGCAGCGCAAAGCCGAACCTGCTGCAGGGCGAGGTTCATCCGTACGTCAAGAAGTACGCATGAGCTTCTACCAGCACCCCAGCGCCTTCGTCGACGAAGGCGCGCAGATCGGTGAAGGTTCGCGCATCTGGCACTTCGTGCACGTGTGCGGCGGTGCTCGCATCGGCGAGGGCGTGTCGCTCGGCCAGAACGTCTTCGTCGGCAACCGGGTAGTGATCGGCGATCGCTGCAAGATCCAGAACAACGTCTCGGTGTACGACAACGTTCACCTGGAGGAAGGCGTGTTCTGCGGGCCAAGCATGGTGTTCACCAATGTCTACAACCCGCGCGCGCTCATCGAACGCAAGGACGAATACCGCGACACGCTCGTGAAGCGCGGCGCCACGCTGGGCGCCAACTGCACGATCGTCTGCGGCATCACCATCGGCGAATTCGCCTTCGTCGGCGCGGGCGCGGTGGTCACGAAAGACGTGAAGCCGTATGCGCTGATGGTGGGAGTGCCGGCGCGGCAGATCGGGTGGATGAGCGAGTACGGCGAGCAACTCGACCTGCCGCTGCAAGGCAAGGCGGAAACCACCTGCCCCCACACCGGCGAGCGCTATCAGCTCGACGGCGACGCCGTACATAAACCGGGCCGCAAACAGACGAAGTCATGACCATTCCTTTCATCGATCTCAAGGCCCAGTACCGTGCCCTTCAGCCGCAAATCCAGGCGCGTATCAACGCGGTGTTGGAGCATGGCCAGTACATCATGGGACCGGAAGTAAAGGAGCTCGAAGAAAAGCTTGCTGCCTACACTGGCGCCAGGCATTGCATCACCGTGGCCAGCGGCACCGAGGCGTTACTCATCAGCCTGATGGCGCTCGGCGTCGGCCCCGGAGACGAGGTCATCACCACTCCGTTCAGCTTCGTTGCCACCGCAGAGGTCATCGTCCTGCTCGGTGCAACGCCGGTCTTTGTCGATATCGAACCCGATACCTGCAATATCAGCGCAGGTCTCATCGATGCGGCAATCACCGAACGGACCAAAGCCATTGTTCCGGTCAGCCTCTACGGGCAACCCTCGGATATGGACGAGATCAATGCCGCCGCTGCGCGATACGGCAACATTCCGGTCATCGAAGATGCTGCGCAAAGCTTTGGTTCGATCTACAAAGGCAAAAGAAGCTGCAGTCTGAGCACCATTGGCTGCACCAGCTTCTTCCCCAGCAAACCACTCGGGTGCTATGGGGACGGCGGAGCGATCTTCACCGATGACGAGAGCATTGCTCAGGTCTGTCGGGAAATTCGCGTGCACGGACAAAGCCGTCGCTACGTCCACACGCGCATCGGCGTAGGCGGCCGCATGGATACCCTGCAGTGCGCCATCGTGCTGGCCAAGCTCGAGCGTTTTGCCTGGGAACTGGAGCGGCGCGTGATCGTCGCCGAGCGATACAACCAGCTGATGGACGAAGCGGGAATTCGGCGCGTACAACAGCGTCCCGATCGAACCAGCGTCTTCGCGCAGTACACCATCCTGATCGAAAACCGCGAGGCTCGGCAGAAACAGTTGAAAGATGCCGGGGTGCCCACCGCCGTGCATTACCCGGTGTCGCTTAACGAACAACCCGCTTACATGCACCTCTGCCGTTCCGGTGATACGCCAGTGGCTCGGCAGATGGCCCGGCTAGTGATGAGCGTCCCGATGGGGCCGGATCTGGATGCGGAAACCCAATCCGTGGTTTTGCGAGCCCTGGTCGATATGGCCCCGACCGAATGATCGAAAGAGCCATGGTTTTTTTGCGAACCAGGCTTCCGGCACACTCGTTTGCGCGCCAGGTCTCCGTTCTGGCTTCCGGAACAGCGATCGCCCAAGCCATACCCATCGCGGTAAGCCCGATCCTCACTCGGCTCTACCCGCCCGAGGAGTTCGGTCTGGTTGCGCTTTACATGGCCTGCGTGGCAGTCATCGCAGTGGTTGCGACGTTGAAGTATGAGTTGGCGATTACCTTGCCCGCATCGGACGACGACGCCGCGCACATCGTGTCGTTTACGCTCAAGCTCTGTGCAGCGGTCAGCGTCCTCATCTACCTGCCGATCATGTTCTTCGGGGATGCCGTTGCGCAGCAACTCGGCAACCCTGCACTCGCTCCCTGGTTTTATCTGCTGCCCGTCTCCGTCTTTGCGACAGGTGCGTTCAACGTCTTTCAGTACTGGTGCAACAGGAAGTCGCAGTACCGGCAAATGTCGGTCAATAGAGTGCAGAACGCGGGTTTCACGGCGCTGTCCAATATCATCCTCGCACTCGCAAAGCAGACGAAAGGCGGTCTGATAATTGGCGGTGCACTGGGTCAAATCGCGTCAGCGGCATTGATTGGCCGCCGCGTCTGGAATCAGAACCGACTGTCGTTCTCGGTGACCACGCCGAGAGGTGAACTCGTGCAGGCCAAACGCTACGCGAGCCATCCGAAGCACATTGCACCCGCACAACTCATTGGTGTGGCGGCGCAGCAGATTCCCGTATTCATGATCGGGAGCCTGTTTTCGCTGGCCACAGTCGGCTTCTTCTCGATGGCTTATCGGCTCGTGAGTCTGCCTTCAGGCCTGATAGCCAGCGCTATCGGCGACGTCTACCGACAGAGAATTTCCGTCGCCTTCAGCGAAAGAGGCGAATTCAGGGATGTCTTCGTCAGAACCTTGAAAAGGACCACGCTGCTTGCAGCGCCGCCGTTCATCATTCTCTATCTTCTGGCACCGCTGCTGTTCGAGTGGGTCTTCGGATCGTCATGGCGGGTAGCCGGCGAGTATGCACAGATATTGGTTGTTTCCTCATTTTTCCAGTTTGTTTTCACACCGATCGACAAGGGTGCGGTGGTCGTGGGCGCAACGCGATACATCTTCGCGTGGCATGTCGCGCGCTTCCTTGGTCTGATGTTGCTCCTGGCCGCAACAGGTGTATTCACCTTCTCGATTCAGAAGGTCCTATGGTGGTTTGTTGCTTTGAATGTCACCCTGTATACGGTTGATGGTGTCGTGGAGCTTTGGCTCGCAAATGGGCGTACGCATGGCAAGTAACGCAGATTTCAGCGACCCCGACTTCTGGTCGGAAGCCTGGATCAAACACATCGAGACATACCTTAAGGCACCCGCGCGGTGCGGTGTCTGGCTGAATGCAATTCTTGGTGACAAGTCGCTTACCGTTCACGAATGCGCCGGTGGAAGTTGCCGAGACTCACGTTATCTATTCAATTTGGGATACAAGGCATCGGGTAGCGATTTCGATGAGAAGACTCTCGCATACGTGAGAAATAGATTTGCGAGCTCGGCGTTTGCTATTCAACGGGAGGATGCATTCCGCTTGTCTTATGGAAATTCGAATTTCGATGTCGTGTTCCATAATGGGTTTTGGGTATGCTTCGATGATGATCGAGCGCTGCTCGAGCTGCTCAGGGAGCAAGTGCGTGTTACGAGACGCCTGGCCATCGGGTTAGTTCACAACGCAGCGAATGCATCAAACGTGAAGATTTTTCGCGAGAAGAGTGAGCATGATGGGCTGTACAAAATAAGATTCTTTGACAGGGAGAAGTTGAAACAGATTCTGGAGGAATCGAAGATCAATTATCGGAGCTATCGGTTCGAAAAATTTGGCGGTCCGGTGGATCGCCTGTATGCACTGGAAAGGAAGTTTCCAGTCCTGTCGGCTCCGATAAGATGGTTGGTTCCGAGGCTTTATCGGTTTCAACCCTGGTCTCGGGTCGAAAGAATTGCGTTGATTGTGGACCTGGGGACTTCCCCGGTTTAGCCGGCAATCATCAAAGCCATTCCATGCGCGGACTGGTCTTCTCGTCGTTTACAAACGCCTACGCTTTGTTCAGGAGCGCGAGCCGCCTCGGCGTAGACTTGTTCACTACAGACGAGAACCCAACTTTTCCGCTGTCGGTGGATACGGCGGAGGGCAGTGCTGATTGGCTTTTTTTTACCGAAGAGGCCTCGCTACGCCGAGCCTTGGCTGGCGAACTGCAGGGTAATTTCCTCCCAGCGAACTTCCCTGTCGAACTGCTCGACGACAAGTGGGCGTTCGTCGAGTGGTTACGGTCTAATCCGGTGCTGACCGGGGGGCTCCAGCAGTGGCCTGTCTCCTCCATCGAGCAGGTTCGTTACCCTTGTCTGCTCAAGGCCAAACACTCCTGGGTTGGCTCCGCCAAACTTCCGCGCGGATGGGTGTGCAGATCACCGGCCGAGGCAAAGGCGCGCCTAGGAGACCTCGAGACCGGGAATCTGAGCTATGAGTTCTTTTTCTTCCAGGAATGGCTGGGCGATGGGGACTGCCGGGTAATTTCGGTGTGCGGCTTTCACGATTCTGAACACCACTCGCGCAATCTGACGGCCGTCGTCGAGCGAGTCGCTTCGCACACCGAAGGGCTGAGTTGTTCAGCGGCTGTTCAGACAATAGAAGACGATTGGCGATTACTCTCGCGCACTGCGGCGATCCTGGATGCGCTCGAGTTCACGGGGCCTTACGAAATGGAGTATCTCGTAAGCGGCACGCGTGTGGCCGTTCTGGAGTTGAACCCACGCTTCTGGATGCAGCATTCGATCTTCCTGGCCGATGGAAACGGGCTGGTAAAACGCTATCTGGGAATCGAAGACGAGGTCGATCGAGAACGGAAGACAATCGAGCCGATGATATGGATCGACGGTCTTCATCTCATACAGATGCTCACCAAGTTGCGCCTGAGGTTCCCATTGATGGTTTTCGGGAGGCTGTTCTTGGCGGAAAGAAGGGTCGTGATCTGGCCATCTGTACCGGTAGCGATTCGCGTCTGGCTCAGAACGGTGCGAAACAGGCTCATGAAGCACTTCAGGCATTTGGCTGCCGATACTCCATCGCAACGATTACGAGCGTGAGTCTGTCCGTCGTCGATCCTGTGGCGTGCAAAGCGAGTAATGGTTTCTGCTGGGCGTCGAGCGGAGCGGTTGCCTGGTTGCAGGAGATCTTGAGAGAGCGATTCGGCCAAGCTATCAGGATTGACACTAGCCATGGTGACCGCGTTCTGCTGGGGCAGGCGAACTCCGAGAGAGGGATTACTCTGGACCTGAATGGCAGCACGTTCACGCGCACTGACTCTGATCTACCTTGCTCGCATTGGAGTCCGGCAGCGGAAGGTTGGCGCGCTGCGATCGCGAGTCCATTACCAGCACCCGGAGCGAGGCAACTTCCCTCACCCTTGATCGAAGAGACATCCGAGGGGTTCCGGATCCACTACGACATCCTCGGCCTTACCTACTGGATGCTCTCGCGCCGCGAAGAGATCGGCCGGACTGACCTCGACGCGCACGGTCGCTTCCCCGCCAGTGCCTCTCACGCGTACAAGCACGGCTACCTCGAACGCCCCATCGTCGACGAGTGGCTCGATATCCTCGGACAGGTGATGCAGAGAACCTGGCCCGGAATCGAACTGACACAGCACCGCTTCGATCTTAAGCTCTCGCACGACGTGGACGGCCCCAGCCGCTACGGATTTCTACCGTGGGCAGGCATCGCACGCGCAATGGCCGGAAACGCTATCAAGCGCGCAGATCTCGTTGGCGCGGCACAGGCGCCGTGGATCCGGCTACGAACCACAGACCGCCTTCATCCATCCGACCCGGCGAACACCTTCGACTGGATCATGGACGTCTCGGAGCGGCACGGTCTCGCGAGCGCCTTCTATTTCATATGCGGGCGTACGTCCCCGCAGCACGATGCGCACTACGAACCCGAGCACCCCGCCATTCGGCACCTGATGCGCTCGATCCACGAACGCGGCCACGAGATCGGGCTTCATCCGAGCTACGACACCTACCGGAATCCGGACGCCATTGTTTCGGAAGCGCGTCGACTGCGCGCGGTTGCGGACTCCGAAGACATTCGCCAGCCGCACTGGGGCGGCCGCATGCATTTCCTGCGCTGGGAGCATCCGACGACGATCTACGGCTGGGAACTAGCCGGCATGGACTACGACAGCACGCTCAGTTATGCCGACCACGCCGGCTTTCGCTGCGGAACCTGCTTCGAATATCCGGCGTTCGACCCGGTAGCCGAGCGCATGCTTAACCTGCGCATTCGTCCTCTGGTTGCCATGGATTGCTCCGTCATGGCGCCTCGTTATATGGGTCTGGGCGACGGTGAGCGCGCGTTTGAGAAGTTCAGGCAGTTGAAGGATGCCTGTCGGGCGGTGGGTGGGTCGTTTACGCTGCTTTGGCATAACACGGAATTCGATTCCGAGGCGAAGCGGGAGTTGTATCGGAGTGTTGTTGCGCACTGATGACAAATTGAAGTTCCGGCTCGACATCAACGGACTCCGCGCATGGGCCGTGATGGTCGTCGTTCTCTACCACCTCGGCGTGCCGGGGTTCAGCGGAGGGTTCGTGGGCGTAGACGTGTTCGTTCTCTCCGGCTCTCTTATGACGGACATCGTTGTCGGCGGTCTTGAGGACGCACGAGACAACCGTCCTCGCTGTAAGCCTTCCACCTTGCCCGCGTGAAGCGCAATCTTGGGGAACGGATCGCCATGCGCGGCGTCTTGCTCGCAATAGCTTGTAGTAACCGCAGATCCTGTCCAACTAGTACAAACAACCGTGTATGCCGCGCCGGCTGTTGATTATTGCAGACAATTTTCCACCTAGCGGAACTACGTCGAGCCGGCGGCCAGGTGAGATGGCGAAGTATCTGCCGGAATTTGGGTGGCAGCCTGTTGTGCTCACTCCGCTACCGGATCCAAGAAATTCTAACTACGACCTTTCAATTGTTCCGAACCTACCCTCCGATTTACGGCGCTATGGGGTGGACTGCGCCTCGCCGCACGGGATTTCTACGGTTCTGGAGCAGGTCGTGCGCATTATGCAGCCACAGAGGCACCCGTACAGCCTATTGCGGGCGAGCCGAAAGATGGTCGCCTGCGTGCTCCGCGAGGAACGAATCGATGCGATCTGGGCGACGGTGCCCCCATTCAATCTTCTTGAGATTGCGGCCCTCGCTTCGAGGCTAAGCGGCCGGCCGTGGATCGCAGATTTTCGAGACGCGTGGCAGTTCGTGCCAAACCTCTTCGTTCGTCTCACGCTGCCGATGCGTCTGAACTACGAGCGGCATCTGCTGGAGAGCGCAGCAGCAGTTACCGCCGTTTCGAAAGGGCTAGCGGAAACACTCGAAAAACGCCATCGACGCAGGGTGTGCACGATCTCGCACGGCTTCGACCCAGAGTTGTGCACGCAGTCACTGCCCAAACGCACAAGCAAGTTTAGTATTGTTTTTACTGGTGGTCTGGTGCTCGGTCGTCCGAACTTTCGACCTCTATTGGATGCAATCGCCAGACTTGTCGCTCGTGGTGAAATGGACTCACGAGACGTTTCCATCGAGTTCTACGGTTCAGACAACGCCGCGAGGCTCGCCGATATGTTTTCTGGCCATCCTTACGCACACCTAATCGTAGATCATGGGTATGTGCCGCGCATGGAAGCGATAGAACACCAGCGGAACGCAACTGTTCTCCTGGCGGCCGGACACCCAAGCGCCCGGGGCGTCATTACCAGCAAGTTGTTCGAGTACATAACAGCGGGCCGTCCGATACTGGCGATCCCACGGGACGGCGACTGCATTGATGAAATGCTAAATGAAACGAATAGCGGAATCAGTTGCACATCAGTCGAGGAGATTGAGCGTGCGCTTTCGATCTTCTATCTCGAATGGAAGAGCAACGGTTCGGTCGCCCATTGTGCGCGTAACGATGTGATTTCGCGCTACTCGAGTCGCAATCGGGCGAGTGATTTAGCCCAACTGCTTGATAAGGTGGCGAATGGTGATGAATAGATCCCTCTCGCCACCTTATCGAGCGGCCGCGCTGGCGTGCTCGCTCCTGATTGGGTTGAATTTACTCAAAGGTGCGCTTGGTGTGCTCGTTGCAGGGGCGCTAATTGTCGCCATTGGAAAGCGGTTGGGTGCTCCGCGCGTCCTTCTACCGATCGTCGTATTTGGCTTGCCATTCCTCACCGCTACCGCGACCTTGGTCGGATTGACTCCGACCGCCTTTGTTATCGCCATAAATCTAATCTTGGTGCTGCTCGTTATCAGAAACCTACCATTACTCCTGAGTCGCCCCTCCTATCGCGGTGTACAGCGATTCCTGATTTGGTGGTTTAGCTTCCTGCTGGTTTATTCAATCTTCTCGATAATAGAGGGCGGGTCCGATTACCGCGTCTTTACCCTGCAATATCTGCTCATATACGGAACCTTCTATTCGCTCGCCGGCGTGTTGGTCATCAGGTACGAAGTTTCCTTGTTCGAGACCATGGTCGTCGGATTGCCCCTGTTTGCGTTTCATTATTGGCTGCTCGCTGCTTCGCCGATCTCTCTATCTGTTATGGCAAACCCGGTGATAGGACTACGGGGCAACGAGGGCTTCGACCCTATAAACGGTGCGCGCACGGCCGGATTAATGCTTTTGACGCCTCTGATCGTATTCGCTACGGAACGTCGAAATATCCGCTGGGTTCCCGAATTCGGCGCCGCGATCGTCCTGAGCGCGCCGTTGGTATGGTACTCCTACACGCGCCAAGTATTTGTTGCAGTCATTTTGGTGGTGTTGTGGATGTTCGCCCTAATGATGCTCAGCCGTCGGCGGGAAGGTGAGTCGCTCGTTCGGAGGTTGACGGCGCTGGGGTTGATGTGCGTGATTATCGCGACATCGGCGCTTCTGGTTATGAGCCTGTTACAAGGCGACACACAGAGCCGACTTCTCCAAGAAGGGCTTGAGACCGACAGAACGGTTTTGTGGAGGGCTTCTTTGGCATTGATCGCCGATCATCCGGTCATTGGCGCGGGTATCGGAGAGTTTCAGAGACGGGGGCTGGGGGAGTGGCCGCACAATTGGTTCATCGAGGCCTGGCTCGTCCTTGGTCTCCCAGGATTGCTCCTAACGATTATCGGTACGGTCGTATTCCTTAATGCGTTGCTTCGCCGGCGCCATGGCTGGGTGGCCGCGTGGCTTCCGTTGGGACTGTACTGGTTGATCGTTGCGCAGTTTAGTGCAGACATTGCGCGCAACTCGCAACTGTTCTTCTTTATGGCATTCGGATTTTATGCCACGGCTTGGGTTTACCAGAGTCCTGGCGTGGAATATCCCGATGCCGCGGCCACGCGTCTGCCGCTGCGTGGGCCCGAACCGGACTCACGACGGTGATGAAGCTCATCATATGGATGAATATGCCCAGCCACCATCAGTCGGGCTTCTTCGAGGCACTGCGTTCCCGGGAGGTGGATCTGCGGGTCAATTACTACGGGAGCGTGACGCGTCGTCGACGTTTACAGGGTTGGGCAGAAGTCGGGACGCTACCGGCCGGTGAAAGACTGGTGAGGCCGGAAGTTTCCGCGTTGCACGCGATCCAAGACTGGCGGGACCGCGTTCATGTCGTTCCAGGCTATGCCTCGGCCTTTCTGCGAAAGCTCGTCGCTGAGCTATCGCGAAGCGGGGCGCCGTGGATGCACTGGAGCGAGCGGTCTCACCCCGGTGCGCGTTGGATGTTGAGTTATCCGCTCAAAGCATGGTACGCGCGGAAGGTGAATACAACCGCGATGGCCGCCCTCGCGGTCGGAGATCTTGCGAGGCTGGACTTCATTCGCTGGGGAATTCGTCCCGAGAAGATCAGGATCCTCCCTTACTCTGGGAGACTGCCACCGAGGTCTATCGAGCCCGACTCTGATATTGCCCGGCTTGGTGGCGAGGCTACGACGGTTTTCTTGTATGTTGGTGCGCTTAACCGCCGTAAGGGTATCGACATACTTCTTGACGCTTTCGCTCAGGTTGCCCGGGTCCATCAAGGGGCAAGGCTCGCCTTGGTCGGTCGAGACGAGACCGGTGGCCGCTACCAGCGGCTTCTGCGCGTTCCCGAACTGCGGGGTCGGGTTCTCCTGAAAGGCCCAATGCCATTCGAGCGCCTGGGTTCTGCGCTTCAGGCTGCCGACGTATTGGTGCTCCCGTCGAGGCACGACGGATGGGGGATGGTGCTTGCGGAAGCGGCCGGCTATGGGAAAGCATTGATTGGATCGGACGCATGCGGTGCTACCGCTCACTTGATCCGAGACGAGTGGAATGGATTCTCGGTACCCGCCGGTGACGCAACGGCGCTGGTGCACGCAATGAAACGCTATGTGGCGGAGCCGGAGTTGGCACGTATACATGGTGCGCGCTCTGCTGCTCGATACTTAGAATTCACTCCAGAGTCCAACGCTAAACGGCTGCTCAGCATCGTTACACAAGGCGGGGACGGCAACGTTGGGGCAACGCGGTCGAACGCAGGGTGATGACCCGTCAAGCCACAGTACTCTTCAACGCAACCTCAGTACAGATGGGAGGCGGGGTTCAAGCAACCGTGTCGTTCGTTCGCTATTTGTTGGAAAGCGATACCGGGTTGCACTGGCATTTAGCGCTTTCTCGCCCCGTGGCCGAGCAACTTATGGGCTTCGGGATTAGCGGCGAGACTCTTGGTGCGGACATATTCGAGCGAGCGCCTGCGCATGACCGCGAAGCGAGACGAACACTCAAGCGGATAGAGAGAGACATACAACCGCGTCTTGTTTTTACTTTCTTCGGACCTGCTTACGTGCGGTTTCGTTCGATGCACTTGTGTGGTGTCGCTGACGGTTGGGTGACGCACTCTACGTCTGCTGCATACAGTGTGCTGGGTTTTAGCAGATCGGCACGAAATGTTCTGCAGTCCATTTATAAGGGTCTTTGGTTTCGGGCGGCGGACAGGTGGGTCGTGGAGGCGGAAGCGGCTCGCGACGGACTGGTCCGGCGGTATCGCATTCCCGCCGAGCGGATCGCGGTAATTCCCAACGGCTGTGCGGCTCACTATCTGAATCGCTCCGGTGGGCCTCCATTGCTCGAGTCTGACGGCCGCTTCCGGTTGCTGACATTCGCCTCCTACTACCCGCACAAGAATCTGGAAATAATCCCGGAAGTGGCCGCAGAACTTGCGCGGATGGGCATTGGGCGGGACATTGAGTTCATATTGACGATTCGTAATGATGAGGCTGCATTGACAAGGATCGAGGCGATGGCGCATCGACTTGGGGTAGCGAACATGATCCGTAATATCGGGCAAGTCGACCTCATCGATGGCCCGAGCTTGTATGAGGCGTGTCATGCGGCATTTATCCCATCTCTACTGGAGACCTTTTCGTCGGCCTATCCTGAGGCGATGGCGATGGGACTTCCGATAATTGCAACCGACTTGGACTTTGCCCGAGGTGTCTGTGGTCCGGCTGCGCTGTACTTTCAACCGAAAGACGCGCGTGCAGCCGCCGCCGCGATCCGATCGATCTATTGTTCGCCGACGCTGCGGCGCCGTTTTGCACAGGAAGGCGCCCGCCAACTGGCGCGGTTTCCAACCGCGGCCGAAAAGAACGGTGCGATCGTGGCGCTTGTCCAGTGGATGGCGCGTGCCGCCCACAGGAGATCGAGTGGCGTTCAAGTTATGTCGGGATGAACCACTCACGCGTGTGGGCTGTAACCAAAGCGAGAAGTTCCGCCGCGTAAGGGAAGTGCGCGCCTGATGTGTGCCATCGTGGGTTCATCTGGTTTTGCCGTTTCTCTTGAAAGACAGGAACGCGCGCTGCGCGCACTCTCACACCGCGGCCCCGACTCACAAGGGACATATCGCCACGAGCCATCGGACGTCTGGCTCGGACACGCACGCTTGGCCGTTCTCGATCTGTCGTCCGCCGCGGAACAGCCGATGGTTAGCACCGATCGACGCGCGGCCATCGTGTTCAATGGCGAGGTGTACAACTTCCGGGAACTACGCTCTCGTCTCGAGGCCGAAGGAACACATTTTCGCAGTCACTCCGACACCGAGGTCGTGCTCGCGCAGTATCTGCGAGACGGCCCTTCGATGCTCGAGCGGCTGAACGGAGTTTTTGCTCTTGCGATACACGATCGCGTAAGCGGAGATCTGCTTCTCGCACGCGATGCGCTCGGGGTAAAGCCCCTGTACTACTGCGAAGCGAGCGGCGGTTTCGTCTTCGCAAGCGAGATCAAGGCGTTGCTTGCTCTCGTGCCGCCCGGAGACCTCGATCCTCAGGCGCTGCATCGTTACCTGACTTACCAGTGGTGTCCGGGCGAAGGAACGCCGCTTCGCAACGTGAAGAAGATGCTTCCCGGCGAGGCCATGATCGTGAATGCCGGGAAGATCAAGCGCCGTTGGCTCTGGTATCGGTTGCCGGTGTGCCGCGGGGTACGCCCCGATCTCGATGAAACGGCGTCGGTGTCGGGAGTGTCTCTGGCTCTTGGTGCCGCGGTGCGGCGGCAAATGGTCGCCGACGTGCCGCTTGGTGCGTTCCTCTCGGGTGGCCTTGATTCGAGCGCTATTGTCGCCTTCGCCCGCGAACAGAACCCTCGATTGCGCTGCTTCACGATCGAGAACGTTGGCGGGCGCGATGCCGGCGAGGCCGACGATCTTCCCTATGCGCGCCGGGTGGCGTCTCATCTCGGAGTGTCGCTCGATGTCGTGACGGTGAACTCTTCCGACATGGCCAGCGACCTGGAACGCATGGTCTACATGCTGGATGAGCCGCTGGCGGATCCGGCACCGTTGAACGTGCTCTACATCAGCCAACTGGCCCGGCGGAATGGCATCAAGGTGTTGCTGTCGGGCGCGGGCGGCGACGACCTGTTCAGCGGATACCGGCGTCACGCGGCCCTGCGCTACGAGGGGCTCTGGAGTGGTCTGCCGCAGGGTCTGCGGGGGCTGTTGGCCCGGGGCTCGGCCGCACTCGACCAGCGCAGTGGCCTGGGCCGCAGGTTGCGGCGCTTGTTCGCGCATGCGGGCGAGGATGACGAGTCCCGCCTTCTCGGCTACTTCGCGTGGGCACCCGAGGCGCATCTTCGCAAGTTGTACAGCCCCGCCTTTGCTGCAGAGGTGGGCGCATCGCGTGCCGATGAGCCGATGCGCGAGTTCCTTGCGACGATTCCTGCTGGAGCGAGCCGCCTGAAGCGCATGCTGGCTCTCGAGCAACGTTTCTTCCTCGCCGACCACAACCTGATCTACACCGACAAGATGTCGATGGCCGCCGGTGTGGAGGTGCGCGTGCCGTTCCTCGATCTGGACCTGGTCGAGTTCGCCGCGCGCATCCCGGACCGCTTCAAGCAGCGCGGACGGACCGGCAAGTGGGTGTTGAAGAAAGCGATGGAGCCCTGGCTTCCGCGCGACGTGATCTATCGTCCCAAGACCGGCTTTGGGGCTCCCTTGCGCCGCTGGCTTCGCCATGAACTGCGCGAGCTGGTTCACGACACGCTTTCGGCCGAGAGCCTCAGGCGGCGCGGACTCTTCGAGCCAACTGCCGTACAGCAGTTGATCGACGACAACGCTGCCGGGCGGCGTGATGCGGCGTATACGATTCTCGCGCTGCTCTGCATCGAGATCTGGTGCCGTCGGTTTGTTGATGGTAGTGCCTCGGTGGCCCTCAATTGACTCGGTGGGACGAGACGATGTCGACGAAAGACGAGGTACTGGAGTTCTGGGATCGTGCGGCGTGTGGAGAGGACCTTCTGCTGCGGGCTCAGGATGTCGACGGGTTCGATGCGCAGGCCAATGCCCGTTACCGTCTCGAACCGTACATCCTGTCGTTTGCCGATTTCGCGGCGTGGCGCGACTGTGACGTGCTGGAAATCGGCCTCGGTCTGGGTGCCGACCATGAACGTTTTGCGCTCAACGGCGCGCGCATGAGCGGCATCGACCTCACCGGACGGGCAGTGGAAATCACGCGCAAGCGTTTCGAACTGAAGGGCTTGCACTCGTCCTTGACGGTCGGAGACGCGGAGGCACTGCCATATGAAGACGCGTCCTTCGATCTCGTTTACTCGTGGGGTGTCATCCACCACACTCCCGATACGGTGAAGGCTGCGAGTGAGATCCTCCGCGTGCTCCGACCGGGGGGGGAATTCAGGGTCATGATCTACCACACCTATAGCCTCGTGGGCGTCATGCTCTGGCTTCGTTACGGGCTGATGCGGGGCAGACCGCTGACATCGCTTGCGGCGCTGTACGCTGCGCATCTGGAGAGTCCCGGCACCAAGGCTTACACGCGCGCTGAAGCAGAGCAACTGTTCAGTGCGGCCGAGCGTGTCCAGACCAAAGTCGAGTTGACCCACGGAGACTTGCTGGAGTCAGGTGCAGGGCAGCGCCACAGGGGCGCAGCACTGTCGCTTGCGCGTCTCGTATGGCCTCGATGGCTCCTGAGGCGCATCGGTAGTTCGCTTGGCCTGTTCCTGCTGGTCTCGGGGCGGAAGGCTCGATGAAGCAGATCCTGCAGTCCTTGAAGACCGGGGCCACTGATCTCGTCGAGGTTCCGAGTCCCGGCGTATCGCCGGGTTCGGTCGCGATCCGCACCTCCGCCTCCCTCGTCTCCGCCGGCACAGAACGCATGCTGGTCGAGTTCGGTCGCGGCGGGCTGCTCTCCAAGGTCCGCCAGCAACCCGACAAAGTCCGCCAGGTACTTGAAAAGGCCCGCACCGACGGTCTCTTCGCCACCCTCGAGGCGGTGCGCAGCAAGCTCGACCAGCCGCTGCCGCTCGGCTACTGCAACGTTGGCCGGGCGATGGCGCTGGGCGCGGGGGTCGACGGCTTTGAAGTCGGCGATCGGATCGTGAGCAACGGCAAGCATGCCGAAGTCGTCGTCGTGCCGCGCAACCTGTGCGCGCGGATCCCGGATTCGGTCGACGACGAGTCGGCCGTCTTCACGGTGCTGGCCGCGATCGGCCTGCAGGGCGTGCGCCTGGCCGCTCCCACGCTGGGCGAGTCGGTGGTGGTCACCGGTCTCGGTCTCATCGGCCTGATCACGGTGCAACTGCTGCGCGCCAACGGTTGCCGCGTGCTCGGCATCGATTTGAATCCTGCACGGCTTGCACTTGCCCGCCGCTTCGGCGCCGAGGTGGTCGACCTGTCGCGCGGCGAAGATCCGCTCGCCGCGGCCGAGGCGTTCTCGCGCGGCCGCGGCGTCGACGCGGTGCTGATCACGGCCTCCACCGCCAGCAGCGAGCCGGTGTCGCAGGCCGCGAAGATGTGCCGCAAGCGCGGGCGCATCGTGCTGGTCGGCGTCACCGGGCTCGAGCTGTCGCGCGCCGACTTCTACGAGAAGGAGCTGAGCTTCCAGGTGTCGTGCTCGTACGGCCCCGGCCGCTACGACCCCGACTACGAGGAGAAGGGGCACGATTACCCGGTGGGCTTCGTGCGCTGGACCGAGCAGCGCAACTTCGAGGCGGCGCTCGACCTGATGGCCAGTGGTGCGCTCGACCTCCGGCCGCTGGTCTCGCACCGCTTCGACATCGACGACGCGGCGAAGGCCTACGACTTGTTGGCCTCCAGTGAACCTTCGCTCGGCATCCTGATCTGCTACCCCTCGGGCCAGGGCGAGGAAGTGCCCGAGCGGCTCGCTTCGCGCGTCGTTCGGCTCGCGCACCCGCAGCCTGAGGGGCAGCCGGTGCGGGCCGCACCCGCTGCGTCCGCCGGGCCCGCGCTCGCGGTGATCGGAGCCGGCAACTACGCCGGCCGGGTGCTCATTCCGGGGTTGCGCAAGGCCGGAGCCACGGTGCGCACGGTGGTCAGCGGCAGCGGCGTCACCGCCGTGCACCACGGGCAGCGCGCCGAAGCCGAATTCGCCGCCACCGACGCACAGGCGACGATCGACGATCCCGCCGTGAACGCCGTCGTCGTGGCCACGCGCCACGACAGCCACGCGCGCTACGTGCTCACCGCGCTGCGTGCCGGCAAGCACGTGTTCGTCGAAAAGCCGCTGTGCCTCACGCTCGACGAGCTCGCCGAAATCGAGGCGCAGCTCGCGGCCTCGCCGGGCCTGCTCCTGATGGTCGGCTTCAACCGTCGCTTCGCGCCGCAGGTGCGCAAGGCGAAGAGCCTGCTCGCCGGCGTGGCCGAGCCGAAGAGCTTCGTGATGACGGTGAACGCCGGCGCGATCCCGCCCGATCACTGGACACAGGACCGCGAAGTGGGCGGCGGCCGCATCGTCGGCGAGGCCTGCCACTTCGTCGACCTGCTGCGCCACCTGGCCGGCGCCCCCATCGTGCGCCACTCGGCGCTGGCGCTCGGCCGGCATCCGTCGCTGGCCGTGCGCAGCGACAAGTCCACGCTCACGCTCGAGTTCGCCGACGGCTCGGTCGGCACCGTCCACTACCTGGCCAACGGCCACAAGGGCTTTCCGAAGGAGCGGCTCGAGGTGTTCTGCGCCGGGCGCGTGCTGCAGCTCGACAACTTCCGCAGGCTGCGCGGGTGGGGCTGGCCGGGGTTTTCGAGGATGAATCTTTGGCGGCAGGACAAGGGCGTTGCGCAATGCCTGGAGGCGTTCGTCGACGCTATTCGCGACGGTGGCCCTGGGCCGATTCCTCTGGAGGAAACCCTCGAGGTCAGCCGAGTCTCGATCGAACTCGAGGCGTCGCTCGTATGAGCGGACTGGTCGCGACGATCGATCGGGCGCTCTATCCGGCGTTCGACAGGAATTGGGATGACGCGCTCTTTCGCGAGAGGATTCTTGCAAGGATCGACCGGAACTCGGTCGTCCTCGATCTCGGCGCAGGCGCAGGCATCGTTCGCGAGATGTACTTCAAGGGTCACGCGAGCAAGGTGTGTGGCGTCGACCTGGACGAGCGCGTCGAGACGAATCCGATGCTCGACGAGGGCAAGGTCTCCGACGCTGGCCGCATTCCCTACCCGGACGAAACCTTCGACATCGTGTTCGCCGACAACGTCATGGAACACATTGCGGAGCCCTTGGCCGTGCTGGCCGAAGTCCGCAGAGTGCTGAAGCCAGGCGGCGTGTTCCTGTTCAAGACACCGAACAAGACACATTACATGCCGACCATCGCGCGGCTGACGCCTCATCGGTTCCATCAGCTCGTCAATCGGCTTCGTGGTCGCGCCGCGGTCGACACGTTTCCCACTTTGTATCGGGCGAACACGAAGCGCGCGGTTCAGCGGCTGGCGGCATCGACGGGGTTTACGGTCGAGAAGATCGACCGCATCGAAGGCCGGCCGGAGTACTTGCGGATCAGTTGGCCGACCTACCTGTTGGGCGCGGCCTATGAGCGGCTGGTGAACGGGACGGAGTTGCTGGCCGCGTTCCGGATCCTTCTCGTTGCGGAACTCAGGAAGCAGTAGCCGCAGCGCTGGTTCACCTCTGCGTTACTCATGCTGATCGACATTATCGCCGGCGCCCGCCCGAACTTCATGAAGATCGCGCCGATCATCCGCGCGATCGAGGCTCATGCTGCTGCCGGTGGCTTGCTGCGCTACCGGCTGGTGCACGAGGTGATCGGCACGCCTCCTTACGTCTTAGTCAATTCGTCCAATCAAGAAAATTATTGACACTTTTGCGTGTTTCTCGCAAAATACTCTGCCATTTCAGAGAAATGAGCATCATGCTGCTCGAATTTCGAGTCTGCAACTTCTGCTCCATCCGTGATCGGCAAGCGCTCAGCTTCGTTGCTTCGAGCGACCGCGCTATGGCGCGTACGAATCTGATGGCTACGGGCCTGAAGTCGCCCTCGCATGCCGTCCGTGTGGCAGTCGTTTACGGGCCTAACGCAAGCGGTAAGTCCACGCTCTTGCGGGCGTTGAACTACGCTCGGGCCGTCGTCGCGGAATCCGCAACGGTCATCCAACCGGGGCAGACATATAACGTGCGGCCGTTCCGACTCGACGCGTCTTGCGCAGAGCAGCCGACCGAGTTCGAACTGAGCTTCATGGTCGATGGTGTTCGGCATCAGTATTCGTTCGCGATGACAGCCCAGCGAATCGTGCGTGAAGCCCTTCTGGTGTATCGCAGCGTCAAGCCGACTCGCCTCTTCGAGCGCCGTCTAAAGGACGACGGGGAGACCTACGGTTTCGAGTTCAGTTCCTACCTTACTGGGCCACGCAAACTCTGGCAGGAAAGCACACGCGCCAATGCACTGTTTCTGTCGACGGCGGCCCAGTTGAACAGCGATGTGCTCAATCCGGTCTTCCGGAGCATCGTTAGAGACATCATCTTCCTGCCGGCCGGCGCCATGTTCGATCCTGATACGACGACAGCTATGCTGGCTACGGTAGAGGGCCGCACAGCGATACGCGATTTCCTTTCGGCTGCCGATGTAGGCATCACCGATGTTCAGGTCGTTTCGCGCAAGGGCATTCGCAGTGAAGTGTCGGTGCGTCCGGATGGCGCTGCCCAGGTAAATCACCAGGAGGGCGAGCACCTCGTTCCGGTGTTCGAGCACAAGAGTGGTTCTGGGACTGCGCTTTTCGAGCTTCACGAGGAATCCGGAGGGACGCAGCGCTTGTACGGCATGGCCGCAGCGGTCCTCGCCGTACTCCGCGACGGGCGGGCGCTGATCGTCGACGAACTCGACACGAGCATGCACACGCTGCTGGTTCGTCGACTCGTATCGATGTTTCACGACCCGGAGCTCAACAAGGCGGGTGCGCAGTTGATCTTCAGCACACACGACACAACCTTGCTCGATTACACGCTCTTTCGTCGAGACCAGATCTGGTTCACGGAAAAGGGCGCCGATCACGCGACCCGCGTCTATCCGTTGACAGACTTCAGCCCGCGCAAGAACGAGGCGTGGGAGAAGGGTTACCTGAGCGGGCGATACGGCGCAGTTCCGTTCTTCGAAGACTGGCCGCGCACCCTCGAGCGCATCCCGCCCGTCGAGACGCGAGCGCGGCAGCGGCGCACCGATCCGACGACGGCTTGATCGGTCGCGTCGGCCAATGGGGAAAGACGATCAGCCGAAACATCGCCAGCACGCGCGGGATCTGCGTCGGCGCGCAGCTACGAGGGCGCCGATCGATCGACTTCTGATCGTCTGCGAGGGCGCGAAGAGCGAGCCGCTCTATTTCAACGAGATTCGCGTCCAGTGCAGGTTGCCGACGGCGAATGTGCAGGTCCTTCCCGGCGCGTTGGGCACACAACCTCTGCAGATCGTGCAGTATGCCGAGACACTCTTGCGTCACGGCGATCGCGCGCACGGTATCGAACCGCGCTCGTTCGACCGCGTATTCGTGGTTTTCGACCGGGACGAACACCCGACGTATTCCCAGGCTCTGGACAAGGCGGCGGCGCTCGACCGAAAAATTCGTAACGACGAGAGGCGGCCCGTTCCGTTCACTGCGATCGCGTCGGTGCCGTGCTTCGAGTTGTGGCTGCTCTTGCACTTCGAGGACGTACACGCGCCCATCGATCGCGCGGCCGCGTACGAACGCCTACGAGTCCATCTCCCCGGCTACGAGAAAGGTGGCGGAGGCTGCTGGCCCGCGACCCGCGATCGCCTGAGTGAGGCAACCGATCGAGCGCGTGCTCGTGCGAGAGTGACTAACGCCTATGATGGGAACGAACCGTTTACCGGGTTGCATGAGTTGGTTGATGTACTCGTGCATTTGAAGGGCTGAACACGGTGCTTCGCCGCAAGCTCAGCAGTGGCGAAGCATGAGCGCATGGCTACGTGGCGGAGCAGCTTACGGATCATCAGAGACAACGGACGCATGACCACAGTTCCGCTTGATCGCCGGTTCTACGAATGGCGCGAAGATGCCGATGGCCTTGCCCATTCGTGGTACCGCGCAGCCGCCGGCCTTTCGGATGGCATGCTTGAATGGTCCGACCTGCTCGCAAAGCGCCGTGTCGTCATCCTGGCGGAAGCTGGCAGTGGCAAAACCGAAGAGCTGACAGAGCAGTCGCGCCTGCAAACGGCGGCAGGCAAATTCGCCTTCTACGCGACCGTTCAGGATGTTGGCCGTGACGGGCTCGACACAGCCATCCGGCCTGCCGACCGGCTACGGCTGGATGCCTGGCGCAAGAGCAGTGAGTCGGGATGGTTCTTCATCGACTCCATCGACGAAGCGAAACTCGACAACGTCCGCCTGGCACGAGCACTCCGGCAAATCGCGGAGGGTATCGCTGGCAACGAAGGCCGTGCCCATATCGTGCTCTCGGGTCGACACACGGACTGGGAGTTCGCACGCGACGCGCGCCGGGTGAACGAGGAGTTGCCACTGCCGCGTGACCTCATGGCCGAGCCGGTCCCACCGCTCGAAACGCTGATCCAGCGTGTGTTACGCCACGAAAGGCCGCCGGAACCGACACCAGCAGAGACGCCATTGATCGTCGTGATGGCCCCGCTCGATGCTGACAGGGTCCGGACATATGCGGCCGCCAGGAATTCTCCAGAGCTGGACGGCCTCATCAATGCGATCGAGGCGGCGAACATGTGGGAGTTCGCGCGACGGCCGTTGGATCTTGACTGGATCGTGCGTTACTGGCGCGACCATGGGCGTCTCGGCAGTTTCGCAGAGATGATCGAGGCCAGCCTGCGTGAGCGCGTCCAAGAGACGGATCCAGACCGTGCACGCCGGGATCGCTTGGACGCTGTACGCGCACAAAACGGGCTGGAGCGAATCGGCGCAGCACTTGTTTTTGGCCGGCAGACAACCATCGCGATACCGGATAAGGATGCGCCCGTCGAAGACGCGCGAGCAGCGGTCAAGATCGAAGACGTGTTGCCGGACTGGTCAAACGAAGATCGACTACAACTGCTGACGCGTCCGGCATTCGACCCTGCCACCTTTGGTCGTGCGAGGTTACACAACGACAACGAGGGCGTGGTACGAGCCTATCTCGCTGCGCGCTGGCTGCAAAGACTGCGGCAAGCCAATCTGCCGCGGCGCCGCTTGCACGATCTGCTGTTTTCTCGGACCTATGAGATAGAGCTGGTCAAGCCTTCCATGCTCGAAACAGCAGCTTGGCTGAGCCTTTGGGACGAGAGCGTAGCGACCGAGGTTGTTCGCCGAGCGCCCTTTCTGCTCTTCACCGCGGGTGACCCGGCAAGCCTACCTCCGCCGACGCGTCAGGCCGTATTGACGGCTCTGATCGAGCGGATGCGTCGGGATGAGGAAATTCCGCTGCTGGACCTTGGTAGCTTGGCAAGGTTTTCCAAGCCGGACATCGCGCCCGCACTGCGCGCTATCTGGGAGGCCGACAAGGACAATGCTGAGATTCGCCTGTTCGTTCTCAGGTTGATCTGGCTAGGCAAACTCAGGGAATGCGCTGACTTGGTTGAAGCCGCATCGTTCGGCCGGTACGAGGACCTCTATACCGCGGTCACAGCAGGCCGGGCACTGGTCGCTGCTGGCGACGATCGTCAGCAGCGGGCCTACGCCGACTACATCAAGCAAAACTGCGCATCGATCCCCACGACGGTTGTCTGGGAAGCGGTCGATGAGCTGTTTCCGCGAATGATTGACACCAATGAACTGCTCGCCATCCTGGCAAAAATTCATCTTGGCGACAGTGAAGGTGGCGGGTTCAACCTGGACTGGAACGGTGCGAAATTAGCAGCAAGGCTACAGAGTGTCGCCGACCTGACTCGTTTGATCGAAGGGTTATTGAGTCATCTCGAAGCGGAACCGCGCGACCCCGACAGCGATGACGGTTCATCGAAAGGTGCGCAGTATGCAACGACGCTGGCAGCAGCCGCGGAGCATTTGCTCGAACTGTCGCCTTCTAGTGTCGCGCCCGTTGCAGCAATCGACGCAGTGGTGCGTATTGGCGGCCGTCACTTCGATAGGACACAGCGTCGGATCCAGAGAGGCACCACCGCTATAGAGCAGCTACACCGTACACCAGAGCGTCGGCGCACAGCCTTCTGGCGAGCTGCTGACCGTCTCGACAACCACGAAATACGCACTGGCAGGCCGCTGCTCCACATCTTCCAGATGCAGCACCTTGGCTGGCCGCCTGGACTGGTTCTCGACGACATCGACTGGCTACTCGCCGATGCGCCTGGCAGGGACCGCGTTGCAGAACGACAATTGGCAATCAATGCGGCACTCAACCTGTGGCTCAACGAAGGCCGACAAGACGAGACGCTGAAAGCACGAATTGCCGCTGTTGCCGCTACCGATAGTGACATGCAGGCGGCTTACACCGAGTGGATGACGCCGCGCGTTAAATCTGCAGAGGAAATCGAGAGCGAGGAGAAGCTGGCTGAGTCCGAGCGCAACCGCGAACGTGCCCAGGCCGAGCGAGAGCAGTCCTGGGTTGATTTCGTCACTGAGATGCGTGCCGATCCGGTGAAGCTGCAGAAGCTGTTGCCCACGACACCAAATGCGGTTGACAGTCGAATCTATGATCTATGGCAACTGCTGCGTCAGGCTGTACGAAGTAGTTCGCACTACGCCATCGATACCGTCGCTCCTATCGCCGAAATCGCTGGACAGGAAGTCGCAGCAGCGTTTGCCGACAGACTCGCCGAAATTTGGCGAAGCTGGAAGCCGAAGCTGCACAGCGAACGCCCTCCGAACGAGCGCAACCAGATCGGCATGATCGATTGCATGTGCCTCGCCGGCGTCTCGATCGAAGCGGCATCGCGGCCGAACTGGGCGTCGCAGTTGACAGAGGAACAGGCCATTCGCGCCGCCGAGTACGCGACGCTGGAGATCAATGGCTTTCCTGACTGGGTCGAAGCGCTGACGGTGGCATGGCCCAAGGCCGTGGAACAGGTGCTGACCCGAGAGGCGGTGAGCGATCTCGACAATCCAACCGCGGGTGCTCACTACCAGACTTTGGAGTACATCTACCGCGGTCCGGAACGCCTCACTCGGTTGATGTCTCCCGCCTTGTGGCGCGAGCTGCAGGCCAGGCCAGATTTGAACCAGCTTGGCCTGCGGTCGTTATTGCCCATCCTCGTGCGCGGTATGCCCGAAGTCGACAAGGGGAACCTCTACACGGTTGTCCTCGATAGATTTCAGAACACCGACGATCCACAGATCAGCGCGCAGTATCTTGGCGCGGCCTACGCCATCAACGCACACGGTGCCACGGACGCCCTGGTTGCGAGGCTTGATCGGCTCGGCGAGGCCGAGAAGACAGCTCTCGTCGAACGTGTCCTCCCCCAGTTATTCGGCTCGCGTTGGTCGCGCTCAGAACAATCGGCTGCAGCCTTCGACCTTGCCACATTGGAACGTCTCGTGCTGCTTGCCTATCGCATCGTGCGGATAGAGGGAGATCGTGATCGCGCCAACAAGGGAGTGTACTCGCCAGACGAACGGGACGACGCCCAAGATGCGCGATCGGCTGCGTTCAAGACGTTGGTCAGCATGCCAGGGGCGGCGACGTTCGAGGCGATCCTGCGATTGATCGACACGCCCGGGTTCCCGATACCAGCATCGCGCCTGCGCGCCTTGGCATACGACCGTGCGGCGGAAGATGCCGAGCACACCGCATGGGCAGCGGGTGAAGCACGCCAGGTTGAAGAACAGTTTGAGCGGCCACCGGGGACGGGAAGGGAGCTGCAGCTCGTCGCGCTGCAGCGCTTGGAAGACCTGCAGCACGACTTACTCCACGGCGATTTTCGGCAGGGCACCACCTTGAGCGCACTACCTGACGAGTCAGCAGTCCAGAACTGGCTGGCGGATCGCCTTCGGCAGATGCAGGGGAATGCATATTCGATCGAGCGCGAACCGCGCGTTGCCGAGGAGAAGGAACCAGATCTACGTTTCAGAGGTAAGGCCAGTGACGCTAGCGTCGCCACTGAGATCAAGATTGCCGAGAGCTGGACGCTGCCACAGTTGGAAGACGCTCTGGCCAAACAACTGTGTGGTCAGTATCTGCGAGCTCAAGGTGGTCGCGAAGGCCTTCTACTACTCGTACACCAGGCACCGCGGCAGAAAGGGTGGAAATCGCCTGACGGTGCCTACCTGGACTTCCCGGCGGTTGTGCAGAGACTTCGGGATCTGGCCTCTACCATTCGTCGCGAATCGTCGACGGGACCACAGCCGGAGATATGCGTCGTTGACGTTTCGAGTTGCGCCAAACAATCTGGACGTAGAAGGCCGGCGTCGAAGAAGAGCCCGTAGGCGAAGATATGGAACGATCGGCGCCAGTGTAAGCCGCCGCCCAAGCGGTTCGCTCGAGTCGGCATGCAACGAAATATTATGATTCGCGACGTGGAAGGCATTCCACGCGCGACAACGCAACGTTTGATTGCACGGAAGCGAGTCTGCTGCAGGCGTTGCCCTCGCCGCCGGGAGACCGGCATGGAGTAAGTGGTGCAAGTCCACCGCAATGAAGGAGTAGCGATCCACATTGGCCCCGAGCCGTGCGCAGGCATCCGTGAGGGTGTTGGCGAAGCGTCGGTAGGGGAACGTGCAGGCCAGCCATTGAGCCACGAAAGAGTTGCTGATCCGGGCGCCGACGCTGTTCAGGAAGCGGAAGGCGACACGTTGTGGTGCGCCATCGCAAGCACCTCGACGGTCCGGCGGGGTCGAAGAACCTGGCATGCATGCACGCTCCATGTTCGGGAACCGGGAGATCTCCGGCTTGGCCCTTCGCCGTACGGAAGGGTCCGCATCGGGAAGGCGAGGAGCCGAAGCCGATGATGCACGGGCCGGAGAAGTCAGACTCCTCCATAGTAGCTACGAAGCCGACGAACAAACTCGGGCGACCGGGCGCGGAGCCGGTGGAGCCAAGGGAGGGGACCGAGGGAAACGCGGGCAAGCCTCGCACGCGCCGGACGCAGAGCCGGGTAAGTGTGTCCCATGGGCGAGACCGTGTACGTCAAGCAGCAAGGCAAAGAAGGGAGGAACGGTTCACAGCCGTGCTCCACCACGTCACAGTCGATCTGCTCAGGGATGCCTACTCGTGGCTCGAGCCGGACGCGGCGCCTGGAGTGGATGGCCTGACCTGGCAGGCGTACGGGCAGAACCTCGAAGCCAACCTGGTCGACTTGCATGGGCGAGTTCACCGAGGCGGATACCGAGCGCGGCCATCGCGGCGCCGGTACATCGCCAAACCGGACGGACGGCAGCGTCCTCTGGGGCTCGCTGCGCTGGAGGACAAAATCGTCCAGCGCGCGGTGGTGGAGATCCTCAATGCGATCTACGAGGAAGACTTCCTGGGGTTCTCCTACGGGTTCCGTCCCGGACGCGGTCAGCACGACGCGCTGGACGCGCTGGCCGTGGGGATCGGGCGCCGGCGAGTGAACTGGATTTTGGACGCCGACATCGCGACGTCCTTGGATCGGTCAGCCATGACTGGCTGATCCGCTTCCTGGAACATCGCCTCGGCGACGCGCGGATGATTCGCTTGATCCGCAAGTGGCTTCGGGCCGGAGTAATGGAAGACGGCGTGGTCACCCCCACGCCCGCAGGTACGCCGCAAGGGGCTGTCGTTTCGCCCCTGTTGGCGAACATCTATCTGCACTACGTCTTCGATCTGTGGGCTAATCGGTGGCGACACCACCGGGCTCGCGGTCAGGTCATCATCGTGCGCTATGCCGACGACATCGTCGTTGGTTTCGAGCACAAGGCCGAGGCCGAGCGGTTTCTGGCGGATCTGCGCGAACGGATGGCGAAGTTCGCATTGACGCTACACCCGGAGAAGACCCGTTTGATCGAGTTCGGCCGCTTTGCGGCAGCGAATCGAGCCCGACGCGGTCTTGGAAAACCGGAGACGTTCACCTTCCTTGGGTTCACCCATATCTGTGGCCGCTCGGCTCGGGGACGCTTCGTGCTGATGCGCAAGAGTCGTCGCGATCGGATGCGCGTCACGTTGCGGGCGATCAAGGTGGCGTTGTGGCGGCGAATGCATCTACCCATTCCGATGGTCGGCGAATGGCTCGGTCAGGTGGTCCGCGGTTACTTCAACTACCACGCGGTGCCCACCAACACCGAGAGTCTGTCGGCGTTTCGATTCCATGTGACGAACCTCTGGCGTTGTGCGCTACGGCGGAGAAGCCAGAAGGATCTGACGACGTGGGAGCGCATGACTCGGCTTGCAGCCGACTATCTGCCGCCTGTCCGTGTTCTGCATCCTTGGCCCGACGCGCGCTTCGACGTCAAGTACCCGAGGTAGGAGCCCAGTGCGTGAATTGCGCACGCTGGGATCTGTGCGGGGGGCGCTCAGCAATGGGCGTCCCTACCGCGATCGCGGGGGGGCCGGCCAGCAGCACAGGGGGCGCCAGTTTGTGCGGTGGCGCGGTGCCGCCGCGGTGGGACGGGCGCTCGGCACGATTCACCACCTGGCCAGCGGCCACAAGAAGGAGCGGCTCGAGGTGTTCTGCGCGGGGCGCGTGCTGCAGCTCGACAACTTCCGCAGGCTGCGCGGGTGGGGGTGGCCGGGGTTTTCGAGGATGAACCTTTGGCGGCGGGACAAGGGGCAGGCGGTGGGCGCGCGGGCTTTCGTGGAGGCGGTGCGCAGCGGAGGGGCGGCCGATTGCGGCGGATGGGTATTCGCCATTGCCGGGCTCCGATGTCGCGACTCCATCATGAACGCAGCACAAAGCCCCTTCGGCCTCGCCACCCGGAAGGTAGCTTCGCTATAGCTTGGTGTATAGTTGGCGGCCCTGTGGTTGATAAATGGTCTGATCGTGGTTGAAACGTGTACGTTCCGGGCGTAACACACCTCGAACGACAGTGAGGTTGCGATGCCAGGTATAGGGCTCTTCGATTCAGTGCCGAACGATTACCTCCAGTTCGGCCGAGGCTCCTCGTTCGATCCCAAACGGGTTCCGAAAGTGCTCGGCCTCAACAAGGAAGACGTCTCTCGCGTCGCGTCGGTTTCCGTGAAGTCGGTTCGATATGACGACGCCATTCCTGAGCAGGTTCGCGACCGACTCGAGGAAATTGCGAACACGATCAACATGGTGGCGGAGGCTTTCGACGGAGACATCGAGAAAACCGTCGCCTGGTTTCGCGCTCGTAACCCGATGCTGGGCGACGTGTCGCCCAGGGACATGATCCGACTCGGGCGATATGAACGGCTGCGCAAGTTCATTATCCATGCGATGTCCGATCGGGTCGCAGCACAACAGCAGATGAATATCACCGCGAAGATGCACTGAATCGGCGGCGTCATGCCCAAGCGCGCGCGAGCGGGGCGGGTTCATCGTCAAGCGACAGGTCCGCGCCAGCCATTAGGCATCCTCGAACTCGAGCGTTTCACGACGCAAGCGCTCAGTCGCTGGAAGGCGCTGTCTCAGGATCTCGATGAGCTTCAGGCGGCGCTGCACTTCGGCGTACTGCCGGAGCAGCGCCGCCTGCGACGAGAACTGATCGACGCCTTGCAGCAGACGCCCAGGACGGAATTCGTTCTGGATGGCTGGGTGCGAATCGTCGGTTACCGTTACTCCATGGAGCCGCTGTCAGCAGCAGGCAGCCTTCACGAACTCGGCGGCCGCTTCAATGCAGGTGCTGATCTGGATCCTGGGACGCTCGATCCCTGGCCAGCGCTGTATATCGCCGAGGACCAGGAGACGGCATTTCGTGAAAAATTTCAGATTCCCTCGACTGAAACGGTCGACGGCTTGTCGCCGCAGGAACTCGCCCTGGCACATTTCACCAGCTACAGCACAGTCTTCCTGAACGGAAAGCTGCACGACCTGTTCGACATGACTTCGCCATCGTCATTGGAGGCGGTCGCGAAAGTATTAGGCAAGATCAGGATGCCGGCGAAAGCACGGCTCCTCCAAAGGAAGCTGCACATTTCAGCCACTGAACTCAGGATGATAAAAACGGGGCGGCAGCTTCATGGCGATGTGTTGACGAGCAATTGGCGAACTTTGCCCGTACAGTTCGGCCTCCCTGCGTCCGGGCACGTGCTGGCCGAACTGATACGCGCCGCTGGTTTTGAGGCGATTCTTTATCGTTCGACAAAGGGACCAGCGCGCTGCGTGGCGGTGTTCCCGGACATGCTGAATTCTGATTCCTTTATCGAGCTGACGGGTCAAGCACCGGTTTCGGTCAAACATACCCGGCTCGATATCGATTCTGGAGAGGAATTGTCAGGCTGGGAGACCTTGCCCATGAAGCGACGACGTCGGTGAGGCGGGACTGCAAGCGGTGACCACCGAAATGAACGCTCACTCGCCCATGCTGATCGACATCATCGCCGGCGCCCGCCCGAACTTCATGAAGATCGCGCCGATCGTCCGCGCGATCGAGTCCCGCGCCGCCGCCGGCGGCCCGCTGCGCTACCGGTTGGTGCACACCGGCCAGCACTACGACGCCCGCATGTCGGGCGACTTCTTCGAGCAGCTCGGCATTCCCGAGCCGCACGCGAACCTCGAGGTCGGCTCCGGCACCCAGGCCGAGCAGACCGCGGCGATCATGGTCCGCTACGAGCAGTTGCTGCTCGATGCGCCCAGCGCGCTGTGCCTGGTGGTGGGCGACGTGACCTCGACGATGGCCTGCGCGATCGCCGCGCAGAAGCTGCGCGTGCCGGTGGCGCACGTGGAGGGCGGAATCCGCTCGGGCGACTGGACGATGCCCGAGGAGATCAACCGGATGGTGACCGACTCGATCACCAACTGGTTCTTCACCACCAGCGAGGTCGCCAACGGGAACCTTCGCCGTGCCGGCGTCGCCGACGACCGCATCTTCTTCGTCGGCAACACGATGATCGACACGCTGCTGGCGAACCTCGATCGGTTGAAGCCTCCGCCGTTCTGGGAGGAGCTCGGTCTGAAGCCGGGCCAATACTTCGTGACCACGCTGCATCGGCCCGCCAACGTCGATGCCGGCGACGCGTTTCTGCGCCTGCTTGCGGCGATCGGCGAGGGCACCCGCGGCATGCCGGTGGTGTTTCCGGTGCATCCGCGCACCGCGAAAACGCTGCGCGAGCTGGGAAGCGGCGAGGGCTCCGGCGGTTCCGGCAGCGGCTCTCGCGGTTCCGAGGGCCACTCGCGTGGTTCCGACCGCGGTTCCGCGTTGCCGGCCAACCTCTGCCTGGTCGACCCGCAGCCCTACCTCGAGTTCAACTGGCTGGTGAAGCACGCGCGCGCGGTGATCACCGACTCCGGCGGCATCACCGAAGAGACCACCGTCATGGGCGTGCCCTGCCTCACGCTGCGCGACACCACCGAACGGCCCGAGACCATCACGATCGGCACGAACGAGTTGATCGGCACCGATCCGTCCAGGCTGAAGCCCGCGCTCGATCGGCTGTTCGCGGGCCAGTGGAAGAAGGGCGCGGTGCCGCCGCTGTGGGATGGGCGCACTGGCGAGCGGATCGTGGCGGCGCTGGAGGGGCTGTTGGTGGGAACTCGGCCGAACGGATAGGCAACCGCGCAACCACACACGACAGCCCAGCCGCGTAGCCGCGCAACCGCGCAACGGAATGTTGCGATTCGGGAGGTGGAAGGCGTTCCACGAGCGGAAACGCAACGGATGGTTGCACGGAAGCGGACCTCCTGCAGGCTTCGCCACCGCCACCGCCACCGCCACCGCCCAGCAGCACAGCGTGCGCCCAGCCATGCGTTTATTGCATTTATTGCGTATATCCGCTAAAATCGCGGCCCGAAGTCAGGAGAGCGGCGATGCAAACGAAAGATCCAATCCGGAAGCTCGAACCGCCGAAGATGTCCGCCCGGGAGCTGGAAATGGCCCGGGTTGCACAGCGCTGCATCATGGAGGCGCTCGATCGTTCCAATGCGGTCTCGATCGTGCTCACGAGCAACGGGGACGAGCAGCCGTCGGTGGCAGTCCCGCCGGCGGCGTTGAAACTCATCGGGCAGCTTCTGGGCGCCATGAGCGAAGGCCGTCCGGTGGTTCTCGTGCCCGAGAAGCAGGAATTGACGACCGTCGAAGCCGCGAATTTCCTGAATGTTTCGCGTCCGTTCGTGATCAAGGAGATCGAGGCGGGCCGGCTGCCCCACCGGATGGTGGGCAGGCACCGAAGGATCGCCTTCGAGGATCTCGTGGCATACGAGCGAAAGATGCGCGAGAAGCAGCGCGCGGCTCTGGAGCGGATGGCGGAAAACGAGCGCGAACTCGGGCTCGATTACTGAGATGGCGGGTAACGCGCGCTATACGGCATTGCTCGACGCGTGCGTGCTCTATCCGATCGCTGTTGCCGACGCTCTGATGAGCCTGGCGACCGAAGGCTTGTTCGCTACGAAATGGACGACCCTTATCGAGATCGAGTGGATGCGATCGCTGCAGGCCGACCGGCCGGACCTCGAGGGAAGGCTGGGAACGCGCCGGGACAGCATGCGGGATGCGGTACCCGACTGGGAGGTTCCGGAGGTCGCCTGGAAGGCGCTTGCGAAGTCCCTGCAACTTCCCGACCCGGACGATGTCCACGTGCTTGCTGCGGCAATCGCCGGGCATGCGGATTGCATCGTCACTGCGAATACGCGGGACTTCCCGAAGGAAGTGATCTCGCCGTACGGCATCGAAGTCGTCGATCCGGACACCTTTCTGGTGAACCAGTGGGACCTCGAGCCCCTCGTCGCCATCGCCGCCTTCAAGCGCATGCGAGCTCGTCGCCAGAAACCGGAATCGACTCCCGAGGATTTCGCCGATGCTCTGGAACGAAACGGCCTCATCGTCACGGCGGAACGACTCAGATCGGCGATCGAGCTGATCTGACCGGAATTCATCCGCAACCGGGCCACAAGTGCGAGCGGATCGTGGCGGTGCTGGAACGGCTGTTCGCGGCGGATCGGTCGAACGGATCCCGCTTGCAGCATTGAGCAACATACGCAGGCGCGCAGTAACTGTCCGAGAGTCCCCGTTCTATCGCGCCGTCGTCATTTCGACGATCCTTGCACGCAAGATGGACGAAGCGAGGATGCGCACCGATGGGAGAAGCAACCGAGATAGTCGAGCCGGCGCCGGCCGAGACGCCGCCGCCGCGAAGGCGGATCGATTGGCGAACGGGCAAGCAGACGCTGTGTCATCCGCGCTCGTTCTGGGAGGAGCACGAACGTCGACGCGCTGCGAGCGGGCTGTCGATTTCGCAGTACTGCGAGCAGCACGGCTTGGCGCTGTCGACGCTGCGGCGCTGGAGTGCGCGGCTTCAAGGACGAGGTGCCAGGCGCACGGCGAGTTCGCCGCGTGAGGCGAAGGCGCCCAGGAGTTCGGCGGGCTTTCTGCCGGTGCCGATCGTGCCCGCGCCGAACGATTCCGGCAGTAGTGTGAACGCGCATGATGCGTGCCCTCGAATCGAGGTGCTCACGCGAAGCGGCGCTCGCGTTCGCCTGTTCGGTGAGACGGCCGAGCGCGTGATGCAGGTCGTGATGTCAGAGCTCGCCGGGCAGCGATGATCCTGTCGTCGGCGATTCGCGCCTACGTGTGCTCCGAGCCGATCGACATGCGCAAGTCGATCGACGGACTGGCAGCGCTCGTGCGGCCGATGCTCGGGTGCGACCCGTTCTCCGGCCAGGTGTTCGTGTTCATCGGGCGGCGGCGCGACCGCGTCAAGTGCCTGCTGTGGGATCGCACCGGGTTCTGGTGCCTGTACAAGCGCATCGAACGCGGCCGTCTTCCCGATCCGCAGGCGATCGCTCTTCGCGGCATCGCGATGGGCGAGCTCAGCGCGTGGCTCGAAGGCATCGATACGCACCGCACTCGCACACTTGCAGAGGTGAAGGCGCGCCTTGTCGCATGAAGGAGAACACGTACCTCGACGATCGTCATCGCAGTACAACGTGATGCGGTAAAGAGCTTCGTATTGCATGGAGGATGCGATACGATTCGGGCATGCTTCTCGCGCTGCCCGATCGCTCCTCGCTGCCCGATGATGTCGAGGCGTTGAAGGACCTGCTGATCGAGACGGTGCAACGCGCGCAGGTCGCAGCGCTCGATGCCAGAGGCGCGATCGAACGACTCGAGCTGCAACTGGTGACGCTGCGTCGCACGGTGTTCGGCGTACGCTCCGAGCGCATCGCGGGCCAGGCCGATCTGTTCGACGAGAAGGTCGCGCTGCCGCTACCCCCGGAGAACAATCTCACCATCACCTACGAGCGTCGCCACCGCGGCGGTGGCCGGCCTGCGTTGCCGGAGAATCTGCCGCGCGTTCGCATCGAGTACGAACTCTCGGAAGTCGAGCGCGCGCAGTTCGCCCGCGTGCAGCCGATCGGCGAGGAGACGAGCGAGACGCTCGAATTCACCCCGGCACGCCTGGTCGTGCTCGAGCACGCCCGGCTGAAGTACCGCTGCGAGGACTTCGAAGGCGCGAGCACCGTGCGCACGGCCACGGCGCACCCGTCGCCCCTGCCGCGATCCAACGCCGGACCGGGGCTGCTCGCGCACGTTCTCGTCTCCAAGTACGGCGACGGCCTGCCGCTGGCGCGCCAGGAGCGCATCTTCACCCGGCACGGCGCGGTGCTCTCGCGCAAGACGCTGTGCGACTGGGTGCTGGCGGCCTGCGAGTTGCTCGGACGGCTGCGCGCACCGCTGCACCAGCACATCCTCGGGGCGCCCGTGGTGTTCAGCGACGACACGACGCTCAAACTGCGTACCGAGGAGGTCCGGGGCCGCAGCGTGACGGCGCGCCTGTGGGGCTACGTCAGTGCAGGCTGGCAACGCAACGAATCGGATGCCTGGGTCGACTACCCCAAGGCGGTGCTCTACGAGTTCACCGAGGATCGGCGCGGCGAGCATCCGCAGCGCTTTCTCGCCCGCTACCGCGGCTACCTGCAGGCCGACGACTACGCGGGCTACCACGGGTTGTTCCGCAGCAGGCGCGTCTATCACGCTGCATGCTGGGCGCATGCCCGGAGAGGGTTTTTCGACATCGCGCGCAAGGACGCAACGCCCGGACTGGCACAACAGGCGCTGGACTGGATCCGGCAGATCTACCGCGTCGAGCGCGAGATTCGAGGGCGTCCGCCCGACGAACGACAACGCGAGCGTCAGCAACGCACCCGGCCGCTGCTGGATCGGTTCCGGCAGTGGCTCACCGGCATCGAGCGCGATCTGTTGCCCCGCGGGCCGATGGCGATCGCCGTGCGCTACGTGCTCTCGAACTGGCGCGCGCTGCTGCGTTTCACCCGCGTCGGAATGCTCGAGGCCGACTCCAACCTCGTCGAGCGTTGCATGCGCCCGGTCGCGGTGGGTCGGAAGGCCTGGCTTTTTGCGGGATCGAAGCGCGGGGGCGAGGCGGCCGCAACGGCCCTGAGCCTGATCGAGAGTTGCAAGCTCAACGGTATCGATCCCTACGCGTACCTGCGCGACGTGCTGGCCCGCATCGGCGGGCATCGCACCGATCGGCTCGCGGAGCTGCTGCCGTTTCACTGGACGCCGCTGCCTGCATCGCAGCCGGCGTAGACGCCGATGGTGCGCGCGCGGCGCAAGGGCGCGCCGAAGCCTTGGGTCGGCACGAAGATCTCGAGTACCATCGTTGAGTTCGGCCTGCCCTTGATCGCGCAGTTGCCGCCTGGACCCTCCCGGCAACTGTGCGAGCAGACCTTCGAGTTGATCATCCTGATCTGGAACGCGCACACGATGTCGCGCTTCTGGGGCGAGCCGCAGCATCTGGCCGCTCTCGAAGACACGATTCGGAATGCGCTCGCCGAAGGTGTCCTGCCGATCGACGCACTCGAAGCGTTCGAGGCGCTCAGCGCGCGGCGTCAGCACTCGCCGTTCGCGGACGACCCCCGTGCCGTCGGGCACTGGGAGCTGCGCGAAACGGCAGCCGGGAAGTGGAACCTGCACTGCGATGCGCGCATGCCGCCGACGTAGTGCGCCGCACCTCGCATCGTGACGGCGCGACGCGATCTCGAAACTCGAAATCCACATCCGCGAACTCTATGTCGAATCGACGACATCGAGCGCAACGGGGATTCCCGGACAATTACGGCGCGCACGCGCGCACTCCCGTACCCGCGTACCCGCGTACCCGCGTACCCGCGTACCCGCGCAACAAAATGTTGCGATTCACGGCGTGAAACGCATTCCACGAACGGAAACGCAACCGGCGGTTGCACGGACCTGCAGACTTCGTCGTCGGCACCGCCCAGCAGTGCCGCATGCGCCCGTTCGAGCGGTGGCCTAGGGTGCCGCAGCTGTGGGGCGGGCGCACGGGCAAGCGGGGTCGTGGCCATGAGGAACGGCCGTTCGCGCGAACTCGGCCGAACGGATGAGTGCCGGAGGGGGCCACACCAGCTAGAGTCTACGAACCGATGGCCGGCTCGCGCCAGCATCCCAAAAATGCGATATGATTCGCTGGCGGTTCCGAACCTATGTCAGTTCCTCCGGGCGCAACGACGTTCAGGATTGCGTCGATGCGCTCGAGGTCGACGCCCAGGTCAAGTTCGCTGTCGAATTGAAGTACCTGGCCGTTTCGCTGCCATCGGAATGGCATGAGCCGCGCGCACGGAAGCTCAGGGGTCACGAGGGTCTGTTCGAGATCAGGTTCAAGGCGGGCAAGGTCCAGCAGCGCCCGATCGGCTTCTTCGGCCCGGGTCCTGCGGAGTTCACCATCCTCGTTTGGGCAACTCACAAGCAGAATGTCTACCAGCCTGCAAAAGCGCTCGCTACTGCCGACGCCCGGCGCAAAGCCGTCCTCGGCGGCACGGCGCTCACTGCCCCTCTCACGATCGATGGAGAAGACGTTCCGCCGGATGAAGAATCCGAAAGCGCGTCAGGCCTACGTTGAAGCGGAGGTGGCGTCGGGCCTGGCGCACCAGATCCGCGCTCTTCGCACGCAGCGCGGTTGGACGCAGAAGGATCTCGCCGACAAGCTGGGCACGACGCAGGCGGCCATCTCGCGGCTCGAAGATCCCTCCTACGGTCGGCCCAGCATCAAGACCCTGCTCGACGTCGGCGCCGCGTTCGACGTTGCCCTTCAGGTGCGCTTCGTCTCCTTCGTGCGCCTGCTTCAGGAGACCCGGAGCGTTTCTCGTGAGCAACTCGAAGTCGAGCCGTTCGAGGTCGAGGCGGAAAAGGTCCGGTTCCGTGATGACACGGCGCTGGCTCTCGGCAAGGAGTGAACCAGCCTACTGCCGCCGAGGAACTGCGACACCGCCCTTTCGTTTGATGCCGGCTTCGACCCTGAAGATGTCCGGCACGTTGATCTTGCCGTTCGCGCGCTCCTCCACGACCGCTATGTCTTTCATGGCGGCAAGCAACTGCGACAGCGCATCGGGCCCGTCGATCAGGTCTACCGGCGCCTGAGAAATCCCCTTGCTCTCGTTCTCGAGGATCTTCGCGACAACACGCTGTACGGCCCAGATGTCGAATAGTTCCTGCCTCGTGATCGGCACGAACTGGCCTCGAAGCGCGCCGAGCGCTTCATCTATCCACCGGTAGTCTTCCCGGAGTTCGTTCAGGCGCGCCGCGGATGCGCGGCGTACCCCTTCGATGAGGCCCAGGTGATCGACCACGCGGTCGCTTGGCGCGGGATCCTGCCGGGCGGCTTCCCGCCATGCGGTCAGGAATGTTCGAGGCGAGCAGCTGTTTCGGGCGTCCGACAGATGCAGCGGGATCCACGTGTACACCCGACCGCGTCTTGCGTCGGAACCCATGAACGGTCCCGCCAGGGCATTGACGATGTCGATCTGTTGTTGCTGCGCGCGCCGGCTTCGCAAGCCTTCGGGGCTCAGCGCAGCTTCCGCGTCCAGACTCGATGCAAGGCGGAACATCGCGGTGTGAGCGCCTGGATCGCGCAGGGTCTCGAAGAAGAGCAGGCCATACAGTTCATGCGGCTGCCAGGAGAGGTCGACATGATCGTTCTTCAGCTTGGAGCCGTCCGGAAATCGAAAGATCTCCGGATCGGAAAACTGATCCGGGCGGATGAATATCTTCGCCCGGAACGAGGCGAAAGACCTAAGTCCGAGGGCCCGTTTCATGAGGCTCGAGGTCAGCGCCCGGATGCTTCGCCAGTTGTCAGCCAAGCGATCCAGGGCATCGAACAGGATGAGCACTTTGCGTTCTTCGGCGCGCAGCCTGTCGTCTGCGCCGAGGAGCGTATTTTCGAAGAGTTCGGGCGCGGCGCGCAGGCGCTCGAGTGACGATTCGAATCGGACCTCTTCACTGCTCCCGCAGACATCGCGGATTGCACGGAAGACGACTGCTCGCCAGATCTCTTCCTCGCTGAAACCGTGTTCGATTGCGCGACCGATGGCTTCGTGGGTGGGCGCCACGGACGACGGCTTGTCGGCGCCGTTGAAACCGATAACGACGTCGGTGCGCGCCAGAGCGGGTTGCCTGTAGATGTCGGAAACGCTCTGCCGCACTTCACGGTTGCTCAGAGCGTGAGCCCAGAGGCTCTTGCCCATTCCACGATTGCCTACGATCAGTTGCCTGCCAGGGTCGAGAACGGCCCGGTGGCTTTCGGGCGTGAACACGCGATCCAGAGAAATCGTCTCGTTGGGCTGAACGCTAGATGCCGGCGGCAACGCGGCCATCGCCTCCCGCAGGATGTCGAAGTCGTGAAAAGGCGGAGGCGTCATCGCGATGGTTGTTCGGGGTTCTTCAGGTACTCTGAGATCAGGCGGTCGAGTTGATCGAGAAAGGGTCGAAAGGTCTGTTCGTAAAACGGCTTCGCGAGATGGTCGTGATGTACGAGCGGGTCGAAATCGATGAAATGCGAGCTGAACGGGAGCACCAGCGGCGCGTGCGGCGCATCCGGATCGTCTGGGAGGAAGCTGATCGAGTTCGCGGGGGCATAAGGACCATCGAACGAATCGTACAGCCCCTCTGCGAATACGTCGTAGAGGTCTGCGCGGTGTCTGTCGCTCACTTCGGGGTCGAGGCTCGCCTTTGCGTAGACGGGTTTGATCAGCAGGCGCCAGTCGGCAGATCGTCCAGCGGCGAGGTCGCGCGTCGCAAGAAGGTTGAGCGCGGCGAAGAGTGTCCTGTAACCTGAAATGGTCTGGCGTTGGGCAGTGCCGAAGAGCAACACCAGGGCGCCGAGGCCGAGAACCGCGGAAGCGGCAAGCTCGGCCAGGCCTGCGCGGCTGTCGATCAATACGACGTCATATTGAGACAAGCCCGATACGCGCGCGATCATCGCCGAGATCTGGTCGCTGACAGGAACTCGATCTCCTTGCATAGAAATGTCGTCGATCATGGCCCGGGAGATTTTTGCCATGACGTTCGCAGGGTTCGCCGCGGATACCGAGCCGAGCGCGGGCATCACGTCGACGCGCCCGCCCTCGCCGTGGGTAAGGGCACTGGTGCCGACAAAGTCATGGAGACGGTTGTCCGAAATCCCCCCTATTCCGTTTTCCACCAGGTAGTCGACGACTCCGAAGCGAGGCATGCGCTCTTCTGTCAGCAGGAACTCGCCGATTCCCGGCGCTTCGAGATCGAGATCGACAGCGAGCACGTTGCACCCTCTGTTCGCCAGATCGGATGCGGTGATCGCGAGAGCGGTCGAGCGACCGACGCCGCCCTTGAGGCTGGCAAAAACGACTCTGGGGGCACCGGCGGCACGGTCGCGGGGTTCGCCGAGCCAAGCCGAGCCGACAATGCGTCGATCGATCACTCTGCACTGGTACTCACCGGCCTTGATGAACAGTGGACCGGCATCGTTCAGCAGTCGCGTGGCGCCGGGATCGTCGGCAAATGCAACGGGCCGATCCGTTCGGGCATATGCGCCGAGAGATCTGGAGACACTCGCGGCGATTTCCGCGCGAGCGCCCTCCGAAGGAGCAGGGTCCGGGCTGACGAATGTGAGAAAGCCGGATGCATCGCGCAGAACGACGCCTCTCCTCAAGGCGTCTTCGCCGAGCTGCTCGACAATGATTTTCGCCAGTGCTGCGAGCGAATCGTCGAAGAAGATGGTCGACATCGCAAAATCCTATATGTCCATCCGTCCAACGAGTTCCTCGGCTTGTTCCCTCCATCTGTTCGTGTGGACAGGGTCGATGGTGTCGGTTGGTGCGTATCGCATTTCGATGGTCCAATACTGGAAGAGTTCGGACCGGGATGCAATTGAACGCAAGTCGCTGTCTAGCCTGCCCGAGGCCTGATCGAGAAGCAGCGTCTTGAGATGGGGGAAATGCGCGTAGAACGGGTCGTCCCGCCGCTCGCCCTCAGGAAGCGGGCGCATGCCACTGCGGCGCATCATCTGCTTCAAGGCGAGTTCTCCGGCAAGTCCGTAAAGATACCCTGCGATGGCCTTGCTCCCCGGAGATCGGCCAGGCTTCTTGTCCTCATGCAGGTATCTTCCCGCATCCAGGTGACGACGTGCAGAACCCGCAAGGTCTTGTTTCGACGCCATGTTCTCCTTTTCGCCAGGACTGCTGAGACGTTTGATGCCTCGAAAACCAGTAAACCCAGTCGCGCGAGTCTAGCAGCTGGCGTTTTGGGGGCGAATGTGTTGAATGGGTGCATCGAAAGTGCACGCCGTGCCCGGTGCCTGAAGACCCTGGCGACCTCGATCGTTCGCTGCGATTCGTATTGAGCCCGTTCCTTCCATACTGGCACACGCTGCGCTGGCTGAAGCCGGTGCAGCTCTGGGGCCGCGCGTGGTTCCGCTTGCACCGTCCGCGGCCCGATACCCGCCCCGCGCCGCCGCTCCGCCCCGCGCGAGGCGCGTGGCTGGCGTGCCGGCGCGCCCCCTCGATGACCGGCCCTGCGCGCTTCCGGTTCCTGTCGGTCGAGCACGAGCTTGCCGCGCCCGCCGACTGGGATCGTGCCGACTGGCCCCGGCTGTGGCGCTACAACCTGCACTACTTCGACGACCTGGCGGCGCAGGACGCAGCCGACCGCGTGTCGCGGCATTGCGCGTTGATCGAGCGCTGGATCGCCGACAACCCGCCGGGGCGCGGCACCGGGTGGGAGCCTTACCCGGTGTCGCTGCGGATCGTGAACTGGATCAAGTGGGGCCTGGCCGACGGCGGCGGCCCTGGTGTCGAGCAGGCGCGCCTGTCGCCCGCGGCCGTGCACAGCCTCGCCGTGCAGGCCCGCTGGCTGCGGCAGCGGCTGGAGATCCACCTGCTCGGCAATCACCTGTGGGCGAACGCGAAGGCGCTGGTGTTCGCGGGTGTCTTCTTCGACGACGCCGAAGCCAGCGGCTGGCGCGAGAAGGGCCTCGCGCTGTTGCGCCGCGAGCTGCGCGAGCAGATCCTGCCCGACGGCGGGCACTTCGAGCGCAGTCCGATGTACCACGCGACACTGCTCGAAGACCTGCTCGATCTGCTGCAGCTGGGCGATCGCTATGCGGGCTCGATTCCGGCGTCTGACCTCGATGCCTGGCGCGAGACCGCGGGCCGCATGCTGCGCTGGCTGCGCGTGATGACGCACCCCGACGGCGGTATCGCGTTCTTCAACGACGCGGCCTTCGAAGTCGCGCCGGATCTGGCGGCGCTCGAAGACTACGCGGCGAGTGCGTGCGGGTTCTCGTCGGCGGAGGACTCACCACTTGCGGATGCGTCATTGGTCCATCCGAGTCCCGTGACCGCCGCCTCGCCCGACTCCGGCTACGCGATCGTCGCCCTGCCCGACTCCGGCTACGTCCGACTGCATGCCGGCCCCGCCGTGCTGATCGCCGACGTGGGCGCGATCGGCCCCGACTACCTGCCCGGCCACGCGCACGCCGACACGCTCGCCTTCGAGCTTTCGCTGCACGGGCGCCGCGCGATCGTCAACAGCGGCACCTCCACCTACGAAGCCGACGCCGAGCGGCTGCGCCAGCGCGGCACGGCGGCGCACAGCACGGTGGTGGTCGACGACGCCGATTCCTCCGAGGTCTGGAGCAGCTTTCGCGTGGCCCGGCGCGCGCGCCCGATGAACGTGGAATGGGGCACGGACCCCGACGGCACGCTGTGGCTGCGCGCCGCGCACGACGGCTACCTGCGCTTGCCGGGCCGCGTCGTGCATCGACGCGAATGGCGCCTCACGGCGCAGGGATTGCGCATCGTCGATCGGCTCGACGGTCGGCCGCGCAGTGCGCAGGCGCGCTTTCACCTTCACCCCGCTGTCGAGCCGGCCGACGTGGGCGCCGACTTGACCGCGCTGCGCGTCGAGGCGTCGACCTGGCATCCGCAGTTCGGCGTTGCGGTCGGCAACCGCGTGCTCGTTGCCGATTTCGCTGGCCGCGACACGGTCGAAACGACGTTCCGTTGGCCCTGAGCGCATGCGAATCCTCTTCCTCTCCGACAACTTCCCGCCCGAAACCAACGCGCCAGCCACGCGGCTGCACGAGCACGCGGTGCGCTGGGTGCGTGCCGGCCACGAGGTGACGGTGATCACCTGCGCCCCGAACTTCCCCGAGGGCAAGCTCTTCGCCGGCTACGAGAATCGCTGGAGGCAGATCGAGACCATCGACGGCATCCGCGTGGTTCGCGTGAAGACCTACATCACCGCGAACGAAGGTTTCGTGCGGCGCACGCTCGACTACATGAGCTTCATGGTCACCGGCTTCGTGGCAGGGCTCTTCGAGACGCGCCCCGACGTGGTCGTGTCGACCTCGCCGCAGTTCTTCTGCGCGCTCGGCACCTGGGCGCTGTCGGCCGTGCGCCGGCTGCCGTGGGTGTTCGAGCTGCGCGACCTGTGGCCCGCGTCGATCGTCGCGGTCGGTGCGATGGAACGCAGCCCCGTGATCCGCATGCTCGAAAAGCTCGAGCTCTTCATGTACCGGCGCGCCGACGCGATCGTGTCGGTCACCGAATCGTTCCGCGAAGACCTCGTATCGCGCGGCATCGATCGCGCCAAGATCCACGTCGTGATCAACGGCGTCGACCTCGATCGCTACGCACCGCGCCCGCGCGACCAGGCGCTCGCCCGACAGTTCGGACTCGAAGGCAAGTTCGTGCTCGGCTACATGGGCACGCACGGCATGGCCCACGCGCTCGACCGCGTGCTCGACGCCGCTGAGCTGCTGCGCGACCGCGACGACATCGCATTCTTCTTCGCAGGCTCGGGGGCCGAGCGCGCCAGGGTCGAGCAGCGGGTGGTCGAGCTGCGCCTGGACAACGTGAAGATGATCCCCCGCCAGCCCAAGGAAGCGATGCCCGCGCTCTGGAGCCTGTGCGACCTCGCGCTGATTCCGCTGCGCAATACGCCGGTGTTCGCCACCGTCATCCCGTCGAAGCTCTTCGAAGCCATGGGCATGGGCGTGCCGGTGCTGATGTCGCTGCCCGAAGGCGAAGCGACCGCGATCGTCAAGCGTACCGGTTGCGGTGTCTGCGTGCCCCCCGAGGATCCGCGGGTCATGGCCGATGCGGTGCTGGCGCTGGCCGCCGATGCCGAGCGGATGGCGGCGCTGCGCAGCGCTTCCGCGGCGGCCGCGCCGGAGTACTCGCGGGATCGGCAAGCGGGGAGGATGGTGGAGGTGCTTCAGGGCGTGGCTCGGGGATAGGGGAAAGGGGTGAGCGCTTCTGCCGGCAACAGGCGCGCAGGCTACGTGCCCACGCAGGCGCACCCGCCCACGCAGGCGCACCCGCCCACGCAGGCGCACCCGCCCACGCAGGCCACACGGTCGCGCAACAAAATGTTGCGATTTGCGTCGTGGAATGCGTTTCACGCGCGGAAACGCAACATTCGGTTGCACTGAAGCAAGCTTCCTTCGCCCTGGCAACGCGTCGACGACACCGTCGCCATCTGGGGCACCGGCACCCCATGGTGCGAGTTCCTCCATGTAGACGAACTGGCAGATACAGCCGTGTTTCTCATGCAGAACCACTCGGGCGAGCAATTCGTCAACGTCGGCACCGGCACCGACCTCACCATTCTCGAGCTGGATTTGAACACGTGTTTCGGCCCGCGATCGAGAGTGTCTGGGTTGACGGCACACCGCTTCACGCCGTGCGGGTGGACGAGAGCAAGAGTGGTGATTCGATCATTTCGGAGATCATCCGAGGAATTGCGTAATCGATCCTGGTGCTCGCCGACGTTTCGGTCGTATCCGGAGCGGGCCAGGGAAAGAAAGCGTTCAGGAACGGAAACGTGATGTACGAGCTGGGGCTTGCGCACGCGGTCAAGAGCCCGGAGAAGGTGCTCGTTGTCAGAGATGACTGCGACGATTTCCTGCTTGATGTGACGATGATTCCGCATCGCACGATCGATTTTTCTACGCCGGACTCGGCGAAACGGGAAGTGGCCGAATTGGTCGCTGACAGGATCCGCGGGCATGACCGCATCGCGGACATCAAGCTCCGGAACTTCATTGCAGCGCTTACGCCGCATGAATACGCTCTCCTCGAGCGTCTCGCGGCTTGTCCGGAGGGGCATACAGTGCAACTGTCCGTAGAAGTCGATGGTCGCCGCATTCTTCCGATACCGACACATGAAGGACTGTGCGATCTGCGTGCAGCGGGTCTTGCGCGAGCGACGTTCGTGGAAGAGTGCCCCGATCCATGCTATTCGCTGACAAGGCGCGGTCGACAGGTTCCCTTTGGGACAACGTTTAAGGATGCTCCGCGGGCAGGAGAAAGCTGCTTGCGGAGCATTCCTTCGGCTGCAATGTGAGGCAGCGGCGGGAGCCCCGCCAAATGCTGGTACCGGAAACCCCACGGACATCGAAACCTGCTCCAGTGCGCCTACCTTGACAGCCTTGGCCTGATACCCATCGCGCACCAGGTCCTTGATGTGCAACTTGTTGATGAAGAACATGAATACAAGATTGCTAATACCCCACGTAAAGAGGGCCGCGACAAGCATTTCTGAATGGATCCTCGAGATTTAACCGCTATCACGGTCAGGCGGCGTCTTTTGACGTCTGGATGGTGATGGCGTCGTGATCGAGCCACACGCTAACAATCACGTTCGCCAGGCGACGAGGGCGAGTGGCTGCGTGATCGCATCGGATAACCCGGATCACCATACTTCCCGGACTCGAAGTTCACTTCACACCGGCCGATATCACGATCGACGGCAAGCCCCGCAACACCATTAGTGCGCGGTTCACTAATCACCCTGAAATCCAGCAGCGGCGCGGGTTTGCAGCATTTCTCAGGGCCGACTCGTTAGAGTTCAAGAAGATGGCTGTCCACTACATTCCAGCAAAACAGGAGCGCATCGACATCTTCGCCGCGTTCGTAGCAGAGGTTATGAGCGTCATACGGAAACCGCCACGAACGTCACCCCTGCAAAGGAGCAAGTTGACCGATGTCCCCTCTACTCCGGGGATCTATGCAATATATGAAAAAGGAGAGCTGATCTATGTCGGCGAGTCGGGATGTCTGAAGGAGCGGATCGGAGATTTGTTTAGAACGAAGAATCACTCGCTTCGACGATCTCTGGGTGCGGAGCGATTCAGACACTTTCCGGGTTTTGTGCCTGCGACCACTAAGCAAGATTTCACTGCGGAAGTCGAAGCGGCGTTGAACAGTCTCTATCAGAACTGTCTTTCAATTCTGATTGTGCCGGTGGAATTTGGAAGAAAGGAGATTGAGGAACAGTTTGTGGATGCGGGCGGGAATCTGCGCAACAAGAGAGGGCGGCGTGGGAGATAAGTTCAACCTCACACACATCATCCCGCAGTGCAGCCCGACGAGGTGTATCAACCTGGGCGCGCAGAGCCACGTGGCGTTGCGCTTCGAGGCGCCCGAGTATATAGCCGACGTTGATGCACTGGCCACCGCGGCATGGTCGGCTCCGCCATCGCGCGCCGCCTGCTGGCCGACGGCGCGTCGCACCTGCTGCTGCGTTCGCGCAGCGAGCTCGACCTCACCGACCAGGCCGCGGTCGAGGCCTTCTTCGCGGCCGAGAAGCCCGAGTACGTGTTCCTCCCCGCCGCGAAGGTCGGCGGCATCCACGCCAACAACGCGTATCCGGCCGAGTTCCTGCGCGACAACCTGGCCATCCAGACCAACGTGATCCACTCGGCCTGGAAGCGCGGCGCCGCCAAGCTCTGCTTCCTCGGCTCGTCGTGCATCTATCTATCCGAAGCTCGCGCCGCAGCCGCTGCGCGAGGAATACCTGCTCACCGGCCCACTGGAGCCCACCAACGAGTGGTAAGCGGTAGCCAAGATCGCCGGCATCAAAATATGCCAGGCTTATCGCCGCCAGTATCGTTTTGACGCGATCTCGCTGATGCACCTCTACGGCCCCGGGGACAACTGTCACTCCGAGAATTCGCACGTGCTGCCGGCGCTGATCCGCCGCCTCCATGAGGCCAGGCAGCGCGGCGACGCTAGCGTCGCCATCTGGGGCACCGGCACCCCGTGCCGTGAGTTCCCGCATGTAGACGATCTGGCAGACGCCGCCGTGTTTCTGATGCAGAACCACTCGGGCGAGCAGTTCGTCAAAGCCGGCACCGGCACCGACCTCACCATTCTCGAGCTGGCACAACTCGTCGCCGACGTCGTCGGCTTCACCGGCGCGATCGTCACCGACCCCTCGAAGCCCGACGGCACCCCCCGCAAGCTGCTCGACGTGAGCCGGCTTGCCACCATGGGCTGGAAGCCGCGCATCGGGCTGCGCGAGGGCGTAGCGGGCGCTTACGCCTGGTATCTCGAGAACGCGGCGACGGCGCGGGGGTGAGGGGGCCCCGGCTCGCCCAGCGCACTCCGGGCCACACGGTACAGAGCGACCGCAACAAAATGATGCGTTTTCCGTCGTGGAATGCGTTCCACGGTCGAAAACGCATCATTTTGTTGCGGTCGTAGCGTCGCGCGTGGGCCGCGGCGTACCGGCCGAGCCGTTGCGGACCGCCCGCACCCCGCAGCGCCCGCGCCGCCCGTGCCCTGCAGCGTCCGCGCGGCCCGTGCCCTGCAGCGTCCGCCCCGCCCCCGCGCACTCCGCACCCGCTACCGCCCCCGCCACTCACGCACCGCGCCCCACCCCGGCGCCGCCCGCAGCAGTTGCGCAATCGAGAGGCGCGGGTCGGCCAGCACCAGCGCCATGGCGCGCAACTCGTCAGCGTTCAGCCCTTGCCGGCTCTCGGGTGACGCTCGCACGCGCTCCTCGGCCAGGGCCTGTGCGTCCTGATCCCCGCCCGGAGCTGGCGCGCTGTCGACCGTAAGCGCACGCATCGTCATCCACGCGTTCGTGCGGTGACGCCGCACGTGTCGTGCGAGCTCCGGTGCCCGATAGCGCGTCCAGCGCGCGCCCGCCAGCAGGAACAGCCGGCGCTCCGCGGGGCTGAACTCGGCAGGCACCAGGCTCGGGCTTCGCAGCACGAGCGCGACGGCCGTCGCGAGCGCGTCGATCGAGGCGTCCTTCGACTCGTTCGCAAGAAACGGCTGCGGATCGGCCAGCGGGCTCGCGTCGCGCACCGACACGTCGGACGAGACGTACTGGTGCAGCCATTCGGCGTACGACCGCCCGTCGCAACCCATCGCGCGCGCCCAGCGCGGGCGATCGACGCACGGGCGCGCAACGGCGCCGACCCAGTCGCGGTGCGTGCTCCACTCCCATTCGAGCGGGTTGCCGCAGAGGTCGCCGCGGCTTGGGTTCAGGTGGATGTAGCGCACCGTCCGCGCAATGTGCCGCTTGTCGCGCTGCACCTTCTCCGGCGGCGGAATCGGCTCCCACTCGAACTCGATTGGCGCCACGCGACGCGCCCGCATGCGCAGGCGAAACGCCGACAGCACGCGCGCCAGCGCCCGCATCGCACCGTCGCGCTCGAGTTGCGCGAGCACGTGCACGTGGTTCGGCATCAGCACGCACGCAACGAGGTCGAACCTGCGCCCGAGTCGCGCCCACAGATCGGCACACGCGAACCGGTGCTCAAAGGGCCGCGCGCCCCCGGCAGCGCGCGCGACGAGGTGCAGGAGTTCAGGCTTCGCCATGCACCGATCATGCGCGGCCGCGCCGACGCGCGCACTTGAACGGAGGGCCTAAGACGCGCGTAGCGTGGGCGGCGGCGCGTCGCCGTCCGCAACCACCACACCGTCACGTGCGCAACGGAATGTTGCGAATCCCTCCGTGGAATGCGTTCCACGCGCAAGAACGCATCATTTTGTTGCGCGGCGGTTGGAGCGTGGCAGGAGGTCCGGCAGCGTTCGAGCGCGGCAAGGGGGCGGCAGCGTTAGGGTGCGGCAGCGGCCCGGCAGCGTTGGGCTGCGGCCGAGCACGCCCGCAACCGAATGTTGCGAATCCCTCCGTGGAACGCCTTCCACGCGCGAAAACGCATCATTTTGTTGCGCGTCGTCGAAGGAGGAGGACGCCGCCGGTGGGCCGTCGCAGGAGGAGGACGCCCCCGGCGCGCCGCCGCAGCACGCAGCCCCAGCACCCCCCTACCTCCTCTCCCCCCCATGCCCATACCCATACTTCCCGCGGTAATACCCATACCGCGCGCCATACCCATACCGGATACGCGAGGGCCTGAAGCAGTTGAAGACGAAGCCGGTGGGTTCGGCGCCGCTCAGGCGGTATTGCTGCACGGCGTCGACGACGTCGGCGAGCGCGGCGCGCTTGTGGCGCACCACGAA
>Ga0226835_1000421_pt1 | contig 50900 bp, 47 predicted proteins | sample LAC_MetaG_1_FD_163627 | JGI IMG/M metagenome (GOLD analysis project Ga0226835, IMG submission 163627) | Anaerobic ammonium oxidizing microbial communities from anammox membrane bioreactor (MBR) in UC Berkley, California, United States -... | ecosystem: Engineered > Bioreactor > Anaerobic >...
CAACGCGCACCCGCACGTGTCGTGCAACGACGGCGTCGAGGTGTCGGTGGTGCACAACGGCATCATCGAGAACCACGAGGCGCTGCGCGCACGGCTGCGCGCGCAGGGCTACGAATTCCACAGCGACACCGACACCGAGGTGATCGCGCACCTGGTGCACAGCCTGGTCGCCTCCGGTCTTCCGCTGTTCGGCGCCGTGCAGAAGGCGGTGCGCGAACTCCAGGGCGCCTATGCGATCGCCGCGATCAGCAAGGCCGAGCCGAACACCGTGGTCGGCTCGCGGCGCGGCTCGCCGCTGCTGCTCGGCGTGGGCAACGCGGGCTCGGGGCAGGGCGAGAATTTCCTCGCCTCCGACACCTCGGCGCTGCTGCAGGTCACGAAGTACGTCGCCTACCTCGAGGAAGGCGACGTCGTCGAGATCCGCCCCGACGGTTACTCGATCGTCGATCGCGAGGGCAGTCCGGTCGAGCGCCCGATCGTCGAGAGCCAGCTGTCGGCCGACGCGATCGAGCTCGGCCAGTACTCGCATTACATGCAGAAGGAGATCTTCGAGCAGCCGGGCGCGCTGGCCAACACGCTCGAAATGGTCGCCAACGCCTCGTCGCTGTCGGCAGGCCTGTTCGGCGCCGACGCCGAAGCGATCTTCGCCCGCACGAAGCAGATCCTGGTCCTCGCCTGCGGCACCAGCTACCACGCGGGCTGCGTCGCCAGATACTGGATCGAATCGATGGCCGCGCTGCCGGTGTCGGTCGAGATCGCCAGCGAATATCGCTACCGCGAATCGGTCGCGCTGCCCGGCACGCTGGTCCTGACGATCTCGCAGTCGGGCGAGACCGCCGACACGATCGCCGCGCTCCAGCACGCCCAGTCGCTGGGCCTGCGCGACACGCTGACGATCTGCAACGTGCCCGAGAGCGCGCTGATCCGGCAGTCGAAGCTGCGCTTCCTCACGCGCGCCGGCCCCGAGATCGGCGTCGCCTCGACCAAGGCCTTCACCACGCAGCTCGCCTCGCTGTTCGTGCTGGGCCTGGTGCTGGCCAGGCAGCGCAACCGGCTCGGCACCGGGCGCGAGAAGGAGCTGATCGAGCAACTGCGCCACCTCCCCGCCGCGATGAACCACGTGCTCGAATGCGAGCCCGCGGTGCGCCACTGGGCGCGCCGCTTCGCGCCCAAGCAGCACGCCCTGTTCCTCGGCCGCGGCGTGCACTTCCCGATCGCCCAGGAAGGCGCGCTCAAGCTCAAGGAGATCACGTACATCCACGCCGAGGCCTATGCCGCCGGCGAGCTCAAGCATGGTCCGCTGGCCCTGGTCGATCGCGAGATGCCGGTGGTGGTGGTGGCACCGAACGACACGCTGATCGAGAAGCTGAAGTCGAACCTTCAGGAAGTGCGCGCCCGCGGCGGCGAGCTCTTCGTATTCGCCGATCGCGACACCTGCATCGAGCCCGACGACGGCCTGAACGTGATCAACCTGATCGACCACGCCGGGCCGCTGTCGCCGATCCTCCACGTGGTGCCGCTGCAACTGCTCGCGTACCACGCCGCCCTGGCCCGCGGAACGGATGTGGACAAGCCGAGAAACCTGGCGAAGTCCGTTACCGTCGAATGAGATGCGGGTCGAGCCAGGTTTCTCGGCTTGCGGCGCAGGCTAACTTGCGCCGCAGGCGCAAGTTAAGGCGCGAAGCGCCGGCCGGAGCCACAAGCCGCGCGGTTTGCAGCGCAGGCTAACCTGCGCCGCAGGCGCAGGTTAAGGCGCGAAGCGCCGGCCGGAGCTACAAGCCCGGTGCCTGGCGAAGTCCGTTACCGTCGAATGAGATGCGGGTCGAGCCAGGTTTCTCGGCTTGCGGCGCAGGCTGACTTGCGCCGCAGCGATGCTCTGGGTCGCGTCGGCCAGCGGCTGGGCGCCGTGACTCGCCGCGTGAACCTGCGCCAGGTTGGACGGGCTGCGCGACCACGACAGCGTGAACACGCCCGGCCCTGACGGCACCGCTGCGCCGCCGGGCGCATAGCCAAGGCCGCCGCGGAAGCCGCCCGCGACCGGACTCATAAGGGCCTGCGGTAGACCCCCACGGCGATCTCGGCATCGACGAGATCGATCTTCTGCTCGCCGTTGAAGATCGCGCTGAGAACGTGTGAAGCAATCGGCCGCGCCCGGAAGGCACGCCAGGAAGCGCCCAGGCGAGGCACAAAGCGCAGCCATATCGGCCGATATGGCGAGCATTTGCAACGAAGCACGGGCGCTTCCCGGCGTGCAAGACGGGAGCGGATGATTGCTTCACACGTTCTGAGTCCGCCACCGCGGTCATCCGAGCCCCTCAGGCCCCAGCGTACAGCGTGAGCGACGACGCGAGCGCGCTGCCGCTGACGAGCAGGCCGCACGCCAGCAGCAGCGCGAGTTCACTCCGTCAGGGTCGTGACCTGCACGGATTGCACGGGCACAAGCGGAGCGCGCGAACGCTTCATGGGAGTCGGCCAGTTGCTGACGATGCCGCTCTTCTTCGCCTCCAATGCGCTGTATCCGCTCGAACTGATGCCCGGCTGGCTGCGCGTGATCGCAGCGGTGAATCCGCTGACCTGGCTGGTCGACACCCTGCGCGCAGCGATGGTGGTCGGCGGCGCGAGCGTGCATCCGTGGAGCACCAGCTTCGCGGTGCTGCTGCTCGTGTTCGCGGTGCTGCTCGCGCTCGCGTCGAAGCTGTACCCCGGACTGGCACGCTGAGCCGGATCGGAACCGATCCGGGCCCGGCCGGGACAAAGTGGACATTGCGCCGGCGCGCCGCATGCCAAAATGGCTCGGGCCAGTGGGCGAAGAGCCGCGCGGCCGCGCCGCGGCGGCCGATGCCCGGGCGTGGCGTCATCCGTTTCCGGAATCACAGTGCTGACCGAACACGACATCTATCTCTTCCGCGAGGGCACGCACGCGCGGCTGCACGACCACCTGGGCTGCCATCCGTCGGATGCGGAGGCGGGCGCGCACTTCGCGGTCTGGGCGCCCAATGCGCGCTCGGTGTCCGTGATCGGCGACTGGAACGGCTGGGACGGCAACGCCGACCCGCTGCATCCGCGCTGGGACGGCTCGGGCATCTGGGAGGGCTTCGTCGGCGCGGCGCGGCGCGGCCAAGCGTACAAGTATCGCATCGTCCCGGCCAGCGGCGCACCGGTGCCCGACAAGAGCGATCCGTTCGCGTTCTTCTGCGAGGAGCCGCCGCGCACCGCCTCGCGCGTCTGGCAGCTCGACTACCGGTGGGGCGACGATGCATGGATGGCCGCGCGCAGCGCGCGCAACGCGCTCGATGCGCCGATCTCGATCTACGAGGTGCACGCGGGCTCCTGGCGGCGCCGCGGCGACGGCGGCTTCCTGTCTTATCGCGAGCTGGCCGAAGCGCTGGTGCCCTGGGTGCGCGAGACGGGCTTCACCCACGTCGAGCTGCTGCCGGTGACCGAGCACCCTTTCTACGGTTCGTGGGGTTACCAGACCACCGGCTACTTCGCGCCGACCGCGCGCTACGGCACGCCACAGGACTTCATGTACCTGGTCGACCACCTGCACCGCCACGGCATCGGCGTGATCCTCGACTGGGTGCCGTCGCACTTTCCCACCGACGCGCACGGCCTGGCGCAGTTCGACGGCACCCACCTGTACGAGCACGCCGACCCGCGCCAGGGCTTTCACCCCGAGTGGAGCTCGAGCATCTTCAATTACGGTCGCCACGAGGTGTCGGCGTTCCTGATGTCGTCGGCGCTGTTCTGGCTCGAGCACTATCACGTCGACGGGCTGCGCGTGGATGCGGTCGCCTCGATGCTCTACCTCGACTACTCGCGCGACGCGGGCGAATGGATTCCCAACCGCTACGGCGGGCGCGAGAACCTGGAAGCCGTCGCGTTCCTGCGCAGGCTCAACGAGGCGGTGTACCGCGAGCACCCCGACACGATCACGATCGCCGAGGAATCCACCGCGTGGCCGATGGTCTCGCGACCGACCTGGTCCGGCGGCCTGGGCTTCGGCATGAAGTGGAACATGGGCTGGATGCACGACACGCTGTCCTACGCGCGCGAGGATCCGGTGCATCGCCGCCACCACCACGACAAGCTCGCCTTCTCGTTGTGGTATGCGTTCAACGAGAACTTCGTGCTGCCGCTGTCGCATGACGAAGTCGTGCACGGCAAGGGCTCGCTGATCGGCAAGATGCCCGGCGACGACTGGCAGCAGTTCGCCAACCTGCGTGCGCTCTACGGCTACATGTGGACGCATCCCGGCAAGAAACTGCTCTTCATGGGCGGCGAGTTCGGCCAGCGGCGGGAGTGGACCCACGAAGGCGAGCTCGAGTGGTGGGTCGCCTCGATGCCCGGGCACGAGGGCCTGAAGCGCTGGGTGGCCGACCTGAACCGCACCTACCGCGACGAGCCCGCGCTGCACCAGCTCGACTTCTCGGCCGACGGCTTCCAGTGGATCGACTTCAGCGATGCGCAGCACAGCGTGATCGCGTTCCTGCGTCGCCCGCGCACAGGCGCTCCGGCGCTGCTGGTGGTCTGCAATTTCACCCCGGTGCCGCGCACCGGCTACCGGCTCGGCGTGCCCTCGGGCGGCCGCTGGCTCGAGCTCCTCAACAGCGACGCCCATGCCTACGGCGGCGGCGGGTGGGGCAACTTCGGCGGCGTCGACGCCGCGCCGCTGCCGCGCCACGGCCAGCCCTGGTCGCTCGGGCTGACGCTGCCCGCCCTGTCGACCGTCGTGATGAAGGAGGCCGCAGATGGCTGATCGTCCGTGGCCGGGCCGGCCCTACCCGCTCGGCGCGACCTGGGATGGGGAGGGCGTCAATTTCGCGCTGTTCGCCGGCGAAGCGCTGCTGGTCGAGCTCTGCATTTTCGACGAGCAGGGCCGCCACGAAATCGAGCGCATCGCGCTCGACGAATGCACCGACCAGGTCTGGCACTGCTATCTCCCGCAGGCGCGCCCCGGCCTGGTCTATGGCTACCGCGTGCACGGACCCTGGGAGCCGACGCTCGGGCTGCGGTTCAATCCGCACAAGCTGCTGCTCGATCCGTACGCGCGGGCGATCACCGGCACCGTGCGCTGGCACGACGCGCTGTACGGCTACATCAGGGGCGACGAGCGCGAAGACCTCTCGTTCGACCGGCGCGACAGCGCCCCGTTCGTGCCCAAGGGCCGCGTGATCGAGACCGCGTTCAGCTGGGGCGGCGACAGCCGGCCCGGGGTGCCGTGGAACGAGACGGTGATCTACGAGCTGAACGTGCGCGGCTTCACGATGCGCCACCCGGAAGTGCCCGAGGCGCTGCGCGGCACCTACGCCGCGCTGGCGCAGCAGCCGGTGATCGACCATTTCAGGCGCCTGGGGGTGACCACGCTCGAGCTGATGCCGGTGCACGCGTTCGTCGACGAGCGTGCGCTCGTCGAGCGCGGCCTGCGCAACTACTGGGGCTACAACACGCTCGGCTATTTCGCGCCCGAAGCGCGCTACAGCGCATCGGGGCGGGTCGAGGAATTCAAGTCGATGGTCAAGGCGCTGCACTCGGCCGGCATCGAGGTGGTCATCGACGTCGTCTACAACCACACCTGCGAGGGCAATCACCTCGGGCCGACGCTGAGCCTGCGCGGCATCGACAACGCCGCCTACTACCGGCTCGACCCGGGCAATCCGCGCCTGTACACCGACTACACCGGCTGCGGCAACACGGTGAACCTGCTGCATCCGCGCACGCTCCAGATGGTGATGGATTCGCTGCGCTACTGGGCCGAGGAGATGCACGTCGACGGCTTCCGCTTCGACCTGGCGCCGGCGCTGGCGCGCGCGGCCGGCGGCGTCGAGAGCTGGAGCGGCCTGTTCGACGTGATCCGGCAGGATCCGGTGCTCAGCCGCTGCAAGCTGATCGCCGAACCGTGGGATCTCGGCGCGGGCGGCTACCGGGTGGGTCATTTCCCGGTGGGATGGGCCGAGTGGAACGACCGCTATCGCGACGGCATGCGCACCTACTGGAAGGGCGACGGCGGCGCGATCGGCGAGTTCGCGCGCCGGCTCACCGGCTCGAGCGACCTCTACGGCCGCTCGGGCCGGCGCCCGCACGCGAGCGTCAACTTCGTCACCTCGCACGACGGCTTCACGCTTGCCGACCTGGTCTCGTACAACGAACGCCACAACGAGGCCAACGGCGAGAACGGCGCCGACGGCCACAACCACAACCTGTCGTGGAACTGCGGCGTCGAGGGGCCCACCGACGATCCGCAGGTGCGTGCGCTGCGCGCGCGCCAGCAGCGCAACTTCCTCGCGACGCTGCTGCTGTCGCAGGGCGTGCCGATGCTGCTGGCCGGCGACGAGATCGGACGCACGCAACTCGGCAACAACAACGCCTACTGCCAGGACAACGAGATCTCCTGGGTCGACTGGACGCTCGACGAAGAGCGCGCATCGCTGCTCGCGTTCGTGCGCCGGCTGATCCGGCTGCGCCGCGAGCACCCGTCGTTTCGCCGACGCGACTTCTTCCAGGGCCGCCCGCTGCGCGGCGGCGGCGTGAAGGACATCCTGTGGCTGCGTCCCGACGGCGTCGAGATGAGCGATCACGAATGGGAGCGCGACCACGCGCGCAGCCTGGCGGTCTACCTCTCCGGCGAGGGGCTCAACGAGGTCGACCGATGCGGTCGCGCGGTGCGCGACGACGACTTCCTGATGCTGTTCAACGCGCACGACGGGGACACCGACTTCGTGCTCCCGGCGCTGCCCGGCGAAACCTGGCGCTGCCTGCTCGACACCGCCTCGCCCGACGCACAGGCGGCCGACGCCGCGACGACCGGCCTGCCCGACGCCCACTGCGGCCCCTGGCCGGCAGGAGCCACTCGCACGGTGCGCGCACGCTCGCTCGCCTTGCTCACCCGGCCGGCATCGCTGCCATGAGCAGCGCCCGCGAGCGGCTTCGCTGGCTGGCCGCCGCACACGGCATCGAAGCGGGTTTCCACGACATCTGGGGGCGCCGTCACGAAGCGTCCGACGCCACGCTGCGAGCGCTGCTCGCCGACCTGGGCGTGCCGGCCGACAGCGACGCCGACGTCGACCGCGAGTTGGCGGCCACGCACCCGCGCTACTGGCACCGACTCGCCGAACCGGTCGTCGCAGTCGATGCCCGGAGCGCGCGGTTCGAAGTCGCGGTGCGGCTCGCGCGCCGCTCTCCGGGCGAGCGCATCGCCTGGCGGTTGAGCGTGGAGACGGGCGCTTCGGCACAGGGCGACGACGCGGTCGACGCCCTCGCGCTGCGCGAAGCCAGCGACGTGCACGGCATTGCGCACGAGTTGCGCACGCTCGCGATTCCGGTGGCGCTGCCCCCCGGCTACCACCGGCTCGAGTTGCGCGCAGGCGCCGCGAGCGCCGAGGTTCTCGTCGTGGCCGCGCCCGCGACCTGCTATCGGCCGCCGCTGCTCGCCGGCCACGCCCGCGTCTGGGGCTGGTCGGTGCAACTCTACGCGCTGCGCTCGTCGCGCAACTGGGGCATCGGCGACTTCGGCGACCTGCTCGAACTGGTCGATCTCGCAGCGTTGCGCGGCGCGTGCGCGATCGGCCTGAACCCGCTGCACGCGCGCGTCGCGCGCGACCCCGGTCGGGCCAGCCCCTATTCTCCGTCGTCGCGGCTGTGGCTCGACACGCTGGCGATCGACGTGGAGGCGATCGAGGACTTCGGCGAGTGCGACGCCGCGCGCGAGCGCGTCGGCGAACCTGCATTCCAGGCCCGGCTCGCGGCACTGCGCGAGGCGGGCCTGATCGATCACGAAGGTGTCTCGCGCGCCAAGCACGAGGTGCTGCGCGAGCTGCACGCGCACTTCCGCAGCCGGCACCTGGCGCAAGACTCGCCGCGCGCGCGCGAGTTCCGCGCCTTCCAGGCGCAGGCCGGCGAAGCGCTGCGCCGGCACGCGAGCTTCGAGGCGATGCAGGAAGGCGCAGGCGAGGACGCGCAGCGGGTCGAATACCACGAGTACCTTCAATGGCAGGCCGACCGGCAACTGGCGCGCGCCGCCGCACGCTGCCGGGAACTCGGCATGGCGATCGGCCTGTACCTCGATCTCGCGGTGTCGGTCGATCGCTCGGGCTCGGACGTCTGGTCGTTTCCCGGCTGCTTCGCCGCGACCGCGAGCGTGGGTGCTCCGCCCGACGACTTCAACCTCTCGGGCCAGGACTGGGGGCTGCCGCCGTTGCTTGCGCAGGCGTCGCGCGACCGCGGCCACGAGCCGTTCGTCCTCGCGCTGCGCGCGAACATGCGCCACGCCGGCGCGCTGCGCATCGACCACGTGATGGGGCTGATGCGGCTCTACTGGGTGCCGCGCGGCGCGGGCGCGCACGCCGGGGCCTACGTGCGCTATCCGCTCGACGAACTGCTGGCGATCGTGCGGCTCGAGAGCCACCGCAACCGCTGCGTCGTCGTCGGCGAGGATCTCGGCACCGTGCCCGATGCGGTGCGTGAGGCGCTCGCGCGCGCCGGTGTGCTGTCGTACCGGCTGCTCTACTTCCAGCGCGACGCCTCGGGCGAATTCCTGCCGGCCCGCGACTACCCGCACGACGCGCTGGTCTCGATCGGCACGCACGACCTGCCGACGCTGGCCGGCTGGTGGCAGGGCCACGACATCGAACTGCGCGACAGCCTCGGCCTGTTTCCCGACGAGGCCACCCGCGAGCGGCTTCGCGACGAACGCGCGCTCGACCGGCGGCGCCTGCTCGACGCGCTGGCACGCGCCGGCCGGCTGCCGGCGCACGCCGGCGTGCACCTCGACCCGGACGCGCTGGCGCGGGGCCCGCTGACGGCAGCACTGGTGGAAGCGATCCACGGCTGGCTCGCGTCGACGCCGTCGCGGCTGATGATGGTGCAGCCCGAGGACTGGATCGGCGCGCTCGAGCAGAACAACCTGCCGGGCACCGTCGACGAGCATCCGAACTGGCGGCGCAAGCTCGCCCTGTCGATCGACGAGTTGCGCGCCGACGCCGCCGGCGCGCAACTCGCCGCGGTGCTGGCGCGCGAGCGCCCATGAGCTATCAGGGCACGAGCAGGATCGCGCCGGTGGTCGCGCGCGCCTCGGCCGCGCGATGCGCAGCCGGCGCCTGGTCGAGCGCAAAGCGCGCGCCGATCGTCGCGCGCACCTGGCCCGCGGCAATCGCCGCGAACACGTCCGCCGCGTTGGCGCGGAAAGTGGCCGGCTCGGCATTGTGCGGAAACACCGACGGCCGGGTGAGGAACAGGCATCCCTTCCTGTTCAGCAGGTCGGGATCGATCGCCGGCGCCGGCCCCGACGCGCCGCCGTAGACGACGACCAGTCCGAACGGCGCGGCGCAATCGAGCGACTTCATGAAGGTGTCGCGGCCGACCGAGTCGTAGACCACGCGCGCCTTCCTGCCGCCGGTGGCCCGCATGAACGCCTGCGGCCAGTCTTCGCGCGAATAGTCGATCGCCGCGTCGCAACCGGCCGCGCGGGCGATCTCGCACTTCTGCGGCGAACCGGCGGTGCCCACCACGTGGGCTCCCAGCGCCTTTGCCCAGCGCACGAGGATCTGTCCGACGCCTCCGGCCGCGGCGTGCACCAGCAGCAGGTCGCCCGGCTGCACCGCATGCGTCTTCTTCAACAGGTACTGCGCGGTCATCGCCTTGAAGAACACCGCCGCCGCCGCTTCCTCGCTCACCGCGTCGGGCAGCACGACCAGCCGTTCGGCGGCGACGTTGCGCCGGTCTGCGTAGGCGCCCACGCCGGCGTTCATGTAGACCACGCGATCGCCGGGGCGCAGGTCGCTCACCGCGGCGCCGACCGCCTCGACCACGCCGGCCGCCTCATGCCCGAGTCCGGTGGGCAGCGGCAGCGGATAGACGCCGCTGCGCTGGTAGACGTCGATGAAATTGAACCCGATCGCGCTCTGGCGCACGCGGGCCTCGCCCGGGGCCGGGTCGGGCAGATCGACCGGTTCGATCCGCATCACCTCGGGCGGGCCGAATTCGCGGATCCGCACGGCGCGCGACATGGTCATCTCCAGCTCCTGCGGCAGCGTCGAACCGTGATGATCGCACGCCCGGGCACGCCGTCCGGTGCAGGCGCGGGACGGCACGCAGCGAGGGCGTGTTCGCACCGCGATCGCCCCCGCCCCGGGGCCTGAGCGACAATGCCGTCTGCGCGAGCCTGGCGCCAGCCCGGGTGCGCGCTCCATCAGGAGCCCCGCTTGTCCGACTCGCACTCCAGCGAACGCGAACCCGAAGGGCCGGCACTGCCGCAAGCGGCCTTCGCGCCGCTGGCCGATCCGGTCTTCCGGATGTTGTGGGTGGTGTGGTTCACCGCCAACGTCTGCATGGCGATGAACGACGTCGCCGCGGCCTGGCTGATGAGCACGCTCACCACTTCGCCGGTGATGGTCGCGCTGGTGCAGACCGCCGCGACGCTGCCGGTGTTCCTGCTCGGCCTGCCCAGCGGCGCGCTGGCCGACATCCTCGACCGCAGGCGCTATTTCGTCGTGACCCAGTTCTGGGTGGCGGCCACCGCGCTGCTGCTGTGCCTGGCGATCCTCACCGACGCGATCAACCCCACGCTGCTGCTGCTGCTCGTCTTCGCCAACGGCATCGGGCTGGCGATGCGCTGGCCGGTGTACTCCGCGATCGTCCCCGGACTGGTGCCGCGCGCCCAGCTGCCCGCGGCCCTGGCGCTCAACGGCCTGGCGATGAACGCCTCGCGCATCATCGGGCCGGTGGTCGCCGGCGCGCTGATCGCGGGCGCCGGCACCGAGTGGGTGTTCATTCTCAACGTCGTGCTGTCGGTGGTCGCCGGGTTCCTCATCCTGCGCTGGAAGACGGTGGAGGAGCCCAGTGCGCTGCCCGGCGAACGCTTCCTCGGCGCCATGCGGGTCGGCGTGCAGTACGTGCGGCAGTCGGCGCCGATGCGGGCGGTGCTGGTGCGCGTGATGATCTTCTTCGGCCAGTCGACCGCGCTGATCGCGTTGCTGCCGCTGGTTGCGCGCGGCATGCAGGGCGGCTCGGCCGGCACCTACACGCTGCTGTTCGCCTCGCTCGGCTTCGGCGCGATCCTGTCGGTGTTCCTGCTGCCGCGGATGCGCCACGCGCGCAGCCGCGACCAGCTGATCCGCGACGGATCGGTGGTGCAGGCAGCCGCGATGCTCGCCGCAGGGGTCGCGCCCAACGTCTACGTCGCGGTGCCGGTGATGATCGTCGCGGGCATGGCGTGGCTCGCCACCGCCAACTCGATCTCGGTCGCCGCGCAACTCGCGCTGCCCAACTGGGTGCGCGCGCGCGGCATGTCGACTTTCCAGGTGGCGCTGATGGGCGGCGCGGGCGCCGGCGCGGCGCTCTGGGGCCAGGTCGCCGCGATGACGAGCGTGCGGGCCAGCCTCGCACTCGCCGCGCTCACCGGCGTGAGCGCGCTGTGGCTCACGCGGCGCTACCAGGTCGAAGGCGGCACTGCGGAAGACCTCACCCCCACGTCGGCCTGGAAAGCCCCGGTCACCGCGCTGCCGGTCGATCCCGACGCGGGGCCGGTCATGACCACGATCGAGTACCGGATCGATCCGTCTCGCGCCGAGGAGTTCCGCGAGGTGATGCGCGAGAGCCGCAGCAGCCGGCTGCGCCACGGCGCGCTCTCGTGGGAGCTGTTCCGCGACACCACCGATCCGGGCCGTTTCCTCGAGTATTTCGTCGACGAATCGTGGGTCGAGCACCTGCGCCGCTTCGACCGCGTGACCGCAGCCGACGTCGCGCTGCGCGCCCGCCGCCTGTCGTTTCATCTCGGCGACGAACCCCCGGTGGTCACCCGCTGCATCGCCGAACCGGTGCGCCACCATTGAGTGACCGGCTGACCGGCTCGATGCGCCTGCGCGAGGCCGCGTGCAGGCACCGCTAGAATGCCGCCCATGACTGCCGCCCGTCGCCGCCCGCTCGTCGCCTGGATCGCCTGCCTGGCCATCCTGGCCGGTGCGCTCGCGCCATCGATCGGTCACGCGATCGCAGCGATGCGGGGTCTGCCGGTGCTCATGGCCGAACTGTGTACGGCGGGCGCACGAGGCCAGGTGGTGATCCGGCCGCCGGCGCTGGCCGATGCCGATCCGGCAGACGCCCGAAGCGACGGCCCGGCGCAACGCTCCGGCGCTGCCGGTACGCACTGTCCGGCCTGTCTCGGTCCGGCCGACCCCTGTGCGCCGCTGCCGGCCGGCGGCGGGCCGTTCGCGGCGCCCGACGCCCGCCAGCAGGCGTCGCCGCTCGTCGCGACCGCAGCTGTCGCCGCCGCGCCGGCCTGGACCCCGGCGAATCCGCGCGCACCGCCCGGGCGCGGCTGATCCGCCGACGCTCCATCCATTCGACAATGCGCGCGCAGCGCAACCGGCTGCGCGCGTCGCCCGCGCCCGAGGCGCGGAAGGACATCCGACATGAAACGCTTTCTCACTGCCACGATCCTCTGTTTTTCGCTCACCGGCACCGCATTCGCGCAGGTCACGGTTTCCGATCCCTGGGTACGCGCCACCGTCGCCTCGCAGAAGGCGAGCGGCGCCTTCATGACGCTCACTGCAGCGCGCGATGCGCGCCTGGTCGCAGCGAGTTCACCGGCTGCCGGCGTGGTGGAGATCCACGAAATGGCCATGCAGGACAACGTGATGCGGATGCGCGCGATCGACGGTCTCGCGTTGCCGGCGGGCAAGCCGGTCAAGCTCGAGCCCGGCGGCTATCACGTGATGCTGATGCAACTGAAGGGGCCGCTGAACGCCGGCGACACCGTGCCGCTCGAACTGGTGATCGAGAACCCGGACAAGTCACGCGAAACGGTGCAGGTCCAGGCGCCGGTGCGGGCGCTCACGTCCGGCCATGGCCCGATGAAGCATTGACGTCAGATCCTGGAGTCCGGCCGACATGAAGCCCGTCCCCGCGCGCACCGTGCTGGTACCGCTGCTCGAGCCCGAGGGGACCGCCTCGGGACCGCGCACCATGCCGCTGCTGCGGCTCGGCTTCCGGCCGTTCTACCTGCTGGCGGCGTTGTTCGCGGCCCTGTCGATTCCGCTGTGGATCGCCCAATTCGCCGGCGTGTTGCCCGCGCCGGCGTCGTATCCGGCGGCGCTCTGGCATGCGCACGAAATGAGCTACGGCTTCGTGCTCGCGGTGATCGTCGGCTTCCTGCTCACCGCTGCCCGCGTCTGGACCGGTTTGCCGGTGCCGGTCGGCACTCGGCTGGCGGGGCTGGCCGCACTGTGGATCGCGGCCCGTGCGTTCAACTATTTCGGGCCGCTGCCGGCGGCAATGCTCGCCGATGCGGCCTTCCTGATCCTGCCGATGATCGCGCTCGGCATGGTGCTGGTGAAGGCGCGCAGCTTCCGCAACCTGTTCGTGCTGGCCGTGCTCACCGCATTCCTGCTCGCCAACACGCTGTTCCACCTCGCGGTGGCCGGCCGCGTGCGATTCGCGCCGATCGATGCGGTGCACTTCTTCGTGTTCACCGTGATCGTGCTGATCACGGTGATCGGCGGGCGGGTGATTCCCTCGTTCACCGGCAATGCACTGCCCGGCATCCGCCAGTTGCGCAGTCGCTGGTTCGACGCGCTCTCGCTGACGGCCACCGTGGCCGCACTGCTGATGGTGCTGCTCGCGGCGCCGGTCGCGCCGACGGTGTCGGTGTGCATCACGGCCGCCGCGCTGCAGGCGGGCCGGCTCGCCGGCTGGAATCCGTGGGCGGCGCGCAAGCAGGCGCTGCTGCGGGTGCTGCACCTGTCCTACGCCTGGATCCCGATCGGTCTCGTGCTTCTCGCCTTCGGCGTGGCCGGCAGGCTGCCGATGTCGGCGGGCATCCACGCGCTCACGCTCGGTGCGATCGGCGGGCTCATCATCGGGATGATCACGCGCACCGCGCTCGGGCACACCGCGCGCCCGCTGAAGGCGGGCCGGATCGAAGTGGCGGCCTACCTGCTGGTGCAGGCGGCAGTGCTGGTCAGGCTGGCGCCGATCCTGTTTTCCGGCCTGGCGTACCTGTGGTGGACCACTGCCGCGGCGTGCGCCTGGAGCCTCGCGTTCGCGCTCTATTTCGCCAGATACGCACCGATGCTCGCGGCGCCCCGGCTCGACGGCCGCGACGGCTGAGCGGACCGCCCCGCTGCAGGGATTGCGGCGGCGCGGCGCGCCGCCGCTCGGGGTTCAGGCTGCCCGGCGCCGGATCGACGCGGTGGCCTCGGCAGGTGCGTGGTCGAACTCGAGCCGGCTCAGCGCGCGCTCGAAGTGCTGGCGCTGCGCCACCGCGTGCTGCTCGAGCCGCCGCCCGCCCCAGACGCCGGCCAGCTGGTTCGGCGAGATGCCCTGGATTTCGCTGGAGCCCTGATTCTGCGGGCGGATGGTGACCGCGCACAGCATGTAGAGGCCCACCCGGCGATCTGCGCGCGACGCCGCCTGCATCGTCGGGCCGTGATACGCATACAGCGCCAGCGACGCCGGCTTGCCGTCCTGGTCTTCGCCTTCGGGCTGCACCGAGCCGGCGACAACGAAGCCCTCCCGCTCGAGTTCGCGCCGCAGCAGCGCGCTTGCGCGTTCGAGTGGCAGATCGATCGTGAAACGTACGGGCAAGGATTCCACCAATGACTCCCTTCATCGGATTCGGACCACGGGAGCCATCTTGCCGACGGCGACTTAGGACAGGCTTAAGGCTGCCAGCGCCGCAGGGTGAGCGCATTGGTGACGACGCTGACGCTCGAAAGCGCCATCGCTGCCCCGGCGACCACCGGACTGAGGTAGCCGAGCGCGGCCAGCGGAATGCCGATCACGTTGTAGAAGAAGGCCCAGAACAGGTTCTGGCGGATCTTCGCGTAAGTGCGCCGCGAAACGTCGATCGCGGCCGGCACCAGCGCCGGATCGCCACGCATCAGCGTGATGCCCGCGGTGTGCATCGCCACGTCGGTGCCGGTGCCCATCGCGATGCCCACGTCGGCAGCGGCCAGCGCCGGCGCGTCATTGACGCCGTCGCCGACCATCGCGACGACCGGGGCACCGGGAGCGCGCAGCGAGCGGATCGCCTCGGCCTTCTGCTCGGGCAGCACCTGCGCGCGCACTTCGTCCAGGCCGACATCGCGCGCTACCGAGGCCGCTGCGCCCGGGTTGTCGCCCGTGAGCAGGATCGTGCGCACGCCGAGCCGGTGCAGCGCCCCGACCGCCGCGGCAGCCCCCGGCTTGATCGCGTCGCCGAAGGCGAGCAGCCCCAGCGCGCGTGGCGGCACAGGCGAACCGGCGCTGCCACCGGCAGCGTCGGCAGGCGCGCCGGGCAGCGGTGCAGCCGCGACGAACGAGACGGTGCGGCCCCCGGCCTGGTGGGCAGCGGCGGCAGCAGCGAATTCGGCCAGGTCGACGCCGCGCTCGGTCATCCAGCGCTCGCTGCCGATGAACACTTCGGCATCGGCGCCGTCCTGGCGCAGGCTTGCACTGACGCCGCGGCCGGCCACCGCCCGGATCCCGGACACCTGCGGCAGGCTCGCGCCCGCCGCCTCGGCATCGAAGCTGCGCTGCACCGCCTTTGCCAGCGGATGCTCGCTGCCGTGTTGCACCGCCGCCGCCAGCGCCAGGAGCGCGGCCCGATCGACGCCCGGAGCGGGCACGGCGGCGAGCAGCGCCGGCTGGCCGACCGTGAGCGTGCCGGTCTTGTCGAAAGCGACTGCGCGCACCGCATGCGCGAGTTCGAGCGCCTGCGCGTCCTTGATCAGGATGCCGTGGCGCGCAGCCACGCCGGTGCCGGCCATGATCGCGGTGGGCGTGGCCAGGCCGAGCGCGCACGGGCAGGCGATGACCAGCACCGACACGGCGTTGAGCACCGCGCGCGTCCAGTCGCCGGTGCCCAGCCCCCAGCCGAGCAGGGTGAGAAAGCCGATGCCGAGCACTGTGGGCACGAAGACCGCGCTCACGCGGTCGACCAGTCGCTGGATCGGCGCCTTCGCCGCCTGCGCGTCCTCGACCAGCCGGATGATGCGCGCCAGCACCGTTTCGGCACCGATCGCCGCGGTGCGCAGGCGCAGCAATCCCTCGCCGTTGATCGAGCCGCCCGCGACCCGGCTGCCCGGTCCCTTCGACACCGGATTGCTCTCGCCGGTGAGCATCGATTCGTCGACGTGCGTGAGCCCGTCGACGATCTCGCCGTCGACCGGGATGCGCTCGCCCGGGCGCACCATCACCTCGTCGCCCAGCGCCACCTGCGCGATCGGCAACTCGATCTCGCGGGCACCGACCACCACGCGCGCAGTGTCGGGCCGCAGCGCCTGCAGCGCGCGGATCGCGTCGACGGTGCGCCGCTTGGCGCGCGCTTCGAGCCACTTGCCGAGCAGCACCAGCGTGACCACCACGGCCGATGCCTCGAAGTAGTAGTGCGCGTCGTGACGGTCGCCGTGCATGAGCAGTTCGTACAGGCTCAGGCCGAACGCAGCGGAAGTGCCGATCGCCACCAGCAGGTCCATGTTGCCGCTGAGCGCGCGCGCCGCCTTCCAGCCGTCGCGGTAGAAGCGCGCACCGAAGACGAACTGCACCGGGGCGGCCAGCAGCAACTGCCACCAGCCGGGCAGCATCGCGTCGATGCCGAACGGTGCCAGCAGCATCGGCGCGGCCAGCGGCAGCGACAACAGCGCGGCGCCCAGCACCCACAGCCCGCCGCGATCGGCGCGCACCGGCATCGCCTGCACCTGCGTGCCGGCCTCGGCGTGCACGCGCGCCTCGTAGCCGGCCGCCTCGACCGCCGCAATCAGCTCGCTCACGCGCACCGCTCCCGGCGCGATGCGCACGTTCGCGACCTCGGTGGCGAGATTGACGCCCGCGTCGGCCACGCCGCTCACCTTGCGCAGGCTCTTTTCGACCCGCGTCGCGCACGCGGCACAGGTCATTCCGCCGATGTCGAGCGCAAGCGTGGTCGGCGAAGGGTCGGCCTGCGCGGTTGCTTCGCTCATGTGCTAAAAAGCCTCATCGGTGAAACCAGGGGAGCCCCCAGTATGCCCACCTTCGACGTCCGCGGCATGACCTGCGGTCATTGCGTGAAGGCCGTGACCGCCTCGATTCACGAACTCGACCCGGCCGCCAGGGTCGACGTCGACCTCGCCGGCGGGGTCGTCAAGGTCGAGTCCGACCGCCCCGCCGACGCGATCGCGAACGCGATCGTCGAGGCGGGTTACGAAGCAAAACCGGTCAGCTGATCGTCAGGCGCCTGGCCGAGGGCGCGGCCTTCTTCGGCAGCGTCAGCGTCAGCACGCCGTTCTCGTATTTCGCGGCGGCCTTCGATTCGTCGAGATCGGATGCGAGCGAGAAGCTGCGCGCCACCGCGCCGTAATAGCGCTCGCTGCGCAGCACGCGCTCGCCTTCCTTCTTCTCCGACTCGCGCTTCACCTCGGCGCTGATCGACACGCGGTTGCCGTCGATCTGCACCTGGATATCTTCCTTCTTCACGCCCGGGATCTCGGCGACGACGGTGTAGTCGCCGTTGGACTCCTTCACGTCGACGCGGATCTCGAGCGCCTCGCCGGCAGCCTGGCGCGCCGGCTGGAAGAAACCGCGAAACAACTCGGGGAAGACCTCGGCGAACGGGTCATAGACGGAAAGTCGGGTCATGGCGTCGCTCCTTCGTTCGGTTGCGGCCGGCGCACGTCGCCGGCGCGTGCGAAACAGATGGGTGCCGCCCGGTGCGGTTTCAACCCCCGCCGTGCCTCAGACCCGCTCGATCAGCGTGGCAATGCCCTGCCCCACCCCGATGCACATCGTGGCCACCGCGAGCCGCCCGCCGCCGCGGTGCAACTGGCCGATTGCGGTGAGTACCAGTCGCGCGCCCGACATGCCGAGCGGATGACCGAGCGCGATCGCGCCGCCGTTCGGGTTCACGTGTGGCGCGTCGTCGGGCACGCCCAGCTCGCGCAGCACCGCCAAGCCCTGCGCCGCGAACGCCTCGTTCAGCTCGATCAGGTCGATCTCGCCGATCCTGCGGCCGGCCCTCTCCAGCAGCTTCTTCGTCGCAGGTGCCGGACCCATTCCCATGATCCGCGGCGCCACGCCCGCGGTGGCCATCGCGACCAGCCGCGCGCGCGGGGTCAGCCCGTGGCGCTTCGCCGCCGCCTCGCTGGCGAGGATGATCGCGGCGGCGCCGTCGTTCACGCCCGAAGCGTTGCCGGCGGTGACGGTACCGTCGGGCTTCACGATGGGTGCGAGCTTCGAGAGCGCCTCCAGGCTGGTCTCGCGCGGATGCTCGTCGCGATCGACCACCACCGGCTCGCCCTTCCTCTGCGGAATCGTCACCGGCACGATCTCGCCGGCGAAAAAGCCGGTCTCCTGCGCGGCCAGCGCGCGCTGCTGGCTGCGCAGCGCCATCGCGTCCTGGTCGGCACGCGACACCCCGAATTCGGCCGCGACGTTCTCGGCGGTCTCGGGCATCGAATCGACGCCGAACTGCTTCTTCATCTGCGGATTGACGAAGCGCCAGCCGATCGTCGTGTCGTACACCGCGTTGCTGCGCGAGAACGCGGCATCCGCCTTCGGCATCACGAACGGCGCACGCGACATGCTCTCGACGCCGCCGGCGATCGCCAGTTCGATCTCGCCGCAGCGGATCGCGCGCGCCACCGTGCCCACCGCATCCATGCCCGAGCCGCACAGTCGGTTCACCGTCGCACCGGGCACCTCGACCGGCAAGCCGGCCAGCAGTGCGGCCATCCGCGCCACGTTGCGGTTGTCCTCGCCCGCCTGGTTCGCGCAGCCGAGAATCACCTCGTCGATCGCCTGCGGATCGAGCTTCGGATTGCGCCCGAGCAGCGCGCGCAACGGAATCGCCGCCAGGTCGTCGGTGCGCACGCGCGCAAGGGCGCCGCCGTAGCGGCCGATCGGGGTGCGCACTGCGTCGCAGATGAAGACTTCGGTCATGGTCTCGTTCCTCGGAGAATCGCCCGCCGGTGTCGCGGCGCGGCTCAGCGCAATTCTAGTGTCGTGAGTTGCCGGCCGACGCCGGGCGGTCGAGTGCGATCACCTGCGGCCTGAGCCAGCGCAGCAGCACGAGGCCGGGCAGCGCGGCGCCGACCGTGAACACGAAGAACGTCGGCCAGCCGAACGCCTCGACCATCACGCCCGAGGCCGGGCCGACGTAGACGCGCCCCACCGCCGACAGCGCCGAGAGCAGCGCGTACTGCGCCGCCGAGAAGCGCCGGTCGGTGAGCGCCATCAGGAACGCGACGAAGGCCGCCGTCCCCATGCCTCCGCACAGGTTCTCGAAGCCGATCGCCGCCGCCATCAGCAGGTAGTCCTTGGGCAGGACCGACAGCAGCCAGTAGCCGAAGTTCGACACCGCCTGCAGCACCCCGAACAGCATCAGCGAACCGTACAGCGGGCGCTTCGCGAGCCACGCACCGCCGGCCAGCGCGCCGACGATCGTCGCGGCCAGTCCGAGCACCTTGTTCACCGCCCCGACCTCGGTCGCGGTGAAGCCGACCCCGCGGATCAGGAAGCTGGTCGACAGGCTGCCGGCGAACGCGTCACCGAGCTTGTAGAGCACGATCATCGCGAGCAGCGCGCCGGCGCGCTCGCGCGAAAAGAAGGCGTCCCACGGCGCGAGGAACGACGGAAAGCCCGCGCGGCGCGCAGCCTGCAGCGCGGCGAACAGCGCCGCCAGCAGCATCAGGGTGTCGGCGCCGAGCGAGACGAAGCGTCCGGTGCCCAGCAGATGCCACGGCAACTGGCGCAGCAGCCAGAACGTGCCGACTCCGGCGCCGAGCATCGCGACGAAGCCGACAAGTTCGCGGCGCACGTCGCTTCGCAGCGGCGCCGTCGGCGGCGTCGCCGGCGCCCACAGCGTGACCGCGGCCATCAGTGCGAACAGTGCCGCCATCGCGCGGAACATGCCCGGCCAGCCGAGCCACTGGTCGGCGAGGATCAGCGCGAGCCCGCCCGAGACCAGCATTGCCAGCCGGTAGCCGAGCACCGAGACTGCCGCGCCGGCGCCGCGCTCGTGCTCGTGCAGCAGGTCGGTGCGGTAGGCGTCGAAGACGATGTCCTGCGAGGCCGAGAGGAACGCGATCGCGACCGCACAGGCTCCGACCGCGGCGACCGAAGCCTTCGGGTCGAGCGTGGCCATGACGAAGCACAGCGCGGCCAGCCCGAGCTGCGTGAGCACCAGCCAGCTGCGGCGCCGCCCCACGATCGGCGGCTCGAAGCGGTCGGCGAGCGGCGCCCAGGCGAACTTGAAGGTGTACGGCAGTCCGGCCAGCGCGAAGAAGCCGATCGTGCGGATGTCGAGCCCTTCGATGGTGAGCCACGCCTGCAGCGTTCCGGCCGACAGCGCGAGCGGCAGGCCGCTGGCGAACCCGAGCAGCAGCATCGCCGCGATGCGGCGGTTGCCGAAGGCCTGGACGATTGGGCGGGGCGGCGCGCTCACTGGTCGCGCAGTTTACCCGCCCGTGCCGGCGCCGATCCCTTTCGAGGCGGGTACCCGGCTGTCGAGCCGCGCCGAAGCGTAGGATGCGCTCACCCCGTGCCGACGCCGATGCGCATGCCAGAGACCATTCCCGCGCCCGTCCACCGCCATTCGGCGGTCGAGGACGTCCTCGCTTTCCTGTCGGCCGCGGTCTTCGCCGCTCTGGGCATCGCCTTCCTGGAGCACGCGGGCCTGATGACCGGCGGCACGACCGGCCTGGCGCTGCTGCTCACCTACCGGTTCGGCCTGCCCTTCGGCGCGGCGTTCGTGCTGGTGAACCTGCCGTTCTTCGCGCTCGCGCTCTGGCGCATGGGCTGGCGATTCACGGTGAAGACGGCAGTCGCGGTGCTGCTGCTGTCGGCGGTCACCGAGTTCCAGCGCCCGCTGCTCGCGCTCGGCGCAGTGCATCCCGCCTGGGCGGCGCTGGTCGGCGGGCTGCTGCTCGGCATCGCACTGCTGATCCTGTTTCGCCACCAGGGCAGCCTCGGCGGGCTGAACGTGCTGGTGCTCTTCCTGCAGGAGCGCTTCGGCTGGCGCGCCGGCTGGGTGCAGCTCGCGCTGGACGTGGCGATCCTGCTGCTGTCGCTCGGCGTGGTCGCGCCGTCGATCGTCGCGCTGTCGCTGATCGGCGCGGCTGCGCTGAACGTCACGCTGGCGGTCAACCACCGGCCGGGGCGCTACATGGCGGTCTGACGGCTGCCGCTGCGCCAGTCGGCGGCGCGCGGCGCGCGAGCCTCATCGGCGCAGCGCGTAGTCGATCGTGAGCGGAGCGTGGTCGGAGAAGCGCTGCGCGGTGAAGATCTCCGCGCGCTTCGCGCTGGCCGCGATGCCCGGCGTCGCGATCTGGTAGTCGATCCGCCACCCGACGTTGTTCGCCCAGGCCTGGCCCCGGTTGCTCCACCAGGTGTATTGCCCGGGACGCTGATCGAGCCGGCGAAACACGTCGACGAAGCCGAGCTCATCGAACACCGCGGTGAGCCAGGCGCGCTCCTCGGGCAGGAAGCCGGAGTTCTTCCGGTTGCTGCGCCAGTTCTTCAGGTCGATCTCGCGATGCGCGATGTTCCAGTCGCCGCACAGGATGAGCTCGCGCCCGCTCGCGATCAGCTCGCGCAGGTGCGGCTCGAATTCGGCCATGAAGCGGAACTTCGCCGCCTGCCGCTCCTGCGAACTCGACCCGGACGGCAGGTAAACCGAGATCGCGGTGAAGGCGCCGAAGTCGGCCTCGAGGTAGCGCCCCTCGGCGTCGAACTCGGCGCTGCCGAAGCCGGTGCGCACCGATTCCGGCCGGCGCCGGCTGTACAGGCCGACCCCGCTGTAACCCTTCTTCTGCGCGAGGTGGAAGTGGCCGCGCATGCCGGCCACTTCGCGCAGCGTCTCGTCGAGGTCGGCATCCTGCGCCTTGACTTCCTGCACGCACAGCACGTCGGCGCGCTGCGCCGCCGCCCATTCGAGCCAGCCCTTGCGGGCAGCCGAGCGGATGCCGTTCAGGTTCAGCGTCACGACCCGTATCATTGCGTCGATCGAATCCGTAGGTTGCGGAGGTGGTTCCTTGGCAGACGATCTGCGCGCGCAGTTTATCCGGTTCGCCGTCGATAACGGCATCCTGCGTTTCGGGGAGTTCCGCACCAAGGCGGGGCGGCTGTCGCCGTACTTCTTCAACGCGGGGCTGTTCAACGACGGCGCCTCGCTCGGGCAGATCGCGCAGTTCTATGCGCGCACGCTGCTCGCCGCCGAGCGCGGCGGCCGGGTGCGCTTCGACATGCTGTTCGGCCCGGCCTACAAGGGAATCACGCTGGCCAGCGCCACCGCGGTCGCGCTCGCGCAAGGCGGGCGCAACGTGGCATTCGCCTTCAACCGCAAGGAAGCCAAGGACCACGGCGAAGGCGGCGCGCTGATCGGTGCGCCGCTCGCCGGCCGCGTCGTCATCGTCGACGACGTGATCAGCGCCGGCACCTCGGTGCGCGAATCGGTCGAGCTGATTCGCGCGCACGGCGCCGAGCCCGCGGCGGTGCTGATCGCGCTCGATCGCCAGGAGCGCAGTGGAGACGCCGAGCGCATCGGCGAGCTGTCGGCGGCGCAGGAAGCGGAGCGGCTCTACGGAATTCCGGTGCTGTCGATCGCGACGCTGGCCGATCTGCTCGACTACCTGGGCTCCACCGAAGCGAGCGGTGCCGGCATCGCGGCGCATCGCGACAGCGTCGCGGCGTATCGCGTGCGCTACGGGGTACGCGCCGCCGCCTGACGCTCAGCCGAGCCTGCGCCTGAGCAGTTCGTTCACCTGCTGCGGATTGGCCTTGCCTTTCGTGGCCTTCATCACCTGCCCCACCAGCGCGTTGAAGGCCTTCTCCCTGCCGGCGCGGAATTCCTCGACCGACTTCGGGTTGGCCTCGATCACCTGCGCCACGATCGCGTCGAGCTCGCCGCTGTCGCTGATCTGGCGCAGGCCGCGCGCATCGATGATCCGGTCGGCAGCCTCCGCCTCCGCCGAAGGCTCGGCCCACATCGCGGCGAACACGTCGCGGGCGATCTTTCCGGAAATGGTGCCGTCGTGGATGCGCTCGATCAGCCGCGCGAGCTGCGCCGGCGCGACCGGGCAGTCGCCGGGCGCGAGGTCGTCGCGGTTCAGTGCGGCGGCGAGCTCGCCCATCACCCAGTTGGCCGCGCTCTTGGCCAGCGCCGCGAGGCTCTCGCGGCCCGCGAGCGCGCTGCCGGCGAGCGCGTCGACCACCGCCTCGTAGTAGGTGGCGACCTCGCGCGACGCGGTGAGCGTGGTCGCGTCGTAGCTTCCCAGGCCGTACTGCCCGACGAAGCGGCGCTGCATGTCCGCCGGCAGTTCGGGCATCGCGGCGCGCACGCGCTCGATCCACTGCGGCTCGATCACCAGCGGCGGCAGGTCGGGATCGGGGAAGTAGCGGTAGTCGTGCGCCTCTTCCTTGCTGCGCATCGAGCGCGTCTCGTCGCGATCGGGGTCGTAGAGCCGCGTCTCCTGCACCACGCGTCCGCCGTCCTCGATCAGTTCGATCTGGCGCCGCGCCTCGTAGTCGATCGCGCGCTCGAGGAAACGGAACGAGTTCAGGTTCTTGATCTCGCAGCGCGTGCCGTACTGCGCCTGCCCCAGCGGCCGCACCGACACGTTGGCGTCGCAGCGGAACGACCCCTCCTGCATGTTGCCGTCGCAGATGCCGAGCCAGACCACCAGGCCGTGCAGCGCGCGCGCATAGGCGACCGCCTCCTTCGCCGAGCGCATGTCGGGTTCGGTGACGATCTCCAGCAGCGCCATCCCCGCGCGGTTCAGGTCGATGCCCGACATGCCGTGGAAGTCTTCGTGCAGCGACTTGCCCGCGTCTTCTTCGAGATGCGCGCGGGTCAGGCGCACGAAGCGCTCCTGCGCAGCGCCCTCGCCGTCGGGCTGCCAGGCGATCGCGAGCCCGCCGCCGGCAACCACCGGGGTCTCGAACTGACTGATCTGGTAGCCCTTGGGCAGGTCGGGATAGAAGTAGTTCTTGCGCGCGAACACCGAGCGCGGCGCGATGTTCGCGCCCACCGCCAGCCCGAAGCGGATCGCGCACTCGACCGCCGCGCGGTTGCCCACCGGCAGCACGCCGGGCAGCGCCAGGTCGATCGCGCAGGCCTGCGTGTTCGGCTCCGCGCCGAACGCGGTGGCAGCGCCGGAAAACATCTTCGAGCGCGTGTCCAGCTGCACGTGCGTCTCGAAGCCGATGACGATTTCCCACTGCATGCGTGTCGTGCCCGTATCGCCCGAAGAGCGCGGCGTCACGCCCGCGCGCAGCCGCCGCTGGCCGGATCGAACATCACCGGCCAGGCCTTGTCGTAGACCCCCGGCGTGCAATGCCTCTCGCAGCCGGCGTGGCCCATCGTGATCCGGCGCGGATCCTGCCAGATCATCAGCTTGCATCCGCTGCCGTCGCGCTCGAGCAGTTCGACGTGCGGCCGGCTGCGGGTCTGGCGAAACGACGCCAGTTCGAAGCTGCAGCTGCCGCGGTTGCCGATCTGCATCTGCCACGACAGCGCCCGCACCTGGTTGGCGCGCACCACCAGCCGTGCGTTCTCGCGAAAGCCGTCTTCCTCGGTCTGGTTGCAGCTGCCGTCGAGATCGATCGGCCGGTCGGCGATCGGAGTGGGCCGCACCGACGGGCCGGGCGCGATCAGGCCGCAGGCGCCGAGCGCCGCCAGCACCAGCGCGAGCGCGAGCAGCGGCAGCGCCCTGGCGATCATGCGGGCCTCCGCAGATGCCAGTCGGTGGCCTGCTGGAAGCCGTGCGCCGCGGCGAGCAGCCGCGCTTCGTCGAAGCGGCGGCCGATCAGCTGCAGGCCCACCGGCCGCCCGCGCTGCCCGAAACCCGCCGGCAGCGACATGCCGGGCAACCCGGCGAGCGAAGCCGGCAGCGTGTAGACATCGGCGAGGTAGTTCGCCACCGGGTCGTCGACGATCGCGCCGATGTCCCAGGCCGCGGTGGGCGCGACCGGCCCGGCGACGAGGTCGACCGTCTCGAACACGCGGCGGAAGTCGTCGGCGACGAGGCGGCGCAGCTTCTGCGCCTGCAGGTAATACGCGTCGTAGTAGCCGTGCGACAAGACCCAGGTGCCCACCAGCACGCGCCGCTTCACTTCGGCACCGAAGCCCTCGGCGCGGGTGCGGCAGTACATGTCGAGAAGGTCGGAGTGCTGCGCCGCGCGATGACCGTAGCGCACGCCGTCGAAACGGCTGAGGTTGCTCGAGGCCTCGGCCAGGGCGATCACGTAGTAGGCCGGAATCGACAACTCGGTCTGCGGCAGCGACACGTCGACGAGCACCGCACCGAGCCTGCGGAATTCCTCGATCGCGGCCTCGACCGGCGCGCGCACGTCGGCGGCCAGGCCCGCGCCGAAGAACTCGCGCGGCACGCCGATGCGCAGGCCCTCGATCGGCCGGCCGAGCTCGCGGCCGAAATCCTCGTCCGCACGCTCGGCGCTGGTCGAGTCGCGCGGATCGAAGCCGGCGATCGCGCCGAGCACCGTGGCGCAGTCGTCGGCGCTGCGCGCGATCACCCCGCCCTGGTCGAGGCTGGACGCGAACGCGATCATGCCGTGGCGCGACACGCGCCCGTAGGTCGGCCGGATGCCGGTGACGCCGCACATCGCGGCCGGCTGGCGGATCGAGCCGCCGGTGTCGGTGCCGGTGGCGACGGGCACGAGGCCGGCGGCCACCGCGGCGGCCGAGCCGCCCGAGGAGCCGCCCGGAATCGCGGCGCGATCCCAGGGATTGCGCACCGGCCCGAAGTACGAGTGCTCGCTGGAGCCGCCCATCGCAAACTCGTCGCAGTTGGTCTTGCCCAGGCACACCGCGCCGGCCGCCGCCAGCCGCTCGACCACCGCGGCGTCGAAGGGGCTGACGTAGTGTTCGAGCATCTTCGAGCCCGCGGTGGAGCGCCATCCGCGCGTGACGAAGACGTCCTTGTGCGCGAGCGGCACGCCGAGCAGCGCGCCGCGCTCGCCGCGCGCCCGCCGCGCGTCGGCCTGGCGCGCCTGCTCGCGGGTGAGCTCGGGCTGCACGTCGATGAACGCGTTCAGGTCGCTGGCCGCAATGCGCGCGAGCCGTTCGTCGGCGAGCTCGAGCGCCGAAGCCTCGCCGCGCTCGAGCAGCGCGGCGAGCGCACGCAGCGAGTCGGGTGCGCTGCTCATCGCGCGCTCACTCGATCACTCGCGGCACCAGGTACAGGCCGCGCTCCACGCTGGGCGCCACTGCCTGGTATTCCTCGCGCCGCTGCGGCTCGTCGGCCACGTCGTCGCGCAGCCGCAAGCTCGCTTCGCCCGGGTGCGTCATCGGCTCGACGCCGCGCGTGTCGACCGACTGCAGCTGCTCGATCAGCCCGAACACCGCTTCGAGCTGGGCGCAGGTGCGCACCGCCTCCTGCTCGCCCAGGCCGATGCGGGCGAGCATCGCGATGCGCTTGACGTCGTCGAGGGTCAGGGACATGGATCGATGCGGGAGAAATGGTGGGGAAGCCAGCGTGCGGCGCCTGCCGCGAGGCCCCGCATCGACGGTCGGCTCACGAAAAAACCGCCGTGTTTGCAAGGAATTATACGGTATCATTCAACGCCAATTTAGAAGTCTTTTGCGCTGCAGCAGGACGGCCGTCGCACCCGGGCTCGCCAAGGAGACGGCACGATCGTTCGCCGCGTACGAGCGAAACCTTCGACACTGCACGGAAGCGAAATGCTCGGTTTCTTGCGCAAATATTTCTCCACCGACCTGGCGATCGACCTCGGCACGGCCAACACGCTGATCTACGTGCGCGGCAAGGGCATCGTGCTGAACGAGCCGTCGGTCGTCGCGATCCGCCAGGAAGGCGGCCCCAGCGGCAAGCGCACGATCGCCGCTGTCGGTTCCGAAGCCAAGCAGATGCTCGGCCGCGTGCCCGGCAACATCGAGGCGATCCGCCCGATGAAGGACGGCGTGATCGCCGACTTCACCGTCACCGAGCAGATGCTCAAGCAGTTCATCAAGATGGTGCACGAGTCGCGGCTGTTCTCGCCGAGCCCGCGCATCATCATCTGCGTGCCCTGCGGCTCCACGCAGGTCGAGCGCCGCGCGATCCGCGAGTCGGCGCTCGGCGCAGGCGCTTCGCAGGTGTTCCTGATCGAGGAGCCGATGGCCGCGGCGATCGGCGCGGGCCTGCCGGTGTCCGAGGCGGCAGGCTCGATGGTCGTCGACATCGGCGGGGGCACCACCGAGGTGGGCGTCATCTCGCTCGGCGGCATGGTCTACAAGGGCTCGGTGCGCGTCGGCGGCGACAAGTTCGACGAGGCGATCATCAACTACATCCGCCGCAACTACGGCATGCTGATCGGCGAGCCCACGGCCGAGGCGATCAAGAACACGATCGGCTCGGCGTTTCCCGGCTCCGAGATCCGCGAGATGGAAGTGAAGGGCCGCAACCTCTCCGAGGGCATTCCGCGCAGCTTCACGATCACCTCGAACGAGATCCTCGAAGCGCTCACCGATCCGTTGAACCAGATCGTCTCGGCGGTGAAGATCGGCCTCGAGCAGACGCCGCCCGAACTGGGCGCCGACATCACCGAGCGCGGAATCATGCTCACCGGCGGGGGCGCGCTGCTGCGCGACCTCGATCGCCTGCTGATCGAGGAGACCGGCCTTCCCGTGCTGGTGGCCGAAGACCCGCTGACCTGCGTCGTGCGCGGCTGCGGCATGGCCCTCGAGCGCATGGAAAAACTCGGCACCATCTTCACCAGCGAGTAGGGCCTGCCCGCAGGCCCTCGTAGCGTCCGCGAGGCTTTCCGGGAGTGGACCACAGCCCGCCGCCGTTCTTCAAGCAAGGCCCGTCCGCAAACGCCCGGCTGCTGTTCTTCTCGCTGCTCGCGATCGCGCTGCTCGTCGTCGACTCCAGGCTCGACGTGCTCGGGCGACTGCGCCAGGGCATCGCGACGGTGCTGTATCCGGTGCAGCGCACGCTGCTGGTGCCACGCGACCTGATCGGCGTGGGCTTCGAATACCTGGCCGAGGTGAACCGCCTGCGCGCGGAGAACGGCGAGTTGCGCCGCCTCGAAGCGGCCAACGCCAACGCGCTGCTGCAGACCGAGCAGCTGGTTGCCGAGAACCAGCAGCTGCGACAACTGCTGGCAATGCGCGAGCGCACCGCGATCCGCTCTGCAGTGGCCGAAGTGCTCTACGACACCCGTGATGCGTTCTCGCGCAAGCTGGTGCTCGACAAGGGGCAGCAAAGCGGCGTGATCGCCGGCCAGCCGGTGATCGACGCATCCGGCGTCGTCGGCCAGGTCACACGGGTCTACCCGCTGTCGAGCGAAGTCACGCTGGTCACCGATCGGCGCTCCACGGTTCCGGTGGAGATCCGCCGTACCGGCGAGCGCTCGGTCGCCTTCGGCGGTTCGCCCGAGGGCACGATCGAACTGCGCTACCTGCGCACCGGCGCCGACGTGCGCCAGGGCGACCTGCTGGTCACCTCCGGGCTCGACGGGCTGTTTCCCCCCGGCCTTCCGGTAGGCACGGTGCGCGCGGTCGAGACCGCTTCCTCGGCATTCGTGCGCGTGCTGGTCGAGCCGGCGGCGCACGCCGAGCGCACCCGCCTGCTGCTGGTCCTGCTGGCCGAGCCGCAGGTGCAGGCAGTGCCGCCCCCCGAGGAGCCTGCTGCCGATTCGCGCCGGCGCCGTCGCGGGAGCTGACGCGATGCAGATGCGCCCGCACTACCTGCTGCTGCCGGCGAATCGTGCGTTCATCACGTTCACGATCGTCTCGGCGTTCCTGCTGAACGTGCTGCCCTGGGGACGCGCGACCGGCGTGCCCGATCTGCTCGCACTGGTGCTCGTGTTCTGGAACATCCACCAGCCGAGAATGGTCGGCATCGGCATCGCGTTCCTGTTCGGGCTGCTGATGGACGTGCACGACGCGGCCCTGCTCGGCGAGCACGCTCTGGCGTACACGCTGCTGTCGTACGGGGCGCTGAGCATGCACCGGCGGGTGCCGTGGTTCCGCCTCACCGGCCAGATGGCGCACGTGCTGCCGCTGTTCCTGCTCACGCAACTGGTGGTGCTGCTGGTGCGCATGGCCATCGGCGCAGGCTTTCCGGGATGGGCCTGGTTCCTCCAGGGCTTCAGCTGCACGCTGCTGTGGCCGGTGGCGCACTGGCTGCTGCTGGCGCCGCAGCGGCGCGCGGTCGACCGCGACGAGAACCGGCCGATCTGAGCCGATTGCACGATGGTCGAAGTCCGCGACACCGAGCTCGACCTGTACCGGTTGCGGCTGCGCCTGGCAGTCGCCATGGCCCTGGTGATCGTCTGCTTCGGCCTGCTGATCGGGCGCTTCGTCTACCTGCAGGTCTACCGGTATGCGGACTTCCACGCGCAGGCCGAGGACAACCGCATCGCGCTGGTTCCGGCCCCGCCGGCGCGCGGCCTGATCTTCGACCGCAACGGCGTGCTGCTGGCCGAGAACGTCTCGGCCTACACGCTCGAGCTCTCGCCGCGGCGTGCAGCCGGGCTCGACGACACGATCGCCGCGCTCTCCGGCATCGTCGAGATCACCCCGCGCGATCGCCAGCGCTTTCGCCGGCTGCTCGAGGATTCGCGCAGCGCCGACAGCGTGCCGCTGAAGGTGCGCCTGACCGACGAGGAAGTCGCGCGCCTGGCGGCGAACCGGTTCCGCTTCCCGGGCGTGGAGATCAGCGCCCGGCTGTTCCGCAACTATCCGCTCGGCGAGACCGCGGCGCACGTGGTCGGGTACATCGGACGCATCTCGCCGGACGACAAGCGCCGGCTCGACGAGCAGGAACTGCTGTCGAACTACGCGGGCTCGACCCACATCGGCAAGGTCGGCGTCGAGGCATCGTACGAATCCGCGCTTCACGGGCACGTCGGCTTCGACGAGGTCGAGGTTTCGGCCGGCGGGCGCATCGTGCGCAGGCTCTCGCGCAAGCCCCCGGTCCCCGGTTCGAACCTGGTGCTGTCGATCGACATCCGGCTGCAGAGGCTCGCCGAGCAGCTCTACGGAGAGCGGCGTGGCGCGCTGGTGGCGATCGAACCGAAGACCGGCGATGTGCTGGCCTTCGTGTCGCGCCCGTCGTTCGACCCCAACCTGTTCGTCGACGGCATCGACACGCAGACCTGGCAGGCGCTGAACGAGGATCCCGACACGCCGCTGCTGAACCGGCCGCTGCGCGGCACCTATCCGCCCGGCTCCACCTACAAGCCCTTCATGGCGCTGGCGGCGCTGATGTCGGGCGCGCGCACGCCGCAGGACACGATCTCGGACCCCGGCTATTTCCAGCTCGGCAACCACCGCTTCCGCGACTCCAAGCCGTCGGGGCACGGCACCGTCGACCTGCGCAAGTCGATCGTCGTCTCGAGCGACACCTACTACTACAAGGTCGCCTACGACATGGGCGTGGACAGGATCCACGACTTCATGAAACCCTGGGGCTTCGGCCAGCTCACCGGCATCGATCTCGAGCACGAGAACGCCGGCGTGCTGCCGTCCTCGCAATGGAAACTCAAGCGCTTCAGGCAGAAGTGGTTTCCCGGCGAGACGCCGTCGATCGGCATCGGCCAGGGCTACAACTCGTTCACGATCCTGCAGCTCGCGCATGCGACGGCCACGCTCGCCAACGACGGCATCGTGATGCGCCCGCACCTCGTCCAGGCGATCGAAGACCCGGTGACGCACGAGAAGCGGCGCACGGTGCCCTCGGAGAGCTACCGCATCGACCTGCGCCGCGACTACCTCGACCTGGTCAAGAGCGCGCTGGTCGACGTGAACCGCTTCGGCACGGGGCGCGTCGCGTTCGCCAACACCGGGTACGTGGCGGCGGGCAAGACCGGTACCGCGCAGGTGATCGGCATCAAGCAGGGCGAGCGCTACGACGCCCGGCGCATTGCCGAGCGCCACCGCGACCACTCGCTGTTCATGGCGTTCGCGCCGGTCGAGAATCCGAAGATCGCGGTGGCGATCATCGTCGAGAACGGCGGGTTCGGCGCACAGGCCGCCGCGCCGATCGCGCGCAAGCTGTTCGACTTCCACCTGCTCGGCAAGCTGCCGAGCGACGTCCCCGAGGAGTTGCTGCCGCGGCCGATCGACGAGGCCGAGCTGCGCGACGTGCCCGAGAGCGTGGAACCCGAGCAGATCGCGGAACCGGAGCCGAAGCAATGATCCACGAGCAGCCGTCGCTCTGGCAGCGCCTGCGCCCGCACGTGCTGGTGTTCGACGGACCGTTGCTGCTGGCGCTGACGCTGCTCACGGCGCTGAGCATGCTGAACATGTACTCGGCCGCGCTCGATATCGACGGCCGGCTGCAGGACCACGGCCGCAACCTGCTGATCGCGTTCGCGATCATGTGGATCGCCGCGAGCCTGCCGCTGCGCCTGGTGCAGCGTTCGGCGGTGCCGCTCTACCTCGCGGGCCTGGTGCTGCTGGTCGCCGTGGCGCTGTTCGGCGACATCTCGAAAGGCGCGCGGCGCTGGCTCGACCTCGGCGTCACGCGCATCCAGCCCTCGGAGCTGATGAAGATCGCGATGCCGCTGATGCTCGCGTGGTATTTCCAGCAGCGCGAGGGCGCCCGCAACTGGGCCGACTTCGTCGTCGCCGGCGTGCTGCTCGCGTTCCCGGTCTGGCTGATCGCCCGCCAGCCCGACCTGGGCACCGCGCTGCTGGTGACCGCCGCCGGGGCCTATGTGATCTTCTTCGCGGGACTGAGCTGGAAAGTGATCGTCGGCGGCCTCCTCGCCGGCGTCGCCGCGATGCCGGTGCTGTGGTCGGCGATGCACGACTACCAGCGGCACCGCATCCTGATGATGATCGACCCCTCCACCGATCCGCTGGGCAAGGGCTTCCACGTGATCCAGTCGACGATCGCGGTCGGCTCGGGCGGCATCTGGGGAAAGGGCTGGACGCTCGGAACGCAGGCGCACCTCGAGTTCATTCCCGAACGCACCACCGACTTCATCTTCGCCGTGTTCTCCGAGGAATTCGGCCTGATCGGCAGCCTGGTGCTGCTCGCCATCTACCTGCTGCTGATCGGCCGCGGCCTGGTGATCGCGGCCAACGGCGCGAACATCTTCGCGCGGCTGCTCGCCGGGTCGATCACGCTGATCTTCTTCACCTACGCGTTCGTGAACATCGGCATGGTGTCGGGCATCCTGCCGGTGGTCGGCGTGCCGTTGCCGCTGATGTCGTACGGCGGCACCGCAATGGTCACGCTCGGCTTCGGATCGGGCCTGCTGATGGCGATCAGCCGACAGCGCAAGCTGGTGCAGACCTGAGAACCTGTGAAGCCGGCGCCGGCTCAGGCGCCCTGGTCGCCGGCCACCCGCAGCATGATCTTGCCGATGTGCCGCGACGACTCCATCAGCTCGTGCGCGCGCGCCGCGTCGGCGAGCTCGAAGGTTTCGTGGATCACCACCTGCACCCTGCCCGAAGCGAGCAGCGGCCAGACCTGCTCGCGCAACCGCGCGGCGATCTGCGCCTTGTCGGCCGCGCTGCGCGGACGCAGCGTCGAGCCGGTCCAGGTGAGGCGCTTGACCATCAGCGGCGTGCAGTCGATCTCGGCCTTCGGCCCGTTGAGGAACGCGATCTGCACCAGGCGGCCCTCGATCGCCAGGGCCTTGAAGTTGCGCGCGACGTAGTCGCCGCCCACCATGTCGAGGATCAGGTCGACGCCGCGCCGCCCGGTGAGCGCGGCGATCCGCTCGACGAAGTCTTCGCGGCGGTAGTCGATCGCCGCGGCGGCGCCGAGCCGCTCGCACACCGCCGCCTTCTCCACGCTGCCCACCGTGGTGTAGACGGTGGCGCCGCGCGCGTGCGCCAACTGGATCGCGGTCAGCCCGATCCCGGAGGAGCCTCCGTGCACCAGGAAGGTCTCGCCGGCCACCAGCCGGCCGCGCTCGAACACGTTGGTCCAGACGGTGAAGAAGTTCTCGGGCAGCGCCGCGGCCTGCAGCAGCGACAGGCCCTGCGGCACCGGCAGCGCCTGGCCGGCCGGCGCCACCGCGTATTGCGCATAGCCGCCGCCGTTGGTGAGCGCGCAGACCGCATCGCCGATCTTCGGTTCGGTGACGCCCTCGCCCAGCGCCACGACGTGGCCCGACACCTCGAGGCCGAGCACCGGCGAGGCGCCTCGCGGCGGCGGATAGTGGCCCTGCCGTTGCGCGACGTCGGGGCGGTTGACGCCGGCCCAGGCGACGCGGATCAGCACTTCACCCGCCGCGGGCGCAGGCACCGGCATGCGGCCGGCACGCAGGACCGACGGCGCGCCGCCGGCGCCGTGATCGACGAACTCCATCGTTGCGGGGATCTGACTCATGACCTGACCGGGATGCTTGCGCAGGCTGGCCGTGTCGCGCATAGTCGCCCGACCGGACCCTTGTGACCGAGGCAGCAGAGGTGGCAACCATACACAATTCCGCCGGCGCGGACTACGCTTTCCTCGAAGGCGGACGGGCCTTCTCTTCGGGCGTCGTCGCGCTGCCGGGCTTCGAGATCGTGCGGGTGCGCTTCGCACGTCCGTTGCCGATCGCCGAGGGGTTCGACGCGATCGCCGCGCACCTGCGCGAGCGCCACCGCCCGCTCACCGCGCTGTGCGCGGCCGAGTTGCGCTCGCCCGCACCGGTGGGGCTGGCGGGCTTCGGCGACTTCAACGCCGGCTGGGTCGAGGTGCTCGAAAGCTGGGGCCTGTTTCGCAACGGGCGCAACCCGGTGGCGCGCAGCAACGTCTGCCCGGTGCACGATGCACCGGCGCAACCGGTCTTTCACGCGTTCAGCTACACGGTGCCCATCGGCGCGGCCCAGACCGGCCTGCTCACCACCTCCGACCACGCGGCCGACGCGCCCGGTCCGCGCAGCTTCGTGATCGCCGGCTACGCCGAGTGGGAGCAGGCCGCGGCGTTTCCGGAAGGCATCGTCGCGTACCGCGACACCTCGAGCGCCGGCCTGGCGCGCAAGGCGGCCTTCGTGCTCGACGGCCTGCAGCGCAACACCGCCGCGCTCGGCGGCGACTGGAGCATGGTGACCGCAGTGCAGGTCTACACCGCGCACGAGATCGGCGCACTGGTGGCCGGCCAGTTCGTGCCGCGCGGCCTGGCCCGGCTCGGCATCGACTGGCACGTGTGCCGCCCACCGATCGAAGGCCTCGAATTCGAGATCGACGTGCGCTGCGTGCGCCGCGAACTCGTGATCGATTGAGAGCTGCTCACCCGGGAGACACGATGTCGGAAATCAGCGGCGGTGAACTGATCGCGCGCATGCTCCAGAAGGAAGGAGTCGAGAAAGTCTTCGGCATCATCGACGGCACCTACTTCGGCTTCTACTCGGCGCTGCACCGGCTGGGCATCGAGATCGTCACGCCGCGCCACGAGACCAGCGCCGCGCACATGGCGGGCGCCTACGCGCGGCTCACCGGCCGGCTGGGCGTGTGCATGGCCAGCAACGGGCCAGGCGTTGCCAACCTGCTGCCGGGGCTGGTGGTCGAGCAGGCCGAGGGCAACCGGGTGCTCGCGATCACCAGCGCGCGACGCATCGGCATCGCCGGCGCCGAGCGGCCCGGCGCCTACCAGAACTTCGACCAGACCGGCGTGATCGCGCGCATCGCCAAGTCGAGCATCGCGGTGCCCGCGTTCGAACGCATCGGCGAGATCGTGCGCAGGGCGCTGCGCCGCAGCTGGGAGGGCCGCCCCGGCGTGGTCCACGTCGACGTGCCCGAGAGCATCATGAACGGCAAGTTCAAGGATGCCGGCGGGCCGCCGCAGGAGCCGCACCGCTACCGGCGCATCGACCCGCTGCCGGCCGCGCCCGGACAGGTCGCGGTCGCGGCGCAGTGGCTGGCGCAGGCCGATGCGCCGGCAATCCACGCGGGCAGCGGCGTCGTCCACGCGGCGGCGTACGACGCCCTCCGGCGCGTGGCCGAGGCGCTGCATGCGCCGGTCACGACCAGCTGGGCAGCCCGCGGCGCGCTGCCCGAGTCGTCGCCGCTGGCGATCCCGATGGTGCACATCGAGCTCAACCACAAGCTGCGCAACGAAGCCGACGCGATGCTGATCCTCGGCTCGCGCGTCGGCGAGACCGACTGGTGGGGCAAGCCCCCCTACTGGCGCGATGCGGCCGCCCAGAAGACGATCCAGGTCGACGTGGACGGCGAGGCACTCGGCATGAACCGGCCGGTCGACCTGGCGATCGCCGCCGACGCGCGTTCGTTCCTCGAGCAGCTGGCCGCCGAGCTCGAACGCCGGCGCGACGAGATCCGGCTCGACGAGCGGCGCGCGCGCATCGAGCGCTACGCCAGGGCGATGCGCGAAGACCGCGCGCGCTGGGACAAGGCGCTCGCCGACTTCTCGGTGCCGATGAACCCGGCGCACGTCGCGCACGCGTGCCGCGAAGCGTTTCCCGACGACACGGTGCTGGTGGCCGACGGCGGCAGCGCGGCGGTCTGGACGATGTTTCACTGGCAGGCGAGGCAGCCGAACACGCTGCTGTCGACCTTCAAGTTCGGCATGCTCGGGGCCGGCGTCGCGCAGGCGCTCGGCGCCGCGGCGGCGCGCCCGGGGCGCCCGGTGTGCTGCATCATCGGCGACGGCGCGATGGGCTTTCATCCGCAGGAGATCGAGACCGCGGTGCGCAACCAGCTGCCGGTGGTCTATCTCGTGCTGTGCGACCGGCAGTGGGGCATGGTCAAGATGAACCAGCAGTTCATGCTCAAGCCGCTCAAGACGATGATCGTGAAGTCGCTCGGCCCCGACGAGACGATCAAGGCCGACCTCGGCGAGATCGAATTCGACCGCATGGCCCAGGCGATGGGTGCGCACGGCGAGCGCGTCGCCGACCCGCGGCAGCTGCGCGCGGCGCTCGAGCGCGCGATCGCGTCGGGCAAGTGCGCAGTCGTACACGTCGACGTCGACCCGGTCAGGCACATGTGGGCCCCGGGCCTGATCCACTTCAAGAAGATGCACGAAGAGCCCAGGGGCCGATGAGCCGCGATCGATGAGCGAAATCGACCTCGTCCGGCTGAACTTCAGCCCGGAAGCGCTGGGCGTTCTCAACGTCATCCTCGCGCTGGTGCTCTTCGGGGTGGCGCTCGACATGCGGGTGTCCGATTTCAGGGGCGTCGCGGCGGCGCCGCGCGCGACGCTGATCGGCATGCTCGGGCAGTTCCTGCTGCTGCCGGCCGTGGGCTGGGCAATCGGCATGGTGCTGAAGCCGGCACCGAGCATCGCGCTCGGCCTGATCCTGGTAGCCGCGTGCCCCGGGGGCAACATCTCGAACTTCCTCACCCATTTCGCGCGCGGCAACACCGCGCTGTCGATCACGATGACCTCGATCTCGACGCTCGCGTCGCTGGTCTTCACGCCGTTGAACCTGACGGTCTGGGGCAGCCTCAACCCGGACACCGCGCGAATCCTCACGTCGGTGAACCTGAACCCGCTCGACGTGCTGGTCACGATCGTGTTCCTGCTCGGCATCCCGGCTGCGCTCGGCATGGGCGTGGCGCACTGGTTTCCGAAGACGGCCGCGCGCGCGCAGCGACCGGCCAAGATCCTCTCGCTGCTGTTCTTCGGGGTGTTCGTCGTCGGCGCGCTCGCCGGCAACTGGGCCTACTTCATCGACTACGTCGGCCGCGTCGTGCTGGTGGTGTTCCTGATGAACGGCCTCGGCCTGCTGGGCGGTTACTGGATCGGCCGCCTCGCCCGCCTGTCGGAGGCCGACTGCCGCGCCACCTCGATCGAGGTGGGCATCCAGAACTCCGGCTTCGGCCTGATCCTCGTCTTCAATTTCTTCGGCGGCATGGGCGGCATGGCGATCGTCGCGGCCTGGTGGGGCATCTGGCACGTGCTCACCGGCCTGGCGCTCGCGACCTGGTGGCGCCGCAGGCCGCCGCCGGTGCCCGCCAGGTGAACGCGGCGCGCGTCTTTGTCACCGGCGCCAGCGGCTACCTGGGCAGCCAGCTGGTGACCGCGCTCGCCGCTGCCGGCATCGGCGTGCTCGCAACCGACGTGCGCGAATGCCCGCCCGGGCGGCGCGTGCCCGGCGTGCACTACCTGATCGCCGACGTGCGCTCGCCCGGGCTCGCGCAGGCGATGCGCGGCTGCGAGATCGTGGTCCATCTCGCTTCGATCGTCACGCCCGGCCCCGGCAGCAGCCGCGAACTCGAGTACGCGGTCGACGTGCTCGGCACGCGCAACGTGCTCGAGGCCTGCCTCGCCGCGGGCGTCAGGCGCATCGTCGTCAGCTCGAGCGGCGCGGCCTACGGATACCACGCCGACAATCCGGCGTGGATCACCGAGGACCAGCCGCTGCGCGGCAACGACGAGTTCGCCTATGCGTGCCACAAGCGGCTGGTCGAGGAGATGCTCGCGCGTCATCGCATCGAGCACCCGGAGCTGGGCCAGGTGGTGTTGCGCATCGGCACGATCCTCGGCGAGGCCACCCGCAACCAGATCACCGACCTGTTCGAGAAACCCCGGCTGATCGCGATCCGCGGCTCGGACAGTCCGTTCGTCTTCGTCTGGGACCAGGACGTGGTCGGCGCGATCATGCACGCGATCGGCGGCGGACCCGACGGCGTCTACAACCTCGCCGGCGACGGCGCGCTCACCATCGGGCAGATCGCCGAGCGCCTGGGTAAGCGCTGCATCGTGCTGCCGGCCTGGCTGCTGCAGGGCGCGCTCGCGCTGCTCGTGCGACTCGGGCTCACGCAGTACGGGCCCGAGCAGGTGCGCTTCCTGCGCTACCGGCCGGTGCTCGACAACACGCGGCTCAAGCGCGATTTCGGCTATGTGCCGCGCCTGACGTCGGAGCAGGCCTTCGAGCTGTGGATGCACGCGCGCGGTGCGCGACCAGGCCCAGTGCGCGGCCCCTGACCGAACGTGCGCGAATTCTCCGGGGCAACCGTCGTCGTGAGCGGCGCCGCAGCCGGACTCGGGCGCGCGCTGTGCGAGCGCTTCGGACGCGCGGGCGCGCGGATCGTCGCGCTCGATCTCGACGAGGCGGGGCTCGAACAGGGCGTCGCGGCGCTGCGCGCGGCCGGGGTCGCAGCGGTGGCGCTGGCCTGCGACGTGACCGACGAAGCGGCCTGCCGGCGCGCGATCGAAGCCGGGACGGCCGAATTCGGCGGCATCGACCTGCTGATCTGCAACGCAGGCATCTCGCACCACGGCGAGTTCGCGCGCACGCGGCCGGAAGTGATTCGCCGCGTGATGGCGGTGAACTTCTTCGGCGCGATGCACTGCACGCACGCGGCGCTGCCCGCGCTGCTCGCGCGCCGGGGCATGATCGTCGCGATTTCGAGCGTCGCCGGCTTCGCGCCGCTCGTGGGCCGCACCGGCTACGCGGCCAGCAAGCACGCGCTGCACGGCTTCTTCGACAGCCTGCGCAGCGAAGTGTCCGCCGCCGGCGTCGCGGTCATGCTCGCCTGCCCTTCGTTCATCGCCACCGACATCGACCGGCACGCGCTCGGCCCGGACGGCAGCCCTTTTCGCGGTGCGAAGGCACTGGTCGGCAAGCCGGCGACGCCCGAGGCAGTCGCCGACCGGATCTACGAGGCGGCGCGCCGCGAGCGACGGCGGCTGCTGCCGGGCGCCACCGCGCGGCTCGCCTGGTGGCTTTCGCGACTGACACCGGCCGGCTATGCGCGCATCATGACGGCCCGGATGCGCCGATGAACACCCTGACCATGAATTCCGGAACGACCATCGCTGCCGAACTGATCGCACTGCTCGAAGGTTGCGCGGCGCACGCACCGTTTCCGCGGGTGCGCGCGCTGCACCTGCCGCGTCCCGAGACGCTGGACACGCGACGCGGCGAGTTCTGCGCGCTCGAGCTCGAAGACGGCACGCTCGGGCTCGCGTTCGTGCTGCTCGGCGACACCTGGGCGCGGCTCGGCGAGCGCGAAGCCCGCGCCGGGCTGGCGGGCGCCAACGCACTGCAGCTCGCGCGCGGCTACGCGCACGACGACGCTGTCGGCCGCACGCTCGGCATGGCCGCAATCAACGCGCTGACCCGCTGCATCTTCGACCGCATCGGCTACGTCGCGCCCGACAGCACCGACTCGATCGGCGAGCTCGACCCGCGCGCCGACGACCACGTCGGCATGGTCGGCCTGTTCGGGCCGCTGCTCGGACGCTGCACCGCGGCCGGCGCGCGCGTCACCGTGATCGAGCTGCGCGAAGATCTCGTCGGCGAGCACGACGGCTATCGCGTCACCCTCGACGCCGCCGAACTGGCCTCGTGCAACAAGGTGCTGTGCACCAGCTCGGTGCTGCTGAACGGCACCGCCGATCACATCCTCGGCCACTGCGCGAATGCCACCCGGCTCGCGATGATCGGCCCGGGCGCCGGCTGCCTGCCCGATCCGCTGTTCCGGCGCGGCGTCACGCTGTTCGGGGGCAGCTGGATCACCGATGCCGCGGCCGTGGTCGATGCGCTGCGCGCCGGCGAATCCTGGAGCGCGCACGCCCGCAAGGTCGCGATCCGGCGCGACGAATACCCGGGCCTCGAGTGCCTGGGAGCCTTGACCGGGCGGCGTGCTCCGGGCTAGCCTTGCACCCGAAGGCATCGGGACGCGGACGGTCAGTGTCGCGACGCCTACAGCTCCGACGGCGGGCGGGTCGCAGAAGCGCCGGGCATCGAAACGACGCACGGCGCGCCCCCGGACCGGCACGCCCGAGGAAGGGCAGCCGCCACTCGCGGCTCATGGGGCGCGGCAGCAAACCCGCGCCCCTTTCCTTTTGCCCTTCGCCCTTCTTTTCCGGATGTCCGCAACTGCCCTGATCCACGCCGCCCGGGAACTGTCGCGCGCGGTCTCGACGCTGCGCTTCGGTCCGCCGGTCGTGCACGTCTACAACCCGCTCGACTACGCCTGGGCGCCGCACGAAGCCTGGCTGCGCCGCTACGGCGCCGGGCGCAAGCGGGTGGTGTTCGTCGGCATGAACCCGGGGCCATTCGGCATGATGCAGACCGGCGTGCCGTTCGGCGAAGTCGCCGCGGTGCGCGACTGGATGGGCCTGCACGCGCCGGTGCGCCGCCCCGCCGACGAGCACCCGAAGCGCCCGATCGAGGGGTTCGCCTGCCGGCGCTCGGAGGTGAGCGGCAGGCGCCTGTGGGGCTGGGCCGCCGAACGATTCGGCAGCGCCCCGGCGTTCTTCGAGCAATGCTTCGTGGTGAACTACTGCCCGCTGGTCTTCCTCGAGGCGAGCGGTCGCAACTTCACCCCCGAGAGGCTCCCGGCTGCCGAACTGCAACCGCTGCAGCAGGCCTGCGACGCGCACCTGCGTGCGGCGATCGAGGCCTTGCGGCCGGAATGGGCGATCGGCATCGGAGCCTGGGCCATGAAGCGCACCCAGGCGGTGCTCGGCGAGGGCGGCGGGCTGCGCATCGACCAGATCCTGCACCCGAGCCCGGCCAGCCCCGCGGCCAATCGCGGCTGGGCAGCGCAGGTCGATGCGCAGCTCGACCGGCTCGGTGTGTTCCCCACGCCGGCCGCGAATTGACGTTTACGTCAACGTTGCCCGATGATCGGGCCATGCCGACCTATTCGATCAGCGAGCTGGCGCGCGAGTTCGACGTCACGCCACGCACGATCCGCTTCTACGAGGACCAGGGGCTGCTGGCGCCGCAGCGCGCCGGCGCCGGCGGACGCCAGCGCGTGTATTCGCAGCGCGACCGCACGCGGCTGAAGCTCACGCTGCGCGGCAAGCGGCTCGGGCTGTCGCTCGCCGAGATCCGCGACCTGGTCGACATGTACGAGTCGCCGTCGGACACCGCCCCCCAACTCGAGCGCTTCCTCGCGGTGCTAACACGGCATCGCGAGACGCTCGAGCGCCAGCTGCACGACCTGCGCGAGACGCTCGCAGAGATCGAAGCGCACGAAGCGCGCGCGCGCGGCCTGCTCGGGCAGCATCGCCGGGCCTGAGCGGCGCCCGGCGCGGCCGCTGGCAATTGACGTTAACGTAAACTAACGACTTACGCAGGAGAGCCTCGCGATGGTGACGATTCCCGGCCTTCAATTCGACCTCGGCGAAGACATCGCGATGCTGCGAGACTCGCTGCAGCAGTTCACCGCGAAGGAGATCGCGCCGCGCGCATACGAGATCGACCGCAGCGACCAGTTCCCGATGGACCTGTGGCGCAAGCTCGGCGACCTCGGCGTGCTCGGCATGACGGTGTCGGAGGAATACGGCGGTGCCGACCTCGGCTACCTCGCGCACATCGTCGCGATGGAGGAGATCTCGCGCGGCTCGGCCTCGGTCGGCCTGTCCTACGGCGCGCACTCGAACCTGTGCGTGAACCAGATCCACCGCAACGGCACCGACGAGCAGAAGCGCAGGTACCTGCCGAAGCTGGTCTCGGGCGAATGGGTCGGAGCACTGGCGATGTCCGAGCCCAACGCCGGCTCGGACGTGGTGTCGATGAAGCTGCGCGCCGAGTTCCGCGGCGACCGCTGGATCCTGAACGGCACCAAGATGTGGATCACCAACGGCCCCGACGCCGACGTGATGGTGGTCTACGCAAAGAACGACGTCGAGGCCGGCGCGCGCGGCATGACCGCGTTCCTGGTCGAGAAGGGCTTCAGGGGTTTCTCGGTCGCGCAGAAGCTCGACAAGCTCGGCATGCGCGGCAGCCACACCGGCGAGCTGGTGTTCCAGGACTGCGAAGTGCCGGCCGAAAACGTGCTCGGCGGCCTGGGACGCGGCGTCAACGTGCTGATGAGCGGTCTCGACTTCGAGCGCGCGGTGCTCTCGGGCGGCCCTCTGGGCATCATGGCCGCCTGCATGGACGTGGTGATCCCCTACCTGCACGAGCGCAGGCAGTTCGGCCAGCCGATCGGCGAGTTCCAGCTGATGCAGGGCAAGCTCGCCGACATGTATTCGACGATGATGGCCACCCGCGCCTACGTCTACGAAGTCGGCCGGCAGTGCGATCGCTCGCGCGCCGGGCTGGTCGACGTGCGCAGCCTGCGCAAGGACGCGGCCAGCGCGATCCTGTTCTCGGCCGAGAAGGCCACCTGGATGGCCGGCGAAGCGATCCAGTGCCTGGGCGGCAACGGCTACATCAACGACTCGCCCACCGGACGGCTGTGGCGCGACGCGAAGCTCTACGAGATCGGCGCAGGCACCTCGGAAATCCGCCGCATGCTGATCGGCCGCGAGCTGTTCGCCGAGACCAGGTAGCGCGCACGACCACGTACGACGACAGGCAGGCCCCGTGGACCAGCGTCCCGACCAGCGCCCCGACAGGAGCGCGCCCGACCGCAGCGCCGACCGCCCCGCGATCGTCGCCCAGGCGATCCTCGCCGGCTTCGATCGCCACTTCGGGCTGACGCGCTACATCGCGCAGCAGGCCAAGACCTGCTACGAGCGCGGCGACTGGCACGGCATCCGCCGGCTGGCGCGCGATCGCATCGCCTTCTACGACCAGCGCGTGCAGGAAGCGGTCGAGCGCCTCGAAACCGAGTTCGCGCTCGGCCAGCGCGGCCAGCGCGTGGCCGACGACTGGCTGTGGCCGCGGGTCAAGCGCAGCTACGTCGCGCTGCTGGCCGACCACCACCAGCCCGAGCTCGCCGAGACTTTCTTCAACTCGGTGTGCTGCAAGATCCTGCACCGCAGCTACTTCCACAACGGCTTCATCTTCGTGCGCCCCGGCGTGTCCACCGAGTACCTCGAGGCCGACCGGCCGAGCTGGCGCGTCTACTATCCGCTCACCGCCGGCTGGCGGCCGGTGCTGCGGCAGATGATCATCGACTTCGGCCTGGCCTGCCCGTTCGTCGACATCGAGCGCGACCTCTCGCTGGTGCAGGCCGCCGCGCGCGAGCACTTCCCGCCCGGCTTCGTCTACGCGGCCGACTGCCAGTTGCAGGTGCTGCGCACGCTGTTCTTCCGCAACAAGGGCGCGTACCTGATCGGCCGCTTCGTCAACGACGGCGAGCTGCTGCCGTTCGCGGTGCCGATCCTGCGCGACTCGCAGGGGCGGCTGTACCTCGACACGGTGCTGTTCGGCAGCGAGCGCATCGAGGCGCTGTTCAACTTCGCGCGCGCGTACTTCATGGTCGACATGGACGTGCCCTCGTCGTACGTGCGCTTCCTCACGACGCTGATGCCCACGAAGCCGGAGTCGGAGCTCTACACGATGCTCGGCTTCCACAAGCAGGGCAAGACGCTGTTCTACCGCGACCTGCTGCAGCACCTGAAGTACTCGCACGACCACTTCGTCGTGGCCCCGGGCATCAAGGGGCTGGTGATGCTGGTGTTCACGCTGCCGTCGTTCCCGTACGTGTTCAAGGTCATCATGGACAAGCGCGGCAAGGAAGCCTCGCGCGAGTTCATCAAGTCGCAGTACCAGCTGGTGAAGTTCCACGATCGCGCCGGGCGCATGGCCGACACCTGGGAGTACTCCGGCGTGCCGTTCCCGAAAGGCCGCATCGACGCCCGGCTGCTGGCCGAGCTGCGCGAATTCGCGCCGTCGCAGATCGAAGAGGAAGGCGACTCGATCGTCATCCGGCACCTGTACATCGAGCGCCGCATGGTGCCGCTGAACATCTACCTGGAGAAGGCCGACGACGCCCATCGCGAGCACGCGATCGTCGAGTACGGCGACGCGATCAAGCAGATGGTCGCGGCGAACATGTTCCCCGGCGACATGCTGTGGAAGAACTTCGGCATCACGCGCCAGGGCCGGGTCGTGTTCTACGACTACGACGAGGTCGCCTACATCACCGACTGCAACTTCCGGCGCATTCCGCCGCCGCGCACGCCCGAGGACGAGATGTCGGCCGAGCCCTGGTACTCGGTGGGCCCGCACGACGTCTTCCCCGAGGAGTTCGGCACCTTCCTGCTCGGCGACCCACGCGTGCGCGAGCCGTTCATGAGGCACCACGCCGACCTTCTCGACCCCGCCTATTGGCAGGAACGTCAGCGCCGGATCCGCGACGGCGTGCTCGACGACGTGTTCCCGTATCCCGAAACGCTGCGCTTCCGTCATCGGCTGGAGGCGCAGCCCGCCGCGGCAGCCGAATCGGCATGAGAACCCCTCGTCGTCGACAACCCGTTGCGGATGCCGCATCCTTGAGTCACCCCCTTTCCCGATCATCCAGCAGGAGGATTCCATGAGCGATTCCATTGTCATCGTATCGGCAGCCCGCACGCCCATCGGCGCAATGATGGGCGAACTCTCCGGGCTCGCGGGCCAGCAGCTCGGCTCGATCGCGATCCGCGCCGCGGTCGAGCGCGCCGGCCTGAAGCCCGAGCAGATCCAGGAAGTGATCATGGGCTGCGTGCTGCCCGCCGGCCAGGGGCAGGCGCCCGCGCGCCAGGCCACGCTCGGCGCCGGCCTGCCGCGCTCCACCGGCGCGACCACGATCAACAAGGTCTGCGGCTCCGGCATGAAGGCCGCGATGTTCGCGCACGACCTGCTCGTCGCCGGCAGCCAGGACATCGTCGTCGCCGGCGGCATGGAGAGCATGAGCAACGCGCCCTACCTGATGCTCAAGGGCCGCGGCGGCTACCGCTACGGCCACGCGACGATCTTCGACCACATGGCGCTCGACGGCCTCGAAGACGCCTACGAGAAGACACCCAACGGCGGTGGCAAGTCGATGGGCCAGTTCGCCGAGGATTGCGCCGCGAAGTACACCTTCACGCGCGAGCAGCAGGACGCCTACGCGATCGAGTCGACGCGCCGGGCGGTCGCCGCGAACAACGATGGCAGCTTCGAATGGGAAATGGCGCCGGTCACGGTGGCCGGGCGCAAGGGCGACGTGACGATCGCCAAGGACGAATCGCCGTTCAAGGCCAACCCCGACAAGATCCCGTCGCTCAAGCCCGCATTCCGCAAGGACGGCACGGTCACCGCGGCCACTTCCTCGTCGATCTCCGACGGCGCGGCCGCGCTGGTGCTGATGCGCGCCTCCACCGCCGAGCGGCTCGGCTGCACGCCGCTGGCGCGGCTGGTCGGCCACTCGACGCATTCGCAGGAGCCGCAGTGGTTCACCACCGCTCCCGTGGGCGCGATCGCGAAGCTCTACGAGAAGACCGGCTGGAGCACGAAGTCGGTCGACCTGTACGAGATCAACGAGGCGTTCGCGGTGGTCGCGATGGCGGCGATGAAGGAGCACGGCCTGGCCCACGAACGGGTCAACGTGCACGGCGGCGCCGTCGCGCTCGGCCACCCGATCGGCGCGTCCGGCGCGCGGCTGATCGTCACGCTGATCGGAGCGCTGCGCAAGCAGGGCGCGAAGAAGGGCATCGCGTCGCTGTGCATCGGCGGCGGCGAGGCGACCGCGGTCGCCATCGAGCTGCTCTGACAGTGCCGACCGCGCTGGTCCTCGGGGCCTCGCGCGGCCTCGGCCTGGAGTTCGCGAAGCAGTACCTCGCCGACGGGTGGCGCGTCTACGCCACCCATCGGGCCGAGGCCGACCGGGTGCGCCTGCGCGACCTCGGCGCACAGACGCTCGCGCTCGACGTGCTCGCCGCGGACGACCTGGCCGGGCTGGCCTGGCAGCTCGAAGGCGAGCGCGTCGATGTCGCGGTGGTCAACGCCGGCGTCTACGGACCGCGCGACAGCCACCCGCAGCACCCGCCCACGAACGGCGAGTTCGACCTCGTGATGCACACCAACGTGCTCGCGCCGATGCGGCTGCTGCCGCGGCTCGCCCCGCTCATCGGGCCGGCGCGCGGCACGCTGGCATTCATGTCCAGCCGCATGGGCTCGATCTCCGCGACCAGTGCGGGCCACGGCATGCTCTACCGCGTCTCGAAGGCGGCGGAGAACATGGTCGCCAGGCTCGCGCACGTCGAGCTGGGCGCGCTCGGCGTGCGCGTGCTCGCGCTGCATCCGGGATGGGCGCGCACCGACATGGGCGGCCCCAACGCCGACGTCGAGGTGCCGGCGAGCGTGGCCGGCATGCGGCGCGTGATCGCCGACGCGGTCGCGTACCCGGGCGGCGGCTTCTACGACTACCGCGGGCAGTCGCTCGCATGGTGAGGCCATGCTGCTGACCGAAGAACAACGGATGACGCGCGACGCGGTGCGCGAGTTCGTGCGCAACGAGGTCGCACCGCATGCGGCGCGCTGGGACCGCGAATCCGTCTTCCCCGCCGAGGCGCTGCGCGGCCTGGCCGCGCTCGGCTGCTACGGCATCGCGGTGCCGGAACGCTGGGACGGCGCCGGGCTCGACTACGCTTCGCTCGCACTCGTGATCGAGGAGATCGCCGCCGGCGACGGCGCCACGTCCACCGTGGTCTCGGTGAACAACTGTCCGGTCTGCTCGATCCTGATGGCGTGGGGCAGCGACGCGCAGAAGGAGCAGTGGCTGCGTCCACTGGCCTCCGGGCGCATGCTGGGGGCGTTCTGCCTCACCGAACCGCAGGTCGGCTCCGACGCTTCGGGGTTGCGCACCACCGCATCGCGCGACGGCGACCATTGGGTGCTGAACGGCGTCAAGCAGTTCATCACTTCGGGCAAGCACGGCGACGTGGCGATCGTGATGGCGGTGACCGACCGTGACGCCGGCAAGCGCGGCATCTCGGCCTTCATCGTGCCCACCGCGACGCCCGGATACCTGGTGGCACGGCTGGAGGAGAAGACCGGCCAGCACGCGTCCGACACCGCGCAGATCGTTTTCGAGAACTGCCGCGTGTCGGCGGCGAACCTGATCGGCGAGGAAGGCCAGGGCTACCGCATCGCGCTGTCGGGCCTGGAGGGCGGGCGCATCGGCATCGCGTCGCAGTCGGTCGGCATGGCGCGCGCTGCGTTCGAGGCGGCGCTCGCCTACGCGAAGGAGCGCGTCGCGTTCGGCCAGCCGATCTTCGAGCACCAGGCGGTGTCGTTCCGGCTCGCCGACATGGCCACGCGCATCGAGGCCGCGCGCCAGTTGATCCGCCATGCCGCCGCGCTGAAAGACGCCGGGCGGCCGTGCCTGAAAGAGGCGGCGATGGCGAAGCTCTTCGCCTCCGAGATGGCCGAGCGCGTCTGCTCCGATGCGATCCAGATCCACGGCGGCTACGGCTACGTCGCCGACTTTCCGGTCGAGCGGATCTGGCGCGACGTGCGCGTGTGCCAGATCTACGAAGGCACCAGCGACATCCAGCGCATCCTGATTGCGCGCGCGCTGGCGGTCGACCGCAGCTGATCCGCGGCTCGCGGCGCCGAAGCCTCAATGTGGCCGCCGGCGCCTCGCCACCCACAGCGCGCCCAACCCGAGCAGCGCCAGCGCAAGCGGCTGAGGCTCCGGCACCGCGGCGGCCACATCGCCGGGGCGCACCGCCAGCGCATACAACGCAGCGGCCTTGCCCACCACGAACTGTTTGCCGTCGATGGTACCGAAGTTCCACGCGCAGCACGCCGGGTCGGCCTCGGTTCCGAACCAGTAGTAGTGGGACTGCAGGTACTGGAACAGGCCCGTGTTGGTCAGGCCGGAGCCTGATTGGGGATTTCCTGACGTGTCGAACTCAGCCAGGTTGCCCAGCGTCACGTAATACAGGTGCGCCAACTCCGAACCCGAAGTCTGGACGTTGTAGCCGCAGTCGGTTCCGCTGTAACTGCTGAAATCGCACCCCGACGCACCGGTGTCCGTAATCGCCGGCAACCGCCAGTCGTCGAAGCCGCCGTCAGTCCTACCCTCAGCCCAGGCCAAGGCGCCCCCCCCAGTTCATCTGCGTCGTCAGTACATCTAGCCACAGCAGGTTCAGCGCCGTGTCGTACCAGGCCTCGGTCGTGCTCGGATTGCCGTCCAGATCCCGCGCCTGCAAGGTCGTCTCCCAGGTGCCCTGCCCGGGCACCGGTGCCGCCTGCGCCGTGAGCCCGCCCGTTGCAAGCGCCGCCGCGACCAGCGTGCGCACCGCGCCCCTGAGGATGCCCCTGCCGATCGTCTCGTTTGCCATGGTTCGCCCCCCCTCCGTTTGCTCTCGCTTGTGTTGCGGTTGAGCCCGGGAGAGTACAAAGCACGATCCATGCGAGATCACGCAAGCCATTGATATCCCGGAGATCTTCTCGAGCCGCCTCGACACATATGTAAAAATATTCGACACCATCTCCAGCCGGCAAGACGCTCCCCTTCCGGGGGGCAACCGCTGTAACGCCCCGGCGGCCGGCCAAACTCCTCCACTTATGGCCACCCAAACTCCCCCACTTGACCGGGGATCGGCGACGGGCTGAGGGATAGCCCGCGGCGACCCGGCGGGCACCGGGCGCGTCGTCTTCGGGTTCGCTGCAACGGAATGATGCGTTTTCGGCGGTGGAACGCATTCCACGAACGAAAACGCATCATTCCGTTGCAGACCGGTGAGCCGCGCTGCGCCGGCAGGCGAGGTACTGCCGATAGAGGTTCTCCAGCGAGAACAGGGACACGGGGCATCATCCTCCGGGGCGCACAGCCACCGCATACAACGCATTGTTCTTGTTCGCGTTGTTCTGGTTGCCGTCGTTGGTGTTGAAGTTCCACGCGTTGTTCGTATTCGGCGCGTACTCCGTACCGGACCAGTAGACGACGGACTGCATATTGCTGAAGGGTCCGGTATTGCTCGAGCCGTAACCGGGTTGCTAAGTTCCCGACGCGTCGTAGTGATCCAGGTTGCCCAGCGTGTCGTAGTACATGCGCGCCAGCGGTGAGATCTGACGCGCCGCTTCGCTCCCGTAGACGTTATAGCCGCAGTCTGTGCCGGTATAGGCCCCGTTGCAGCCAGACGTGCCGGTGCCCAGTACTCCGGGCAGCGACCAGCCACCGCCGAAGTCCGTCAGACTCGCCGCCCAGGCGTTCGCAGCAGCCCAGCTCATCGCCCCGTTCGCATTCCAGTCGCCCAGCCAGGTGAGGTCGAGCGCCGTGTCGTAGAAGTACTTCGCTTTTCGGATCGGTCACCGACGCCAGCGGATTGCCGTTGATGTCGCGTGCCTGCAGCCTCCCGTCCGTCCCGTCGGTGCCGTACCACGTGCCCTGCGTGCTCACCTGCGCCGCCTGCGCCGTGAGCACACCCGCCGCCAGCAGCGCCGCGGCCAGTACGCGCCATCCACCCAAGACGATGCCCCTGCCAAACGTCTCGCTCGCCATGGATCGCCTCCCTCCGGATGCTCTTGTTCCTATTGCGCTTCGCAGCGGGGCGATAAGAGGCACGACTTATGCCACTTCACGCAAGTCTTTGATATTCCAGCAACCAAGCCACCGCCACTCGCGGCGAGTGTAAAGATTTCCGACTACTCCGGCCTGTTTCCGTTCAGGGTTGCCGACGATGGCGGACTCAGCGTCTGCGAAAACCGATCGCAGTCTCGGCCCTGCAATTAAACGGTCGCCCGTTCAATTAACGTGCTATGCTCGCGGCGTCCCTCTGACCGCCCGCCCCCGAAATGGCCCGAACTGCCGGTTCCGACGGCACCCGCACCGAGGAAGCGATCCGCCAGGCGGCGATCTCCCTGATCGCCGAGCGCGGCTTCGAGGCGATGACGCTGCGCGAGCTCGCGCGGCGCGTCGGCGTGCAGCCGGGTTCGATCTACCGCTACTTCCCGAGCAAGGGCCGCATGCTCACCGAACTGCTGGTCGAGCACCTGCAGTTCCTGCTCGAACAGTGGAAGGTCAACCAGCCCGACACCACCGACGCGGTCGGGCGCCTGCGCGCCTTCGTCGACTTCCACGTACGCTCGCACACGCTGCGCCGCCGCGAGGTGTTCGTCGCCAACATGGAGCTGCGCAGCCTCGCGCCGGCCGACTATCGCCAGGTAGTCGCGCTGCGCCGGCGCTACGAGGATATCCTGACAGGCATCCTGCGCGACGGCATCGAGTCGGGCGCCTTCGTGCTGCCCGACGCGCGGATCGCGACCTTCGCGGTGCTGGCGATGCTCACCGGCGTGGGCACCTGGTTCCGCGAGGACGGGCGCCTGGGCAAGCACGAACTGATCGAGCAGTACACGCAGCTGGTGATGCAATGCGTGGGCGCCGCGCCGCCGAAGCCGCGCGAAGGCACCCGAGGGAGAGTCAATTGAACCGAATCGAAAGCAGGCTCGATCCGCGCGATGCGCAGTTCCAGGCCAACGCCCAGGCGATGCGCGTGCTGGTGGGCGACCTGCGGATGAAGATCGCGCAGGTGGCGCAGGGCGGCGGCGAAGCGGCGCGCGCGAAGCACGTCGCGCGCGGCAAGCTGCCGCCGCGCGAGCGGGTGCAGATGCTGCTCGACCCGGGCACGCCGTTCCTCGAGCTGTCGCAGCTCGCGGCGTTCGGCATCTACGACGACGAGGCGCCGTGCGCCGGCGTCATCACCGGCATCGGCCGCGTGGCGGGCATCGAGTGCGTGATCGTATGCAACGACGCCACCGTCAAGGGCGGCAGCTACTTCCCGCTCACGGTGAAGAAGCACCTGCGCGCGCAGGAAATCGCGCGCGAGAACCACCTGCCCTGCATCTACCTGGTCGACTCGGGCGGCGCGAACCTGCCCACGCAGGACGAAGTGTTCCCCGATCGCGAGCACTTCGGCCGCATCTTCTACAACCAGGCGACGATGTCGGCGATGGGCATTCCGCAGGTCGCGGTGGTGATGGGCTCGTGCACCGCCGGCGGCGCCTACGTGCCGGCGATGAGCGACGAGACGGTGATCGTGCGCAACCAGGGCACGATCTTCCTCGGCGGCCCGCCGCTGGTGAAGGCGGCGATCGGCGAGGTGGTCAGCGCCGAAGACCTCGGCGGCGGCGACGTACACACGCGGCTCTCGGGCGTGGCCGATCACCTCGCCAACGACGACCGCCACGCGCTGGCGATCGCGCGGCGCATCGTCGGCAACCTGAACCGGCGCAAGCCGCGCCAGCTCGACCTCGCCGATCCCGTCGAGCCGCGCTACGCGGCCGAGGAACTGTACGGCGTCATTCCGACCGACTCGCGCAAGCCCTACGACGTGCGCGAAGTGATCGCACGCATCGTCGACGATTCGGCGTTCGACGAGTTCAAGGCGCGCTACGGCACCACGCTGGTCACCGGCTTCGC
>Ga0226835_1000422_pt1:7500-50716 | contig 50716 bp, 42 predicted proteins | sample LAC_MetaG_1_FD_163627 | JGI IMG/M metagenome (GOLD analysis project Ga0226835, IMG submission 163627) | Anaerobic ammonium oxidizing microbial communities from anammox membrane bioreactor (MBR) in UC Berkley, California, United States -... | ecosystem: Engineered > Bioreactor >...
ATGTCGACCCGCAACGCTTCGGCGAGACGCTGGCCACCCGCACGCTCGGCGCCGCCTACGGCATCCGCATCGTGCCGGAGAACGTCTCCGTCGCCACCCGCGACGCCGAGCCGGCGGTGGCGGCCGACTATGCCGAGGACGTCATTCCCTTCCATGCCGAGCGCGACATCGCCGAGGTTCTGGCCGAGATCGGCTATTCGGACGCCGATGCGCAGGGCATGGGCCGGGCCTTCGCCACGCTGCTCGGCTCGCCGGTGCTGAAGGCGGGCTTCGTGATGCGGCTCGGCGTCGAGACGCGCGACGACCGCAGCCGCATCGTGCGCGCCAGCCTCTACGAGGGCAGGCGCCACCGCCTGACCATCGCGCTCGACGACCGCGACCAGTATGTCAAGGGCAGCGAGCCCGAGCCCAACCCGGCGGTGCTGACGGCCTTCGACGCCAACCAGCCGGTGGTCTATCCGCGCGGCGACCTGCCCACCGTCTATGACGGCATCTGGCGCGCGGCCTATTCCTACGGCATGACGCGCTCGATGACCCGCCAGCTCGTGCGCCTGCTCGCCGCCGACGTCGATTTCCAGTCGCGGCTCAATCCGAACGACCGCATCGCCGTCTTCTTCTCCCAGCCCGACGGCGACGACAACGCCACCGACGAATCGGAGCTGCTCTACGTCCAGGCCACCTTCGGCGGCAACACGCGCACCTTCTACCGCTTCCGCATGGACGACGGCACGGTCGACTATTTCGACGAGGAAGGCCGCAGCGCCCGCCAGTTCCTGCTGCGCAACCCCATACCCAACGGCACGTTCCGCTCCGGCTTCGGCCCGCGCCGCCACCCGATCCTGGGCTACAGCCGCATGCACACGGGCGTCGACTGGTCGGCGCCGCGCGGCACGCCGATCATCGCTTCCGGCAACGGCGTGGTGGAAAAGGCGGGCTGGGCCGGCGGCTACGGCCGGCAGACGATCATCCGCCACGCCAACGGCTACAAGTCGTCCTACAACCACCAGAGCGCCATCGCCAAGGGCGTCACCGAGGGCGCGCGCGTGCGCCAGGGCCAGGTCATCGGCTATGTCGGCTCGACCGGCCTGTCGAGCGGCAATCACCTGCACTACGAGCTGATCGTCAACGGCAAGAAGGTCGACCCGATGCGCGTGCGCCTGCCGACCGAGAAGTCGCTGTCGGGCAAGGAGCTCGAGGTGTTCCAGCGCGAGCGCGAGCGCATCGACGCGCTGCTCAAGGAAGACAACGCCCCGGCGCTGAAGATGGCCAGCGTGAAATAAGCGAATAGCGAATAGCGAATAGAAGGGATCACCGCCCTTCATGAAAGCAACCCCTGTTCGCTACTCCCTACTCCCTACTCCCTACTCCCTATTCGCTTTCCTTCTCACTCCACGAATTCCACCGTCACGCCCGGCTTCACCATCTTCGCCAGCTCCTGCGCGTCCCAGTTGGTCAGGCGGATGCAGCCGTTCGATTCGGTCTTGCCGATCTTGGACGGCTCCGGCGTGCCGTGGATGCCGTAGGTCGGCTTGGACAGCGCGATCCACACCGTGCCGACCGGCCCGTTCGGTCCGGGCGGGATGGTCAGCACCCTGGTGTTGCTGCCCTGCTGGAAGTTGATCTTCGGGTTGTAGGTGTATTCGGGATTAAGCGCGATGCGCTCGACCGTGTGGGTGCCGGTCGGCGAGGGCGTCGCGGCCGAGCCGATGGTGGCGGGATAGGCCACGACCAGCCGTCCGTCGGCGCCGTAGGCGCGCACCTGCTTGCGGCCCTTGTCGGCGACGATGCGCGCCACCGCGCCCGTCTTCGGCGCGCCGGGATTGATGACGCTGATGCGCGTGCCGGGCCGGTCGAACGCGGCGCCGGGATTGAGCGCGCGCAGATATTTCTCGTCCATGTGGAAGCGCTCGGCCAGCATCTCGGCGACCGAGGTGTAGCTCAGCCGCTCCATCTGCGCCTTCTTGGAATAGTCCTCCGGCACCGAGGCGACATAGGGGCCGGCCACGTCGGCGGGGGTGATCTCGTATGTCGTGAAGGCGTCGCCGCCGGTCTCGACCAGCCTGGCGTCGATCAGCGCCTTGTCGTAGGTGCGCAGCGCCTCGCCGGTCAGCTCGCGATAGGCCGAGATCGCCTTGTTGACGTTGTCGCCCATGCGGCCGTCGACGACGCCGGGCGAGAGGCCGTGGCGGTCGAGCAGGATCTGGATCTTGGCCACGTCCTCAGAGGCGCCGGCGACCGCGACGTCGGGCTGGCGCGCCGGGTCCGGCAGCCCGAGCGCGGGCGGGGCCTCCTCGATCGCCGTATCCGGCGCGGTCGCGGGCGGCGGCGCGGCGGCAACGTCGGGCTCGCCGAGCGGCGCACGCTCGACCCGCGGGTGCGGCTCGTATCGCGGCGGCTCGCGCCCGAAGCCGGGCGGATCGTCCCGGCCGTCCTCGCGGAAATGGCCGTCGTCCCGATAGGGGTTGTCGCGATAGCCGTAGTCCTCGTCGCCGGGATAGGCCGGATCGTCGGGCAGCACGCGGTAGTCGCGATATTGCGGCAGGCCCCCGGAAGGAGGATAAGCGGGCGGGTAAGCGGGCGGATAGCCGCGCCCCAGCTCCTCGCGCCGCTTCTCGCGCCGCAGCCGCGCCATGTCCTCGGGGTCGTCGAGATAATAGCGGTCCTGCCGGCGCTCGGGCTCGCGCGGGAACAGGTATTCGCGGTCGCGGCGGGGCGCGCGCGGATCGCGCACGCCGACGATCTCGCCGGTATAGACGTCGACCATCACCTCGCGCCCGTAGCGGTCGTAATAGACCTCGACCTCGCGCGACTGCGCCCCGGCCTGCGAGACGAACGCGCCGAGCGCCAGCACCGCCAACGAAACTGCCCTGCCGATCATTCCTGCCCTTCCGGTGTTGCGCAATGTTGCCGAGCCTGCCGCGCAGCATCGACGATCCGACATGAACAGGACATGAAAATGGCCGCGTTGCGGCGGCGGCCGGAAACCGGGACACGAATCAGGCCGCGCAAGGGCCGGCAACCTTGACCGCAAAGCGGCCCGCCACTTACATGGAGCCGTCCACTCCCGGCCAGGGCAGGAGTCGCGGAGGCCGGCGCCTGTCGCGAGCCGCTGACCGCCTCCGAATTTTCGGGCCGCAGGGCGGCGGGCCGCGATCCGACAACCGGACCTCGCGAGGACCACATGCAAATCCGCAATGAAACCGCGGCCGACAAGGCCGCCATCCGCCGCATCACCGAAGCCGCCTTCGCCGGGGCCGGGCACGCTTCGGGCACCGAAGGCGCCATCGTCGACGCGCTGCGCGAGGCCGGGACGCTCACCCTGTCGCTGGTGGCGGAAGACGGCGGCGAGGTCGTCGGCCACGTCGCCTTCTCGCCGGTCGCGATCGGGGAGGCCGCGCCGGAAAGCCTCGGCGGCTGGTTCGGCCTCGGGCCGGTCTCGGTCCGGCCGGACCGGCAGCGAAAGGGCATCGGCGCGGCCCTGATCCGCGAGGGGCTTTCCCGGCTGCGCGGGCAAGGGGCCGGCGGCTGCGTGGTCATGGGCGACCCGGACTACTATCTGCGTTTCGGCTTCGGGCACGATCCCGACCTGCGCTTCGAGGGCGTTCCCCCCGAATACTTCATGCGCCTTGTGCTGAAGGGCCGCGCCCCCGCCGGGGCGGTGACCTACCAGCCCGCGTTCTACGAAACATGAGGGGAACCGGCCGCGCGTCCCCGTGCCCCGCGCCCGGCTTCGATCGACACGGCACCGCCCCGCCCCGAACGCGAGGACGCCCCGCCTTTCGGCGGGGCGTCCTCGTTTCGGCACGTTCAGGCCCTTATGCCGCTTCGGCCGCCTCGGCCGCCGCGCGCTGCCCCGGCCGGAAGTTGAGCCGGTCGGAGCCGGCCGTGACCTTGACGGTCGAGCCGTCGAGGATGTCGCCGGACAGGATCTTCTCCGCCAGCGGGTCCTGGAGGTGCTTCTGGATCACCCGCTTGAGCGGCCGCGCGCCATAGGCGGGATCGTAGCCCTTGTCGGCCAGCCATTCGACCGCCTCGTCGTCGAGGTCAAGCACGATCTTGCGGTCGGCGAGCAGGCCCTCGAGCCGCGCGAGCTGGATCTGCACGATCTGGCCCATGTCCTGCCGCCGCAGGCGGTGGAACAGGATCACCTCGTCGACGCGGTTGAGGAATTCCGGCCGGAACGACGCCTTGACGACCGCCATCACCTCGTCGCGGACCTTGTCGACGTCCTCGCCCTCGCCGAGCGAGACGAGATATTCGGCGCCCAGGTTCGACGTCATGATGATGAGCGTGTTGCGGAAGTCGACCGTGCGGCCCTGGCCGTCGGTCAGGCGACCGTCGTCCAGCACCTGCAACAGCACGTTGAAGACGTCCGGGTGCGCCTTCTCGATCTCGTCGAACAGCACGACCTGATAGGGCCGGCGGCGCACGGCCTCCGTCAGCGCCCCGCCCTCCTCGTAGCCAACATAGCCGGGAGGCGCGCCGATGAGGCGGGCGACCGAGTGCTTCTCCATGAACTCGCTCATGTCGATGCGCACCATCGCCGTCTCGTCGTCGAACAGGAAGGCGGCGAGCGCCTTGGTCAACTCGGTCTTGCCGACGCCGGTGGGGCCGAGGAACATGAACGAGCCGATCGGCCGGTTCGGGTCCTGCAACCCGGCGCGCGCGCGCCGCACGGCCTTGGACACCGCCTGCACCGCCTCGCCCTGGCCGACGACGCGCCTGGCGATCTCGTCCTCCATGCGCAAGAGCTTCTCGCGCTCGCCTTCGAGCATCTTGTCGACGGGAATGCCGGTCCAGCGCGACACGATGTGCGCGACGTGATTCGGCGTCACCGTCTCCTCGACCATGGAGCCGGCGCTGTCCTGGGCCTCGGCTTCGGCGAGCTTCTTCTCGAGCTCGGGGATGCGGCCGTAGGCCAGCTCGCCCGCCTTGGCGAACTCGCCCTTGCGCTGGGCGATGGCCAGCTCGTTGCGCGCCTCGTCGAGCTGCTTCTTCAGCTCGGCGGCCAGCCCCAGCTTATGCTTCTCGGCCTGCCACTTCGCGGTCAGCGCGCCCGACTCTTCCTCGAGGTCGGCGAGGTCCTTCTCAAGCCGCTGGAGCCTGTCCTTCGAGGCGTCGTCCTTCTCGAGCTTCAGCGCCTCGCGCTCGATCTTGAGCTGCATGATGCGCCGGTCGATCTCGTCCAGCTCCTCGGGCTTGGAATCGACCTGCATGCGAAGCCGCGACGCAGCCTCGTCGACGAGGTCGATGGCCTTGTCGGGGAGAAAACGGTCGGTGATGTAGCGGTTCGACAGCGTCGCCGCCGAGACCAGCGCCGAGTCGGAGATGCGCACCTTGTGGTGCTGCTCGTACTTCTCCTTCAGCCCGCGCAGGATCGAGATGGTGTCCTCGACCGTGGGCTCCTCGACGAAGACCGGCTGGAAGCGCCGCGCAAGTGCGGCGTCCTTCTCGACATGCTTGCGGTACTCGTCGAGCGTGGTGGCGCCGACGCAGTGCAGCTCGCCGCGCGCCAGCGCCGGCTTGAGGAGGTTCGAGGCATCCATCGCCCCGTCGGCCTTGCCGGCGCCGACCAGCGTGTGCATCTCGTCGATGAACAGGATGATGTTGCCGTCGGCCGCCGTCACCTCGGAAAGCACCGCCTTCAGCCGCTCCTCGAACTCGCCGCGATATTTCGCGCCGGCGATCAGCGCGCCCATGTCGAGCGCCATGAGCTGCTTGTCCTTGAGCGATTCGGGGACGTCGCCGTTGACGATGCGCAGCGCCAGCCCCTCGGCTATTGCCGTCTTGCCGACGCCGGGCTCGCCGATCAGCACCGGGTTGTTCTTGGTGCGCCGCGACAGCACCTGGATGGTGCGGCGGATCTCGTCGTCGCGGCCGATCACCGGATCGAGCCGGCCGGCGCGCGCGTCGGCGGTGAGGTCGCGGGCGTACTTCTTCAGCGCGTCGTAGCCCTGCTCGGCCGAGGCCGAATCGGCGGTGCGCCCCTTGCGCACGTCCTCGATGACGCGGTTGAGCGCGGTGGGCGTCACCCCGGCCTTGGACAGGATGCCGGCGGTCCCGGCGCTCTTCTCGACGGCCATCGCGGTCAGCAGCCGCTCGACCGTGACGAAGGAATCGCCGGCCTTCTTCGCCAGCTCTTCCGCCGTGGAAAACACCTTGGCGAGCGGCTGGGCGAGATAGAGCTGGCCGTTGCCGCCCTCGACCTTCGGCAGAGCCTTGAGCGCGGCCTCGACGCCGAGGCGCGCGTCGCGCGCGCTGCCGCCGGCGCGCTCGATCAGCGAGGAGGCGAAGCCTTCCTCGTCGTCGAGCAGGACCTTCAGGAGATGCTCAGGCGTGAACTGCTGGTGGTTGGCCGACAGCGCCATGGTCTGGGCCGACTGGATGAAGCCCCTGACGCGCTCGGAATACTTCTCGATATTCATGAATCGTCTCCGTTCCCCGACCGGCCCGCTCGCGGCGCCGGATCGATTTTCAGGTGACGGACCCCCTCTGGACAATGATCCGGGTCAAACGACCCGGCCCACCGCCCTTCGTGCGGCAGGTCCAACTGGCGCGGATATGGGTATGTTTTCCCACGGCCTCAAGGCCGCGGCGACGGGCCGCGACAAAAAACGGCGGGCCCGGGGGCCCGCCGTTGCGATCCTTGCGATTCCGTCCGGAAGTTTCCGGCAGGCGAGAGCCCTACTGGGCCGCCTCGGTGACCGGCTCCTCGGCCGCCGGGCCCTCGCCCGCCGCGGCTTCCTCGCCGGCCTTCAGGCGGGGACGGCGCGGCCGGCGCGCGCGGCGCGGCGCGGCCTCCTGCGGCGCCTCGGCCTCGCCTTGCTGCGCGGCCGGCGCCTCGGCGGCTTCCGCCGCCGGCTGCGCGACTTCGGCCGCGGCCTCGGCCGGCATGTCGTGCTTGAGCGCGACCTCGGCCGGGACGCCCTCGATCACCGGCTGAGGGCCGGTGCCCTGGGCGCGCTGCTGCTGGCGCGACGGCTGCTCGGCCTGCGCCGGCGCGAAGCCGTCGTCGCCCTCGTCGTCGAGCTCGTCGTCGTCGCGCGCGTCGCGGATCTGATGCTGCGGCATCTGCGCCTGCGCGGCCATGATGATGCGGTTGTAGTGCTCGGCGTGCTGGAGATAGTTCTCCGCCATCACCCGGTCGCCGGCGCTCTGCGCGTCGCGGGCGAGCATCGCGTACTTCTCGGCGATCTGCTGGGCCGACCCGCGGATCTTCACGTCCGGCCCGTTGCTCTCATAGTTGCGCGTGAGCGGATTCGGGCCCTTGCGGTTCTGGTTGCCGTTACCGCCGCGCCCGCGCATGCGCCTGTTCTGCTGTGGCCTCATTCGTAGCTCTTCATGTTGGAAATGCACTCCGTCGCAGAGGCGGCCGGGGGCCGCGCGCTTTGCGTTGTTTGGTTGGCGACCGGCTGCACGAGCTGCGCCCTGGCCACGTCAAGTCCTGTCTCGGTTCATGTCGTTTCCGGACGATCCCCGCACGAAGCACAGGCGTCTTTCACGCTAGGAGGCAGCTATTCCCTTAAGGAACCGAATCGATAACAGCACTGCCTGCTTCGTCCCATCCGGTGGCCGGAAATTATCCGCAATATCCTTGCTTGCCAAGCGGTTTTTTGCGCTGCGCCATTCTGTGCTTTCCCGGGCCTCACCGGCCGAAGGCAAGGGCGCGCAACACCCCGCCGAGATCCTTCGCCTCGCGCGCGAGCCGGAAGCCGTGGCGCGCGAAGATCGCGTCCACCGCCGCCGCCTGACCGATGCCGATCTCGACGGCGACCGTGCCGTCGGCTTCCAGGTGCGCCGCCGCTCCGGCGGCGATGGCGCGGTAGGCGTCGAGGCCGTCGGCGCCGCCGTCGAGCGCCGCGAGCGGGTCGTGTCCGCGCACTTCCAGCGCCAGCGATCCGATCTCGTTCGACGCAATATAGGGCGGATTTGAGACGATGATGTGAAACCGCCCCTCGACGGCGTCGTACCAGTCCGACCGGACGGTGCGCAAACGCGCCGCGTTTCCCGTCATATCGGCATTCGCCGCCGCCGTCGCAAGGGCGTCGGCCGAAATATCGGCGGCGAGCGCGGTCGCGCGCGGCTCCGCCGACAACAGCGCCAGCGCCACCGCGCCGGTGCCGGTGCCCAGGTCGAGGATGCGGCATCGCCCATGCGTGTCGGCCGCCGCCCGCGCGAAGGGCAGCGCCAGATCGACCAGCGCCTCGGTGTCGGGGCGCGGCTCCAGCGTGCCGGGGGAAAGGACAAGCCGCAGGCCGTAGAACTCGCGGTGGCCGATGATGCGGTGGACCGGCTCGCCGGCGAGCCGCCGCTTCAGCATGGCAAGCGCCGCCTCGGCCACGTCCGCCGCCACCGGCCGGTCCGCGTCGAGCAGCAGGTCGGCCCGCTGCGCGCCGGTGGCGTGCTCGACGATGAGGCGCGCGTCGAGCGCCGCCTCCGGCTGGCCGGCGTCCCGGAGCGCGCGCCGGGCATGGGCGACGAGGCCGCCGAGCGTCGCCGGCCGCGCCGCGTCCTCAGCCATCGCGCCCGGCATCGGCCAGCAGTCTCGACTGGTGGTCGGCGATCAGCGCGTCGACGATGTCGCCGAGGTCGCCCTCCATCACCTGGTCGAGCTTGTAGAGGGTGAGGTTGATGCGGTGGTCGGTCACGCGGCCTTGCGGGAAGTTGTAGGTGCGGATGCGCTCGGAGCGGTCGCCCGAGCCGACCTGGAGCCGCCGCGATTCGGCGCGGTCGCCGGCCGCCTTCTCGCGCTCCATGTCGTAGAGGCGCGCGCGCAGGATCTGCATGGCGCGGGCCCGGTTCTGGTGCTGCGACTTCTCGGCCGACACGACCATGATGCCGGTCGGCAGGTGGGTGATGCGCACCGCCGAATCGGTGGTGTTGACGTGCTGGCCGCCCGCGCCCGAGGCGCGCATCGTGTCGATGCGGATGTCCTCGTTGCGGATCTCGACGTCGACCTCCTCCGCTTCCGGCAGCACCGCGACGGTGGCGGCCGAGGTGTGGATGCGTCCGCTGCCTTCCGTCTCCGGCACGCGCTGGACGCGGTGGACGCCCGATTCGAACTTCAGATGCGCGAACACGCCCTTGCCCGACACGGCGGCGATCGCCTCCTTGAAGCCGCCGACCTCGCCCTCGCTCGCCGACATCAGCTCGAAGCGCCAGCCCATGCGCGCGGCATAGCGCTCGTACATGCGATAGAGGTCGCCGGCGAACAGCGCCGCCTCGTCGCCGCCGGTGCCGGCGCGGATTTCGAGGATCGCGTTCTTCTCGTCCGCCGCGTCCCTGGGCAGGAGCAGGATCTGGATTTCCTTCTGCAGGCCCTCGATCCGCTCCTCCACGCCCGGCAGCTCGGTCTCGGCCAGCTCGCGCATCTCGGCGTCGGTGGCCTTGTCGGCCAGCATGGCCTCCAGATCGGCAAGCTCGCCTTCCGCCGCGCGCAGCTCGCGGATCCTGCCGGCCATCTCCTGAAGCTCGGAATATTCGGAGGCGAGCCTGACATAGGCCTCCGGCTCCGGCCCGGCCGCCATCTGCGCCTCGACCAGCTCGAAGCGTTTCAGGACCTGATCCATCCGGTCGCGCGGCAGTTCGATCATCGGGTATCCGTTTAAAGAGGAATGTCGTTCTCGGCCGCGAACGCGGCGAGCATGCCGCGCACGTCCTTCTCGCAGGTCTGCGCGTTGAGCGTGTCGTCCATCAGCTCGGTCAGCCTGTCGAGCGGCAGCTCCGTCACCATCGCCTTGACCGGGCCGATCGCCGCCGGCGACATCGAGATCGAGCGGTAGCCGATGCCCAGCAGCGCCATGGCCGAGATCGGCCGCCCGGCAAGCTCGCCGCACAGCGTCACCGGCGTGCCGGCCTCGCGCCCGGCCTCGGCGATCTGGCGCAGCAGCCGCAGGAACGGCACCGAGATCGGGTCGAAGCGGTCGCCGACCCTGGAGTTGCCGCGGTCGGTGGCGGTGACGAACTGGAACAGGTCGTTGGAGCCGACCGAGACGAAGTCCACCGTGTTCATCAGCTCCTCGAGCTGCCACATCAGCGACGGCACCTCGATCATGGCGCCGAGCTTGAGCGTGGTCGGCAGGTGATGGGCGAAGCGCGACAGGTGCCGCACCTCCTTGTCGATGATCTCGCGCGCCTGCCTGATCTCGGCGATCTCCGTCACCATCGGCAGCATGACGCGCAGCTCGCGCCCGCCGGCGGCCTTGAGCAGCGCGCGCATCTGCGTGCGCAGCAGCCCCGGCCGGTCGAGGGTGAGGCGCACGGCGCGCCAGCCAAGCGCCGGGTTCTCCTCCTGCTCGACCGCCTTGAAATAGGGCAGCACCTTGTCGCCGCCGATGTCGATGGTGCGGAAGGTCACGGGCTTGCCGCGCGCGGCGTCGAGCACGTCGCGGTAGAGCCGCTCCTGCGCCTCGGCGCGCGGGAAGGTGGAGGCGACCATGAACTGGAGCTCGGTGCGGAACAGGCCGATGCCGGCCGCGCCCGATTCGGCGAGCTGCGGCAGGTCGACCGCGAGCCCGGCATTCATCATCAGGTCGATCGGCACGCCGTCCCTGGTCACCGACGGCTTCTTGCGCAGCTCGCGGTAGAGCTCCTGCCGGCGGGCGCGGAAGCGCACCTTCTCGGCATAGGCGGCCTCGACGTCGGCCGGCGGGCGCAGGTGAACGATGCCGTCGACACCGTCGACGATGACGGCGTCGCCGTTGTCGGCCATCGACACCGCGCCCTTGGCCTGGCCGGCGACAGGAATGCCCATGGCGCGCGCCACGATCACCACATGGCTGGTGATGGCCCCGTCCTCCAGCACCAGGCCGCGCAGCTTCTCGCGGGGATAGTCGAGCAGCTCGGCCGCGCCCATCGAGCGCGCGACGATGATGGCGTCGCGCGGCAGCGAGGCGGCCAGCGTCTCCGGCCCGTGGCCCATCAGCATGCGCAGGAGCCGGTTGGCGAGGTCGTCGAAGTCGCTCATGCGCTCGCGAAGATACGGGTCGGTCATGTGCAGCATGCGCGCGCGCATGTCGGACTGCACCTTCTCCACCGCCGCCTCGGCGGTGAGGCCGTTGCGGATCGCCTCGTGCAGGCGGCGCACCCAGCCGGTGTCGTCGGCGAACATGCGGTAGGCCTCGAGCACGGCGCGATGCTCGCCCTCGAAGGCGACGTCGCGGCGCGACAGCATATCGTCGATGGACAGCCTCAGCGAGCCGAGCGCGCCTTCCATGCGCTCGATCTCCTCCTCGCTGTCCTCGTTGAACAGGTTGGTGACGACGATGCGCGGCTCGTGCAGCACGACATGGCCGAGGCCGATGCCCTCGTTGAACGGCGCGCCGGAGATCGTCACCGGCCGCGACAGGTCGAGCTCGATGCCGGGCCGCACCAGCCGGGCGAGATCGCCGGTGGCGATCATCTCGGCGATGACCATCGCCGTCGTCTCCAGCGCCTCGACCTCGTCCTCGCGGTACTGGCGCATGGTGCGGTTCTGCACCACCAGCACGCCGAGCGTGCGGCCGGCGCGCAGCACCGGCACGCCGAGGAAGGAGTTGTAGATCTCCTCGCCCGTCTCCGGCAGGTAGGCGAAGGCGGGATGCTTCTGCGCGTCGGAGAGGTTCAGCGGCCTGGCGCTCGCCGCGATGGTGCCGACGAGGCCCTGGCCGAGCCGAAGCTGCGCGTGGTGGACGGAGGACGGGTTCAGCCCTTCCGTGGCGTAGAGCTCCAGCACCGAATCGGCGCGCAGCACATAGAGCGAGCACACCTCGGCCACCATGTTCTGGGCGATGTGATGCACGATGCGGTCGAGCCGCTCCTGCGGCTCGAGCGGCTCCGCCATCAGCTCGCGAAGCCTCCTCAGCAATAGGCGCGGGCCTGCTGCCGTCTCTCGCATCGGGCTCCTTTCCATGGCTCGCTCCATGGCCTGCGGGCACGCTCCGGCCGCCGGTCCTCCACCGGCGCCCGCCGCCCGATCCGGCTTTCGCCGGCGACTCGCCGTCTACTGCTTATCGAGACCGTAGACGGAATGCAAAGTGCGCACTGCGAGTTCTGTATAGGCCCCGTCGATCAGGATGGAAATCTTGATTTCGGACGTGGTTATTGCGCGGATGTTGATGCCCTTGTCGGCCAGCGCCCGGAAGGCGGTGGCCGCCACGCCGGCGTGGCTTCTCATGCCGATGCCGATCACCGAGACCTTCGACAGCCCCGCCTCGTGCTGGATCACGTCGAAGCCGACCGTCTCCCTGACCTTTTCCAGCACGCCGAGCGCCTTGGCGACGTCGCCGGCCGGCACGGTGAAGGTCATGTCGGTGAACTTGCCGTCCTCGGAGATGTTCTGGACGATCATGTCGACATTGATGCCGGCCTCGGCCAGCGGCCCGAAGATGCCTGCGGATACGCCCGGCCGGTCTGCGACGCGGCGCAGCGAAATCTGCGCCTCGTCCTTGGCGTAGGCGATGCCGGTCACGACTTGCTGTTCCACGATCTCGTCCTCGTCGCAAATGAGGGTTCCGGGCGGGTTGTCGAAATCGCCCATGCCGGGCGCGTCCGGCTCCACGAAGGAGGAGCGCACGAAGGTGCGCACCTTGTGCACCATGGCAAGCTCGACCGAACGCACCTGAAGCACCTTGGCGCCGAGCGAGGCCATCTCCAGCATCTCCTCGAAGGAGATCCTGGCCAGCCGCCGCGCCTTGGGCTCGATGCGCGGGTCGGTGGTGTAGACGCCGTCGACGTCGGTGTAGATGTCGCAGCGGTCGGCCTTGACGGCGGCCGCCAGCGCCACGGCGGAGGTGTCGGAGCCGCCGCGGCCGAGCGTGGCGATGCGGTTGTCGGGCCCCACGCCCTGGAAGCCGGCGACGACCGCGACCTGCCCCAGCCCGAAGCGGCGCACCAGCTCCGAGCCGTCGATGTCGAGGATGCGCGCCGCGCCGTGGCTGTGGTCGGTGTGGATCGGTATCTGCCAGCCCTGCCAGGAGCGGGCATCGACGCCCATCGATTGCAGCACCAGCGCCAGCAGCCCGGACGTGACCTGCTCGCCCGAGGCCACCACGGCGTCGTACTCGCGCGCGTCGTAGATGTTGAGGTTCGAGCCCTCGGCCTTCGAGGCGTCCTGCACCCAGGCGACCAGCTCGTTGGTCTTGCCGGCCATGGCCGAGACGACGACGGCGACCTCGTGGCCGGCATCGACCTCGCGTTTGACGTGGCGCGCGACATTGCGGATGCGGGCGATGTCGGCGACGGATGTCCCGCCGAATTTCATCACGATGCGCGCCATGGCAGCGACAGGTCCCTGAGATGCGGCCCGGAGCGGAGAATCCCCCGGAAAAATCAAGCTGGAACGCCCCGCAGGACGGGGCGCGAACGCGCCGGTTCCATAGCCAAATCCTCAAGGCTCCGCAAGCGAGATGGGACGGGTTGCCGCGATTGGCCGCAAGGACGGGCGCGCATGCCGCGCCAGGGCGTCGCCCGGGAAGGCCACGATCGCGCCGAAGCCGACGCCGGCCGGCGTCAATTCACGGCTTGACATTGCCGCCCCTCTCCCCGACTTCATTGCATCGAAGGAGACCACGCATGCCCGAGGCCCGACGAACGACCATCGACGCCGGCGAAGTCGAACGCTTCTCCGCGCTCGCCGCAGAATGGTGGAACCCGAACGGCAAGTTCCGGCCGCTGCACAAGTTCAACCCGGTCAGGCTCGCCTATATCCGCGACAAGGTCGCCGCCCGCTTCGGCCGCGACCCGCACGCCGCCAGGCCCTTCGAGGGGTTGCGCTTCCTCGACATCGGCTGCGGCGGCGGCCTCCTGTGCGAGCCGATGGCGCGGCTGGGCGCCGAGGTGGTCGGCGCCGATGCCTCGCAGACCAACATCGAGGTGGCGAGGCTGCACGCCGCGGAAGCGGGCGTCGCCATCGACTACCGCGCCACCACGGCCGAGGCGCTGGCGGAGGCCGGCGAGACCTTCGACGTCGTCCTCAACATGGAGGTGGTCGAGCATGTCGCCGATGTCGAGCTGTTCGTGGGCAAGTGCGCCGAGATGGTGCGGCCCGGCGGGGTGATGTTCGTCGCCACCATCAACCGCACGCTCAAGGCGCTGGGCCTTGCGATCTTCGGCGCGGAATACGTGCTGCGCTGGCTGCCGCGCGGCACCCACCAATACGGCAAGCTGGTGCGCCCGGAGGAGCTGGAACGGGCGTTGTCGAAGGCCGGCATGGCGGTGATCGACCGCACCGGCGTCAGCTACAGCCCGCTCGCCGACCGCTGGCAGCAGTCGGGCGACCTCGACGTCAACTACATGGTTCTGGCCGAGAAGCCGAAGCAGTAGGGACCAGACCCGGGCGCGGCGCGGGCGGCCGGGACCGGGCCGCTCAGTTGCTGTCGTCGGGGAAGGTCGGAAGCGGCACGAAATCGACGCCGTCCTCCAGCAGCCCGCGCGCCTCCTCGGCCGTGGCCTCGCCGTAGATGCCGCGCGGCTCGACCTCGCCGAAATGGATCTTGCGCGCCTCCTCGGCGAACCTGTCGCCGACATAGTCGGCGTTCTTCTTCGCCTCCTCGGCCATCGCCTTCAGCTTCGCCAGCGCCTTGCGCTGCTCCTCGCCCAGGGCGAGCGCGATTCGGTCGCGCTTGCGCCCGGTGGAGACGGCGGGCGCCATCAGCGCCTTCTCGACCTCGGCCGACCGGCAGACCGGGCACGACACGAGGCCGCGCTTCTTCTGGGCCTCGAAATCCTCGCCGTTGCGGAACCAGCCGTCGAAGGCGTGGTCGTTGGCGCAGGAAAGCGAGAAGCGGATCATGGCGCCGCTCCGGCCGCCGCGCCCTGCGTGGCCGTTACATGCTCGACGCGGAACTCGCGCGCGTTCTTCAGGTTGGGGATCCTGCCGCGCGCCTCGGCGACGGCGGCGAGATCGATGTCGGCGACGACGACGGCCGGCTCGTCATGATCGGCCTCGGCCAGCACGCGCCCCCAGGGGTCGACGACGAGGGAATGGCCGTAGGTCTCGCGGCCGTCATCGTGCCGGCCGCCCTGCGCGGCCGAGATCACGAAGGCGCCGTTCTCGATGGCGCGCGCCCTTTGCAGGACATGCCAGTGCGCCTCGCCGGTCTGGCGGGTGAAGGCCGCCGGCATGGTCAGCACCTGCGCCCCGGCCAGCGCCTGCGCCCGGAAGAGCTGGGGAAAGCGTACGTCGTAGCACACGGCGAGACCCACCCGGCCGAAGGGCAGCTCGACCACGGTCGAGGCGGCGCCGGGCTCGTAGGTCGCCGATTCGCGCCAGCTCTCGCCGTTGTCGAGATCGACGTCGAACATGTGGATCTTGTCGTAGGTGGCAAGCAGCGTCCCGTCGGGGCCGAAGACGAAGGCGCGGTTGGCGACCTTGCCGTCCGGCCGGGCGATCGCGGTCGAGCCGACATGCACGACGATGCCCAGCTCGGCCGCGAGCCGGGCGGCGGTGCGCGCGATCACGTCCTCGTCCTGCGGCTTCAGCGACGCCTTCAGCGCCTGCTTGTCGCGCATCAGCGCGCCGGTCATCTCCGGCGACTGCACATAGGCGGCCCCGCGCCCGGCCGCCTCGCGCACCAGCGCCTCGAAGTCGGCCGCGTTGCGCGCCACCTCCTGGCCCGAGCGCATCTGCAACGCCGCTACCCGCACGACCGTCATCTCGTCCGTCCTATCCTGCCGCGCCGGCAAGCAGCGCGTCGAGCCTGCCCTCGCGCTCCAGCGCGTGCAGGTCGTCGCAGCCGCCGACATGGGTTTCGCCGATGAATATCTGCGGAAAGGTCGAGCGGCCGTTGGCGCGCGCGATCATCTCCTGCCGCAGTTCCGGCGCCCAGGTGGCGTCGCGCTCGGTATAGGCGACCTGCTTGCGGTCGAGGAGCCGCTTGGCGGCCGCGCAATAGCCGCACAGCGCGCGGGTATAGATCGTCACTTCCGTCATGGTGCATCCGGGTCCGGCTTGCCGTTCCTCCTCATATAGTCTCCCCCTCGTCGCGCAGGAAGTCCCCGGACCGGACGTCGTGCGGCCCGAAATCTTTCGGCAGCACGCGGGCGAAGGTCAGCACGTCGACCTCGGCCGCGCCCGCGCGCCTGAGCGCGCGCGCCACGGCGGCCGCCGTCATGCCGGTGGTGTAGACGTCGTCCACCACCAGGACGCGCCGGCCGGCCACGCCGATCCGCGCCCGCGGCGGCACGGCGAAGGCACCGCGCACGTTCTCCTCGCGTTCGCGCGCGCCGAGCCCGACCTGCTGGCGGGTGGCGCGGATACGCACCACCGCGTCGGGAAGGAAGCGCCGGCCCGAAAGCCGGCACAGCGCCCGCGCCAGCTCGGCCGACTGGTTGAAGCGCCGGCGGAAGAAGCGGCCGCGGTGCAGCGGCACCGGCACCACCGCCTCGGCGTCGGCCACCAGCTCCGCTCCCGCCCGCATCATCCAGCGCGCCATGGTCGGGGCAAGCTCGGTGCGGTCGCCGAACTTCAGCGACAGCACCATCTGCCGCGCCACGCCGGTATGGGAGACGGCGGCCCTGGCGCGCGCGAAAGGCGGCGGGTTGGCGATGGCGTCGGCTGAGACGATGCCGTCGCCGAGCTCGTGCGAGAACGGCGTGCCGAGCACCTCGCACCATGGCCGCTCGATGAAGCGCAGCCTCGGCCAGCATTCCCCGCACAGCGCGAACGGCTCCGCCACCAGCCGCCGGCAGCCCGGGCAGGCGGGCGGGAACAGCAGCCGCGCCGACAGGCCGGCGACCCTGCGAAACCAGCTCTTGATCTCTGCCGCGCGATCGTTCACGACAAAGCCGCCCCCGGGACTCCACTTTCCGGGCCTGCCGTCAGGCCCGCACCGGGGGCATCGTAGCAGACGCGAGCAGGCCATGTCAGGAAGCCCCCCTCCAGGAAGACCCGTCGAGCCGATCTTCGATCATGAGGCGGCGGCGCGCAGGAAACGGCGCGCGCTGCGCATGGCGGCGACGACGGCCGCCGGGGCAGATTTCCTGATGCAGCGCGCGGCCGACGATCTCGCCGAGCGGCTCGGCGCGGTCGAGCGCCGCTTCGACAGGGCCGCGGCGCTGTTCTGCACGACGCCGGCGGCGCGCGAGGCGCTGCTCGCCTCCGGCAAGGTCGGCGCGGCGATCCGCGTCGAGGCCGATCCGGCGCTGCTGGCGGGAGCCGACGGCACGGTGGCCGCGCCCGAGACCGTGCCCTTCGAGCCCGAAAGCCTCGATCTCGCTGTGTCGCTCCACGGCCTGCACGAGGTCAACGACGTGCCGGGCATGCTGGTGCAGATCAGGCGGGCGCTCAGGCCGGACGGGCTCTTCCTCGGCTGCATGGCGGGCGCCGGCACGCTCGCCGAGCTGCGCGAGGCGCTGCTGGCGGCCGAGACCGAGCTGACCGGCGGCGCAAGCCCGCGCATCTTCCCGCTGGCGGACGTGCGCGACGCCGGCGCCCTGCTGCAACGGGCGCGCTTCGCCCTGCCGGTGGCCGACCACGAGACGGTGACGGTGCGCTACGATTCGATGTTCTCGCTGATGCGCGACCTGCGCGCCATGGGCGCGACCAACAGCCTGATCGCGCGCAGCCGCCGGCCGGCGCCGCGGGCGCTGTTTTCGCGCGCGGCCGAGATCTACGCCGAGCGCTTCTGCGACCCCGACGGGCGCGTGCGCGCCACCTTCTCGACCATCTGGATGTCGGGCTGGGCGCCGCACGCCTCGCAGCAGAAGCCGGCCCGGCCGGGCAGCGCCACCGTGTCGCTGGCCGAGGCGCTGCGCAAGCAGGGAACGCAGGAATAGCGGCGCGCCGGGCGTGCCGGCCTTCACGGATTGGGGGTGCGGACCTCGATCTCGTTGGCCGCGAACAGGAACTTCGCCATTATCTGGTGCAGCACCTCGCCGAGGCCGCCGACCATGAGGGCCGAAAGGATCGCCACGATCAGCGCGTATTCGAGCGCCGTCGCGCCCGTCTCGTCCCTGATGAACCGTCCCAGCATGGCCTTCCCCCGGTTGCGGGATCGCACGCGCGGGTGCGACCCCGTCAGATTAGCGATGCCGCGATTCTCAAAGGTTAACGGCAGGGCCGCGCGCAGCGCATCGTTAACGGATCGTGTCGAGGCGAGGGCCCGCAGCGGACCCCGTCGCGGCCGCCTCAGCAATCGCCGGTGCGCATGCCGTTGCTGCGGATGATGCAGACCGAGGCGGGCGTCGGCTGGAGCACGCTGCGCCGCACGGTGTAGGAGCTGCCGGCGCGCTGGCTGGTGAAGCCCTGGCCGCCCATGGCCTGCCCGATGGCGCCGGTCGCCATCGGGTCGAGGCGGCTCGAATAGGACGAGTAGGCCATGCGCTCGACCTGGCTTTCCGCCAGCGGCGTCAGGATCAGCGCCAGCCCGACGGCGGCCGAGCCGAACAGCAGCGCCACGCGCACCGCGCCCATGCCGACCTCGCCGAAGATGCCGCCCCGATTGGTCTGCGGACCTTCCCACTCGTTGCGCAACGACATCGTTTCCCCCAATCTCGGCCGGGCAGGGCCAACGCCGCAGCCGTGCCGCTTCGTTCAACCTCGCATGGCGGCCTAAACGTTCGATTAACGATGATCGCAGGATCGGCGGCGGCAAAAAGGCCCGGAAGGTCTCCCCTCCGGGCCTTTCGCGTCGATGCGGCCGTGCCGGTCAGTTAACCGGGCCGACGTCCTTGAAGCCGGGGCCCTCGATCACGGTCTCGATGACCACGCCCGGCACGTCGCCCTTCTCGTCGAACTCGTGGCTGCCGGCGGCGCCCTCGTAGTTGATGTCCTGGCCGGCGGCGATCAGCTCGACCGCCTTCTTCCACTCGCCCGGCAGGATCACCTCGCCTGGGGCGGTCGCCACCTCGCGCAACGCGGCGCTGAGGCCCTCGCGGCTGTCGGAGCCGTTCTTCTGGATCGCCAGCGCCAGGAGGAAGGCCGCGTCGTAGGACTGGGCCACGAACGAGCCGGCCGGATCGAAGCCGGCCGCCTTGGCCGCCTCGGCGAAGATCGCCGTGCCCGGCGTCTCGGGATTGCCGATCTTGGTGCCGATGAAGCCGTCGAGCCTGCCCTCGCCGACCGCCGCCACCAGGCTGTCGCCGATCATGCCGTCGCCGCCGGCGAACTTGTCGAAGTCGCCGCCCTCGAGCGCCTGGCGCACGATGGTCTGGCCGGAGCCGTCGACATAGGCCAGCACGACCAGGATCTCGGCCCCCGACGAGGACAGCGAGCCGATCTCGGCGCGATAGTCGGCCTTGCCGTCCTCATGCGCCTCGCTGGCGGCCACCGTGCCGCCCAGCGCCTCGAACGCGCCGGCGAGCGCGTCGGCGAAGCCCTTGCCGTAGTCGTTGTTGACATAGGTGACGGCGATGTTGCCGTAGCCCTTGTCCTTGAGCAGCTTGGCCAGCGTCTCGCCCGAATAGGCGTCCGACGGCGTGGTGCGGAAGACGAGGTCGTTGTCGTCGAGCGCCGACAGCGCCGGCGAGGTCGCGGCCGGCGAGACGAGCACGACGCCGCCGGGGATGGCGGCGGTGTTGGCGGCCGCGATGGTCTCGCCCGAGCACAGCGGGCCGACCAGCGCCGTCACCCTCTCGGAGTTGACCATGCGGTCGGCGGCGGCCGAGGCGGCGGTGGTGTCGATGCAGGTCGAATCGCCCTGCAACAGCGTCAGCGTGCGACCGTCGAGGATGCCGCCCTGCTCGTTGACCTGGGCCACGGCGAGCTTCGCGCCCTCGTGGATCGGCGGCACCAGCGTCTCGATCGGGCCGGTGAAGCCGCCGAGGAAGCCGAGCTTGACCTCCTGCGCATGCGCGGCGGACACCGCCACCATGGCCGCGCCGGCGACGGAAGCGGCGAGAAGCCTGCGGAACTTCGGTGACATGACAAAACCTCCCTGGGGTAGCCGTGAGACAAAATCGTCGAAATCCGTGTTCCGCGAGCGGAACCCGGCCTGTGGCCGATACTCTAGAGCCCGCCCCGCTTTGTAAAGGGCGGCGGGCGCTCCGGCGCTGAAAAATAAAGATAAATCGGCGCGGATCGCCGATGCGCGGCGGCAAAGCGGGAGGGGTCATAAAATCGCCGCCGGGAGCGGGATCACTGGCGGCGGGTTCGGCTCGGGGTTGCCTCATGAAGATCGCGGCATTGGCGTTGCTGTGCGTGCTGGCGCTGACGCGCGGCGCGCTCGCCGATTTCCACGCGCTGCTGTTCCATGCGCGCACGAAGGACCTCGAAGGCGTCCGCACCCTGCTGGCGCGGGGCGCCGACCCCAACCCGCCCTACGAGGGCTACGACGGCTATACGCCGCTGATGTTCGCGGCGGCAATGGCGACCCGCAGATGACGCGGCTGCTGCTCGAGGCCGGCGCCGTGACCGAGCACCGCGACCACAACGGCGAGCGCGCGCTGCAATGGGCGGCAAGGCAGTCCTTCCTCAATCCGTTCAGGGACAATGCCGAATGCGCGCGGCTGCTGCTTCAGGCCGGCTCCCCGGCCGATTCGGCGGCGGACCGCTACGGCTCCTCGCCGCTGATCGACGTCAGCCGGTACGGCAGCGACCCCGAGATGGTGCGCCACCTGCTTGCCGCGGGCGCTGACCCCGACCGCGTCGACCAGTTCGGCGAGACGGCGCTCTACGGCGCGGCGGGCTCGCCGCGCGACAGCGAGAGCGCGCGGCTGCTGCTGGAAGCCGGCGCCGATCCGAACGTCCGCATCAGCCACCGTGACCGGACGCCGCTGCACAGGGCGGCCCTTCATGGCCGGCCGCAGACGATCCGCCTGCTGGTGGAGGCCGGCGCGGACATCGAGGCACGCGAGGCCGAGGGCGAGACGGCGCTGTTCGTCGCGGCGGGGCGCGGCCATCTCGAAGGCGTGGACATGCTCATGGCGCTGGGCGCGCAGCCCGACGCGCGCGCCGCCTCGGGCCTGACGCCGGTGCTGGCGGCGATCACCGGCCGCTACGCCTCCGGCGACGGCGACGGCCACACCGACGCCGCCCGTCGGCTGGCCGGCCGCACCGCCGACATCGACCGCGCCTTCGCCACCGCGCTGTGGCACGGCATGCCGGACGTGGCCGGATTGCTGTTCGAGCGCGGCGCCGACATCGACGCCGTCGACCATCTCGGCCGTTCCGCCTTCGCCGCCGCGGCCGTGCGGCCGGATCCGGTCTGGCTCGACCGGCTGGTCGGCGCCGGCGCGGACATCGCCCGCCACGGCGACGAGGCCCTGCTGGAGACGGTCTCCCGCGGCCGCGACCGTCGCGTCGCGCGGCTGATCGACATCGGCGTGGCGGTATCGGGCACGGGCATCGGCGCGGCGGCACTCGCCGCTGCGGCGAAGCACGGCCGCGTGTCGACGGTGCGCCTGCTCATGGCGCGCGGGGCGCGCCTCGACGCCCTGCCCGGCATGGAGCGGACGGCGCGCGACGGGATGGAAGCGGCCCGCGCCGCGCTGGAGGCGGCCATCGCCCGGGCGGAAGCCTCGCGAGCCCATATCGACGTGTCGGCGGAGCGGGCGGAACTGGCGCGGCTCGAAGCCGCCCATGCGCGGATCGCCGAGATGCTGGGCCTTTAGGGCATCGGGCCGAAAAGTATCCGCACTTTTCGGATAAGCCCGATGCCGAAACAAGAGGACAGGGCAACGCTACGCATCCGTCAGGATGCTCGCTGCTCTGGCGGCTAGCGCGTCGGCACCGGGTGCTCGCCGCGGTAGTCGTAGAAGCCGCGGCCGGTCTTGCGGCCGAGCCAGCCGGCCTCGACATATTTCACCAGCAGCGGGCACGGCCGGTACTTGGAGTCCGACAGCCCCTCGTGCAGCACCTGCATGATCGACAGGCAGGTGTCGAGGCCGATGAAGTCGGCGAGCTGGAGCGGTCCCATCGGATGGTTGGCGCCCAGCTTCATCGCCGTGTCGATGGCCTCGACCGAGCCGACGCCCTCGTAGAGCGTGTAGATCGCCTCGTTGATCATCGGCAACAGGATGCGGTTGACGATGAAGGCGGGAAAATCCTCGGCGACGGTGATGGTCTTGTCGAGGCTCAGGACGAACGCCTTGGCCGCCTCGAAGGTGGCGTCCTCGGTGGCGATGCCGCGCACCAATTCGACCAGCTTCATCACCGGCACCGGGTTCATGAAGTGGATGCCGATGAAGCGCTCGGGCCGGTCGGTCTGGGCGGCGAGCCGGGTGATCGAGATCGAGGAGGTGTTGGAGGCCAGCAGCGCCTCGGGATTGAGCAGCGGGCACAACTGGGCGAAGATCTTGCGCTTGACGGTCTCGTCCTCGGTCGCCGCCTCGATGGCGAGGTCGACATCGGCGAGGTCCTCCAGCGACGAGGCGGCGGCGATGCGCTTCAGCGCGGCGCGGTGCACGTCCTCGGCGAGCTTGCCGGACGAGACCTGGCGGGACATGTTGCCGTTGATGGTCGCCAGCCCCGCCTCGATGCGCTCCGGCGAGATGTCGTAGAGCTTGACGCGATAGCCGGCCAGCGCCGCGACATGCGCGATGCCGCCGCCCATCTGCCCGGCCCCGATGATGCCAACCGTGGAAATCTTGCCCATCATGTCCAGCCCCGTGATACGGCCGTTCGCGGCCCTTTTATTGCGGCGCACAATAGAAGGGCGGGGAGACGTCTGTCTACCCCGCCCTTTCAGAATAGTCCGGTCACGGTGGAGGCGTCAAAGCGCCTTTTCGAGCTCGGGCAGGATGGTGAAGAGGTCACCGACGAGGCCGAAGTCGGCGACCTGGAAGATCGGGGCCTCCTCGTCCTTGTTGATGGCGACGATGACCTTCGAGTCCTTCATGCCGGCGAGATGCTGGATCGCGCCGGAGATGCCGACGGCGATGTAGAGCTCCGGCGCCACCACCTTGCCGGTCTGGCCGACCTGCCAGTCGTTCGGCGCATAGCCGGCATCGACGGCGGCGCGGCTGGCGCCCACGGCCGCGCCCAGCTTGTCGGCCACGGGCAGGATCACCTCCTCGAACTTCTCCGCCGAGCCCAGCGCCCGGCCGCCCGAGATGATGATCTTCGCCGAGGTCAGCTCGGGACGGTCGCTCTCCGACAGCTTGTTCTCCACGAAGGAGGACACGCCCGGATCGGCCGCCGCATTGACGCTCTCGACCGAAGCCGAGCCGCCCTCGCCCGCCGCCTGGAACGACGCCGTGCGCACCGTGATCACCTTCCTGGAATCCGTCGCCTGCACCGTCTGGATGGCGTTGCCGGCATAGATCGGCCGCTTGAACGTGTCGGCCGACACCACCTCGACGATCTCCGACACCTGCGCCACGTCGAGCAGCGCGGCCACGCGCGGCAAGACGTTCTTGCCCATGGTCGTGGCCGGCGCGATCACCGTGTCGTAATTGCCCGCAAGCGAGACGATCAGCGCGGCGGTCGGTTCGGCAAGCCGCTCGGCAAGCCCGTCGGCCTCGGCCAGCAGCACCTTGCGCACGCCCTTGAGTTTCGCCGCCGCGTCGGCCGCGGCTTTCGCGCCCTTGCCGGCGACCAGCACGTCGACGTCGCCGCCGATCTGCGAAGCCGCCGTCAGCGCCTTGGCGGTCTGGTCGGAAAGGGTTGCGTTGTCGTGCTCGGCAACGAGAAGAATGGCCATTTTATCGATCTCCCTTGTCCGGGTTAGAGCACGCCGGCCGACTTCAGGCTCGCGACCAGCTCGGCCACGTCCTTGACCTTCACGCCCGCCTTGCGGCCGCCCGGCTCCTCGGTCTTCAGCACCTTCAGCCGCGGCGCCACGTCGACGCCGTAGTCGGCGGCGGCCTTCTCGTCGAGCGGCTTCTTCTTGGCCTTCATGATGTTGGGCAAAGAGGCATAGCGCGGCTGATTGAGCCGCAGGTCCGTCGTCACCACCGCCGGCACCCTGACCTCGATCACCTGCAGGCCGCCGTCGACCTCGCGCGTCACCTTCGCCTTGCCATCGCCAAGCTCGACCTCCGAGGCGAACGTCGCCTGCGGCCAGCCCAGAAGCGCCGCCAGCATCTGGCCGGTCTGGTTGGCGTCGTCGTCGATCGCCTGCTTGCCCAGCACCACCAGCTCCGGCTTCTCCTCGTCGGCCACGGCTTTCAGCAGCTTGGCCACCGCCAGCGGCTCCACCGTCTCGTCGGTCCTGATCAGGATGCCGCGGTCCGCGCCCATCGCCAGCGCCGTGCGGATCGTCTCGGCCGCCTGCGCCGGACCGATCGATACCACCACGATCTCGGAAGCCTTGCCCGCCTCCTTCAGCCGGATCGCCTCCTCGACCGCAATCTCGTCGAACGGGTTCATCGACATCTTCACGTTCGCAAGCTCAACGCCCGAACCGTCCGACTTCACCCGGATCTTCACGTTGAAGTCGACTACCCGCTTCACCGGAACCAGAACTTTCATGCGCGCAGAACCTTTCCAAGAGATTTGAGGGTGCTGGCTGGCAGCATCCCCTGCCGTTCGCTTGCCGGATATGGATGCGCCGGAGCGAGACCGTGCGCGCCCCGTTGCTGTGGCCCCGTCGCAGCGCAAGACGGCATGGGCCGTGGCCGCCTGTGGCTGTAGTAGCCCTCCGCCGCAGCGTCAATACGGATACGGACTTCAAACCGTTTGAAAGCCGCGGCAGTTTAGCGCCTGCCCCAGGGCGAGGCGGGCGGCGGGGCGGAGTCGCGCCCGGCGTTCTGCGCCGTCTCGACCGCCTGCGGCGTGACGATCTCGCGGTCGAACAGCGGCACGCCGCGCCGGCGAAGCACCAGCACGAGCACCGCCCCGGCCAGGATGCCGCCGACATGGGCGGCCCAAGAAATCTCGCCGTCGCCGGCCAGCAGCATCATCGCGAGCTGGAACGCGATCCACAGCGCGAGCAGGATCGAGGCCGGCAGCCTGACCGGGAAGCGGCCGAGCGCCAGCACCCACACCTTCACGCGCGGGTGCAGCATCAGATAGGCGGTGACGACGCCGGCGATGGCACCCGAGGCGCCGATCAGCGGCGCCTGCGAATCGGGCGCGGCCATGCCGTGGACGAACGCGCCCGCCGCCGCGCAGGCGAGGTAGAATACAAGGTATCTGACGTGGCCGAGCGCGTCCTCGACATTGTCGCCGAACACCCACAGGAACAGCATGTTGCCGCCGAGATGCCAGATGTCGCCGTGCAGGAAGGCGTAGGTGACGTAGGTGAGGTCGTCGGGCACCAGCACCCACTCGTCCGGCCGCTCGGCGATGTCGAAGACGGTGGAGGGGATGTAGCCGAGGCCGATCACCGCCGCCTGGACGAAGCCGTCGCCGGCCAGCGCCGTCATCGCATAGGCCAGCACGTTGGCCGCGATCAGCGCCAGCGTGACGTATTGCAGGCGGATGTGCCTGAGGCTGTTGGCGTCGTGGAGCGGGATGAACATGCGGCACCTGCCTCCTGCGCCCGCGCGGGGCCTATCTGTTCTGCCCCGGCACCCACAGGACGTCGCTCTCGCCGCGGTCGTTGACGGCGCGGGCGGCCACGAACAGGAAGTCGGAGACGCGGTTGATGTAGCGCATCGCCGGCTCGCCGACCTTCTCGCCCTCCCGGAGCGACAGCTCCACGATCATGCGCTCGGCCCGGCGCGAGACGGTGCGCGCCAGATGCAGCGCCGCCGCCGCCGGCGAGCCGCCCGGCAGCACGAAGGTGCGCAGCGGCCGGATTCCCTTGTTGACGGCGTCGATGTCGCCCTCCAGCCGCCTGACCTGCGAATCGACGATGCGCAGCGGCTCGTAGCCGAGGTCCTGGCCGTTGTCGGGCGTGGCCAGCTCCGCGCCGAGGTCGAACAGGTCGTTCTGGATGCGGCCGAGCATGGCGTCGAGCTCGGGATGGACCTCCTTCGTGTGCAGCCGCGCCAGGCCGATGCAGGCGTTGGCCTCGTCGACCGTGCCGTAGGAGGCGATGCGCAGGTCGTATTTCGGCCGCCGCTCGCCGGTGCCAAGCGCGGTCGTGCCGTCGTCGCCGGTGCGGGTGTAGATCTTGTTGAGGATGACCATCGCTTCGCTCCCTGTCTGCGACCGCGCCTTCAGCCGCGCGAGAACCACAGCGCCAGCACGATGAACACCAGCGCGACGAACTGCAGCACCACGCGCGCCTGCATCAGCTTGTTGGAGGTGTTGCCCGAGCCGCCGCGCATCATGTTGACGAGGCCGCGGATGAGCACGATCACCACACCGATCATGAAGACGATGGCGACGGCGTTGAAGACTGAGGACATTTTCGGCTTCCGTGGGCGGCGGATCGGGAACGGACATGACGGACCGGCAGGCGGGCCGGCGGGTGGTTCTGTCCGGTATTTTCCTCTTCCCGATCTGGCGTGTTAGGACTCATCCTTCCCATATTCGGCGGGACGACACAATCGGCGGAACACATGCTGCGCGCACTTGCTGTCACCAAGCGCATCCTCGGCGACGCGCTCGGGCACTTCAACAACGACGACGGCTGGGCCATCGCCAGCCATCTGGCGCTGTCGGCGCTGCTGGCGCTGTTCCCGTTCCTGATCTTCGCCACGTCGCTGGCGAGCTTCCTCGGCGCGCAGGCCTTCGCCGACACCGCCGTCCACCTGGTCTTCGACACGTGGCCCGACGAGATCGCCGGCCCGATCGCGCAGGAGGTGACCAACGTGCTCACCATCCAGCGCGGCGACGTGCTGACCTTCGGCATCCTGATCGCCGCCTATTTCGCCTCGAACGGCATCGAGGCGCTGCGCGTGGGGCTGAACCGCGCCTACCGCGTCGTCGAGACGCGCTCGATCCTCGTGCTCAGGGCCCAGAGCCTCGGCTTCGTCGCGGTGGCGACCGTGGGCTTCCTGATCGTCTCGGCGCTGCTGGTCGTCGCGCCCATCGCCGTCGGCATCGCCGAGCAGCGCCTGCCGTGGATACGGCCCTATACCGGCACCATCACGTTCTGGCGCTTCGCCATAGCCGTGGTCGTCATCGTGCTGGCGCTGATCGCCGTCCACATGTGGCTGCCGGCGGGCCGCCGGCGCTTCCGCGACATCGTTCCGGGGCTGATCTTCACGCTGGTGTTCTGGGTGGCGGGCTCCTCGGCCTTCGCCGCCTATCTCGGCCGTTTCTCCTCCTACGCCTCGACCTATGCCGGGCTCGCCTCGATCATGATCGCGCTCGTCTTCCTCTACATGATCTCGGCGATCTTCATCATCGGCGGCGAGCTGAACGCCGCGATCATGCGCTATCTCGACGCCCGCTCCAGGGTGAGGCCCGTCTAGCTCGTCAACGCCGCGTCGCCATGGCGACGCCCGCGGTGGTGACGACCATGCCGAAAAGCTGGAGCGGCGTCAGCGTCTCGCCGAACAGCGCCCAGGCCATCAGCGCCGTCACCGCCGGCACGAGGTAGAACAGCGACGAGACCTTCGCCATCTCGCCCTCGCGGATCATGTGCATCAGAAGGAAGATGGCGCCGATCGACAGCACCAGCACCAGCCAGGCGAAGGCGAAGACCAGCTCCCCGGTCAGCACGAAGCTGCGCGTCTCGAAGGCGAAGGCGGCGGCCGCGGCCAGAGCGGTCGCGCCGACATATTGCCACAGCGTGGCGCCGACGAGGTCGCCGCCGGCGAGGAAGCGCTTCTGCCACACCGTGCCGGCGCTGATCGCCACCACGCCGACGACGGAGGCGGCGAGCGTCGCCGCCGTCACGCCGCCGACCGCGTCGCCGAGCCGCGGCCACAGCACGACGACGATGCCGGCGAAGCCGACCGCCAGCCCCGCCCAGTGGCGCGGCAGCACCTTCTCGCCCAGCGCCAAGCCCGCCATCACCGCCGTGATCAGCGGCTGAAGCCCGATGATGAGCGCCGACAGCCCGGCGGGCATGCCGTTCCTGATCGCCCAGAACACGCCGCCGAGATAGACGCCGTGCACCAGCGCGCCGACGAAGGCGGCGTGCGCGGCCTGCCGCGCGCCCAGCCGGCGCACGCGCATGACGAGCGACAGCGACAGCAGGATCGCGCCCGCCAGGGCGAAGCGCACCGCAAGGAAGCTGAACGGCTCCGACCACGGCATGGCGTAGCGCGCGCCGATGAACCCGGTCGCCCACAGGACGACGAACAGGGCGGGAATGAACTGCGTGGCGCGGGAACCGGGCATCGGGCTCACAGGGAAGGCGGCGCGGGGCGCGCGGAAGCGACCGCTCTAATACCGAATATCGCGTCAAGCAAAGGATAAGGATTGATCCATACACTCAGCCGAATTGATGCGGGTGTCATGACGGGGCGCATCCTTCACCGCTTGTCCGGGAGGGAAACGCATGTTGTGGAATCTGGGGTTCATGTGGCTGGCGATGGCCGTGGCCGCCGTCGTCATCCTGTCGTTCATCGTCGCCACCGCGCTCAACGCCCTGATCGGCGAGGAGGGCTTCGGCGCCACCGGCAACGCCGCGGTGATGGCGGCCGGCTTCTTCGTCGGCATCTATCTCGCCAACAGCCTCGGCTACCGGCTGGCCGACGTCAGGCAGGCCATACCCGTCGGCGTCGGCGGCGCCTTCGCGCTGTTCGCCCTGCTCGTGATGCTCAAGGCGGCGATGCGCCGGCTGATCGGCTGAGGCGCGGGCTCACAGCCCGATCATGTAACCCCGTCGGGCTCACAGCCCGACCCTGCGGACCCTGTCGGGCTCACAGCCCGACCATGCGGACAACATCGTCCGGCGTCAGCCCGGCGGCGCGCAGGCTGGCGATTCCGGTGTCGCGCCGGCTTTTCGACAGCTTGCGCCCGTCGTCGCCCAGGATCAGGTCGTGGTGGCGATAGACCGGCTGCGGCAGGCCGAGCAGCTCCTGCAACAGCCGCTGCACGGCGGTGGCGAAGAACAGGTCGCGCCCGCGCACGACATGGGTGACGCCCTGCAGCGCGTCGTCCACCGTCACCGAAAGCTGGTAGCTGGCCGGCACCTCCTTGCGCGCGATCACCACGTCGCCCCATGCGGCGGGGCTGGCCTCGATGCGGCCGGTCTCGCCGCCCGGCCCCGCGCCCTCCTCGTCCCAGGTGAGCGGCCGGCCCATATCAGCCCCCACATGTGCCCCCACATGCGCCATCGCCGCCTCGACGTTCAGCCGCCACGCATAGGGCTCGCCGGCCGCGATGCGCCGCCGGCGCTCGGACTCGACGAGTCGCCGCTCGACGATCGGGAACAGCGGCACGCCGTCGGGGTCGCGCGGCCATTCGCGGCCGTCGGCTTCCGCCTCGGCCATCATGGCGCGCGCCTCGCCCCGGCTCATGAAGGAGGGATAGGCAAGGCCCGCATCGACCAGCGCGTCGAGCGCCTGCGCGTAGTCGTCGAAATGCTCCGACTGCCGCCGCACCGGCTCCTCCCAGGTCAGGCCGAGCCATGCCAGGTCGCGATAGATTGCTTCCTCGAACGCCGGCGTGCAGCGTGCGGTGTCGATGTCCTCGATGCGCAGCAGCAGCCGTCCGCCCGTTTCCCGGGCCAGCCGGGCGTTGAGCAGCGCCGAATAGGCGTGGCCCAGATGCAGCTCGCCATTGGGGCTGGGCGCGAAGCGGAAGACGGGACGCATCATCGAAGGAAACGGGTTGTGGCGCTCATCGCCCGATTGCTACGGTGCGGCGAGGAGAACGGCAAGGCCGGCGGGAACGCGATGCGGCGGATCGAGACACGCGACGACATCGCCGAGGGCATCGAGGCGCTCATGCGGCTCGACCCGCGGCTGGCGCCGGTGGTGGCGCGCGCCGGCGAGGTGCCGCTGCGGCTCGCCGCGCCGGGCTTCGCCAGCCTCGCCGGCATCGTCGTCGCCCAGCAGGTTTCCCGCGCCTCGGCCGACGCCATGTCGGCAAGGCTTTCCGCGCTGGTCGAGCCGCTCGACGCGCGGGGCGTCCTTGCCGGCGGCGAGGCGATCTTGCGCGCCGCCGGCCTGTCGCGGGTCAAGCAGGCCGCGCTTCTCGCCGTGGCGCGGGCCGTGGTCGAGGACGGCCTCGACCTCGACAGCCTCGTCGAGCTGGACGCCGCCGAGGCCATCGTCCGGCTGACGGCGCTGCGCGGCATCGGCCCGTGGACGGCCGAGGTGTACCTGCTGTTCTGCACCGGCCATCCCGACATCTTCCCCGCGCGCGACGTCGCCTTGCAGAGCGCGGTCGGCCATGCCTTCTCCATCGCGCCGCGCCCGGCCGGAAAGGCGCTTTCGGCGCTCGCCGAATCATGGGCGCCGTGGCGGGGCGTGGCGGCGCGCCTGTTCTGGGCCTATTATCGCCACATGCACGGCCGCGAGGCCGCGCCGCTGGTCGCCTGAGCCGGAAAAGCCGCCCGCCTGCGCGAAAAATCGGCGAATCGACGGCGTTTTGCCCTGTTGCAGCGCGAAAAGTGCGCTTCACATTCCTGCAATCTCGGGATTACAGTATTCGCGCCGGTCCGGTGGACACGGCAAGGAGGTACGCAAGGTGACGATAGCTGTCTCGCCGGATGCGATGCCCGCTCTGGTGCTGAATGCGGACTATCGCCCGCTAAGCTACTATCCTTTGTCGCTGTGGTCGTGGCAGGACGCGATCAAGGCGGTGTTCCTCGACCGCGTCCATATCCTGGCCGAATACGAGCACTGCGTCTCCTCGCCCTCCTTCTCGATGAGGCTGCCGAGCGTGGTGTGCCTCAAGAGCTACGTGAAGCCGTCGCGCCACCCCGCCTTCACGCGCTTCAACGTCTTCCTGCGCGACCGCTTCCAGTGCCAGTATTGCGGCACGCACGAGGATCTGACCTTCGACCACGTCATTCCCCGCCGCTGCGGCGGGGCGACGACATGGGAGAACGTGGTCGCCGCCTGCGCGCCGTGCAACCTCAGGAAAGGCGGGCTCCTGCCGGTGCAGGCGAGGATGTGGCCGCGCCAGCGCCCGGCGCAGCCGACCGTGCAGCAGTTGCACAACAACGGCCGGCTGTTCCCGCCCAACCATCTGCATGAAAGCTGGCTCGACTATCTCTACTGGGACGTCGAGCTGGAACCGTGAGATCCGCCGCGGCGGGTGCTGGCCGTCCGCGTCCTCACGCCTTCCTGAGCGCCGCCGCCCAGGCGATGGCCGAAAGGCCGAGGCTCGCAACCACGTTCCATCCGGCGAAGGACAGGCCGAGGAAGCGCCCGGCCGCCTGATCGCAGGAGGGCGGGATGACGGCGTCGAGCTGATCGAGCAGGCTGCCGCTTCCCGAAGGCGGCAGCGCCACCGCGCCGCAATCGGCCGGTCCCGGCCAGAAGCCCCACTCGACGCCGGAATGGAAGGCGCCGAGGAAGATGCTCCACATCATCAGCAGCGCAACGGCGAGGAGCAGGCCGCGCACGAGAAGCGGCGGCAGCCTGAACGCGGCGGCCGCGAGCGCCAGCGCCGCCACCGGCACGCCGACATAGTAGGGAAGCCGCTGCTCCAGGCACAGCTTGCACGGGATATAGCCGCCGATGTGCTGGAAGCCGAGCGCGGTGCCGACCGTGACCGCCATGCCGAGCGCAAGCAGCGCAGCGCCCATCGTCTGCGTCGTGCCTGTGGGTGCGGTCAGCGTCATCCTTGCCTCCTGACGGTCAGCGGGCTTCCTCCTAGAAGCAAAAAGAAGGCGGCGCAATGACGGGCTTCCGGCGCATCCGTGAACGATGCCTCGCTTGACGGCCCATATGCCGACCGTATAGTCCGGCGCAGCCTGCCGCGCGGGTGTGGCGGAATTGGTAGACGCAGCGGATTCAAAACCCGCCGTCGCAAGACATGCCGGTTCGAGTCCGGCCACCCGCACCATCCCTCGCCTCGCGCCGGTTCGCTTCGCTCGCAGCGCTGCCGAGCGAGCGGCAGCCGCCCCGACCTTCGCGGGCCCGATCAGCCGCAACGCTCCGTTAACCTTTCTAAACATATGGTTTCATTACACAAATGTAATCCGGCATTCATACTGGGTTCATGTCCGCGCCCATAGGCTCCCGTCATCACCAACGAGGAGACTGAAATGTTCAAGCGTACGATCCTGGCTGCGGTCGCCGTCTCGATGTTCGCCGTGCCGATGGCGCAGGCGCAGAGCCGCTACGACGGCCCGCGCTCCGGCCATCACTACACCCAGCCGCAGAAGCCCGGCCATCACGCAACCAAGCGGCATGCGGCGAAGAAGCCGGCCCCGCAGCGCCACCACGCCCAGCGCCCGGCGCCGACGCGGCACCACTGGGCCAAGGGCCACCGCGTCCCCGACTGGCAGCGCCGCCAGCACGTGCGCGACTATCACCGCCACGGCCTGCGCAAGCCCTCCAGGGGCCAGCAGTGGGTGCGGGTCGACAACGACTACCTGCTGATCAGCCTCGCCACCGGCGTGATCCTCGGCATGGCCGCCGCCCGGTAGCCCCGCCGCCTTTTCCCGCCCCGCGAAGCCCCGGCAGCCCGCCGGGGCTTTTGCCGTTCGCACGTGAATGCGCCGCCGCAATCGGCGCGCAAAACGGCGTCTTTTCCCGAAACCCCTTCCATGCGACCGATTTTCGGCTAAAACGCTTGCCAACCCCGGCGCGGGGCATCCCTCCCCGCGCCCTCGTTCTCGAATGCCGGTGCGCGATGTCGGACGACAGTTTCTTTCGTGAGGTGGACCAGGAGCTTCGCCAGGACCGGGCGAAGGCGCTGTGGGACCGCTATGGAACGGCGATCATCGCCGCCGCGATCGCCGTGGTCGTGGCCACCTCGGCCGTTGTCGGCTGGGACTACTGGAGCCAGTCGCGCGCCGACCGCTCGGGCGACGCCTATCTCCACGCGCTGAGCCTCGCCCGCGACGGCAAGACCGGGGAGGCGAAGGCCGCGCTCGCCGCGCTTGAGGCCGACGGCTACGGCGCATACCCGGTGCTGGCGCGCATGCGCGCCGCCACGCTCTCGGCCGAGGCGGGCGACCATGCCGGCGCCGTCGCCGGCTTCGACTCGGTCGCCGCCGACAGCGCCGTCCCCGTCTCGATCCGCGAGATGGCGCGGCTGCGCGCCGGCCTGCTCCTCGTCGACCACGGCAGCTATGCCGACGTCGCCAGCCGCGTCGAGGCGCTGACGGCCGAGACCAGCGCGCTGCGCCACGCCGCGCGCGAGGCGCTGGGGCTCGCGGCCTGGAAGGAGGGCCGCATGGCCGACGCCGCCACGCTGTTCGACCAGATCGCCAACGACGACGGCGCGCCGCAGAACGCGCGCCAGCGCGCCTCGCTGATGTCCGAACTGATCCGCGGTTCGGGCGCCGCGTCCTGACCGCGGCCCAGGGTTCGGCCATGGGCCTCAAGGTCGCCATCGTCGGCCGTCCCAATGTCGGCAAGTCGACATTGTTCAACCGGCTCGTCGGCCGCAAGCTGGCGCTGGTCGACGACACGCCGGGCGTCACCCGCGACCGGCGCGTCCATGCCGCGAGGCTTTACGACCTGCGCTTCGACGTCATCGACACGGCGGGGCTGGAGGACGCCTCCTCCGCCTCGCTCGAGGGGCGCATGCGCGCCCAGACCGAGACGGCCATCAACGAGGCCGACCTCGTCCTGTTCCTGGTCGATTCCAGGGTCGGCGTCATGCCCGACGACCGCACCTTCGCCGATCTGGTGCGCCGCACCGGCAAGCCGGTGGTGCTCGTCGCCAACAAGGCCGAGGCGCGCGGCGCGCAGGCCGGCATGCTGGAGGCGTGGGAGCTGGGGTTGGGCGAGCCGGTGCCGATCTCGGCCGAGCACGGCGAGGGCATGCCCGACCTGCGCGAGGCCATCGTCGAAGCACTCGGCGAGGAACGCGCCTTCGCCCACGAGAAGGAGGAGGCGCAAGTCGCCACCGCGGCCGGCGAGGCGCTCACCGGCGAGGACATCGACGACCCCGACGCCGAGGAGGTGCCGGCCTACGACGCCAGCAAGCCGCTGCGCATCGCCGTGGTCGGCCGGCCCAATGCCGGCAAGTCGACGATGATCAACGCGCTGATCGGGCAGGAGCGGCTTCTGACCGGGCCGGAAGCCGGCATCACCCGCGATTCGATCTCCGTCGACTGGGACTGGCGCGGGCGCCGGATCAAGCTGTTCGACACCGCGGGCCTGCGCCGCAAGTCGCGCGTGCAGGAGAAGCTGGAGAAGCTGTCGGTGGCCGACGGCCTGCGCGCCGTGCGCTTCGCCGAGGTGGTGATCGTGGTGCTCGACGCCACGATTCCCTTCGAGAAGCAGGATCTCCAGATCGCCGACCTGATCGTGCGCGAGGGCCGCGCGCCGGTCATCGCCTTCAACAAGTGGGACCTGATCGAGAACCCGCAGGAGACGCTGGCCGAGCTGCGCGAGAAGACGGCAAGGCTTTTGCCGCAGGCGCGCGGCATCCGCGCCGTGCCGGTGTCGGCCGAGACCGGGCGCGGGCTGGACAAGCTGATGGAGGCGGTGGAGGAGACTCACCGCGTCTGGAACCGGCGCGTGCCCACCGGCAGGCTCAACCGCTGGCTGGAGGGCATCCTCGCCCATCATCCGCCGCCGGCCGTCGCCGGCCGCCGGCTCAAGATCAAGTACATCACCCAGGTCAAGACCCGGCCGCCGGGCTTCGTTCTGTCGTGCTCGCGGCCGGAGGCGATGCCGCAATCCTATGTGCGCTATCTGGTCAACGGCCTGCGCGACAGCTTCGACATGCCGGGCGTGCCGATCCGCGTGGCGCTGCGCACGTCGGAGAACCCCTTCGCCGGCCGGGCGAAGAAGAAGCGGTGAGCCATCGTTGAAGCTGGAAGGGTAGACGGCCATGCTCGAACGACGCGACAGCTACGAGGCGCTCTACCGCGATTTCCGCTGGCGCATACCCGGGCGCTTCAACATCGGCGTCGCCGTCAGCGACCGCTGGGCCGCGACCGAGCCTGACCGCACCGCGCTTCTCTTCCACCGCGCCGAGGGCGAGCCGGACCGGCTGAGCTACGGCGCGCTCGCCGCTCGTTCCAACGCCCTCGCCAACGCGCTCAGGGCGCAAGGGGTGGGGCGCGGCGACCGGGTGGCGCTGCTCCTGCCGCAGTGCTTCGAGGCGGCCATCGCCCACATCGCCATCTACAAGCTCGGCGCCATCGCCGTGCCGCTGGCGCTCCTGTTCGGCGTCGAGGCGCTGGAATACCGGCTGAACGCGGCCGGCGTGAAGGCGGTGGTGACGAATGATGCCGGCCGCGCCAAGCTCGCGGGCATCCGCGCGCGGCTGCCGCAGCTCGAGACCGTCGTCTCCGTCGACGGCGTCGCCGCCGACGCGCTCGACTTCCACAGGCTGGTCGCCGACCATTCGCCCCGCTTCGAGGCCGAGGACACGGGGCCGGACGACCCGGCGCTGATGATCTTCACCTCCGGCACCACCGGCCCGCCCAAGGGCGCGCTGCATGGCCACCGCGTGCTTCTCGGCCACCTGCCCGGCGTGCAGATGCCGCACGAGTTCCTGCCGCAGCCGGGCGACCTTTTGTGGACGCCGGCCGACTGGGCCTGGGCCGGCGGCCTGCTCAACGTGCTCCTGCCCGGGCTCCATCTCGGCGTTCCGGTGGTGGCCGGCCGCGCCGAGCGCTTCGAGCCGGAGGCCGCGCTTTCCTTGATGGAGAAGATGAAGGTCAGGAACGCCTTCATCCCGCCGACGGCGTTGCGCATGCTGAAATCCGCGACCGGCATCGCCAGCCGCTTCGACCTTTCACTGCGCAGCATCGGCTCGGGCGGCGAATCGCTCGGCCGCGAGACCTACGACTGGGCGAAGGCGGAGCTCGGCCTGACGATCAACGAGTTCTACGGCCAGACCGAATGCAACCTCGTGCTCGCCTCCTGCGCGGCGCTCGGCGTCAGCCGCGGCGGCGCCATCGGCAAGCCGGTGCCCGGCCACGAGGTGGCGGTGATCGACGCCGAGGGCAGGCCGGCGAGGACGGGCGAGCCGGGCCAGATCGCGGTGCGCCGGCCCAACCCGGTGATGTTCCTCGAATACTGGCAGAACCCCGAGGCCACGGAGAAGAAGTTCATCGGCGACTGGATGACGACCGGCGATCAGGGCGTCGAGGACGAGGACGGCTACGTCCACTTCTTCGGCCGCGACGACGACGTCATCACCTCGGCCGGCTACCGCATCGGCCCGGGCGAGATCGAGGACTGCCTGACCGGCCATCCGGCCGTGGCGCTGGCGGCGGCGGTCGGCAAGCCCGATCCGCTGCGCACCGAGATCGTCAAGGCCTATGTGGTGCTGCGCGACGGCGTCGAGCCCGGCCCGGCGCTGGCCGACGAGATCAGCCTGTGGGTGCGCGAGCGCCTGTCCGCGCACGAATATCCGCGCGAGGTCGAGTTCGTGGCGTCGATGCCGCTGACCACGACCGGCAAGGTCATCCGCCGCATCTTCCGCGACCGCGCGCGGGCGGAGGCGCAAGCGTCCTGATCAATCCCGTCCGAAGGCCCGCTTGACCCGGCCGCGCAGGATGCGCACGGCGTTGCGCGTCTGCCGGTAGAGGCCGAGCTGCGAGGCGGCCTGCCGCGTCTGGCGGCCGGAATCGGGCGTCAGCCCGACGACCAGCGTGCCGAGCGACCGGCGCTCCCGCCACAGCCGGCTCATCACCGGATGGTCCGGCACGGCGCAGGAATCGGCGATGTCGACATTGGGATCGTCCAGCAGCGTCCGCGTCGCCTCGACCATCAGGAGCGTGCCGGGCGAGAAACGGGCGAACGCCTCGTCATAGGCCGTCTTCCAGGTGTAGGCGACGCCCGATTCGACGAAGACCACCAGGCTGGCGATCGCCCTGCCGTCGAGGGAAAGCTGATGCACCCGGCACAGGTCGCGCCCGGCCAGCCGCTGCGCGGCCTCGCGCACGAAGGCGGCGCGGTAGCGGTCGATGGCCATGGCGGTGCGGGCGCGGCCCTTCCAGCCCGACGCCTCCAGCGCCAGGAAGGTCTCGACCGCCAGCCGCACCTCTTCCGGCTGGCGCGCGACCGTGTAGTCGAGCCTGCCCCGTTCCGACAACCGCCGCTTCAGCCGGCGCAACTCGCGGAAATGGTGGCCGCCGAGCGAGGCGCGCAGATAGTCGTCCGCCTCGACCTGCGCCTTCAGGTGCGGGCGCTCGATGCGGTTGGCGAGCGCCAGCGGCAGGCCGTGCGCCTCGGCGTGGCGGCCGACCAGCGCGGCGAAGGGGCCGTCGAGCCGCACCTCGGGCAGCACGAACACCTTGGGCAGCTTCAGGTGCGGCCGCGAGAGCATCCCGAAGAAGTCCTCGATCACGCCGGCCGGATCGTCGCAATCGACCAGCGGCGTGCCGAGCGGGCCGAACGGGCTCGACCACGTGCGCAGCACCGGCGCGCCGAAGGGCGGCGCGGTGCGCTCGACGGTGAACGGCACCAGAAGGCGCAGCCGGCTGCGGCCTTCGTCGCCGTCGCGGATGACGGCCAGCCGCACGTCGCGGTCGTCGAGGCGCGGCATGGCGGGCGCGAGGAAACGCGGGTTGAAGAAGACGTTGGGCTCGATGGCGCGGGCGCTCAGATGCTCCAGTTCCTCCACCAGCTCGAAGCCGGCCGAGGCCGGATAGATGGCGAGCGAGCGCCTGGCCCGCGACGCCGGGGCGTCGCCCGCCTGCGGCGTCGAGACCAGGGGCGCGCCGCCCTCTTCCTCCAGAAGCGGAACCGCGCTCATGGCAAGACCTCCTTGTTGCGGGCGCCGCCGAGCGGCACGATCATGACGATGCCCAGCCTGCGGCGGACGGCGAGCGCGAGCAGCAGCGCCTCGACCACCATGGCCGTGGCGGTGGCGAGGGCCGCCCCCCAAAGGCCCCACAGCGGGATCAGCGTGAGGTTGAGCGCCAGATTGACCGCCAGCGTGACGGCGAACACGCTCGCGCAGGCGTTCTGGTGGCCGCTCATGGTCAGCAGGCTCTCGGCCGGGCCGACGAAGGCGCGCGCCACCACCCCCGCCATCAGCGGGACGAGCAGCGGGTAGCCGGCCTCGAAGCCCTCCCCGAACAGGGCGAGCATCGGCTTGCCCAGCGCCAGCATCGCCGCCGCCATGGCCAGAGACGGCCAGAACGTCCACGACACCGTCTCGCGCGCGAAGGCGGCGAGCCGGTCGCGGTCGCCGCCATGGGCGTACTGGGCGTAGCGCTGGGCAACGCCCGCCTTGACCGCGAAATAGACGAAATGCACCAGCGCGAGCAGCTTGAGCGTGGCGAAGTAGACCGCCACGTCCTGCGGCTCCATGAACCAGCCGATCATCAGGATGTCGGCATTGGTGTGGAGATAGAAGAAGCCGTCGACGAGAAAGATCGGCAGCGACACCGCCACCCATTCGCGCAGGCGGTAGCGTGGCGCCACCCCCCTCACCTCCTCCATCGCCGGCGGCACGATGGCCGCGAGCTGGTAGAGCGTGGTCAGCAGCGTGGCGAGGATCGCGCACGTCACCGCCACCTGCGCGCTCGGCGCGAAGCCCGCAAGCACCGCGCCCGCCATCAGCGCCAGGATCAGGAGCGGCCGCAGGATGTAGATCGGCGCCAGCGCCTTGACCGACCAGCCATTGGCCCGCGCCACCCCCTCCAGCACGTCGGAGAGCGCGATGACCGGCAGGCAGGCCAGGCCGAGATAGAACGGCAGGACGTAGTAGCTCTCGATGGCGTCGGAGAACAGCCACACGCCGGCGAGCGCGAGCGCCGTGACCAGGCCCGACGTGACCAGCACGAAGCCTCGCGCGGCCTGGATCACGCCGCGCAGCTCCTGCGGGCGGCCGCGCTCGCGATATTCGGGGATGAAGCGGATGATCGAGGTCTGGAAGCCGAGGCAGGCGATGTCGCCGACCATGACCATCACCGTCCAGACCAGGACGAAGACGCCGTAGTCGAAGCCGCCCATCCAGCGCGCCATCAGCACCTGGCTGACGAGGGCGATGGCCGCGCTGGCGATGCGGATGGCGAAGGCGGCGAGCGAGGAGCGGCCGGCATGGCCGCGCTCGTCGGCGGCCAACAGCAGGGAATCGAGCCGGTCGAGCAGCGGGCGCAACCGCGCGGCCACGGGCCCCGGCAGCAGCCGGTCTGCCGTCGATGCAGCGGAAAAACGCACGCTACTCCACTCCGCCATCAAGATCGCTCCCCGGAGCCGTAGCGCAGAGTCTTTAAGAAACGGTGAGACGCCCGCCTTCCGGCGCCCCGGCGGGCAACTTGGGCGGGCGGCCTGGATGGGCGACTTGGGCAGGCGGGAAACGGGCTTGCCCGCGGCCGCAGGACGCCTCTAGGCTGAGGCGATCGGGGGCAAGGACAGGCGGACGAGCGATGGCGGATTACAGGGTCGGCCTGGCGCTGGGCGGAGGAGCGGCGCGCGGCTGGTCGCATATCGGCGTGATCGACGCCCTGCTCGAAGCCGGCATCGAGCCCGTCGCCGTCGCCGGCACCTCGATGGGCGCGCTGGTCGGCGGCGCCTATGCCGCCGGCAGGCTCGATGCGTTGAGGGAATGGGCCGAAGCCGTGGACCGTCGCGCCATCGTCTCGCTGCTCGACATCGGCCTGACGAGCGGCGGCGTTATCGACGGGCAGCGGATCCTCGCCCTCTTGCGGGAGCTGGGCATCGACGGGCCGATCGGGTCGTTCCCCATCGCTTATGCGGCGGTGGCGACCGACCTCGCCGACGGGCGCGAGATCTGGCTGGAGGAAGGGCCGGTCGACGCGGCGATCCGCGCCTCGATCTCGATGCCCGGCATCTTCAGCCCGGTTCTTCTCGACGGGCGGTGGCTGGTCGACGGCGGGCTGGTCAACCAGGTTCCGGTCTCGACCTGCCGGGCGCTCGGCGCCGACTTCATCGTCGCCGTCAGCGTCGGCGAGGGCCTGCTGGGCCGCCGGCGCGGGAAGCTGCGCGCCGGCCCCGGCAACGGCGAGGAAGCGCGCGCGGCGCGCGTGGCGCAGATGCTGGGCCAGATACCGGCGGTGCTGCGCGAGCCGGCGGAGCTCGTCCTGCCCCATCTGGTCAAGGGCGGGCCGCAATCGCCCGGCTATTTCGACGTTCTCGTCAACTCGCTGAACATCATGCAGGAGAAGATCACCCGCTCGCGGCTGGCGGGCGAGCCGCCGCACGTGCTGATCGCGCCCGAGGTCTCGGGCATCGGCCTGATGGATTTCGACCGGGCGAAAGAGGCCATCGAAGCCGGCCGCGCCGCGGCCGCGAAGGCCGTCGACGCCATCGCCGAACAGCTGTCGCGTTGAGCCTGCGCCGTCAGGCGAACGCGCCGTGGCAGTGCTTGAACTTCTTGCCCGAGCCGCAGGGGCAGGCCTCGTTGCGGCCGACCTTGCCCCAGGTCGAGGGGTCGTTGGGGTCGCGCTCCTCGGCCGGCACGACGCGGCTGTCGGCGGCCGCGAGCGCCACCGTCGCCTCGCCGAAATCGTTCTCGCCGGTGGTGGCGTCGATATGCTCGCCGCGAATCTGGCTCGGCGCCTGCGGCGGCGGCGCCTCGGCGGCCTCGCGCACCAGCTCCACGCGCATCAGCTGCGCCGTGACGGCCTGGCGCAGATTGCCGAGCATGGTCTGGAACAGCTCGAAGGCCTCGCCCTTGTACTCGTTGAGCGGGTCGCGCTGGGCATAGCCGCGGAAGCCGACCACCGAGCGCAGGTGGTCGAGATTGACCAGATGCTCGCGCCACAGATGGTCGAGCGTCTGCAGCACGATCGATTTCTCGACATAGGCCATGATGTCGGGGCCGAAGCGCTCGGCGCGGTCCCTGGCCGCCGCCTCGGCGGCCTCGCTGATGCGCTCGCGGATCTGCTCCTCGTCGATGCCCTCCTCGAGGGCCCATTCCTCGACGGGCAGGTCGAGGTTGAGATAGGCGCGCACGCCCTCCTTCAGCCCCTCCATGTCCCACTGCTCGGCATAGGCCGTCTCGGGGATGTGCTTCACGACGAGGTCCTCGATGACGTCGCGGCGCATCTCGGCCACCGTGTCGCCGAGGTTGTCGCCGTCCATCAGCTCGATGCGCTGCTCGAACACGACCTTACGCTGGTCGTTCATCACGTCGTCGTATTTCAGGAGGTTCTTGCGGATGTCGAAGTTGCGCGCCTCCACCTTCTTCTGCGCCTTCTCCAGCGCCTTGTTGATCCAGGGATGGATGATGGCCTCGTCTTCCTTCAGGCCGAGCTTCTGCAGCATGCCGTCCATGCGCTCGGAGCCGAAGATGCGCATCAGGTCGTCCTGGAGCGACAGGAAGAACTTGGAGCGGCCGGGGTCGCCCTGGCGGCCGGAGCGGCCGCGAAGCTGGTTGTCGATGCGCCGCGATTCGTGGCGCTCGGTGGCGAGCACGTAGAGGCCGCCGGCGGCCAGCGCCTGCTCCTTCAGCCGCTGCACGTCGTCGCGGATCGCCTTTTCCTTCGCCGCGCGCTCCTCGCCCCCGGGCATGTCGCCCAGTTCCTGGGCGATGCGCATGTCGGCGTTGCCGCCGAGCTGGATGTCGGTGCCGCGGCCGGCCATGTTGGTGGCGATGGTGATGGCGCCGGGCCGGCCGGCCTGCGCGACGATGGCGGCCTCCTGCTCGTGGTGGCGGGCGTTGAGCACCTGGAAGTCCTTGAACCCCTCGGCGCGAAGCCGCTCGGCCAGATATTCCGACTTCTCGATCGAGGTGGTGCCGACCAGCGTCGGCTGGCCCTTGGCGTGCGCCTCGCGGATCTCCTTGACGATGGCCTTGTACTTCTCCTCGACTGTCCGGTAGACCTCGTCGTCCTCGTCGATGCGCTGGACCGGCACGTTGGTCGGGATCTCCGTCACCTCCAGCCCGTAGATGTTGCCGAACTCCTCGGCCTCCGTCAGCGCCGTGCCGGTCATGCCGGCGAGCTTGGAGTACATGCGGAAGTAGTTCTGGAAGGTGATGGAGGCCAGCGTCTGGTTCTCCGGGTGGATCTGCACCTTCTCCTTGGCTTCCAGCGCCTGGTGCAGCCCTTCGGAGAAGCGGCGGCCGGGCATCATGCGGCCGGTGAACTCGTCGATGATGACGACCTCGCCGTTGCGCACGATGTAGTCCTTGTCGCGCTGGAACAGGCGGTGCGCCTTCAGCGCGTTGTTGACGTGGTGGACGATGGCGACGTTCTCGACGTCGTAGAGCGACTCGCCCTTGAGCATGCCGGCCTCGCGCAGCATGGTCTCCATCTTCTCCGTGCCGTCCTCGGTGAAGGTGGCGGTGCGCTGCTTCTCGTCCACCTCGTAGTCGGACGGCTCGAGCCGCGGGATGAAGGCGTCGATGGCGTTGTAGAGGTCGGAGCGGTCGTCGAGCGGGCCGGAGATGATGAGCGGCGTGCGCGCCTCGTCGATCAGGATGGAGTCGACCTCGTCGACGATCGCGAAATTGTGGCCGCGCTGCACCATCTGGGCGCGGTCGTACTTCATGTTGTCGCGCAGATAGTCGAAGCCCAGCTCGTTGTTGGTGGCGTAGGTGATGTCGCAGGCATAGGCCGCCTTGCGCTCCTCGTCGGAGAGGCCGTGGACGATGATGCCCGTCGTCAGCCCGAGGAAGGAGTAGACGCGGCCCATCCACTCGGCGTCGCGCCTGGCGAGGTAGTCGTTGACGGTGACGACGTGGACGCCCTTGCCCGCCAGCGCGTTGAGATAGACCGGCAGCGTCGCCACCAGCGTCTTGCCCTCGCCGGTGCGCATCTCGGCGATGCCGCCGCCATGAAGCACCATGCCGCCGATCAGCTGCACGTCGAAGGGGCGCATCCCGAGCGCGCGCTTGGCGGCCTCGCGCACCGTGGCGAAGGCGGGGATGAGCAGGTCGTCGAGCGACTTGCCTTCGGCGAGCTCCTTGCGGAATTCCCCGGTCCTGGCCCTGAGCGCCTCGTCGGAGAGAGCGGAATATTCCTTCTCCAGCGCGCCGATCGCCTCGACCCTGGGTCTGAACCCCTTGACGCGCCGGTCGTTGGAGGAGCCGAAAATCTTGCGGGCAAAAGCGCCAAAGCTGACCATGGATGGCCCTTTCAGTGTGAAACGCCGGCCACGGGCACGGCCCTGGCCCGCCGCCTCGATCAATTTCGCGGACCGCAAATGAGCGAAATGACGCCCGCAAATCGCTTCTGGACGCCAAGCCGAAGGACAGATAAGAGGGGGCACAAGCGATGTCAACGCCGCCCGCCCCGCCGCGGGCACGCTGGAAATCGCCATATTTGCGCCGGTTTGGCGGGGTTCATCCCCTTCCCGGCAATCCCCTACTGGAGTCCCAATCCATGCAGCACCCCCTTCGCGGCCTGTCGATCGTCCGCATCGGCGCCGCCGCCGCCATGATCGCGTTCTCGGCTCCCTTCGCGCTCGCGCAGCAGGACGCGGTCGTCGCTACGGTGAACGGCGAGCCCATCACCGAGACCGACCTCGTCCTCGCCATGGCGGATCTGAACGAGCAGTTCGCGCA
>Ga0226835_1000423_pt1 | contig 50664 bp, 47 predicted proteins | sample LAC_MetaG_1_FD_163627 | JGI IMG/M metagenome (GOLD analysis project Ga0226835, IMG submission 163627) | Anaerobic ammonium oxidizing microbial communities from anammox membrane bioreactor (MBR) in UC Berkley, California, United States -... | ecosystem: Engineered > Bioreactor > Anaerobic >...
CCCATTTTTTATATATTCTCAGATGATATAGATTGGGTTAAAAATGAGATGCAATTCTCAACTACAGATATTATATATTGTGACATTAATGATCATGATCACGGTTATGAAGATATGAGGCTTTTACAGAATTGTAAGTATTTTATTATTGCTAATAGTACTTTTAGTTGGTGGGGAGCGTGGCTATCTGAATATAAAGATAAAATAGTAATTGCCCCTAAGCAGTGGTTCCAAAATGAAGTTAAAAACCCGATAGATATTAACCTAAATGAATGGATAGTATTATAAATAAAATTCTAAATTTGGTTTTTTTTAATAGAAAGGTAAGAATAATAGGCAAAGATAAGGTCACTCTAGGCAAGAATTTGAAAATAGAAGATAGTGTTGTTATTGATGCTGTAGGAGACGGCGGAGGAAAATACATACGAATAGGAGATAATTGTATTCTTAGAAGGGGGGTGATGATTAGCACAAATAGTGGTTGGGTAGAGATAGGTGAAAATTGTTCCTTTAACCCTTATTGCGTTATATATGGGCACGGAGGTTTAAAAATTGGGAATAATGTTAGAATCGCTACTCATACAGTTATTGTTCCGTCAAATCATATATTTGCAAACCCAGATATTCCAATTACTAAGCAAGGTTTATCTAAAGAAGGAATTATCATTGAAGATGATGTTTGGATTGGCGCAGGCGTTACTATTCTGGACGGTGTTGTAGTGGGTACAGGGTCTGTGATTGGTGCTGGTGCTGTGGTTACCAAAGATGTTCCGCCATATAAGATAATGGCTGGAGTTCCTGCAAAAATAATTGGTAGCAGAAAATAACTTTCAATTAATTTAATAACTTATGAATCCGAAAATTTCTGTATTAATGTCAGTATATAATGGGCAAGCTTATCTGAAAGAAGCTATTGATAGCATACTTAACCAAACTTTTACAGATTTTGAATTCATAATAATTAATGATGCATCTACTGATAGATCAAAGGAGATTATAAAGACCTATGATGATATTAGAATAGTTTTAATAAATAATAAAGATAATATTGGATTAACAAAATCACTAAATAAAGGAATTAATATAGCTGAAGGCAAGTATATAGCAAGAATGGATGCTGATGACATAAGTAATCTTTCTCGATTAGAAAAGCAATACAATTTTCTTGAAGGCAATCCTGAATACTCTATTGTGGGTTCTAATATTCAACTTATTGATAAAAACGGTAATAATTTAGAAATAGCTAAATATCCAGAAGATTATGAAGAAATCATGGGATATATATTTTTTGCTAATCCAATGGTGCATAGCTCAGTGATGTTCAAAACAGAGGATGCTGAAAATATTGGTGGCTACAACATTAATCATAAGAAAGCCCAGGATTATGGCTTCTGGTTTAAATTTATAGAGCAAGGTCTTAAATTGTACAATATTCAGGAGCCGTTAGTAAAATACAGAGTTCACAATGAAAGTATCTCTATAAAAAACTCTGAAGATCAAGATAAGACAGCACAGCGAATTCTTATCGAAGCATTTAGCAGTATTTTGGGCATTAAGATAGGAAAAAAAGAATCTAATTATATAAGGCATGCGTCAAATTTAAATCCAGTGCAAGGTTATATGTTATATAATTTTATTTGTAACGCGAACATTGCTTTTAGAAGAAAGTTCCCTGATTTAAAATTATCACAAGATATTTTTGCTCACCATAGTATTAACTTATTGAAAGATGAAAGGTATAGGTCTTTATTTAGAAAAAATATAATAGATAAATATGCAAAACCTAACTAAGCAACTAAAAATTATAGTAATTAAAACTATTGGTTTTTTAACTTTAAACTTATATTTAATTCCAATTTCAAGGAAGTATCCTAAAATACATGTACCAATTAATAAACTAAATTCTATTCTAACGATTTCCGAAATTGATAAGAAAGGCGGAGCAGCTAAAGTTGGCTATATAATTCATAAATCACTTCTTAAAGAAAGATTAGATACAAATATATTAGTAAATATGGTGACAGAGCCAGAAAACAATATAATTGTTCTTAAACAAAGAAATGATCGATTAGCAAGGTTATTAAATATTTATAGTGAGAGGTATCAATGGTTTGACTTTTTTAAGTTAGCTTCTTTTAATATTCTAGAAATAGATGAATTTAAAAGAGCTGATATTGTGCATATGCATAACATCCATTTAAACTATTTTAGTAAATTTGTACTTCCAAAACTGACGGCACAGAAAAGGACGATATGGACCTTACACGATTCTTTAGATCTCTTTGAAGACTACCCGGATAAGGAGTCAGATACTGGCGAAATAGATTTCTATAAGCAATTATCACAAAAACAGAGAAGAAATTTACGTAGGAGCTCAGAAAGAATCGTTAATAATTCGTATTTAACGATCGTAACTCCATCCCGATGGCTTTATAATAAAGCTAAGAAAGGAATATTTAAAAATACTGACATAAGGTTGATTCATAATGGGGTAGATGAAAAGATATTTAAACCTTACAATAAAATTGAGGTTAGAAAAGAGCTGAACTTACCTGTAAATAAGATACTATTACTTTTTAGTGCTGCATGGGGTCTTACAGCAGGAACAAAAGACTCAGGTAATACTATTTTAAAAATGTATGAGCATCTTAAAAATAACGATGATGTGGTATTTATAATATTGGGAGGGGCTGAAAAGGATTTCAATGATGAAAAAAGTATTGTTATACCATATATTAGCGATCAAATATTGCTAGCTAAATATTATTCAGCTGCAGATTTATTCATTTATCCTTCGCTTTGGGATAATTTACCTTTAGCAGTAATTGAGAACATGGCAACAGGAACACCTGTGTTAACATATAATACGGGTGGGATTCCCGAGCTAGTTAAACATATGGGAACTGGTTATATTGCTAAATATAATGATACACAGGATTTTATGAAAGGTTTAGATCTCTTTATTTCTGATGTAAATTTAAGAGATTCTGCCTCAGAAAGGTCTATACAAATTTTTCTGCAAGATTTTACCCAAACTAAAATGGTAAATGATTACTTTAGTCTATATAATGAGCTAATCCAAAAATAAACTGTTAAGTATGAATTATGGATGATAAAGATAAGAGAATAGCACGATTACAGCGAGAACTAGAGCTTGCTAAGCATCAACTCATTGAGCTCAATAAAGTTAAATATGAATTAGAAGCCATTAGAAGAAGCCGATTTTGGAGAATTAGAGAAGTTTTCCTTGCAAAACATTTAAAACTGTCGGATAGGGTAGATATGCTTATTAAAGCCATTCCGATTGTGTCTAATATCTCTAAATTCATAGATCAAACATATCTGAATCTAACATTAGAATCAGTTGATAATACGAAACATGAAGGTGTTTTAATAACAGTTGTAATTCCATATTTCAATTACTATGAGTTCATCGACGATTGTATAAATAGTGTAAATAATCAAGGGCTAGGAGATAAAGTTGAAATCATATTAGTAGAAGGGTTTTCAACTGATGGATCACGAGAAAAAATAAAAAAGCGAAAGTGGGACAATACTAGAGTTATTTATCAAGGGCATAGAACGTCTATAGGAGAAAATAGACTTGTAGGTATTCAAGAAGCTAAGGGAAGATATATCTGTATGCTAGATGCAGATGATATGCTTGCTCCTGATTATTTTAAACAGGCAGTAGAGGTTCTGGAAAGGGAGCACTATGATGTTGTATATCCTGATATTAAATTTTTTGAAGAAGATGATCGTGAACAGATAAAGCCAGACTTTTATTATGATAATATTTTTGAATTTAATTTCTTATCTACTCCCTCACTGTTTCGAAAATCATTTTGGGAAGAACATAATATTGGTTATTCAGATAGTAAGGAGATTTTTGAAGATTGGGATTTTTGGCTACGTATGGCTAAAGCAGGTGCAAGGTTTAAACATTTAGATGGATTCTATCATTTGTATCGCATACATACTACAACTGTACCAAGCATGACAGATTTGAGATTAAAAGATCAAGTTAAGAAAGATAATCAGACAAAAAAGCCGTACCAGAGTTTTGTACATACAAAAGAATTTAAACAAGTAAAACAAAGGCAGAAAAAACTATTTAAAGTTATTAATCCAGATATAAATATAACATGGTAAGGTTTTCAATAATAACACCAGTGTATAATGGCGAAAAATTTATAGAAAAGAATATCATTAAATTACAAGCGCAAACTTATAAGAATTTTGAGCATATTGTAATTGATGGTGCTTCAGAAGATAAAACTGTGGAAATACTTGAAAAATATAAAGATAGATTAACTTATATTTCAGAAAAAGATTCAGGGCAATCAAATGCAATAAATAAAGGTTTGAGAATGGCTATTGGAGATGTTATTACTTGGCTTAATGCAGACGATTTTTTATATGATAATACTGTTTTAGAGAAAGTTGCAAAATACTTCGAAGATCCTAGTATTACAATTATCGAGGGTAGGTGTAAACTCGTTGATTTATCTACTGGTGAAGAAAAAATTATTCCACAGCCAGAAGTTACAGAGAGATCGTTAACAAGGTGGTGGGTCGAATACTCCGTTCCTCCACAACCATCTATTTTTTTCAGAAAAAGCTTAGTTGATCAATATGGGTTAATCGATGAGAGTCTGCATTACTGTATGGATCATGAGCTTTGGTTAAGATTTTTATCTAATGGTGAAAAATTCACGCAAATTCCCGATATATTATCAATTTATCAGGTACATCCAGAATCTAAAACAGGAACATCTATTCCTAAATTTGTTAAAGAACATAATAAAGTCGCCAAACGATATTGGGGTAAAGTGTGGCAACCTAGATTTTATAAGCATTTAGCTGAACATATTTATGCTAGCTTTAAGTTTCGAAAAGTATTTAAATATTTGAAGGAGTGAATAAATCAGTACTCTCTAAAAATTTTAGGTTATAAATGAATCTAATTAATAGATTTTTTGAATATGTTGTTATATTCTGGTCAGCTCAGATTATATTGACATGGAGCTTATCTGCCCTCCAAATGTACAATGTCAAGTTAGCACTTCTATTGACAGTAAGTTTATGCGCTATATTCTTGTATAAAGAGTATAAAAATCTTTTTGAAATAAGGCTATATATACGCTCTTTGCTTACTAAATTAAGAAAGCTTAAGAGACTATCAAAAATTCTTTTCTTTACTACTTCAGTAATTTGGTTTGGCTTTTTCTTGTATACACTAATATTTATTTTTTTAGGACCTGCAATAAATTGGGATAGCCTAACATATCACTTAACAAAGTCAGTAGTAGCTAACCAAACAGGAAGCTGGTGGTATCATCCAGATGTTAGTGTTGCAAGGGTCAATATATTTGGCTCTAATTCATCAATATTAAATGCGATTGCCTTTTCAGTTTTGGGTAAAGATTATCTTGTTGAATTACCTCAACTTATTGCCGCCTTAATAATACCTCTGTCATTGTTTTATATTGGTGTAACTTTTTTTATAAAAAGGAAGATATATTCGTTTATTGCTACTATATCGGTACTTTCAATTCCTTTGTATTTGTATGAATCTAAAACAACACAAAATGATTTAGTATTTACAGCAATATTATTAATTTCAATGATTCTTGTTAATAACTTTTTAAAAAATTTTAGTTTTAGAAATCTTATTCTCACTTTATTCTCACTGGGGATTCTTTGTGGAAGTAAATATCATGGGATAATAGCTGCTGGACTTCTATCACTTTTCATAGTATATGGATTAGTTAATAACAGGAATGAAATTAAAAAGAAGCACATATTAAGTATAATATTATTAAGCCCGATATTAGTATTTCTAGCACTTCCAAGTAACATTATTGGGGGGTTATATTATCATTCACCGTTTGCATTAGATTCTGGAGATGCAAAAAAACTATCAATAGGATTTGGAACTATTTGGGCTAATATTAAACATTTTGGTACTTGGTTTTACTTAAAACCAATAGGGGATATTAGTTACTTTTCTCACGATATAGGACATGCTGGTTTTATCAATATGGTTGCAATTCCCATCTTCATTTTTGTTTCAATTAGAACTATTTTAAGTAGAAAGCTAAGTCAAATATTATTTATATCGACAATAGTCGGACTAATTACACTCTTATTCTTAGTTAGAGCTCCTGATCAATGGGATTTAAGACTTATTTTATTTTTACCAATAACTGCTATCTTTATAGCAACACTTTTTGTTATATCAATCCAAAATAAACTGATAAAGTTATTTTGTTATACCGGAGTTTTTATTATAAGTCTTTTAAATATTATGGTGACATTTTATTTTGTTGATTGGGAAGTAATAAAATATTCGCTATGGTCTATACGAAACGGTGAAGGTGTAATGTCTATCGGGAACTATTATGCTTCCAGATATATGCCGAATATACAAGCATTTGAGGATGATAGCAAGGAAGGTATCCATAAGGTACTTATAGTAGGATACAATGATGCTCCCCTATATCCCTATTATGGTGATAGGTGGCAAAATGAAGTTCAATATATGGTATTAAAAAACATTAACAATGAATACCTTCAAGATATTTATTGGGACTATTTAATTATCTATCACAATTCTGCTAAAAATATTTTAGATAAAATTGAAGCACTTAATTTAAATTATAATACGCTTATAACTGATTATTACGTTAATATATACAAGAATGAAAGCATTGATTAGAAGCTTATGGAGTATTATTGCAAGAAGTATTGCTAACTTACTAATATTTAATCTCAAGCTTTATGATGATAAAAGTATACTATTCATAGTTCCATGGCTTACTTTTGGAGGAGCAGAAAAAGTAAATTTAGAAATAATGGAAGCCTTAAAAAAAGAGAATTGGAATATTTTTATTGTAACTACAAAGGCTTCTCGACATGAATGGGAAAATTTATTTAAAAAATATTCCGACCATATCTGGCATATTGACAATATACCTCAAAAGCTACACTCATATATTTTTCTTTCGATGATTAGAAAAGCGGGTATAAAGGTAACTTTTATCTCAAATTCTTTTACTGGTTATCTTGCAATACCTCATATTTCTCAATACTCGAAGATAGTGGATTTAGTACATGCAGAAGGTGGCCCTGAAGATGATGGAGGGTCAGCTAAGTTCTCTTCTACCTTTGACCAATATATAACTAAAAGAATTGTAATAAGTGAAAGACTAGAAAATATATATGTGAATGAGTATAAAATTGAGCAGTCAAAAATTAAGGTTATAAGAAATGGTATTGATGTAGCAGAAACCATAAATGAAACTAAAGAGGCTGTTTTTCCAACTGCATTTAATTCGATCCTAGATAAGTCTCGCAAAGTAGTATGGGTAGGCAGAATGTCTGAAGAAAAACAGCCTCTTGAAGTAATTAAGCTAGCAAAGAAAATGCCCAATTATTATTTTATTATAGTTGGCGATGGTGATATGTATAGCCAAGTGGCAGGTGAAGCTGAAAATATCGAAAATGTAATTTTATTAGGTCAGTTAGAAAACAATGTTTCAAGAAAGATAATTGCAAGTTCAGATATTTTAATTATGACTTCTCGTTACGAAGGTGTGCCGATTGTAATTTTAGAGGCAATGGCATTAAGTAAACCTGTAGTTGCAACAGATGTAGGTGCAATTAATGAAATGGTTCAAACAAATATTAATGGTTATTTAGTAGAGCTCATAGATATGCCTGCATATATAGAGAAAGCTTATAATAATAAAATAGAACTAGGAGAGAATGGGCTCGAAATCGTAGAAGCTAAGTTTAGTAAGAGTTTGATGCAAGAAGAATATTTGAAATTATTTAACTCGTTACTTAATGAATAAGTTAAAAAAATTAATATTAGCAAAATTAGGAGTGGAATATACATATCCAAAAATTAAAAGAGATGTTCTTAGTCTTGTGAAAACTTACGATATCCCAGAAATAGAAACAACACAGATTGATATAGTAATGCCTACATTTAATCGGCTGAAGCAAACTAAACGGACTATAGAAAATCTTTATAAACTTTATACTCAAGATAAGTTTAATTTAATCCTTGTTGATAATAAGTCTAATGACGGTACAGGAGAATATTTAAATATTCTTAAAGGCAATTACAGTAATATTAAAGTTATACATCTAGATAGCAACTTAGGCGGAGCAGGTGCTAGGAACGAGGGGTTGAAATATGTAAAAAATGAATATGTTGCATTTTTGGATAATGATATATATATAATGCCGGGTTATTTTGAAAACCTAATTAAGACTTTGGAGGATGAAGATAAAACTACAATAGCAGCGCAATCTAAAGTGGTTATGCCTAATGGATTGATTCAAATAAATAGACCTTTCTACGTAATTGAAAATAAGTGGATTATTTTTCAAGATTTAGATTTTGAAAAGGATTTTAAAGAACCTAGCGCCGAGATAAGTCAGTCCCTTAACTGGACTCCATCTGGAGCTACACTTTGGCGAAGCGAAATATTTGAAAAATATAGTTTCGATTTAACTTTAGGAACATATTATGAAGATAATGAATTCAGCTTCAGATTAAATAAAGAAGGTTATGAATTTAAAAATAATCATAAAGCTATCTGCTTACATTATTCTTCTGCTTTTGTTCCAGACGAATCGTCAGACAAATCATATTCTGAGGGTAGATTTGGAAAAGATGCAATTAAACAAGCTTTAAAAAATTTCTATAAGAAGCATAGGCTTTTTCTTGTGTATGGAGATACAGAAGGACATGTAAAGTATTTAGGATTTAACTCAATAGAAGAATACAAGAACTTTATTAGTAATACATGATTTTGTTTTTTAGAACTCACTATATGAAAATGAAAGAGATACTTAAAACTATATTAATCAAGATTCATATATATAGTTTAGTAAAAAATGCTTTTGCTTTTTCTAAAAAAATAAAACAAAGATTTAAATATATCCAAACAAAAGAGTACAGAGATTTTAATAAAAGGCGACACTTTTACTCAAAATTTATTAAAAGCGGGAATTTAGTTTTCGATATAGGAGCAAATATCGGAAATAGGTCTGAAGTATTTTTAGCACTAGGCGCTAAAGTGATTGCTGTAGAGCCTCAAAGTAATTGTATAAATATATTAAAGGATAAATTTAAGAGTAATAAAGATTTCCATTTGATAGAAAAAGGTATGGATAGTAAAAAAGGTAAAACTACAATACAGATAGCTAATGCCGATACGATTAGCTCCATGAGTGATGTATGGATTAATAAGGTAAAAGAAGGAGTGTTCAAAAATTACACATGGGATAGAACTGAATTTGTTGAAGTAGATACTTTGGACTCGTTAATTAAAGAGTTTGGAACTCCAGACTTTATAAAAATAGATGTAGAAGGCTTTGAATTAAATGTGCTAAAAGGTTTGACTAAACAGGTTAATATTATTTCTTATGAATTCATGACGCCAGAATTTTATAAAAACGCATTAGACTGTTTGGAATATTTAGAAACATTAGGTAAGATAAAGTGCAACTTTTCATGGGGAGAATCTATGCAACTAACAAGCAAAGAATGGGTTAATTCAGAACAATTTAAAAATATACTGAAAGATATATCTAATGTAAAAGACTTTGGTGATATTTATGTTAGATTTGTTGAAGATTAATTCACCTCACCCTGCACTGCTGCTTCAGCAACAACTTCATCAGAAACTTTATCTTTGTTGTTAAATACAAAAAACTTATACAACAAAAAGCTTGAAATAATTTGCATTCCTGTAACTAATATCTTTGCTAACCATGCAGGGAAAAAGTAATTTATCGCTGTGAATAAAATACTTTGATACACAACTAAGTTAAATGCATGAACGCCAAGGAATTTACCTGCTTCACTAGCTACATTTGTATTCTTGGATTCAAATGTCCAGTATCTTTGGATTGTATAGTTAAAAACTATTGCAACGCCGGAAGAAAATAAATTTGCTAATGTCTGCTTAAGATGCTCTTCGGGAGGAATACTGAATAATAATATTACTAATGATAAAAGAGCAAAGTCTAAAATAAATGCTGAAATCCCAATTATAAAAAACTTTTGAAATTGTTTTGATCTTAGAGTATCGATTCCAAACCTTGTTAAATTTTTTACTTTATCACTCATAAATTGTATTGAATAATTTCTTTTAATGCTTTTAATCCGTCGCTAAATGCACTCATCTTTTTGCCTTCGGCAATTGTTCTTGGATAATAACTGATTGGAACAACCCCAAATTTTAGATGCTTACTATTAAGCTTATATCTAGAAAGCTTTGCAGTAATCTCTGGTTCTAAGCCAAACTTACTTGTTGACTTAATTGTGCTACCAATCTCTCTGGCAACATTACCCCTAATCATCTTATAACACACTTCCATATCTGGAATATACACCTTAATTCTGGGATATGTAAAAATATTTGAAAAGAAAGACAATGCTTTGTTGCCGATATAATTCTGCCAATATACCACTTTGTTTTTCTTACCAAATCTATTACCGTATACAACATCTAAATCTTTTTCTAACATCAAATTTAATAAATCTACCAATTCATTTGGCTCATATTCTAAATCAGCATCTTGAATTACAACGTAGTCACCTGTGGTATAAGAAATTCCATTTTTAACAGTTTGAGTTTTACCAGAGTTCTTTTTATTATGATAACTTTTTATTTCAGAAAATTTTTCGGCAAGCTGATCCATTATTTCTCCACTTTTATCTTTTGATCCGTCATTTACAAGAATAATCTCTTTAGAAATATTTTGTGGAAACGAAACAGTAAGTACCTTTTGTACAAGAATTTCTAATGTTTTCTCCTCATTATATACGGGTACAACAAGTGATAATTTCTTACTCATAATATTTTTTTATGATTAGTTATATATGCTCACAAAGTTTAGCAAGAAATTTTTAAATAGGGTATATTAAAATGTATGTTTAAGCATAAAACAAAATTAGTATTGATTCTTGCAGTAATTGCTTTCGCGATACTAATGATTACCCAGGGTGATCCATTTGTTAGATCAGATGGATTCTACTATTATCATACCGCAAAAAGTATTGTAAACGAAGGTAGCTTTGTAACTGAGCAGCAGCCTGAATATTGGTTTAGCACAGCTTCGTGGGCTAAGACAATTTTTAACGATAAATACGTTTCAGTTGCTTCTCCGGGGACTGCTTTGTTGAATGTTCCAGCTCTTTTTGTTGCGAAGATGTTAAGCTCACATTTTGATTTCTATAATGACTACTTTATCGCCTATAATGGGCATACTATTTTTGATGGAATTTTATTGTTAATTAATGCAACAATATTTTTTATTGGTGCATTGATCTTCATCTATAAAACATTAAGATTGTTGAATTTTTCTAAAAAGACTTCGATTTTTAGTATTGGTTCCGTCGTAATATCTTCTTATCTGCTTTGGTATGTAATTTTATTACCTATATTTACGCATATATATGAAGTATTCTTTGTTTCAGCATTAATTTACTTTTTGCTTAAACGTAATTTAATAGGTTTAGGAATTTCAATTGGATTTTTATTCCTAATTCGTCCAGTTTTCTTGCCGATCATTCTGATTTGCTTGATGTATTTAACGAGCGAATATATTTTTAAAGAAAATAAAATTCACATTTCTAAAGATATTGCTAAACGGTTTATACCGTTAGTTTTAACTCTTATTCCATTCGCTTTGGTTTATTTGTTGTATAACTATATCTCTTATGGACATCCTTTCGCATCAGGCTATTCAGTTACGCGGGCTGAAACATTTGACTTTAGTGCTTTTAAAGGTCTACACATATTACTGCATCCACAAAGAGGGTGGTTTGTATATACACCTATAATGCTTTTTGCGATCACTGGCTTTTTTGTTGCTTTAAAAAAGTATAGAAAACTATGTTTATTTAGCTTGGCATCAATATTCTCATTAGTAGTAATTTATGGTTTTTGGCCGAACTGGTGGGGAGGTGGAAGTTTTGGATCAAGGTTTTTATTAGCTACAGTTCCATTTTGTTGTATTGGACTCGCCTTCCTTATTAAATTTTTGAATAATAGCAAATACAAAAATTATGTTTTAATATTTTTTATATTACTAACGATTTATTCAGGTTCAATACTTCTTTTGTACAGGGTGTCTCCTTTTAATACCGATTTTGTTTCACCAATGGAGTATTTTTCGCACCAGATTGAAATCGCGAAATCAAGTTCATCAGTAAAAGATTTTGTATCGCAGAATATAAATAATACTCAAACTGGTAGCGGTTTTATGGCAATTGTATTAGGAAGAATGGATTACATCTTGATACCATCTTCTACCGACAATGTATTTGATTTTAGGGTTTATGACCCACCGTTTTCTAAACAGGAATTCCCACAGTATATTGAAAGCTACCTTGTAAATAAATCACAAAGAACTATTTATAAATTTAATTTGAGTGATACTGTAAATAGAGAAAATAATGCAGAGATAGATTTACAGGAAGTCTCAATTAATGAACTTAATGTAACAGAATTTTTAGGTGTTGAATTAGGAAATTACGATTTATATATCCAAAGCGGTAAAAATATACAGATAAGAGGAAATGCTAAAACATGGAATTTAGATGAGGGAGTATATCACTTGCTTTAGTTACTTCAGAAACTTTTCACCAATTTCTTTTGCCGGCAATGTGCGTATATATTCGATGAACTCCGGATTAACTGTAGTTAATGCGAAGTATTGATATATCATTTGTAAAACATAATGGTTACTTTGTTCAAGTAATCTATCTTTATTAATTTGCTGTAAATCACTTGTAAGCCTTTCACGCCACTTGTCCATTACATATAAGCCATTCAGTTGCATTAGTCTATCTTTCATTCCCTGTTTATCTTCACTAATTCTATTAAAAGTAACATTCACAAAATGAAAAACATACGCTTTATTTGTTGATCCAACTTCGCCGAATTGGCGTAAATAATACGCTAAGTCAAAGTCATCCCAGTAGCCATGTACTATGTTTGGATCACAAAAGTATCCTAAATGTTTAAATGGTGCTGTTTTAAAGACATTACAAAATCCTCCAGGAAAATACCAGAATTCTTCTACTTTTCGGTACGTGTGTTTATCCTTTGAACTGATTGGTGCAATACTTGCCTGTAGCTTAGATAACTTTTTTAGGCCAAAAGGAAGTTTATTGACTAACCGCCAAAGTCTTGGAGTAGGGTAAAACGCATTTGAGTCAGGTGAGATTTGTACAATATTAGGATTGGCATCCATTTCTGTATTCATTTCATTTAACCATCCTTTAGTTACTATTGTGTCGCTATTAAGTAGACACACTCTATCGTATTTGATTGCGCTTTCATACGCGGAATTTACACCGTCAACAAATCCTATATTCTTGTCGTGAGTAATAACTTCGACTGTATTTGGATATCTATTTTTATAATCATCTACAATTCTTTGTGATTTTCTATCAGGCTTATTTTGAACAATTATTAAATGAAAATTTTCTGTAAACTTAAAAACACTTTCAAGGCATAACTTTAAATGCCAAGGGGTTCTGTAATTTACAATAATGATTGCTGTTTCCATAAGTAAATTTTAACATTTTTAATGTGTTAAAATTAGGCACCTTAAATAGTAAAGTATTAGAATAAAAATATGCAAGAAGCTTCTCAAAACTCTGAGCAACCTAAAAAAAAGATTTTAATTGATACAACATTTTTATTTGATCAATATTCATTTAGAGGTATTGGAAAATACGGCAAAGAAGTAGTTAAGCGACTTCTTGATTATGCAGTAGAAGATAATTTTGAAGTATGGTTTGCAGGTTTTCATGATTTAAAAAAGAACTTAATTGCGTTAGGCTTATCGCAGTTTGGTGTTGATCAGCATTTAAAACACGTTCAATTTTATTCTTTTGGTGAACCAGTAAATTCAAGTTTAGGAAATATTAAAAGATGGAAAGATACTTTTAAATTAGCAATTGAAGAAATTAAACCCGATATTTATTATTCAGCAAACTTTGAAAGAGGTTTACCTACAACGCGGATTTTAAAAAGAAATCTTAATTATGTTCCTAAAACTGTTGTGATGGCACACGATGCAATTCCTATTGCAACGCATAGCTATTCACAAAAGAGTATTGTGCATAATGTTATTAAAGGCGTTTTTTACAACATTATGTTTAATGGTGTAAAAAACGCCGATCTAGTGCTTACAAATTCCAACTTTTCCAAAGGTGATTTAATTAAATACGGCAAGATTCCTGAAACTAAAATTAGACCTATATATTTAGGTGTTGACGAAAAGTTTTTTGAAAAAAGTTCAGAAGCTGATATTAAACATGTAATGAAAGCATTTTCATTAGAGCCACAAAAATATTTTATTTATGATTCTGGTTTAGAAAAAAATAAAGGAGTTGATGATTTAATTGAGATCTTTAAAAAACTTATACAATTAAATCCTGAATTTCCTAGTAAATTAGTTTTAGTAGGTAAAGATTTCAATAAGGCTAAAGGTTCTAAAATTCAGCCTCAAAATGAAAGAGCAGATAAAGTTTTGAAAAAATTAAAAACAGTTGGAATTTTAGATTACATTATTACAACTGATCGAGTTAGTGATGAAGATTTAACAATTCTAATACAAGAAGCTTATTGTTATTTTAATTTCTCTAAATACGAAGGCTTTAGTTTTGGGCCTCTACAGGCAATGGCAGCAAAAGTACCTGCAATTGTTGGCAACTATTCTTGTATTCCAGAAGTTACAGATGGCGGAGCTTTCTTGATTAATTCTTCTAATGCAAGCTCCGCCGCACAGCTAATTAATGAATACTTAACAAATACTGATCAAGTCCAGGAATTTATTAAGAAAGGATACGAAGTTGTGAGCGGATATAGCTGGGAAACAACAGTAGAGCAAACTTGGAATGAGATTAAACAGCTTGTGTAATCTTTTACAAACTCACTATATTCATTTAGAATATAAGTATAAGATATTAGCTTGATTTTATGCTGAATGATGTAAACCCTGTAACTAAACAGTTATGGATATTTTCATTCCTAATTTCATTAGTAATATCAGGCTTAATAAACTTTTTAGCAATTGAACTACTAAAAGGATCCTTTTTATACGGTTTTCCAATAAAATTAGATGATGCTGTTGGAATAGGCAGCTTTATTGCAAGATTGATAAACTCTGTGCTGTTGGGTGCAATTCTTACACCTTTGTTGTATTACGTTATTAAATATTTGCAAACAAGGGTAAGAATCTAATAATCAATGGCCAACACACCGTTAGTGCAGCCCAAACAAGAACCACAGTCAAAATATCCTGAAGAGATTGTATTACTTGATACCAAAAATGCATTTGGTGAAATCTCTTTTGACTTTTATGAACATGATGCTGAGCATCCAGATTCTAAAGATTTTTTTATAATCTCTTTTTCTGCAAATGAAAATACACCAATCGAAGAAAATGTTTACCTAGACGGCAGTGCATTTATTTATACTAATGTAAAAGAATTTGAGCATCATAGGCGTAAGCTAAACAAGTTAGTACATCAGGCAATTATGATGCAGTTTTCTTCGGCATTAGAAATGGAAATGTATATTATTAAACAACTACCTTTTTTATTTGCAGAAGTTGATATATTAGACTTTGCTGATCTTGAACCTTAGTAACTGCAGATTATACGTAGTTTAGTATCGTCATAATTATCGGCTCACGCTCAGTTTCTTTGTAAACAAGCTTTCCAATCTCTGTAGTAATTTTATCTTTTACAGTATTATTGTCAGAATTTTCTTTTACTGCATTGGTATAAATTTTTTCAGTACTATCTGCAATAAATTGTAATAATTCCTGGTTGCTTTTTACATAAACAAAACCACGTGTTAATACAAATGGACTTCTAATTAGCTTTCGTTCTTTATCTGCCATTAGACTGATAATTATCATTCCATAATTTGCCATCTGTTCACGTTCTCTTAAAACAACTGTTCCTACATCACCAACTCCTGAGCCTGAAACAATTAAGGGTTCGCACGGAAATTTCTTTGTTATTTTAAATCCTTTAAAACGATTTCCTTCAATTACACATCCTCGTTGAGAGATTATTACGTTCTGTCTAGGAACTCCAACTTTAACTGCTGTTTCAGCATGTGCTCGTAAAAAGTATTGATAACCGTGAACAGGCATAAAGAACTTTGGTTTAACCAAGTTGAGCATAATTTTTTGATCTTCTTGATAGCCGTGTCCAGATGTAAATAAGTCCATTTCATCTAATTGCACTACAACTGCACCTCGTCTTGTAATATTATCAACCATTAATTGAACGGCTCTATCATTACCTGGAATTGTTTTAGCAGAGATTATAATGGTATCTCCTTTTTGAATTTGAAATCCTTTGTAGTCTTCAGCAGACATTTTGCTTAATGCTGCTTCGGGCTCGCCTTGAGCTCCTGTCGTCAAAATTAAGACCTTGGACGGATCATATTTATTAACTTCTTTCATTGGAATTAATAATCCAGGCGGGATTTTAATGTAGCCGATTTCTTGCGCAAGCGTTAAGGTTTTCTCCATTGAAAATCCCGCAACAGCAACTTTTTTGCCTTGCTTACGAGCAATTTCAATTAATTGGTAAAGTCTTCCTACTAAGCCAGAGAATGTTCCTATAATAACTCTTCCGTCGGCTCTTTCAATTGCATCTTCAAGATTTTTTGCTACATCACTTTCGCTAACAGGGTAGCCTTTCTTAAGTGAATTTGTAGAATCTGCTAATAGAACATCTACACCTCGGTTTCCAAATTCGACTATCTTACCAAAGTTAGCAACAGGCTCATTAATTGGAGAATTATCAAACTTAAAATCTCCTGTATGAACAACTCTTGCAGTTGGTGTTTGAATGCAAACACCCAAACACTGAGGAATAGAGTGGTTTACATGAAAAAACTCTAGTTTAAAACTTCCAAGTCTTAAAACATCTTTTTCTTCAACGGTATGCAGCTTATTCTGCATTTTGGGTAAAAGACTTGGATCTTCATTTAATCTTTGCTCTATCATTTTTATTGTAAATTTAGAGCCGTAAACATGAGGAAATCCTAGGTCTTCAATCAAATACGGGAAAGCCCCAATATGGTCTAAATGACCATGTGTAACAAATATTCCCTTTATCTTTTTCTTCTTTGGAGTTAAATATTTTATATCAGGAACAACTGCGTCAATTCCGTAATAATCAAACTCAGAAAATCCGAGTCCTAAGTCTACAAGAATAATCTCATTATTGTATTCGTAAACTGTACAGTTAATTCCAATCTCTTCAACTCCTCCTAAAGGGATGATTTTTAAATCTCCTTGAGGTCGTGGTCTATTTGTTGGTCGCGGTCTTGGATTTTTTCTTTCAAGTCCGTCAAAATTTAACTTTTTTTCCTGTTTTTCTTCCATATAGGTACAAAACTAATTAATTAAATAACTCGCTAACCGCTTAAAGTATTTATAGGTCAAAGCTTTTAGCAAATGCTCCTGCATTATACCATTAAGTAGCTATAACTTTATACTTCTTGTGGTTATAATTAGCCAGTTTAAAGATATTTATGCATAAAAACAGCGCTTACTATAAGAATTTTTATAATCTGTATTTAGGAATTTTAACGACTTTAGTAGCCTTGCCGATTCTAGCACCTGTACTTTTAAGACTAGGACTAGAGCTTCCTGCTAAGATGATATACTTCGTTTATAGCTTTTTTTGTCATCAGTTTGCTTCCCGTTCAATCCATTTGTTTGATTATCAATTTGCTTGGTGTGCCAGAGATACCGGAATCTGGCTAGCGGTAGCCGTAGTAGCATGGCTATTAAAATTTAAAATAGTAAAGCCAGTTAAATGGTATTGGGTTATTCCTTTTGTAATTCCTATTGCTTTAGATGGTGGAATTCAAACAGCTTTTACGGCTTTAAACATTGAAGGAGCAAGCACTCTTTCAAACTTACCGCTTTATGCAAGCAATAATTTAATTAGATTTGTTACAGGTGCATTCTTTGGAGTAGGTCTTTCTTTATGGATTAGCGGAACTTTTATTGAAGATGCAGAGCCAGAATTAAAAGAGAGCCAAAATACAAAAGCTAAAAACTTTATTGATGCATTTAAAATTTTGCAGGTAAAAAAAGTAGCATTGATTATGGCAGTATTAGTTACAATGTATGGTGCTTCTATTCAGCTTTGGAGATTAACAAGCAATGAAGTCTTACCTACAAATACTTTGGATTCTGTAGTTAAACTACAAAATTTGAATTTTTTTGAACGTCGGGCAGACGGAGTCTGCCCGACTTCAGGAGTTGAAGATATATTCAACTGGAACTGTTTTTTTAACTAGTAGCTTCAAATTGGTATATAATCTAGTCGATTTAACATATACAATTATGTATTTACCGGTAGTTGGTTTAGAAATTCATCTTCAAGTCAAAACTAACTCAAAAATGTTTTGCAGGTGTGCTTCTCAATATTTTGAAAGTGAGCCTAATACGCATGTTTGCCCAGTATGTTTTGGATTGCCGGGTGCATTGCCTGTTCCAAATAAAGAGGCTTTTAATAAAGCATTAAAATTGGCAATAGCATTAAACTGTACCATCAATAAGGAAACAAAGTTTGATAGAAAAAACTATTTTTATCCTGATTTACCAAAAGGATATCAGATTTCTCAATACGACCAACCTATTGGAGAGAATGGTTTTGTAGAGATTGAAGTGATGGGAGATTCTAGAAGGATCCGAATCCAAAGGTTGCATTTAGAAGAAGATACAGCTAAGTCTTTGCATGCCGAAAATGACGATACTTTAATAGACTACAATAAATCCGGCGTGCCCTTGATTGAAATCGTAACTTATCCAGACTTTGAGTCTGTTGAAGAAGTAATTCTATTTTCTAAAAGATTAAAACAGATAGTTAAGTACTTGGATATATCAGGTGCAGAGATGCAAAAAGGCCAGATGAGATTTGAATTAAATATAAGTGTAAAGCCAGATTCAATGCCAGCAGGGCAGCTACCAGACTATAAAGTTGAAGTAAAAAATATTGGTTCTATTTCTGTATTAGAAAAAGTTTTAAATTTTGAAGTTCAAAGGCAATCAGAGCTTTTAGATAAAGCTGAGAAGATTAAGAGCCAAACACGAGGTTTAAAGGGGATGTCCGGTGAAACGCTTTTTCAGCGGTCTAAAGAAACCGCTGATGATTATCGGTATTTCCCAGAACCGGACATCCCCCCAATTCACATCTCCGATGCCCAAATCCAAGAACTTACAAATTCAATACCAGAACTGCCGCACGAGCGTAAGCAGCGTTATATGGATGTAGGTTTAGAAAGCGAGCAGGCAGATATTTTTGTAGATGATAGAACAAAAGGTGACTGGTTTGATGAACTTTTAAAGCTAGATTCACAAAAAGAATTAGTAAAAGAAGCTGCTAAATGGGTTGTAGGTGAAATTTCAGGCAGATTAGAAAAATTAAATAAAGAAATTGATCAGATTAATCTTACACAGCAGGATCTATTAGAAATCGTACAGTTACTAGCTCAAAAGAAGATCTCTGGAATAGGTGTAAAAAAACTGATAGAAGCTAGGTTAGTTGAAGAAAACAACACTAAAAAAAGTATTAATGACCTAGTAACAGAACTTGGTCTAGTACAAATAACAGATTCTTCAGAAGTTGAAAACTTTGCTAAACAGGCGATTGAGCAAAATCCAAAACTTGTTGCGGATCTTGCAAAAAATCCTAATGTAATAAAGGCACTTGTTGGACAAGTAATGAAATTGTCACAGGGAAAAGTTAATCCTAGAATTGCTGAAGAAGAACTAAGAAAACTTCTAAACAACTGATCGCAAGCGGTTGAACGAATAAGAATAAAACTGTATAGTTATACAATGAGTCTTTCCAATGGAATTTTAAAATTTAAAACACATAATTCGTTGTCAGCTTATGTATCGCCATCAGTATTAGTGTTTGGAACATTTATTGTTATAGTTTTATTACTTAATGCATTTTCACAGCCGGCAGAAGTAGAACCTTTAGGAACCGATATTGAAACAGAGGAGTCAAGTCTAGATATTAAAGGTAAAGTATTAGGAGAAGAAACTGTATCTTATCCAGTTGAAGATATTCCTGTGAGCTCAGCTGTTCCTGATAATAATCTTTGAAAAATTTTATACTATGAATGTAAAACTTCACTTAAATCTTCCTGTAGAGGTGCTTAATGCTGAGCTACAGAAACTTCCTGTCCCAGACGAGATTAAGAACAAAATTACCGTTCCCAACTCAAGAGTTGAGTTTGTGGAGAATGAAGATTTTCTTTTTATGATTTTTTATATTCCAGAGTATAACGCTAAAAGAAAATCTATTGATTCAGTAGAGATTAATATTCTTGTAGATTTAAAAGAAAAACAGATTAATCTATTTGCAAATAATTCATCGTACTTTTTTGAAAAATACAGCCAAGAGGTTGCAGCAATTTCTGCAAAATCATTTGGGAGTTTTTTTGAACAGTTTTTATCTTTAGTATTTGAAGATGTTTCTAGAATTATTAACCATATTCTTCACGATATAAATGAAATTAGAAAAGAATATGCCGACAAAGCTGATAACTATAAAGTAATAAGACATTTAACGAACGCACAATTGAATATATCTACAATTAATCTAATATTTGCAAATCAAGATAAGTTGATCGAACTTGTAGATGATTATATTAGTAAAACTTTGCAAACAGCATTGAATTACAAGAAAACATATCTAGAAGATGAACTTAGCTATGCAAAGGAGTTCTGCGGAAATGTAATGCAATCTATTAATACTAAGTATTCTGTTAGAACTTCTGATGATATGTATAGATTTAGTAAGTATTCTTCAATAATTGTTGTCAGTAATTTTTTTATTGCACTACTTCTATTATTTAGAGACAACACTCAAGCAAGGACACCAGAATATTTTTATATAAGTTTAATTCTTATTTTGTTTTCAGGATTAATAATTTCAATATTCTTTAGAAATAAAAAATAGTATGGATAGATATTTAGGATGTTTTGTTTCTTCGGCAGGTGGGCTTTTTAATATTATTGAGCGTGGTAATGCTTTAGGCGTAAATACTGTTATGACTCATCCTGCGCCACCTCAAAGATGGAATACACAACCCTTTAAAGATGAGGCTATCGAAAAATATTTAGAGGTTAAAGCTTCTGATAAAAATATTAAAAAAGTTTATTTTCATGGAATTTATTTAATAAATTTAGCAAATCCAGATAAGCAGAAATTTCATTTATCAAAGATGTCGATTGTAAATCATATGGAATTACTTCGTAGAATTAATGGAGATGGAGTGATATTCCATACTGGTTCTATGAAAGATCAGCCCGAAGAAAAGATAGGATACGAAAGAGTTGTATACGGCTTAAATTGGATATTTGACGAACTAGAAAAGCTCCCAAGTGCAGGTTCTAATAACGAATTTTGGAATAAACCTAGACTATTTTTAGAGATTGCAGCTGGTTCAGGAAGTGTAGTAGGCGATAGATTTGAAGAATTGGCCGAGATTTATACTGCTGTTAAAGATGAGCATAAGCCAAAACTAGGCTTCTGTTTAGATACTCAGCATATGTTTGCTTCTGGATACGATTTAATTAATGGTTTAGAAAATGTAGTAGAGCTAGCTGATAAGATATTGGGTTTAAATAAAATTCCTGTAGTACATTTTAATGATTCAAAAACAGAGTTTGCATCACACCGAGATCGACATGAGGATTTGGATTCTCCTAGTGCTAAGATTGGTAAAGATGCTATGACGGCGTTTCTAAATCATCCCAAATTAAAAAACAAGGACTTTATCTTAGAAACGCCGTCCCTAGACACTCCTGAAGGCGCTCAGGTACAAGTAGATATTCTTAAATCTTGGGCAAAATAAGCAAAGTTTTAATCCTTTCAACTCGCTTGCATTTCTTGTAGAATAGTTATGTTGGGAATATTGCATAACTATGAAACGAATTCTAACAATAACACTTATATTTGTAGCTTTAGTTTTACTGGCTGTTTGGTCACCATGGCTTCGCTGGAATATAGACTTAGGCGCACTTATTGGTGTAACTAAACCAGAATCAATTGCAGGTTTGCAAGTTAGTTCTTTAGCTGGTGAACTGGAAATATTTTTAGATGGGCATTCTGAAGGTAAAGTAACTCCGGAAAACTCACCTTATTTTGTTTATCGAGTTGAACCGGGTGAGCATTTATTAACAATAAAGCGTACAGGTGAGTTTGCAGATACTTATTCAGACTTTAGTAAACTGATTGATTTTATTACTGGTTCTACGGTTGTTGTTGCATATAACTTAGGACCAGATGAACAATTTAGTGAAGGTCATATTATTTATGCTACTAAGAAAGGAGTTGAATCTTCAAATTCAAAATTAAATATAAATGTATCTACTGAAAATTTTAATTTTAGTATTGATGGCGTACCAGCAGAAAGAATTACTGGTCAAAATGTTTCAACTAATCTAGATTTAAATTCACAGCATAGATTAAAAATAAGTAAAACTGGTTACGAACCTTTAGAATTTACAATCTTACCGGAAACACAGGAAGATAGAGATAAAATTAAATTTTTTGATTTAAATATTGACGTTCAGCTAATGCTGCAGCCAGTTGAAGTAAATACAATTTAAAAAATAGATGATACCCGAAAAATATAGATTAAAAAATACAATAAAGTATCCAACCTCGTTAATTATCGGAGGTTTAAACAGGCTCGGTCTTGAGATTGCAGAGTCTTTGATTGAGCAGGGTGGTTATGTAATTTTAGTTGATTCATATACAAAAGATACTGAAGCAAAACTAAGCGCGTTTAATGATCATACATTAATTAGCTTTGTAGATTACACTGCAATTCCTCATCTAGATGAAGACTTACGTAGATTAGACTATGTATTCTATTTTCAACATGAAGCTGATAATTTAAGTAATAAAATCTCTACAAGTGAGTTTTTAACTTTATCTAACTATTTGGATGCAACATTAAATTTAACAAAGAAATTTAATGCAAAATTCTTGTTAACAACATCAATAAAGGCTCACCAACTTGTTTTGGCAAAACAAGATCTAAATATGGAATTTGGTTACGGCTTAAATACTGGTCGGCATACTGTGTATACAGAAATGGAATTACAAAAATACGCAGAGAGTTTAGTAATGGAGTACTTTGAACGCGATAGATTAGATGTAAGAATTGTTCGCTTAGGCGAAATTATCGGAGACGGTTTAGACTTTACAAAAAAAACTGCTTTTACAGAGATATTATTAGATGCTGTTACAAATAATCAAATTCGATTAAGTAAGGATGGTCTTGATTCAGAGTGGTATGTTCATATTTTAGATGTTGCTTACGGAATAATTAAAGCACAATTTTCTAGAGTCACCTCAGGAGAAATTTATTCTGCAACATACGAAACCCCATTTACAAACCTAGCACTAGCATACAAAATTCAGGAGTATGACACTGATGCGAGAGAGATCGTGTTTATAGATGAAGAGGATAATCTGCCTCCTTTAAAGCTTTATAAACCAGCTCCAAACTTATCGAGTATCGGCTGGACGCCTAAAGTTCCTTTTGAGAAAGCAGTAAAGCAGTCTTTAGCTGCTGCAAAGATCTATGCTTTAGAGAACGGACCTGAGTTAGAGAAAAAAGGTAAAGGCCAAGGAACATTAGTAGATAAAATTAAAGGCTTTTTAGCAATTGCAGAGAGTGAACAGGCCATAGTTGAAGGTGAAAATAGTGCAGTTGGAAGACTTATTGCAGAACGAAAAAAACAAGAAGAGATGCGTAAAAAAAGTATTGAAGCCGCATCTTTAAGTTTAAAAGAAAGAAAAAAACGAAAAAAAACATTCCGTGAAAAGGTCGATGATTTTTTATGGGAATTTTTTAGAGGATTAGGTTCGACCTTTAATATTTTTAAGAATAAAAGCCCGGCTCAAATCCTAGGAATCCTTGCTTTAATTATATTATTCGCTTTTGTTTATATAAATTACTTTTCACCTGCCGTAGCGGTAGGCAGAAATTTGCTGGTTTTACATCCAGAAATTTCTGCCGCAGAAAACAATTTTAAAAAAGGTGACTTTGATGCTTTAAAAAAGAATTTAGATACAATTGATTTTCATTATGAAGATACTAAAAATATTATTTTAAGGTTTCAAGGAGTAGCTAACTTATTTGCTTTAAATGAACAGTTTGCAGAGCTTGAAAAAAATTTAGATGCTTATTCTACATTTATTGACGGAGCGCAAAATCTAAGTTTAGGTTTAACACCATTCAATCAATACTTAAAATCATTTGAGAATAATACAATACAAAGAGCGGCAACAGATAGCTATATATCTTTGTCTAACCAGGGTGCAGACTATTCATCGGCCTTTACAAATTTAAATACAAATCTGCCGTATATAAAAAATGGTATCGATAAAATTCAAAAGGCAGCAAATGTACTAGAGTCGATAGATTACAATCTAATTCCTGGCTTTATTACTCAAAATTTAGCTTCAACAAATAAAGCATTATTAGAATTTGCAGACTCTACAAGTCAAATGGAAAGTGCTGAATACTTTAATTCCCTATTTGGAATCGACTCCCCTAAATCTTATGTAATTTTAGTATTAGATAATACTGTTCCAACGCCAGTTGGGGGATATATTAGTGCTTATGCCTTAATAACTTTAAATAAAGGAAGTATTGCTGAAGCAGTAGTGCAGTCAACAGACGATACAAGTTTTAAGTTCAACAGTCTTACGGATAAAGACTTACAGGAAATTAATTTAAGGCAAATAGATGTAAAAGTTAAGGATAATTTAGTCTTTAATGACCTAGCAAATGTAAAGGACTTTGATACATTTACTGGCTTAATAACGAAGGTATTTAAAGATACTTATTCTAGAGATATTGCAGCTGTCGCAACTATTAATTTAAGCTCACTTAGTTCAATTCTACAGTTTGTTAAAGATAGTACTGGTAATACTTTGGAGATTAACTCGATAGAATTCGGTTCAGGAGATTTATTAGGTCAACTAAAAATTGCTCAAGTAGGAAATGAAACTTTAAGAAATCGGAATGCTACTATTGCACAGCTTACAGCTTTTAGTCTTGGCAACCTAGTTGATTCTTTTAAAGAAAGGCCAGCTGATTTGCTTTCAACCTTAAAAACAAATCAGCTGGCTAAGAACATAGTTTTATCAACAAACGGTTTAGCATATCAGGATTTTGTTGTTACAGAAGATTTTAACGATGTACAATTTAAGAATACTAACCATTTTGTAGATATTGCCTTTGGGGTTTCTGATCCTAAATATTTAGGTTCAGACAAGCTTCCAAGTTATACAACTGCATTCGAAAGTGTAATTGATGGCGAATATGCATTAACTAATAGGCTTAATTTTAAATTTCCGAACTTAACTTCAACAGCAATAGTATCTTTATGCTTACCTGCTAACATTGCCGATAATTCTATTACAGTTGAGAATCTGCCGGTGGAAAGATACATAAAAACAGCTTCGGATAGTCAAAAGTGTGTTAATATGGAAGTCATCTCAGAGAATCAAGTTTCTATAAGCTGGAAAACTAATTCGGTAGGTAGAATAATTGAGACCGAAAATAGAGAAATTCAGTATGGAATTTCGAAGGTTAGAGGGGGGAATACAACGTTGGATTCTAAGTTTGAAGTAGCTACCGGTTTAAATATATTAAGCTTTGTTCCTCAAATTGGGCAAACTGGGAACTCTTTAATCTTTACCAGTCAACTAATTGATAACTTGGTTGTTGAAATTGTCCTAAAAAAATAACACAAAATAGGCTTGCTTGTGTTATGATTTATCTGGTAAAATAATAACCCGTATAAAGACCAAGCAAAGGTAACCTTTGTTTGGCTTATTTTTTAGAAATTTAAGAATAACAAATATTTTATGGCAAGAACAAGAAAAGCACAAAAAGTAAAAGAGAATCAAATAACAATGACTCAGGCTTCTTTTGATGAATTATCAAAGGAATTAGCATATCGAAAAGATGTTTTAAGATTAGAAATTGCTGAGGAAATTGCAGCTGCACGTGAGCTTGGTGACTTATCAGAGAACCATGCTTATACAGTTGCTATGGATAAAAAAGAGATGAATGAAAATAGAATAAATGAGCTAGAAAGCATTTTAGCTTTAGTATTCATTGTTGAAGAAACTGAAAAAACCTCAGGCGATAACTTTGTAAATGTTGGTGAAAGTGTAGAGATTGAAAATACCTTAAACAAGCAAAAAAGAGTTGTCACATTAGTTGGTTCAGAAGAGAGTAAATCTGCTAATCCTACAGAAGGCAAAATTTCTACAGATTCACCTATTGGTAAAGCAATCTTAAATGCAAAAATTGGTGATGTTGTTGAAGTAATCTTACCAAATGGTCAGACTCATCAATACAAATTAACTAAATTTGCTAAAGCTGCATAAGCACATAATCCAATACCCAGCGTATAAAGAATATAGCTTAAAAGTTTTGAAGCTTTAATACCTAAAAAGTGGGAGGTATTCTTTAGCCCTGTTTCTCGGTCAACTACCCAGTCGCGTAATTCGTTATATAGGTCACCACCCATAGAAAATAGATATACCCCAGCAACTATTAGCCTGGTGTTTATACTAACTGTTGCGTTAGGCAAATAGGTAAACATTAAAACTATTGCTGCAGCCAAAAAGAATCCATGTGATAAAAGATCAACAATAGGTCGTGATTTTAGTCGGATCGGTTTAGCTGAATATAGATAGCCTATAACGGTAGTTATTATTCCAAGTAATAAAGTATGCAGATTTATAAAAAGTAAAATCAATACGCCCACAGCGGCAAAAAGGAGGTAAAAGTTAAAACCTTCCTGTTTGGATATTATTCCTGCTGAAATTGGATTGCGATTTACTTTTTTAGGATCTTTAGCATCGTCATCGGAATCTACAACATCATTAATAATAAATGCAGCTACCAAAGTTAGTAGTATTGAGATAGTAGTTATTATTGAATATAAATTTATTGCTGATTTAGTAGCTACAAAGCCTAGAACAATTAATATGGGGTAGAATTCCATTATTGTTCTTATTCTGGTTAACTTGTAAAAACCCTGTAATTTAGCTTTGGAGAATGTAATACTCATTTATTTCTATTAAAAATTAGTGTCTAAGTTTGTCATAATGCGCTTCTTAAGTCAATTGCAGGATTTGTTACAATTAACATATAACTTTAATTAGAAACTATGGAAACACCTAAAGATTGGCAGGATTTTGAATTATTAGACTCAGGGAATGGTGAAAAACTTGAAAGATGGGGGAGCTATATTTTGCGTAGACCTGATCCTCAGGCTATTTGGAATAAAGACAATAAAGTAAAAGAGTGGCATATGCCGAATATGATTTATCATAGAAGTAACTCAGGTGGCGGCAGATGGGAAACTTTATCTAAAACTCCAAGTGAATGGAAAATCAAATACAAAAGTCTTATATTTAATATTAAACCTACACAATTTAAACATACAGGCTTATTTCCGGAGCAGGCAGTTAATTGGGAAAAACTTACTGATTTAATTCAAAACGCTAAGTCAAAAGGTAAAAAAGAAATAAAAATACTTAACCTTTTTGCATATACAGGTGGAGCGACAGCTGCCTGTACGGCAGCTGGAGCTCAAGTAACCCATATTGATGCTTCAAAGGGTATGACTAGCATTGCAAAGCAAAATATTGTTGATTCAGGTCTTGATGGGAAGGGCACACGTTTTATTGTGGAGGATGTAATTAAATTTGTAGAAAGAGAATTTAGAAGGGGTAATAAATACAATGGAATAATAATGGATCCTCCAGCTTACGGTAGAGGTCCAACAGGGCAATTGTGGGAAATTGAAAGAGATTTAAGTGAGCTTGTTGAAGCCTGTGCGAAAATTATAGAAGATCCTTTGTTCTTTTTAGTTAATGCTTATGCAACTTCATTTTCTGCTATAGCATTAGAAAATGTATTAAAAGATAACTTAGATTCAAAATTTCAAATCACCTCAGGTGAACTAGGCTTACAAGATACAAATCGTGGTTTTATATTGCCAGCGGGACTTTACAGTTTAGCTCAAGTAAATGATTAATATCTTATTTGAAGATAACCATATTATTGTAGCTGAAAAGCCGTATTGTATGCTTTCTCAAGCCGATATTACCGGTGATCCAGATATTCTTACAGAACTTAAAAAGATATTAAAGAAAAAATATAATAAGCCAGGGAATGTATTCCTAGGATTAGTCCATAGGCTTGATAAAAATGTAGGTGGAGTAATGGTATTTGCTAAAACTTCTAAGGCGGCAAGCCGGCTTTCTAAACAGGTGGCGAGCCATACTTTTCAAAAAAAATACTATGCTGTTGTAGAAGGTGTTCTAAAAGAACCTACCGGAACACTTAAGAACTTTTTGCTAAAGTCAGAAAGTGAACGTAGAACAATTGCATTAGATAAGCCAACTAAAGATGCCAAATATGCAGAATTATCTTACAAAGTTATTACATCAAAAGATAATTTGTCAATGCTTGATATAGATTTAAAAACAGGAAGGGCTCACCAGATTAGAGCCCAGCTCGCAAATATAGGCCATCCAATCTTAGGCGATAAACTGTATATTGAAGGCATTCGAGATAGTTCTGCACCAATTGCGCTATTTGCATATAGTTTGGAGTTTTTGCATCCAATAACTCAAGTTAAGCAGAAATTTATAGTAAAAACTCCGGACGAATATCCCTGGAGTATCTTTAAGTTGTAATACGGCTTTATAGCTGATATATTTTAGTATTATTTAATTTTTATAAAGAATATTATGGCTAATGAACCAAAGCCAGCTGAAACTGCTCCAGTTGCTCCAGAAGCAAACACTCAAGCAGTGGCTCCAGCGCCTGCTGCAGCACCAGCAGCCTCTACAACTGTGGTAGAAAAGAAGTCGAGCTCAGCATTACCAAAGGTTTTAATAATTTTATTGGTATTGATTATTGCTTGTTTACTATGCTCAGGAGTAGCATGGTTCTTATTCACTAATGTGCTAAATCAAGCTATCCCAACACTACAAAATGCAGCAACGAATGCTATGCTGAATAACCTTGAATCATCAAATAACGGTCAAACTAATACTGTAACTAATAATACAAACGATACAGGTTCAGATTCTGATTCAGATGATTCTGGTTTAAGCGGTAGTATTAATTTTGGTGCAGAGATTCCATCAACATTTCCAAGCGATGTTCCGATTTATACCGGTGCAACAGCTACGTGGAGTACTGCGGATGGAGCAGAAACATCAGTAACATTTACTGCTTCTGCAAAAGCTAGTGAAATTATTAACTTCTACAAAGCTCAAATGCCAAATAATGGCTATACTTTAGATGGAGAATTTAACTTCTTAGCTCAAGTCTTAAACTTTAAGAAGGGCAGTACTGAAGTTGTAGTTTCTGTGATTGGCGATGAAAGCTCAAGTGAATCTATCTTGACTATTGTTGCAACAGAGAATTTATAAGATTGATTTATTGAAAATTAAAAGCGCTCTTGCAGAGGGCGCTTTCTTTAATCGTTTAAATGATCTCTTTCGAATTCAATAATTTTAGTGACCCTTCTGCCGTGTCTTGAATTCCAGCCTCCAAATTCTGTTTCAAGAAAAGTTTTTACAATATCTAAATGAATATTGTCATCAATAAAATCGGCATCTAAACACAGTACGTTAGCATTATTATGTTCACGAGCTTTAATTGCTTGTTCACGAGTTGAGCAAAGTGCTGCATAAATTCCTTTTATTTTATTTGCTACTATTGCCATTCCAACTCCCGAGCGACAAATTAATATTCCTTTTGCTCCTTCAAAATTATCCTGTTTAAGCTTTTGGCCTAATGCAATTGCAAAATCAGGATAATCATCTTCAGGGTCTAAAGTTTCAGCACCACAGTCGATTGGTGTTATATCCATTTCTAATAACATTTTTTTAATCTTATCTTTTAATTCAAAACCACCGTGGTCGCTTGCTATATAAACTTGCATTAAGTACATCTTAAAAGTTAATAATAATCACATTATATAACCAAATTGACGCAAAACAGTATACTTTCGGTATAATTCGGTAAATGAGTGATATTGAAAATATAAAAGCAAAACTTGATATTGTTGATGTAATAGGTTCATACGTTCCTGACTTAAAAAAAGCAGGTGTGAATTTTAAAGCCAGATGTCCTTTTCACTCAGAAAAAACTCCATCTTTTACAGTAAATCCGTCTTTACAAATTTTCAAATGCTTTGGATGCGGCAAAGCCGGTGATGTAATTAAGTTTATAGAAGAGATCGAGCATACCGACTTTGCCGATGCTTTAAAAATTGCAGCTGAAAAAGCAGGTATTGAACTGACACGGGAATCATCCAGCCAAAACTCAAAAGAAAAAGCCGAAAAAGAAAAACTTTTGAATGCGAATTGGCTTACTGCAAAGTATTACAACTATATTCTTACTCAGCATAAAAGCGGGAAGAAAGGATTAGAGTATGCCACTAAAAAAAGAAAAATAGATTTACAGCGTATTCATGATTTTTTAGTTGGCTATGCACCAAACAAAACAGATAATTTAAAAAAGTTTTTAATATCAAAGGGGTTTGAAGAAAAGGACCTTATTAGATGGGGTTTATTAGTTGAGCGAAACAATAAAACTATCGACAAATTTCGTGAAAGATTAATTCAACCGATTTTCAACTTAAAAGGTGAAGTTGTAGCTTTCAGCGGCCGCTATATTGGTTCAATAAAAGAAGCTCCTAAATATTTAAATTCACCAGAAACCTTAGTATATAAAAAAAATGAAATGCTTTATGGGCTACATCAGGCAAAAGAGTTTTTGAAAGATAACAACTTTCTAATTTTGGTAGAAGGTAATATTGATATTTTATCTTCACATAGAGTAGAAATCGGCAATATTGTGGCTCCTCTTGGAACTGCTTTTACAATAAACCAAGCTAAATTGATAAAGCGCTTTGGTGAGTACGTCTATTTTTGTTTTGACACAGATGCTGCCGGCACCAAAGCGCTTATTCGAGGTATGGGCATAGCTGAAGAAATAGAACTAAAGCACAAAGTAATCGACTTAACAGGCTACCAAGACGCCGATGATTTAATTAAAGCTGTACCAGAAGAATGGAAAGTCAGAATAGAAAATGCTAAGCAAACTATGGACTATTTGATTGAAAAGTTTAGTGAAGATTTAGATATGGGGAGTGCTGAAGGTAAAAGTATATTCGAGTCTCGAATTTTACCGTGTTTATCTTTGGTTAAAGATGAAGTACTATTTAATCATTATCGAAAGACTATAGCATCGATTTTAGAAGTTTCTGAAAACTTTATAGATTCCAGAGCAAACAAGCTTAAAGCTCCTGCATTAAGGCATAGTGGGCAGACGGAAAATGAAGTTGTAGAAACAAAACCTAGTAATAACACTTTTAATCCTGACGAGAAATATTTACTTCAATTGCTTGTTTATTCTAATTTACTTGAATCATCGCAGTTCGATGCAGACAATTTTTTAAGTGATTCAACAAAAACAGTATTTACAATTTTAAAAGAGAACCCAGAAGTTGACTTTGGGATTTTAGAAAGTAAATTACCACAAGAGTATCATCAATTATTTGAAGATATCATCATGTTTGAAGTTCGTGATATAGATATAAAAAAAGAGATAAATTCCACTGCTCAAAATTTACGCAAAGAATATATCAACAAAAGACTGATGCAGCTTAGAAAGGAATTCAAACTAAACCCAGAGGATCTTTCTTTAATGGAAGAGGTAGATGTACTAACTAAAGAAAGAAAATCTATAGATTCAAAGAACTATTCGATAGTTTGATTATCTTCGTCGTCTAGAAAATTTCTTATTTTTTTGAACTTTACTGCCGAATTCTGAAGAAGCAGTTAAAGCGTGTCTGCCTTTTGTGCGTCGAGCTTTTAGAACTTTAGCTCCGCCTTTTTTAGCAATTCGTCCTCTAAATCCAAATTTTCTGATTCTTTTAATCTTGCTTGGCTTATAGGTAGGGCCTTGAGTCTTTGACATACTTAAATAATTTTAATATTTGAAATTCTTGCTTAATCAAACTATGATTATAATGGCTAAAGCCCTTAAAAACAAGCTAAATTGAAAAAATGAATCCTGATTTTGAACAAAAAGTAAACAATTCTTTAGATGTAAAGTATCCAACTGCAGTTAATACAGTAGGCCTTAATAATATTAGCGCATCAGCAGCTCAAAGAAAAAAGCTAGATAAACGGCTACTTTTAATACCTTTTGTACTAATTATTGTTTGTTTTGCTTTAGTTTTTATCTTACGTGGAGTTTTTTTACAGAATCCGCCCGAATTTGATAATGATTCAATCTTAGATACTATTGGCAGAGTTTTTGATACAAATCCAGCTACCAAATTAAATAGTCTTACCTTAACTCAGGCAGAAACAATAATAAATAATTTTACAGATACTTTAACAGAAGAATTTCAGCCACTTCCCACTAGCGACTTTAGGTATTTACAATTAGAAGCAGGGCCAAATACAACAATTAGTAAATTCAACAAAGATGGGACATTTCAGCAAGTCGCTTTTATTAACAGTCCTATAGAAATGTTTAGATTCTATAATGAGAATACTTTCTTATACGCAATTAATAGTCCAAACTCACATACTTCAGAACTTTATTTGAATACCCGGAATAATCCGCCAATTTTAATCAGAAAATTAGCTAGGGATGAAGTTTTTATAAGTGCTCACTTTTCAATACAAGATAAAACCTTTTATTACTCGTATTTTGACCGAAATAATACAGTACATATTGAAGCAACTGATGTAAAAGGAAGAGACTATAATCTTTACCAGACAAATTTTTTAAATACGCAGGCAAGTGTATGGTATGTTGGTGCCTCTGAAGGCACAATATATTTAAATCAGCAGAAGGAATGCTATACCTTAGGCCTTAGAGATAAAGTAGTTTCTCCACTTGCCTGCGAAAAAATACGTTCCAATCTCGGAGGTAACTTTTATTGGACTAACGAGAGTACAGATGGTCTTTATAAAGCTTACCAAAATGGTGAAATCTATAAATTTACATTCGGAGAAGCTGAAAGGAAAGTAATTCTATCTAAAGGTAATGGGCAAGTAGTTAATAGATTATCGTTATCAGGTAATGATCTATACTATGTGCTTAATAACTTAACATCCGCAGGTCCAACACTTTGGAATACAACAGCGATAGATATACGGTATATAAATACAATAACAACAGCAGAAACTGCTTTAAATCTTAAAAATATTAGAAGCGATATTTATACAATTATTCCATTTGATAACTTATATGCAACAGCTTTAGAATTTTTTGGTAAATCTTATTTGTACAGGTATAATCCAGATCCAGAGCTTCCTACAGTAACACCTGCATCTTTTCCATCTTCTTTTCCAGCTGAACAGGAACTTACACAGGAAGAGTTAGCTGAATATTATTGGGAAAAAGTAGATTTAGGGACGGCTTATGATAGAGTAAAGGTCATTTTACCTCGATATAGCTTTGATTTTTAACTAAATTACGTTATAATCGAAAAGCTTTTTTAAGAAATAATTATGAATACTCAGATTTTAAATAAAGTGCAAAAAGACTCAGTAGCCAAAAAGGTTCCTGCAATTAAACCTGGCGATACTGTAGAAGTAGATACAATCATTCGAGAAGGCAATAAGCAAAGAATTCAGAAATTTAAAGGCTTAGTTATTGCTGTAAGCGGAAGTGGTACAGGCACAATGATTACTGTTAGAAAAATTAGTTATGGAGTTGGTGTAGAAAAGAAATTACCTTTATATTCACCAAATATTTCTAAAGTTAAAGTAGTAAAAACTGAAGCTGTTCGAAGATCAAAACTTTACTTTATGCGAGACAGAGTTGGTAAAATGTCTATGCGAGTTCGAAAAGGTAGAACAGTTACTGTTCCAGAGGAAGGTCAAATTGAAGAAAATGTTGCACCAGTGGCAGCTGAAGTTCCAGCAGAAACTACAGAAACAAATTCTGCTGAATAAAATATAGTATTTAGACTTTGAAAGCCCCGACTTTGTCGGGGCTTTTTGTTGCATTATGGTGTTGTATAATGAGCGTATGCAAGCTCTAGATTTTTCAGCCGATATACAATTATTAAATCAACATAATGCTGATTTAGTAATTGGTATTGATGAAGTTGGTAGGGGCGCGTGGGCGGGACCGGTGTGTATTGGCGCTTTTGTTTTAGATATAAACTCTTTTAAGTTAATTGATGGGATTAATGACTCAAAGCTAGTTCCAAAACAAAAGCGCCAAGAGCTATCATCTTTATTACAGCCAACAAATCATCTAGTGTTAACAGGTTCTTTAGAAGATATTAATCAGGTGGGCATTGGGCAAACAATATCTCAGCTCATAACTTCTGCTATCTCTCAGTTAAATGAATCCTTGATGCAACAAAATAAGCGAGCGGTATATATAATTGATGGGCAATTTAAAACTGATTTTGGCAATCAAACGGTAAAACAGAATAAAGCAGATTCAACTTTTTATAGCGTAGCTGCAGCATCAATTTTAGCTAAGGTTTACAGAGATGAATTAATGAGCCAACTTCATTTAAGCTATAATCACTACGGATTTGATAGAAACAAAGGGTATCCTACAAAAGAACATTTAAATGCTCTAAAAATTTATGGTGCTAGCCAAATACATAGGACTAGTTTTAAACCAATATTAAGCTATGAAAAAAATAGAAATTAATTTTGATAAACCTGAACAAATAATAGAAGTTACTTCTGATAGTGAAATTACCGGTAGATTTATCGGTAAAGATGGTAGTTCAGTTAAGTGCAAAATAACAATTTTACATAAAAAGCCTAATCTAAAATCACGCGTCAATATTAAGGCAGTCGTTTTTGATCATGCAAAATTTGATTTTGAAGGAATGCTGCGAATTGAAAAAGGTGCAACTGGAACTGACACTTACCTAAAAATCGACTGCCTTGTAATGAATGAAAATGCATGTGCAAGGGCAATCCCATCGTTAGAGATCTTAGAATCTGAAGTCAAAGGTGGGCATGGTGCAACAATTGGATATTTAGATCCCTATCAGCTTTATTATTTAAAGTCTCACGGACTTTCTAAAAAAACTTCAGAAGATGTCTTAGTTGAGGCTTTTCTTTCCTGACCAATCTGATTATACTATCTAAAGAGCAGGAAATTTATATGACTTTTGGTATTAAAAACAATATTTATCCGATTATTGGCATAGTTCTTCTTATAGTTATGGCCGTATCTGTAGCTGTATATTTTTTAACGCAGTCTTCGGCAACACAGCCATCAACAGATACCGGAACAAATACTACAAATGACTTTGATAGTAGTTTAAATCCTGATCCAACTAAACCTGCTAAGCAACTATTACTCGATAACAAAACTACAATTGAATTAAACAGTACAACTGTTGAACTTTCAAATGATTGGCAGTTAGAAAAAGCATGGCTTGGTGTTGCCGGTACAGACTATGTATGTAACTCATCAAATCCAGATAACTGTAGAGTGTATGAGATATCAAAAGATGATTCAACTTTTTATATAGCCAACCAATCATTTCTAGTTGAAGGTTTAAATACTTTTGACAGAATTGCATTTAGAAGCTTTAATACTTTTCAGGGTGAAATAGAAATGGCATATGTTAGGGTTGCTATTCCAGATCCTGACGAACCATACAAAGAAGGATTTGAACCTTTAGATTATTTTGCAGTTAGGCAGGCATATTATTGTTTTGCAGAAGATTTTTGTGTAAGTAGCGGAATATTACCGATTGAAAAGGCAGAAAATACTGTAGCAGTATCTAATTTTGAAGAATTTTTAACTTCATTATCAATTAAATGAAAGTCATTAAGTTAATAACAATAACTGTTGTTATAGGAATAATTACTAACTTGGTACTTAGCTCTAATTTAACAGTTAGTGCAGGTCCTCATGAATGCGGATGGCCATGCCAAACCGATAATGATTGCCCTTACAGTCAGTTTGGACAGGATCCTTCCCGTCCTAGAGGTGCAACTGGGGCTTATAGGTCGATTTGTCATCCCACACGTAAGATTTGTGTTTCTCCTCTTTGCCCTGACCAAAGTAATTTAGATGCTCAATGTGCTTGTAATGTAAGTATTGGAAGGTGCGGTGATAGGTGTGGTATTTGGTCTAACGGTTTTTATCCGTTATGTGGTGATGGTGTAAGTAGCTGTAGCTGGATAAATGGGCCATTCTGTCAGCAAGGTGCTAATAGTAATACATTCTGTATGCCAATTACTCCACAGAACGGTTATACAAGCAGACAATGTAGTAATGATCCTACATACAAATACTTGGTAAGGCCTAATGGAACCACTGGTTCAAACACTCAAGCTGATGTAGTTGCGGCATGTAACTGTAGTCCATTATCTCCAGGGGCTGCAACATTATATACTCCAGGTAATGGGCAGATTTTTACTACAACAACCTCGGCAACTGTAACTTTTGCGTATGATCTTAATTCATCAGGGTGGGGTAGAGGATGCCCAATGCGATACGACTCATCAATGTTTGTAAGAGTAAATGGTGGAAATTATGTTGAGTATAGAAATGCCTATGGCTTAAACTCAAATACTCACCAGCTTACATTTCCTACAAACTCGTTTGTAGAATGGTTTGTTCGTAAACATAACGGTTCTGCATTTACTGATTCCCCAGTTGTAAATTTTAGAGTTCAGCCGCCTTGTAGTCAGTCAGCTCCAGGTGTAGCAGCATTAACAAGCCCTGCTAATAATGCAAATGTTACTTTGGGAGTAGGTAATAGTGTTCCTTTATCTTACGATGTTAATTCAAGCGGCTGGGGAACAGGATGTCCAACTAACAATAATAGTTATACTGTGCAGGTAAGTCCAAATTGTACAGGGGCATATATAAATTATGGGGCAGTTAATTCATTACCAAATTTAACTCGAGGTACTACGTATTGCTGGAGGGTGCAAAAAAGTAATGGAAGCTTAACATCTTTAAGTTCAGTATTTAGATTTACAGTAATTGATGATTCTACAGAAGTTACTACAAGCGGTATTCAGGCAGATGTTTGTGGAGGTGGTTTTTCTGGTCAGGCTGGATCTCCATTAGTAACAAATCCGGTAGACTTTAGATTAAACTTTACAACACTACCGGGCAATACATTTGTAGAAGCCTGGGTAGCTATTGTTCCTGCAAACGATCCTTTCAACAGTCAGTCTGGAATTCCTGCTCAAGTAACCTCTAATATAGAAGTTGGGCAGACTCAAACGGAAGCATTACTTTTACCTAAAGTTAATGGTGCTAGAGCATTCGCAGCTAAAATCGTACTTGATGCAGCAGGTAATCCTTCTGCGGCAAGAGTTTATACTGGCTCAGGCTGGGCAAGCACTATAGATGCGGGTAACTTACAAGGATTAGGTGGTACATTGATGGGCTTTAGAAGTACATCTACGGCTCAAGCATCAGGAACAAATTTAACTTCAAGATTTACAATTAGACTCGATAATAGTTTCCCGCTTGGTAAATTTTCGTACTTTGTTGCGGCGTTGTTTAGAGACCCTGAAGGTAGACTTAAGACGTCGTATTCAACGCCGCAAAGTTCCTTTGTGTACCGAAAAGTTAACGCTATGGGCTCACTTGTAAATTGGGGGGTAGATACTGTTCCTCCGGCACCATTGGGCTTTGGAACTGCTACCTACACAACTCCGTCACAATTTAGAATTAATTGGCAGTTTAACGAAATTAATGGGTTAAGATTAAAATCATTTGTAACAAGCGATATTGACGATTCAGCTCTAAGAGATTTATCTGCCGGTAGTTACATTGACTTAGGTATGGAAATTCCTAATACTGCAAATTACAATAATGGTAGTATCACGTTTGATTCAATAAATCCTTGGAATGGATTTGTAACAGAGGCAAGCTTAGGGCAAAGGGAATACCAGGATGATGATCCAACAAAACAATCAAATTACTTATTCTATGCATTTACTAGAGACTCAGCATGTAACCAGAGAGGAATTTCAGCAACTGCATTCTTGCAGAGACCTTGGCTGATTGGATACAACGGCGATGTTTCTGCTGGGGATGGAATAATTGGAATTTCAGTACCAAATGGGCTTAATGAGCTTGCTGACGACTTAAGAGCAGCACCAAGTATTCCTCAGCCATTGTTAACAGATAAGTTATCTGTATTCTTGTCATCATTCAGCTCAATTAGCGGAACTGCAGATATGCCTTTAAGAAAACAGTCAAAAACATCTCAATATTTAACTAGATACGATGATTTATCAACAAAACCGCCTTTAGATTCAGGTTATGGCAATTGGTTTACATATATTTATGAAGTAGTTAAAAAGAATAATGCTGCACCAATAACAACAATCGCTGGAGATGCAGTGTTAACAGGAGAAGCCTCAAATTTCTTGGGTGTATCGCCAGGTGCAAAGGCTCATGTCTTAATTAATGGAACATTACGAGTTGAGAATGCAACCTGCAATACTAAAACAATATTCTTTGTTCGAGGTGACACTGCAACAGTATTAGATTCCGATTATCCAAATGCTGTTGTTGAAATCACACCTAACTTTACTGCAAATAATGCTACAAATGGATGTATTTTTGTAGTCACAAGAGATATCTTAATTGAAAACGGCGGAACACAGGCAAGCGGTCCATTAGATGTAAACGATTCGGCTTTAGCAAGATATGACTATATTGAAGCAGCATTCTTTACAGATGGACAGTTAATTACTAAGTTAGATCGATTGAATACTTCTACTAAAGGTGATGGCTTAATGATTAAAGGTAGTGTTACAAGTGATGATCTATTCTTACAGCGAGACATTAACCTAAATGCTAATCAATTGCAGCCTGCTCATGTATTCTATTATGATGCAAGATACAGAGAAGTCTTTAAGCAGGATCTAAACTACGATAAATATTCAATTAGGGAAATCGGTTTTACAAATAACTAGGACCCTTTATACTAAATTCATATAGATTATTTAACTTAATAGGAATGAAGTTCTTATCTAGCAAAAAAACACTTTTATTAGGCGTGGTATTATTGCCTGTTTTTTTGCTACTTGTTTTAGCTGGTACTAAATTATTAAGCAGCAGTCCTGAATATACAGACTCAGCAGTCGAATTAACAAATAATGTACAGAATATTACAATTAAAGCTGGGTTGGGATATTCGCCAAACAGGATAAGTGCAAAAGCCAGTCTCCCAACCCAGCTTAAGGTTGATACCAGCAATACTTATGACTGTACTGCTTTTATTAATATCCCCAAGCTAGGTATTAAAGAATATTTACCCCCAACTGGAAGTACTTATTTTAATATCCCACCGCAAGCTGCAGGTGAGGAAATCGAAGGCTACTGCGGTGGCGATACCTATAAATTTATAATAAGGTTCTCCTAATTTAGATTAATAGAAAAAGAGCAGATATGCTCGCGATTGACTTTTGGGCTCTGTACAACGGAAGAAATACTGTATAGTTCAGCAATTGAAATTGTTGCCAAATTATGCGAGAATTCGCTTGCTAGTTTAGCGGAATAATAAATTATTAAATTAAATTTTATATGGCAGGTGTTATTGACTATTCAAAGGTAAAAGATACCCATTTTTATAGGAATATAGGAATTATTGCTCATGTAGATGCAGGTAAAACTACTACTACAGAAAGAATATTGTTCTTTACAGGAAGAAAACATAAAACTGGTGAAGTTCATGAAGGTGCAGCAGAAATGGACTTTATGGACCAGGAGCGAGAACGTGGTATTACAATTCAATCTGCCGCAACAACGGCATTCTGGGAATTACATGGACAGACTTATAGATTTAACATTATTGATACTCCAGGGCACGTTGACTTTACAGCTGAAGTAGAAAGATCATTAAGAGTTTTAGATGGGGCTGTTGTTGTATTTGACGGAAAAATGGGTGTAGAACCTCAATCTTCTAAAGTATGGTTCCAGGCAGAAAAATATAGAGTACCTAGAATGTGCTACATCAATAAGCTAGATAACATCGGTGCAGATTTCTATAAATCATACGATAGTATTAACGAACATCTAACAGATAAAGCAGTTCCAATAAGTTTACCAATCGGTATTGAAAGTGACTTCCACGGTCTTATTGACCTAGTTCAATTTAAGGCTTTAATTCATAAAGATGACGAAGGCAAAGTAATTGACGTTGTTGATATACCTGAAGAGTTAAAAGAGAATGCTACAACTTGGAGAAACAAATTAATTGAAGCTGCAGCAGATGTTGATGATGCAGTTGCTGAAAAATATCTAGATGGTCAGGAGATTTCTGCTTCTGAGCTTGAAGCTGCAATAAGAGCAGGAGTTCTATCAAGCAAAATATTCCCTGTTATGGCAGGTTCATCTTTAAGAAACAAAGGTGTTCAAGCTATGTTGGACAATGTTTGCAGATACTTGCCATCACCACACGATAAGTATTTTGCAAAAGAAGATCCTGAAACTCATGAAGAAAAAGTTTATAAAGATCAAATCCCAGGAACTGACCCTAATACAGGCGAAACTATTACAAGACAATTAAACGATACAGAGCCATTTGCAGGTTTAGTATTCAAGTTAGCAGTTGATCCACACGTTGGTAACCTTGCATTCTTTAGAGTTTACTCTGGTAAATTACAGTCTGGAACATATGTCTACAATTCAACAAGCGGCGGTAAAGAAAGAGTAGGTAGAATTTTAATGATGCATGCTAATCACAGAGAAGAGGTTAAAGAGGTTAGAGCAGGCGATATTGCTGCAATTGTTGGATTTAAAGATACAAAAACAGGAAACACAATTTGTGATGAAAATAAGCCAATTGTTCTAGAAGGAATTAACTTTGCAGAACCTGTTGTAAGATTTGCAATTGAGCCAAAAACAAAATCAGATCAAGAAAAATTATCAGAAGCTTTAGCTAAATTGGTATCGGAAGATCCAACATTTAAAGCTGAAACGGATAGCGAAACTGGACAAGTAATTATTGCAGGAATGGGCGAGCTTCACTTAGACATTAAAGTTGATATTCTAAAAAGAGAATACGGAATTGAAGTAAATGTTGGTAAACCTCAAGTTGCCTATAGAGAAACAATTACAGCAAGTGGTGAACACCGAGAATTGTTAAAGAAACAGTCTGGTGGTGCAGGTCAATATGCTGATATCGCATTTGTACTTAAACCACTTGAAAGAGGTGAAGGTTACAAATTTGTAGACAGTATTAAAGGAGGATCAATTCCAAGAGAATATATCCCAGCTATCGATAAAGGAATTCAGGAATCAATTACAGCCGGCCCATTGGGTGGATATCCTGTTGTAGATGTTCAAGCTGAAATTGTTGATGGTTCCTATCACGAAGTTGATTCAAATACAGATACATTTAGAACTTGTGCTTACTATGGATTTAAAAATGCAATGAAAGCTTGCAACCCTGTATTATTAGAGCCTATTATGACTGTAACAATCAATGCTCCAGAAGAATACGTAGGTGCTTGCACAGGCTACTTATCTTCTAAAAGAGGTATTGTAAAGAATTTATTGCAAAGAGGTAAAACAAAAGAGATTATTGCAGAAGCTCCGCTTTCTGAATTATTCGGTTATGTTTCTGATTTAAGAAACTTAACTTCTGGAACTGCTGCTCCAAACATGGAGCCAAGCCACTATGCTGAAGTTCCTAAGAATATTATGGAGAAAGTGTTAGTAGATTCAGCTAAATAATAGTTTAATCTTAAATTTTTAAAGCGCCAGTGCGTTGGAACCAAAGGGAACAACGCACTGGCGCTATTTTGTTATTTATGATTAAATAGATTTATGCAGCAGTTCAGAAATCTTTTAATCATAGTGGGAATACTTGCAGCCACACTTGGTGGAGTATTTTTAATCAATCAAATTAATCAGAATAATGCGTTAGAGAGCTCATCAGCAAATGTTTATAACCTTGTTGCACTTAGTCAGGTTGAAGATGACACGCTTTATGTAGACAAAGTAGTAGTAGACCTAAACTCACAGATACTAGTTACAACTCCTGTTACTTCGGGAAATTTTGAACTAACTTTTGATAAAGATTTACTTGAAGTAGAAGATATTATAATGTCTTCTAATGTTATAGCTGTTAATCAGAAAATTAATAATTCCGCAGGAACGATATCTCTAGAAGTTAGATCTGCAAATGCTACTGGATTTAAGGATATTACAAATTTTGCCAAAATTATATTTGATAAAAAACAAGACCCTGGCAGATTTACAAGTGTAACTTTATCTGCAGACTCAACTTTAGGTACTCCTAATACTCTTGATGGGCTTGAAAAATCAGTAAGTATATCTTTTTAGGACTTTCACCTGCTTTACAAAAATGTATTTTAAGCTCTAATATGATATTTGTATTTACTTTTTAGATAAACATTATGTCAAACTCTGTTTTAGATACGACTAACGAGACACAACCTGATATCGTTGCTCAAAGAAAGCAAGAAGTTGCAAGAATACTTCAAGAGGTAGTAGGTACATTAAATCCTAAAGTTAGAGAGCAGTTTTTTACTGGTGAAGCTACACCTATAACTTCTACTACAGAGATAGAAGCGACTGTAGAAAGACTTGAAGATGCAGTTGATAGCTCAGAAGGCAGAGAAGAAGATAAAATTGCAATAAAAGCATCGCTAAGAAGTGTCGTTATGATTTATTCATCTTTGAATCAAGTCGGCGAAGAAGATTATAGAATGTTAGTTGAGATTATTAATAAATTAAGAGATATGTTGAGTGATGGTGTAATAACTAATAGTGAAACCGCTGAAATAAAAGATGGCAGTGAAACAATAAGAAAGACTATTGAGAGATTAGAAAAGTTATAATTTTACCAACCGCCGGAGGAGCCGCCACCGCCACCTCCTCCGGAGAATCCTCCGAAAGAACCACCGCCACTCCATCCACTTCCACTGGAACTCCCAGATGTTATTGGCATCATACTTTGAGTTGTAGAGTTACTAAAGCTTCTGGCAAAAGAGCTGACCCATAAGGCATTATATATATCGTTTGTTCCTTCAAACCACTCAGGCTGTCCTTTATAAATATCTTCAAACTTTTTTGCCCATTCTTTTTCTATTTTAAAGACAATTGCATAACTTAAATATTTAACAAAATGTTCTGGCTCAAGCTTTTGAACTGTAAAGCGTTCAGCAGTTTGCATATACATTTTAAAGCCTAAAATATCTGCATACACTTTGCTACCTTTAGCTGTTTTAGCTGGCATAAATTTGGCAATAATCAGTATTGCAATGCCAACAAATACAATAAGAATTCCAGGTGTAAATAAAGTTATTACGCCTAAGAATGTAATTAATATTGTAGTTACACAAATTGTTGCTAAAAAGCCAAAAACTACTGCAAAAACTCCAAATCCTGCATAAAGCCCAATAGTAGTTTTTGGCGCTCGGTTAAAGTAACCTTCATTAACCATCTCCTTATAAATATTTTGTTGAATTTTTAAATAATCAGAAGGAAATGATGTGCCTAAATCCTTTGTCTGAACAATATCGCCATTTTTAAATAGTGCATTAAAAATTTGAGTTTCTATTTCGTTAAGTCCTGGATCATCTGATTTGCCTTCTAATTTTGTTAATTCATAATTTTTATTTTTGTCTATCTCTTTAATTTTTAGATATCCTCTATATGCTAAATCGATAATAGTACCAACTACATCGTGCCTATCAACCTGCTCATCGGCAAGAGAACCGACTAAGTATGGGCGGGTGTTTGCTGGTGGTTTAAATAAAGGAATTATAGTTTTTGGCATATCTTTATCTCGACCTCTCTTACGATAGTGCATATATACTGCTAAAAGTCCGAATGGAATTAGCAAACACCCGCATATACATATCAAATTATTTATTATTAAGAGTATCTGCATCCAAGGATGCGGCTTTAAATTAATATCTAAAATTCTAGTTTTACCTGATTCGACATCAACTAGTTGTTCGACTGTCTCATAGCCAATATGTTCAAATCTGACTAAATGCTGTCCTGCCGTTACTGATTTAATAACGCCATCTACTTGATCTGTAACATCAATACTATCTAAGTAAACACTATATGAAAATGCAGGACTTATTGTATATGTAATTTGCCCTGGTAATTGAATCTCTGAACTTTCAAATTGATATGCAGCTGTAAATGGACCGTATGATGGTAAATTATTTAGCTGAAAAGTAATAGAGTTTTCTGTACTTGATTGTCTAAAGAGCATGTCTGTATAGACTTTCAGCTTACTGATATCAAGTGCTGCAGACGGTGGTAATTTAATACTTATAACTGAGCTGTCTACAATTCCGCTTCTGTCTTCCGGTAATAAATTCCAGTAAAAATATGGCGAATTTTCAACAGCGGCAATTCCGCCGTAGATTGTATAGTTAAGTATCCAACCAAATTGAGTACCATTTTGATTTTCACCGTTTGGGAAAATTTCCCATTCAAATCTCATAGATCTTTTATCATTATCTTCATCCTCAATCACATAGAGTTTAATAAGATTAGAGATATCGTTTCCACTTAAATCTTTAACTGAATTTACAACAACTCTGTCAAAGCCTCCGCAATACAAGTTGCTTGCAGCTCTGCAAAGTTCGTCTCTTCTTGCGTCGGCCAAAGTTAAGTCTCTTCTTAATCCATGGAAATCTCCATAAACCCTATAAACAGCTTTTTCAGTAACAGTAAAAGATGAATCGGTATTAATCGAAATGTCTACATTGTATTCGGGGTATTCAAACGAGACTGCTTTGAGGCTAGCAGATAGTGTAGAATGGAATAGGATAGTTACAAAAACAAAGGAAATGAAAAATACAAATTTTTTCATAATTAAACTTAATACAATTTAATTATCTCACAAATGTTTAACGTTAAGAATTTTAAATTTGAAAAAGCAGATTCAAAAGTTGTTAAAGTTCTTGTAGCTGTAGTAGTAGTAGTTTTAATGGCTTATTTTCTTTATCCGATGTGGCCGAAGATTCAATATCATATTTATGCTCTGGTCCCAAATAGTAATGATCTTCCAATAACTTTAGAAAATGCAATTACTGATGCTGCGGTAAATGACCAGACAATTCCCGGTAGTACAGATAATGAGCAAACGACAGTAGGTAATAAGTTATATATTCCTAAAATAAATGTAGATACTGCAATTGTTGAAGGAGAAACTTTAGATATTCTGAATGTTTATGAGGGTGTTTGGCGAGAGCCGGCATCTTCAACTCCACTTGTAAGCGGGAATATGGTCTTAGCCGGCCATAGGTTTCAATACCTTCCGCCAAACACCAATACTTTCTACAATTTAGAAGAGATGCAATATGGAGATGATATCTATATATACTGGGAAGGCCGTATTTTTTGGTACAAAGTTTACGAAACTCTTCTAGTTAATCCTGATCAGGTAGAAGTCAGAGAGCCTGATCCAGAATTAGTCCGAGAAATTACTTTATACACCTGTACTCCTTTATATACTTCAGAAAAAAGATTTGTTGTTAAGGCTAGTCTTATTGGATATATTTAAAATTTGAAATGAAGAAAAAAAGTCTGTAAGATAAAATGAGATGAATATTAACAGCTCTAGATTATTACAATTTATTCTTTTTACTTCAGTTGTGCTGGGCCTTTCTCTTTTTGTAAGCAGCCAAAATAGCTTATATGCAGCTACCTGTGTTTGGAATGGATCAGTTAATAGTAATTGGGGTACTAATGGTAATTGGTCTGGTTGTACAACTCCTTCAGATGGCGATACTTTAGAATTTCCTTTCCCAAATGGGGGCGAAAATTATACCAGTGTAAATAATATGAGTGCTGGTTTAGATATACAGGGAATATGGGTAGGATGGAACGATTACGAAATATCAGGTAATGCTATTGATTTACGAGGTGACTTTATATTTGATGATGACGATAACTCTGGAGTATTGGAATGGTCTATTGACGTTACACTATATTTCGACTATTTAAATATTCAAGTTATAGATGAAAGTACAGGTATAGATTGGATAGGGAATATTAGTAATAATACAGGGGTAGATCTCTATAAACAGTATCCGGGACGATTAACTTTATCGGGAAATAATACTTTTAATGGCGATACTATTGTTCAGGACGGTATATTAAGATTAGCTTCTTCAACGGCTCTACAGAATTCAGCGGCAACAGTTACTCATCCAAAAACAATTGAATTAATTGGTAATATAACAATATCAACACCATCTTTAGTACTAGATGGTAATGGCTTTTATGAAAATTATGGTGCGTTGCATAATGTCTCCGGTAATAACACCTGGGCTGGGCCAATAGATGTCTTCTTCGAAGACGGATTAACGTGGATTACTGTAGATTCAGGAACTTTAACGTTATCAGGTGTTATTACCGGAGACTCTGAAATCTACAAAAATGGTGGTGGCGAATTGATTATAAGTGGCTCATCAGGTAATACATTTACTCGCCCATTTACTGTAGAGGAAGGGGAGGTGTCATTAAATAAATCAAGTGGAGTAGCAGTATCATCATCATTAGTAGCTGTTGGAAATGGCATCGGAGGCAGCGAAAGTGCAATACTATCGCTAGAAAGCAGTGATCAAATAAATGCAGATGCTGAAATATTTATCTATTCAGATGGGCTTTTACAATATGCTGAAAGCGTAAATAATAATATTGGCTTACTAGAAATTAATATAGGTAAAGCTGTGATTAGAGGCACATCTTCACTTGCAGGTCTTGTTATAAATGGTGGAGTTCTTGAAATGTTAGACAGCTCTACTGTATCAGCAGAGGGTATGATTTGTAATGATGCAGATGGTAATACTGCTAGAATCAGTGGAGTAGGAAATTTTACACCTACAGCAGAAAACTTCTCTATAGATGGTAGTATTGCAGATGCTACCGAGCGGTGTGAATTCTTAGTTCCTATCACCGGTTCTTCAAATATATGGATTGGAGCAAAGGGAGTTTCTTTTAAGGCAAACAACACTTATACAGGAGATACAATTATTAATCCAAATACTAGGCTGAATGTATCGCATGCTAATGGTTTGGGTAATAGTGCATCGGGAACTGTAGTAGAAAATGGAGGTGTATTAGCTTTAATAGGTGGAATTACCATTGCAAATGAGCCTTTACAAATTACAGGTTTAGGAGGAGATTTCGGTGGTGCACTAACATCAGCATCAGGTACAAATGTTTATGGTGGTCCAATTACTATTGCTGGTGCTGAGGCAATGTTTGTTCAAAATGGTGATGCTATTTTAACAATCTCAGGAGGGATATCGGGCAGTGTAAGTGGAAATGTAATATTTCAACGATTTGGTGCAGGTTCAGGTGTAATTCAGCTTAGTACTGCAAATACATATAGTGCTGCACAAATAAATTTGCAGGATGTAACTCTTAGAAAATCTGCCAGTGTAAACGCATTCCCTGATACTATTAGTGTTTGGCTAAACCAATGGTCAACTTTAGATTTAAATTCTTTTTCAGAAACACTTGGCTCTTTAAGTAATGAAAATTCCAATTCAGCAATTACTTTAGGGAATGCTACATTATCAGTAGGTGCGAATAATGGCACTTCTACATTTAGTGGTATTATTAATGGTGCTGGAGGAGTTTCTAAAGTTGGAACAGGTACATTTACTTTAACAGCCAATAACGGATATACAGGAACAACAACAGTTGCAGCTGGTAGGCTAAATATCAACGGTCAGCAGGCAGGTAGTGCCGTAACTTTGAGCGGAACAGGTGTTTTAGGCGGAACAGGTAGAGTTGGAGTAATTACAGGAGGAGGAACAGGAGGAATAGCACCTGGAACCAGTCCAGGGATTCTAAATGTAACAGGTAATGTGGTGTTTGCTAATACAAATAGCTTTAATGTTGAAATTAACGGAACTACAGTTGGCAGCCAATATGATCAGCTGAATGTAACAGGTGCAGTAAACTTAAATAGTGCAACACTGAATGTAGCTTTAGGAATGTCTACAACAGTTGGGCAAACTTTTACAATTATTCAGGCTTCAAGCGCTTTGGTAGGAACGTTTAACGGTTTACCAAATAACTCAACTTTCACAGTTGGCAGTACAATATTTAGAATAAATTATGGCTCTAATAGTGCTGTGCTAACTGTTACCACAGGAGGCTCAGGTGGCGGTGGTGGTGATGAGGATGGTGGCGGTGGACTTTCTGAAACTGGTATAGCAGTACCTTTAGCTGCATTAGGGTTATTGAGTGCTTCGACGGGTGCTGTAGCTGGAGTGAACAAATACAAACGAAAAAGAAGAAAAGCTACGGTAACTTATAGATAATCCCAATAGACAAATAGAGTGATTTTAGAGTACAATTATCGCACTGCAAGCGTGGCGGAACTGGTATACGCGCTGGTCTTAGGAACCAGTCTCGCAAGAGGTGAGGGTTCGATTCCCTCCGCTTGCATTTTCTTCTTAATTAATCATCTAAATCTGTATTCTGACTAATTAGCCGAATTTCATTTAACTGTTTACGTACGTCTCTTAGGGCGATTTCTACTGCTCTTAGTCTGGATGCTACTTTATATTCTCTAGGGTCAGCTCCTAAAAAGAATGCGATTGGTTTTTTAAATAAGTCTGCCAAATGTATTAATTTATCGATAGGAGGTGCAATTCTGCCAGATTCGTATCCGCTGATTGTTTTGTCAGATACAGCTAGTGCTACTCCTACTTGAAGTTGCGACATCTGTGCTTCATCTCTAGCAAGCTTAATTTTACTGCCAAGCTCTTTCATTAACTCTTTTCTTTTTTGTTGATCTTCTAAAATGATGTCTGGCATATTTACTACGTAACGATTAATTATATTGATTTTAACAGACTAATGGATACTTTGAGTAGAGCCATAGGTTTTGCTGTGATATACTTGCCAATATGGATAAATATGAGATTAATCAGATCTACAAAGACGAATTTGGCCGAGTTTCAGGCATCTTTGCATACAATAAACCTGCTGGAGTTTCTTCTCATGATATTGTTTATAAATTTAGAAAACATTTTGAAACTAGAAAAGTAGGACACGCAGGAACATTGGATCCTTTTGCTAGCGGGCTTTTATTAATTTTGGTAGGTAAGGCTACTAAGTTGTCAGACTCTTTTTTAAATAAAGATAAAGTGTATAAGGCACAAATTCTGTTGGGACTTGAAACGCTATCAGGCGATCCTGAAGGTAAAATCGTTGATAGTGCTAAGACAGAAATAAAAGTAAATGTAGATTCTATAAAAGATGCTTTAACAGAATTTGTGCCTGAGTATATTCAAACTGTCCCAGTATTCTCATCTGTAAAGGTAGACGGTAAAAAACTTCGTGAATTAGCAAGATCATTTGATAGATTTAAAGTTATAAAAGAAGGTGAAAAATCTATTATTCAATTTTACAAAGAAAACGAGCTAGCAAAATCAGTTGAATTACCTGCAAAAATGGTATCAATCTATAAAGTAGATTTTTTAGAAAGTGGCGTTTTATCTAAAGAGCAGGTTTTAGAAAATTTTAATAATGTATTGAATACATATAAAAAAGAGCCTTTAAATGCTGATCAACTACACTTAGGGACATACCCATATATAACTATTTCTGCAAAAGTTTCTAAAGGAACTTATATTCGTCAGCTTGCAATTGACTTAGGAAATAAACTTCAAATCCCTTCTACACTAATAAATCTAGAGCGTACCCAAATTGGAGACTTTACAATATCCGATACCTATGAACTATAATAGGTTTAAGGTTATTTTATATTTATGATTAAGAATATAGTTGTAAAACTGGTATTAATAATACTTATTCTAGCTGTTATTGCTATCGCTGGGTTACTTATTTCTGGGCAGGTTACGGGAACAAATAAAATAGAAGAGCTAATTAGTGCAGTAAAAAACCTTATTAACCCCGATCAAGAACAAGAAACAGTAAATAGCGGTCCATTAGAGATCCAATATAACGATAAAGTACTTGTAACATTACAAAATTCCGCTACTTTTACATTAAAATCAAAAACTGAGCTTAAAGAGAGCTCTTCGGCAAAATATCAGTTTAATCTATCTCAAAGACCAAAAGACGAAGATCCATATTATTGGTATGTTGTAAAAATCAATAATATCGGTGTAGGCGAATTCAATATAGTGGTAGTCTTAGAAGACGTGAATGGTTCCGTAGGTGAGATTACGGTTAAAGGTCAAAGAGATGCGTACACCCTTCCATTTGGATTAACAGAAATTTCTGATTGGGATACTTTTTCTTATACTGCAGATGGCGACAGCTTAAAAGCCTTAGTAGATAAACAGAATAAGCTGCCCTTAGATTATGAGCCTAAGCAGCTAGTTGATGTAAATAAAGACCTGCTTTTATATACAAATAGTTCACTGCCAATTTTAGTAACTGCAGAAACAGGTGATGCATTAAAAGTTATGGCAGGAGATTTACAGCGTGAGTTAAATAAAAATTTAGTAATTGCTTCGGGTTATAGAAGCTATTT
>Ga0226835_1000424_pt1 | contig 50421 bp, 42 predicted proteins | sample LAC_MetaG_1_FD_163627 | JGI IMG/M metagenome (GOLD analysis project Ga0226835, IMG submission 163627) | Anaerobic ammonium oxidizing microbial communities from anammox membrane bioreactor (MBR) in UC Berkley, California, United States -... | ecosystem: Engineered > Bioreactor > Anaerobic >...
CGGTCGGCGCGATCACGCTCGCCTGCGCGTTGCGGTAGCCGTGCTCCTCGCCGAGCGTCAGCGCGCGGTCCCAGGCGCGGCGGGCATGCTCGACAAGCCGCGCGTCCGGGCAGGCGGTGCCGTCGAGCGGCACCGGCGGGGTCGCGACCTGCTCGTAGCCGGTGCGCTCGCCATAGGCCGCGCGGCGATGGTTGCGCATCACGCGCAGCATGTGTTCGCGGTTCTTGCCGTAGCCCGGGAAGGCGCCGAGCAGCCCCGCCATCTCGGCCGAGGTCGCATACGACACGCCGGTCATGATCGCGGTCAGCGCCGCGCACAGCGCGCGGCCGGCCTCCGAGTCATAGGAGATGCCCGAGGACATGAGCAGGCCGCCGATATTGGCGTAGCCCAAACCGAGCGTGCGGAACTCGTAGGAGAGCAGCGCGATCTCCCGGGAGGGGAACTGCGCCATCAGCACCGAGATTTCGAGCACGACCGTCCACAGCCGCACCGCGTGCTCGTAACCCTCGACGTCGAACTGCTTGGTGGCCGCATCGCGGAATGCCAGCAGGTTGAGGGAAGCGAGATTGCAGGCCGTGTCGTCGAGGAACATGTATTCCGAGCACGGATTGGAGGCGCGGATTTCGCCGGACGCCGGGCAGGTGTGCCAGTCGTTCACCGTGGTGTGGAATTGCAGGCCGGGATCGGCGCAGGCCCAGGCGGCGTAGCCGATCTTCTCCCACAGGTCGCGCGCCTTCACCGTTCTGGCAATGCCCTTCCTGTTGCGCCAGGTGAGATCCCAGCCGCGGTCGCTTTCCACCGCCTTGAGGAACTCGTCGGTGACGCGCACCGAGTTGTTGGAGTTCTGGCCGGAGACGGTGAGATAGGCCTCCGAATCCCAGTCGGTGTCGTAGATCGGAAATTCGATGTCGGTATAGCCCTGGCGCGCGAACTGGATCACGCGCTTGATGAAATTGTCCGGCACGTGGTTCTTGCGCGCGAGCCTGATCTCGCGCTTGAGCGCGGGGTTTTTCTCCGGCGAGAAGCAGTCGTCGCCCGAGCCCTCGCAATTCACGCAGGCCTTGAGCACCGCGCGCAGATGCTTCTGGTTGATCCTGGAGCCGGTGACGAGGGCGGCGACCTTCTGCTCCTCCTTCACCTTCCAGTCGATATATTGCTCGATGTCGGGATGGTCGGCGTCGACCACGACCATCTTGGCCGCGCGGCGCGTGGTGCCGCCCGACTTGATCGCGCCGGCGGCGCGGTCGCCGATCTTCAAGAACGACATCAGACCAGAGGACTTGCCGCCGCCGGAGAGCCGCTCGCCTTCGCCGCGCAGCCGCGAGAAGTTCGTGCCGGTGCCGGAGCCGTACTTGAACAGGCGCGCCTCGCGCACCCACAGGTCCATGATCCCGCCCTCGTTGACGAGGTCGTCGGAGATCGACTGGATAAAGCAGGCATGCGGCTGCGGATGCTCGTAGGCGGATTCCGACTTCACCAGTTCGCCGGTCTTGAAGTCGACATAGAAGTGGCCCTGCGAGGGGCCGTCGATGCCGTAGGCCCAGTGCAGGCCGGTGTTGAACCATTGCGGCGAATTCGGCGCGCACATCTGCATCGCGAGCATGTAGCGCAACTCGTCGAAGAAGGCCTGCGCGTCGGTTTCCGAATCGAAATAGCCGCCCTTCCAGCCCCAATAGGTCCAAGTGCCGGCGAGACGGTCGAATACCTGCTTGGAGGAATGCTCGCCGGTCGTGCGCTCGTTTTCCGGCAGTGCGGCGAGGGCGGTGTCGTCGGCGACCGAGCGCCACAGGAAGGAGGGGACGGAATTCTCCTCCACCTTCTTCAGGCGCGCGGGGACGCCCGCCTTGCGGAAATATTTCTGCGCCAGAACGTCGGAGGCGACCTGCGACCAGAAATCCGGCACCTCGACATTGTCGAGCCGGAACACGATCGAGCCGTCGGGATTCCTGATCTCGCTCGTGGTGGTCTGGAAGTTGATCTCCGCATAGGGAGACTGGCCGTCCTTGGTGAAGCGCCGCTCGATCCGCATTGTTCTTTTGCCCCGTTCTATCGTCGCCGGCGCCCGGACTACGCCCCGAAGCGGCGACACCATTTCCGGCGCGCCGGACCGTCATGATCCCACCGCGTCCGGCCCATTCCCAGACACTGCCCGGCATATGGCTCCGGAACCCGCCCGGGGCACCGGTCCCACACCCGGATTTGATACGTGGCGGTCAGGCCTCATCCCGCCGCCGGCGACGCAAAGCCGTTCCCGCCAAGCGCCTTTTCCTGGCGGGTGTAGCCTCGCGAAGCGTGATTGGAGCCGCTGCCCGGAGACGCCGAACACTTCCCGCCGCGGCAATACAAACCCTAGGACAAACCCGTCGCATACGTCAAGTAATAGACGGAAAGTCTGAACCAAACGCTAAATCTTGTGGTCCCGTGGCCTAGTTTGGGGACGATCCGGCGTCCGGCGGGGCGAGTATCGGCCCGCTTTCCGGGATTCGCCAAGCCCCTTTGTCACCGCCTTGTCGCAAATCGTGCGAGCGCCCGGAATAGCGGGGATTTCGGGCAAAGACCCGCGCGGCAAGCTGCGCCCGGGCGGTAGCGAGAAACCGCGGGCGCCGCCCGGCGCCCCCTGACCGGACACCGATTCTCGGTGTCCGGTCAGTTGGTTAAACGCGGCGTGCGGTCCGCTCAGTCGGCCTGCGCCGCGCGGCCACAACGAAACCCCGGACCGGCGCGACCCTGTCAAGCCATAGCCCACAGGGCCGCGCCGGTGGCGTGCGGTCATTCGAGGATGAACGTGACCTTCAGATTGACGCGATATTCGTCGATCTTGCCGTTCTTGATCACGCATTTCTGGTTGGAGACCCAGACGCCCTCGACATTGTTGAGCGTCTTCACGGCGCGGGCGACGCCGACCTGGATGGCGTCCTCGAAGCTTGTCTTGGAAGCGGCAATCAATTCCGTAACGCGGGCAACGGCCATAAGCGTCTCCTTTGCGATGCAGCAAGGGGAATCTGCCGGCGACAGCCCCCGTCTGCGGACCGGCACATTCAACGCCCCGAGTCAGGCAGCCGTTTGACCGGGACCGGCCGCTTACAAAACGACGATGCCCGAATGCTTGGCCTTGTCGTCGGGCTCGACATGGATCGAGATCAGCGCGTCCTCGACCTCGTCCTTGATCGCCCGTTCCAGCGCATCGCAGATATCATGCGCCTGCGTGACGCTCATCGTCCCCGCCACCACGAGATGAAACTCGATGAAGGTCATGCGCCCCGCCCGGCGGGTGCGAAGATCGTGCGCCTCGATCGCGCCGTTCGCGTTCTCGGCGATGACCGTTTGCAGCCGCGCCAGTTTTTCCGGCGGCACCGCCTCGTCGAGCAGGCCGCCGAGCGATTCCTTCACCAGTTGCCAGCCCGCCCACAGGATGTTCAGCGCCACGAGCACTGCAAGGATCGGGTCGAGTAGCCATAACCCGGTCAGGGTAGCCAGCATCAAGCCGGCAAAGACGCCAAGCGAACTCAGGACGTCGGTCAGGAGATGCTGCCCGTCGGCAACGAGCGCGGGGGATTTGTGGCGCCGGCCCTGCCGGACCAGGACCTGCCACCACAGCGCATTGATAAGGGTGGCCGCGCCATTGATGGCAAGTCCTGGCCACGGCGCGTCGATGATACGCGGGGTGAGGATCGCAAAATAGGCTTCGCGCAGGATGGCGATCGCCGCGATCACGATCAGGACTCCTTCGAGCACCGCGGAAATGTATTCGGCCTTGTGGTGGCCATAGGGATGGTCGGCATCGGCCGGCTGGGCGGCATAGCGGATCGCGATCAGGGCGGCGACTGCGGTTGCGATATTGACGATGCTCTCGATCGCGTCCGACAGCAGCGCGACGCTGCCGGTGACGTGATAGGCGAGATATTTCAGCGCGAGGACGACGAAGCCGATCGCGATGCTTCCGGTTGCAAAAGTCTGAATCCGGTTCATGATCTGCCGGCCGCTGGGGCTGCGGCGCGTCTAGCCGCGCGGGGGTCGCGGCGCAAGCGCCATGTTTTCAATTGCCAGTCAGTCGCAGGTCGCCGCTCCGCCGCAGGCGCGGCCGCAAAAAAAGCCGCCGGGGACGGGGTTTCAGCCCCGCTGGACTTGGGGCCCGCGCGATGGCAAAAGCCACGCAGATCGCAGGATACCGCAAGCCATGAAGAATTTCCTGATCCGCTTTTTCACCTGGTGGAACGGACAGACGTTCGGCACCCAGGTCTGGACCTGGCTCTATGGCGAGTTCGTCGGCGAAGACGAGTTCGGCAACCGCTATTACCGCTCCAGGGGCGGCAAGATCGATCCCTATCTGCGCACCGACCGCCGCTGGGTCATCTATAACGGCGATGCCGAAGCCTCGATGGTGGGCCCGGCCTGGCACGGCTGGCTGCATCACACCGTCGATACCCCGCCGACCCAGCAGGCCTACAAGGCGCGCCCCTGGCAGAAGCCGCACCGCCCGAACATGACCGGCACCGCCGGCGCCTACCGTCCGGCCGGTTCGACGCTGGCGCAGGGCCGCCGGCCGAAGGCCACCGGCGACTACAAAGCCTGGACGCCGGGCCGCTGAGCGCGCTCATGGCCGGCGGACGCCACTCCTATCGCGCAAGCGTGGAATGGGCCGACCCGGACGGAACGGCGCGCAGCTCCACGCATTCGCGCAACCACGTCATCCGCATTGCCGGCAAGCCGGATCTTGCGGCCTCGGCCGATCCGGGCTTTCGCGGCGATCCGGCGCTGCACAACCCGGAAGACCTTCTGGTCGCCTCGCTCGCCTCCTGCCACATGCTCTGGTATCTCGGCCTGTGCGCGCGCGCCGGCATCGCAGTGACGTATTACAGCGACGAGGCCGAAGGCACGATGATCGAGGATGCCGCCAAGGGCGGACGCTTCGAGCGCGTCACGCTGCGCCCGCGCGTGACCATCAAGGCCGGCGATCCAGACAAGGCGCGCGCGCTGCACCGCGAGGCGCACCGGCAATGCTTCATCGCCAATTCGGTGAATTTCCCGGTCGATTGCGAGCCCTCGGTCACGTCGGCCGGATAGGCCGCCGCCCGGACCGCGCGGGAACGCGGCACCGAGCCGGCAAGGACGCTCCATAAGGACGATCGATGGCGACGGACGCCGCACGCTCCTCCCGTCTTCAGGGCATTCCGCGCGGCGTCTGGGCGCTCGGCTTCGTCAGCCTGTTCATGGACATTTCCTCGGAGATGATCCACGCGCTGCTGCCGGTCTATCTCGTCACCGTGCTCGGCGCCTCGATGGTCGCGGTCGGTTTCATCGAAGGCATCGCGGAGGCGACCGCGATGATCGTGAAGGTTTTTTCCGGTGCGCTCAGCGACTGGATGGGCAAACGCAAATGGCTGGCGGCATTCGGTTACGGGCTTGCCGCGGTCACCAAACCGATTTTTCCGCTGGCGACCGGGCTCGGCTGGATCGTCACCGCGCGGTTCGTAGACCGCATCGGCAAGGGCATTCGCGGGGCGCCGCGCGATGCGCTGATTGCCGACCTCACACCGGCGCCGGTGCGCGGTGCGGCCTTCGGCCTGCGGCAGTCGCTCGACACCATCGGCGCATTTGTGGGCCCGCTCGCCGCGATCGCGCTGATGGCGCTCACTGTCGACAATTTCAGGCTGGTGTTCTGGATCGCCGTCATTCCGGCCTTCATTTCGTTTGCATTGATCGTGTTCGCCGTGGAGGAGTCCGCCCGCCACGAAGCGGTGGCAAACGGAACGCGGCTGCGCTTGTCGGACGCGAAGCGCCTGTCGCTCGCCTTCTGGCTGGTGGTCGGCTTCGGAAGCGTCCTGACGCTGGCGCGCTTCAGCGAGGCGTTCCTGATTTTGCGCGCGCAGAATCTCGGCATGCCGGTGGTGTGGGTGCCGGCGGTGCTCGTGGTGATGAACGTCGTCTATGCATTTGCGGCCTATCCGGCGGGCGCGATCTCCGACCGCGTCGGCCGCACCGGCGTGCTGATGATCGGCATTGCGACTTTGATCTTTGCCGATCTCGTGCTGGCGGTCGCGGGCAGTGTGGCGGTGGTGATGGCGGGCGTCGCCCTGTGGGGGCTGCATATGGGGCTGACGCAGGGGCTGCTGGCGACGCTCGTCGCCGACACCGCGCCCGCCGATCTGCGCGGCTCCGCCTTCGGCATATTCAATTGCGTGAGCGGGCTCGCGCTTCTCCTGGCGAGCGTCATGGCCGGCCTGTTGTGGGACTGGTCGGGGCCGGCCGCGACCTTCATGGCGGGCGCGGCCATCAGCGCTTTCGCGCTCGCGGGCCTTGCCGTCCTCTCGCACCGGATCGCGCGGCCGGTCTGAGCGCGGCCGCGCTATTTGCTCTTGCCGGCGGTGGTCGCGCCGGATTTCGCCGTGCGTTTTGCCTCTTCCGCATCGCGGACGGTCTTTGCCGCGTCGAGCAAAGCGTTCAGGACTTCAAGCGTGGTATTTGTCTTGACCGGGTCCGATGAGACGCTGACGCCGCAGGCCGACTGGGCGGACACTTTCCCCTTCACCGGCAGCGCGATGGTTTCGATGAAATTGGGGTCGGCAATGCGGACAGTGGCACTGTGCCGCCTCCCGGCCGGATGTTCAAATACCAGCGTTGCATCGCGACAAGCCGAGTAGATGTAGACGCTGCGTGCGTGCGCAAAGTTGAACTGCGATCGCGGCGTCGCCGAAGGCTCAACGGGGCCGTATCTGATGGAATAAGGCACGATATTGTTGAGACGGCCGCCTGCGAATTGTGTTTCGCCGCCCGTGTCTTCGGACAGGAGATGCACGCGACTGACGTCGATAATGGCGGGAAAGGGCTCAGCGACTCGTGCTGTCTTGGTTTCCTTCCCGTTTCCGGGAGCGGCCGATGTTGACCAGAGAGCGGGTATCGCCAGAAATTTCGTGGCGAATGCGGCCACCTGCTGGATCGTCGCGACGCGCTGGTCCTCGACCTCCACGCCCAGCGAGGAAATCAGCAGATTGTTTTCGCGCGGCGTCATCTGCAGCCGCGTATTCACACCCAATTGGTCCGCGGAGCGGATCGCGTAGAGCCGCCCCGACGGGTCTTCGGCCGGGATCGACATGATGACCATCTGGCCGCCGGCCAGGGGAACGCCCTTGTCGTCGCGTTTTAAGTCTATGGCGATGATCGAGCTTTGCAGTTTGAACTTCGGCAGCCCCTGCGTGTCGGGCTTGACGACTTCTTCGTACTGGACGGCGGGAGCAACACTGCAGCCCGCAGCAAGACCCGCCAGGAACGCGGCTTTGAGCGCCGTGCGATACACGTGACGCATAACTCACCCCCGCCGGTAGAGATGCTACCTCCGGTTGCGGTCCCTGTCCAGGTACCGGAGTATTGACACCGGGAGGCCGGAAAGCCGGGGCGCTGTCGGGGTGTGCGTGCAAATTGGACGTTGTGGCGCCCTTCCGCCGCCCCAATTGCCGTGTTAACGGGGACCGCGGCCCCGTGGCGGACCGGCCGCGATTCCGGGACTGAAAAACGGCCATGACAGCTGGGATATTCCGCGGCGTTCGCGTCGCCATTGCCGCGTCCGCGCTTGCGATGTTCGCTGCGCCTGCGCTTGCCCAGTTCGGCACGATCTTCGGCGATCCGCCGCCGCGGCCGCCGGCCAATGTGCCAAGCCAGCCGCCCGCCGACGACCGTTATCCGCAGCGCTATCCGCAATATCCGGTGCAGCCGCCGGCGCCGCCCGAGCGCGCGCCGCAGACATTGACGCCGCCGCGTGGCGTGCAGACCGAGCCGCTGCCGCCGCCGCCGGGCGTCGCGGCGACCCCGCCGGACGCCCAGCCGCAGCAGCCCCCGCGCGGACCGCTCACGGGCCTGCCGCCCGGCCAGCGCCAGCCGCGCGGCACGCCGCAGCCCGCCGATACCGCGCCGCAGCCGGGCGACGAGGTGATCGCCGAGCCGCCGGCGCAGAAGATTCCGAATGCGCATGCGGTGTTTTCCGGTCTCGACAAGATCACCGGACGCATCATCTCGTTCGACGTCGCGATCAACGAGACCGTGCAGTTCGGCGCGCTGCAGGTGGTGCCGCGCGTCTGCTATACGCGTCCGCCGACCGAGGCGCAGAACACCAACGCCTTCATCGAAGTCAGCGAAGTGACGCTGCAGGGCGAGGTGCGGCGGATTTTCACCGGCTGGATGTACGCATCGAGCCCGGGCCTCAACGCGGTCGAGCATCCGATCTACGACATCTGGCTGACCGACTGTAAGCAGCCGCTGACCCAGGTCGCCGAAGAGGCGCCCGCGCAGCAGGCGCGTCCGCAGGCGCCGCAACCCTCTGCGCGCACGCCGCTGCCGCGCCCCGCGCAGCGCCCGCCGGCGGCGCCGGGTCCGTTCCTCAATCCGCGTTGAGGGCGGCGAGCGCGTCCGCGCCCGATACCGGGCGGTCGAGTGGCAGCGCGCCGAAATCGGCCTCGCCCGCAAGCGCCCCCTCGAGCAGACGATGATAGGTCTCGCGCGCGACCTCGACCGCGCCGAAGCTCTTGAGATGGTCGGTCACGAACTGGGTGTCCAAAAGCGCGAAGCCGCCGGCGCGCAGCCGCGCCACGAGATGCACGAGTGCGACCTTGGAGGCGTCGCGCGCCACATGGAACATGCTCTCGCCGAAGAACGCGCGGCCGAGCCGCACGCCGTAAAGCCCGCCGACCAGGCGGCCGTCCTCATAAGCTTCGACCGAATGGCAATGGCCGATCTCGTGCAGCCGCGTATAGAGCGCACGGATGCGCGAATTGATCCAGGTCCGCGCCCGCCCGCGCGCGGGCAGCGCGCAGCCGTCGAGCACGCCGGCAAAATCGCGGTCGACATGGATGGTGAAACGGTCCGTGCGCACGGTCCGCGCGAGGCGGCGCGAGAGATGGAACTCCTCGAGCGGGATGAGCCCGCGTTCCTCCGGCTCGATCCAGTAGAGGGAAGGATCGTCCGCGCTTTCGGCCATGGGGAAGATGCCGCAGGCATAGGCCTTCAGGAGCACGTCGGGCGTGATTTCCATGAACCCGGTTTCCCGGGCGGCTTCGCGGCTGGCCATGGCGTCACCTTAACAGCCCATTATCGATGTTCGCGTTAAATTTTCGACACTTTGCCGAGAAATGACGGCGTCTGCGTTGGTCCGGCACGCGCCGGCTGCGTACAGGACAGATCGTGAGCGAGACAAGTAGTAACAGAGTTCCCGCGATCCTGCTCGTCGAGGACGAGGTGCTGATCAGCGACCTTGTGCGCGAGGCGCTGGTCGAGGACGGGTACGCGGTCCATGCCGTCGCCGACGCTGGAGAGGCGCTGCAACACCTGTGCGGACCGGCGCAGGTGGACGTGCTGTTCACCGACATCAATCTGCCGGGCACGATGGACGGCGTTGCGCTCGCCGCGCGTGCGCGCGAGCAGAATCCCTCGCTCGCCGTCGTCTTCGCCTCCGGGCGCTGGGGACTGCTGGAGAAGCTCGCCGCGTTTCCGCACGCGATCGCGTTGCGCAAGCCTTACAGCCTCGCCCAGGCCTGCGCCGCGGTGCAGGCGCTGCTCGATGCCGCCGCGTCCGCGCCGGCGACCAAGAACTGAGCGCGCCTGTGCGTGATGCTCAGGGCTCCATCCCGCCCTGGGCGAGGAATTGCTCGAGCCAGTGGATGTTGTAGTTGCCGTCGATGATGTCCTGGTTGCGCACGAGCGTGCGGAACAGCGGCAGCGTCGTCTCGATGCCGTCGACCACGAATTCGTCGAGCGCGCGCTTGAGGCGCATCAGGCATTCGGTGCGCGTCTTGCCGTGCACGATCAGCTTGCCGACGAGCGAGTCGTAATGCGAGGGGATGCGGTAGCCCTGATAGACCGCCGAATCCACGCGCACGCCGAGCCCGCCGGGCGGATGATAGGCGGCGATGGTGCCGGGCGAGGGGCGGAAGGTGATCGGGTTTTCCGCATTCACACGGCATTCGATGGCGTGGCCGTGAAAGCGCACGTCGTCCTGGGTCAGGTTGAGTTCGCCGCCGGCGCCGACGCGGATCTGTTCGAGGATCAGGTCGATGTCGGTGATCATCTCGGTCACCGGGTGCTCGACCTGGATGCGGGTGTTCATTTCGATGAAATAGAACTCGCCGTCCTCGTAGAGGAATTCCACCGTGCCGACGCCGAGATAATTCAGGTCGCGCATCGCGTTGGCGACGATCTCGCCGATGCGTTCGCGCTGCTCGATATTGAGGGCGGGCGAGGGGCTTTCCTCCCAGACCTTCTGGTGGCGGCGCTGCAGCGAGCAGTCGCGCTCGCCGAGATGGATCGCCTTGCCGCGGCCGTCGCCGAGCACCTGGATTTCGATATGGCGCGGGCGGCCGAGATATTTTTCGAGATAGACTGCGTCGTCGCCGAAGGCGGCTTTCGCCTCGGTGCGGGCGGTGGCGAGCGCGGTCGACAATTCGGCTTGCGAATGGGCGACCTTCATGCCGCGTCCGCCGCCGCCGGCGGCCGCCTTCACCAGCACCGGATATCCGATCTCCCTGGCGACGCGCAGCGCCTCGGCGTCCTCGGAAATGCCGCCGTCGGAGCCGGGCACGACCGGAATGCCCAGCTTTTTCGCGGTCTGCTTGGCCTCGATCTTGTCGCCCATGATGCGGATGTGCTGCGCCTTGGGCCCGATGAAGCTGATATTGTGCTCCTCGAGGATTTCGGCGAAGCGCGCATTCTCCGACAGGAAGCCGTAGCCCGGATGCACGGCGTCGGCGCCGGTGATCTCGCAGGCGGCGAGCAAGGCGGGGACGTTGAGATAGCTGTCGCGCGCGGGCGGCGGGCCGATGCACACGCTCTCGTCGGCGAGCCGCACATGCATGGCGTCGGCGTCGGCGGTCGAATGCACCGCGACGGTGGGAATGCCGAGCTCCTTGCAGGCGCGCAGCACCCGCAGCGCGATCTCTCCGCGGTTGGCGATGAGGATTTTATCGAACATTCGCGGTCCAACTCTGCTCCCCCCGCCAGCGGGGAGAGGGAAAAGCATCACTCGATGATCATCAGCGGCTCGCCGAACTCGACCGGCTGGCCGTCCTCGAACAGGATCTGCGTCACCGTACCGGAGCGCGGCGCCGGAATCTGGTTCATGGTTTTCATGGCTTCGACGATCAGGAGCGTGTCGCCGGCCTTCACGCGCGTGCCGACCTCGACGAACGGGCGCGCGCCGGGCGAGGGCGCGACATAGGCGGTGCCGACCATCGGCGAGGTGACGACGCCGGGATGCTTGGAGAGGTCGTTGGCCGCCGGTGCCGCCGCCGCTGCCGGTTGGATGGCCGGCGCCGGGGCGGCGCTGAGTGCGACCGCGCGTCCGCCGCGCGCCACGCGGATGCGCGTGCCCTCCTGCTCGACTTCGAGTTCCGACAGGCCGGTCTCTTCCAGGAGCTTGGCCAGTTCGCGGATCAGGTCCTGGTCGATGGTCGATTTGCCTTTGCTCATATGTCTCTTCCGCAAGCGGCACGCGGCGCCGCGGTTCTCCGATTTCAGTTTTTCAGCTCTTGGACGACGCGGCGAGCTTTGCCAGTCCCTCGATCGCAAGCGCGTAGCCCGCAACCCCGAAACCGCAAATGACCGCCCTGGCGCCGCGCGAGACGTACGACCGGTGGCGGAACTCCTCGCGCGCGTGAATATTGGAAATGTGCACTTCGATGACCGGGACCTTCACCGCCAGAATGGCGTCGAGGATCGCGATCGAGGTGGTGGTGTAGCCGGCCGGGTTGATGACGATGCCGGCGGCGTTGCCGGTGGCCGCCTCCTGGATCCAGTCGACCAGCTCGCCTTCGCGGTTGGTCTGGCGGAACACGATGGCGTAGCCGTGCCGGCCGGCGGCCTCGCGGCACAGCGTCTCGACGTCGGCGAGCGTGGCACGGCCATAGACTTCGGGCTCGCGGGTGCCGAGCAGGTTGAGGTTCGGGCCGTTGAGGATGTGGATGGTCTTTGCCATGGTCCTTGCCATGACGGCCTGCGCCGCAGCGTTCGGGAACGAGGCGGGCGCACCCGCGGGGCCATCGTTATAGGGTGCGGCGCGGGCGAGGGGAAGCCTTGCGGCCGGGAGCTATCCACCGGTCCCGGCCGGGCATTTCGTACCGGATGCACCCCGCGGGTCCGGGCGGAAGCCGTTCGGCGGGCTGTCCTTCAGCAGGTCGCCGTTTAACAGCTCGCCACTTAACAGGTCGCCATTTAACAGGTTGCTTTGCCGCAGCGCGCGACGTTGATCTTTTCCTTCAGCGCGTCGAGGCCGACCGCGCCGACGATCAGCTCCTTGCCGATCACGTAGCTCGGCGTGCCGTTGATGCCGAGGGGAGCGGCGAGCTTGAGGTTCTCGTCGAGCGTCGCCTTCACGTCGGCGCTCGCCATGTCCTTCTCCAGCCGCGCCATGTCGAGGCCCGCCTCCTTGGCGGCGGCCAGCGCGCGCGCGCGGTTGGCGGTGCCGCGGGCATTGAGCAGCCGCTGGTGGAAGTCGAGATACTTCTTGCCGCTCTTGTCCTGCATGCCGACGGCGACCGCGACCTGGGCGGCCTCGAACGAGGGATCGCCGAGGACGGGGAACTCCTTGAGCACGATCTTCAGCTTGGGATCGGCCTTCATGAGCTCGAGCATGTCGGAGAGCGCGCGCTTGCAGAAGCCGCAATTGTAATCGAAGAACTCCACCATCGTGACGTCGCCGCTGGGATTGCCGAGGACCACGTGGCGCGGCGAACCGAACAGAAGCTCGGCATTGTCGGCGATCGCCCGGGTCGCCTTTTCGGCCTCGGCGACGGTCTGGCGCTTCTCCATCTCGCGCAGCACCTCCTCGATCACCTCGGGATGCCTGACGAGATAGTTCTTGATGATCGCCTCGATCTCGGTGCGCTGCTCGGCCGAGAAGCCCTGCGCGCGGGCCTTGTCGAGGCTTACGCCGGCGCCGAGCAGAATGGCTACGGCGGTCACAAGGCCGAGCGGACGAAGTGCGAGTGCCATCGGATTATCCCCCAATTCGTTATCGGCCGGGCCCGGATGCCGGTTTGACCATGACGATGTCGTCGGCCTTCACCCAGCCGGGCGAGCCGACCGGAAAACGCGTCTTGGCGCGCGCGGCGAGTTCGCGCGCGGTCTTCACGTCGCCGCGCATGAAGGCGGCCTGCGCCGACGACAGGTCGGCCTGGGCGAGGTCGCCCTTGCGGCCGTAGGCCATGGCGAGCTGACTGTAGCCCTCGGCAACCTCGGGCTCGCGCGAGAGCGCATTGCGCAGCATGTTGATCGCTTCGTCGGCATAGCGCGCATCGCCGGAGGCGACGAGGGCCTGACCGAGAAGGATCTGCATCAGCGCGGGTTGCGGGGCGAGCGACACCGCACGCCGCAGCGGCGCGACCGCTTCCCGCGGCCGGCCGCTTTCGAGCAGCGCCTGGCCCTTCAGTTCGTGGAAATAGGGATTGTTGGGCTGGGCGGCGATCAGCGCGTCGATCTGGGCGACCGCGCCGTTGAGATTGGAATAGCGGTAGGCGGAAATGGCGCGCGCATAGCGCGCCGGCAGGCTGTTGTCGGTCAGCGGATAGCGGCGCGCGACGATAGCCGGCTGTTCCATGAAGCCGGCGAGCTTGGCGCGCATCATGTCGTGGCGGTATTGCAGTTCCGGCGGGTCCTTCTTGTCCCAATACGGACTCGCGCGCGCGACCCCGCCGAGCGCCGCGACGCGCTCGGCCGGCATCGGGTGCGACTGCAGATAGGGGTCGACGCCGCGCGCGGTGAACATGATCTGGTCTGCGAAACGCTTGAACGTCTCGTACATGCCCCTGGCCGACTGGCCGCTGGCGGTGAGGAATTGCACGCCGGCGCGGTCGGCCTGGTCCTCCTGCTGGCGCTGGTAGGACAGGAGCGTGCGGCGGAGCACTTCCTGCGATCCCTGCAGGGTCGCAGCCCCCGCCTGCGCCGCGCCGCCGTCGCTGCGTCCGCCGAGCGCGATCGCGCCCATGCCCAGGATCATGGCGAGGATCGCCGCGGTCTGGGCATTGGCGAGCTGTTCGCGCAGCTTGGCGAGATGGCCGCCGGCGATATGGCCGGTCTCGTGCGCGAGCACGCCGATGATCTGGTTCGGCGTCTCCGATTCCATCAGCGCGCCGGTGTTCACGAAGATGCGCCGGCCGTCCATGACGAAGGCGTTGAAGGCGCGGTTGTTGATCAGGACGACCTGGATGTTCTGCTTGGCGAGACCGGCCGCACGCAGCAGCGGGCTCGTATAGTCGCGCAGCAATTGCTCGATCTCCGCGTCGCGGATGACCGGCAGGCCGGCATTCATCGGGCGCGGCTGGGCGTGCAGGGGGCCGCTCGTGAGCGCGAGGGCGCCGGCCATGACGGCCGCGACCGCGCGGGAGGCTTTCTTGCGGCGGGCCGCCCTGATAGGTGTCGAAACAGCATTCATAGGGACTGGACTCGGCAGGTCCGGCGCAACCTAGTGACGCGGCCGGAAGGGGTCAAATCACGCCGAAGGCATTGATAGGGTGGCAGGAAAGCCCTCCGAATACGGCAAGAGAGGGGCGGCGGCACAGCCGGCGCAGGAATTCCGTTCCGTGTGACTTCAATCCGATCCTTACGATACCGGTCCGACATGCTCGACAAGGCACGAAAGCTCATCGCCCCCTCCGCGCGCAGCGAGGTTCCGCCGTTCATGGTGATGGACGTGATGGCGGCGGCCGCCCGCATCGAGGCGGCGGGCGGTCATGTCATCCACATGGAAGTGGGCCAGCCCTTCGCCCCCGCGCCCGCAACCGCGATCGCGGCGGCGCGCGGCGCGCTTGACGGGCGCATCGCCTATACCGAGGCGCTCGGGCTGCCCTCGCTGCGCGCGCGTATCGCGCGCCACTATGCCGAGCAATATGCGGTCGAAATCGACCCGGCGCGCATCGTGGTCACGACCGGCTCGTCGGCCGGCTTCCTGTTTGCGTTCCTTTCCCTGTTCGAGCCGGGCGACCGCGTGGGCATTGCCAATCCCGGCTATCCGCCGTACCGCCACATCCTCACCGCGCTCGGCTGCGAGCCGGTCTTGATCGAGACTGGGCCGCAGACGCGCTGGGCGGTGACGCCGCAGGCCCTGCTGGAAACGCACGCCAGCAAGAAGCTCGCGGGCGTGCTGATCGCGAGCCCGGCCAATCCGACCGGCACCATGATGCGGCCCGAGGCGCTCGCCGCCCTGATCGGCGCGGCGCAGGACGCCGGCATCCGCTTCATCTCCGACGAAATCTATCACGGGCTCGATTACGCGTTTCCCGCCGAGACCGCGCTTCGCCTTTCGGACAATGCGCTCGTGATCAATTCCTTCTCCAAGTATTTCTGCATGACCGGTTGGCGCATCGGCTGGCTGGTGGCGCCGGCGCCGCTGGTGCGCCCGATCGAGCGCTTGCAGCAAAATCTCTCGATCAGCGTGCCGCATCTGTCGCAGATCGCCGCCGAAGCCGCCTTCGAGGGCCGCGCGCAGATGGATGCGATCAAGCACGGCTACGAGGAGAACCGCCGCTTCCTGATCGAGGGTCTGCCGGGCGCGGGCCTCGACACGTTCCTGCCGGTCGACGGCGCGTTCTATCTCTATGCCGACATCCGCAAATTCTCCGACGATTCGCTGGATTTCGCGCGCCGGATGCTGGAGGAGGCGCATGTGGCGGCGACGCCCGGCGTCGATTTTGATCCGCACGACGGCCGCCACTTCATCCGCTTTTGCTATGCGGGTTCCGCCGACGAGATGCGCGAGGCGGTGAAGCGCATCGGCGCGTGGCTCAAGCGCTGACGCGCATGCGCGGCGCAACAGTGCCGGCTAGAACGTTTTCGGCAATCCGGCCTGACGCAGAATCGCGTTTGCGGTATGGCGGCTGGCAATGCCGACCGGGACCGGAAAATTCCGGTTTGTGATCGGACTGTGCCAGATTTCGTGACTGCCTTTGCCCTGCCGCACAAGCGTACAGCCTGCCGCGCGCAACATCTCACGCAGCAGACGGTCGAATTGCGGCGCCATCATGCGGCGGCAGGTTCGGCTTCGCGCAGGGCCGTGATCTGCAGATAAAGCGACGAAGGATCGAGTCCGGGGTGATTGTCGGCCAGCAGATCGAGCGCCATCGCCGACATCTTGTCGAGCAGTTCATCGAGCGTCGGCGCGTCGGCGGCCGCGGGAATGTCGTCGCAATGGCCACTCCAGACCGACGCCTCGCCGTCCCACACGGCGGATATCGTATAGATGACGGGTTTGCTCATCGGCGCTTCCTCAAGCGCCGTCTTCTAGCATGAACGACGCGCACCCACAAAGCCGGCGCGCCCCGCCCGGCGACACGGCGAACCATCCCCACTGGCCGGACGGCCGACAGCGCGTTGCGCATTCCCCCTTCCTCCGACCGAACGAGTCGCGCACAATCGCCGCATTGAACGGAGGCTGACATGACGACCACGGCAGGCGAACGCAACCCGCCGGTTTTGAGCACCGCGGTGGAAGCTTGGCGCTATGCCTTCGCCGGCTTCTCGTGCATGCCGATCCTGTTCGGCACCGCCATGCTCGCGGTGTTCGTCCTCAATGCGCTGACGCTGCCGTTCGCGCCGGGCCCGAAAGAGGACCCGACCGCCGGCATCCAGCTTCTCGGTCTTGCGGTGACGGTGGTGCAGGGCTTTCTGCTGGTGCCGGTCGCCATCGCCGTTCACCGTTTCGTATTGCTCGGCGAACTCACCGCCGCCTATCGTCCCGATCCCTCCGACCGGCGGTTCATGACGTTTTTCGTGTTCTCGGCCGTCTTCCAGCTCATGATGGACGTGCCCGCGACCCTGATGGCGGTCGCCACGAAATCCGGCGGCGCCGGGGGCGGCGTTCTCGCATTCGTCTTCTTCGTCGCGATGATCGTGGCGGTGATCGTAGCATTGCGCGTGCTGATCCTGTTTCCGGCTATCGCGGTCGATGCGCCCGGCGCGCGTTGGCGCAACGCCTATTTCGACACCAAGGGGCATACCTGGCGCGTGTTCGGCATTTCGGTGCTCACCGCGCTGCCCGCCCTGCTCGTGGCGTTGCCGCTCTATTTCGTCATCGGCTGGCCGGAGGGGATCGGCCTCGTCGGCGGGGCGCTGCTTGCCATCGTGCAGTCGGCCGTGAGCGTGCTGATGATCGCGGCGCTGGCGGCGGCCGCGTCGCGGCTGTTCGCCGCCTATAGCGACCGGCTGAACGAGTAGGGAATGCCGCCAGACGCGCGCCGGCTGCGCCTTATCGCAGCGCTGCCGCGATGTTGCCACCGTCGACGGTGGTGACGCCCGCGGTGGTCTTGAGCGCCAGCGCCTGCGCCAGGAATGCCTGCGCCACGTCCTCGGCGGTGACCTCGCGCTGCAGCAGGTTGCCCGACATGTAATCCTTCTCGGACACGCCGCGCGCTCTGGCGCGCTCCTTCACGAAATCGTCGGTGAGCAGGCCCGAGCGGACGCGGTCGGCGTTCACCGCGTTGGCGCGGATGCCGTCGGAGCCGTAATCGAGCGCATACTGGCGCACGAGAAAGAGCGTGGCAGCCTTCGGCAGGCCGTAGGGGCCGAAATTCGGTCCCGGATTGACCGCCTGCTTGGACACGTTGAACAAAAGGCACCCGCCGGTGCCCTGCGCCAGCATGATTTTCACCGCCGCCTGCGCCACCCGCTGATGCGCGAAGAAATTCAGCTCGAAACTCTTGCGCAAAATCTCGTCGGACACTTCGCCGATGCGGCCCTGCCACGCCGCGCCCGCGTTCGACACCAGAATGTCGAGCCCGCCGAAATGCGCGGCGACCGTCTCGAACGCGGCGGCGACCGAAGCGCCGTCGGTGACGTCGCATTGCAGGCCGAGCGCGGTCCTGCCGACGGCACCGGCTTTTTCCGCGGCGGCATTGCCGTCGAGATCGAGCAGGGCGACTTCGGCGCCGGCGGCGGCAAAGGCGCGCGCGGCGGCAGAGCCGATGGCGCCGGCGGCGCCGGTGATCACCGCGATCTGCCCGGCGAGTGGGACTTCTTTCGCGGCCCCGAGCTTGGCCTGCTCCAGCGACCAGTATTCGCAGTCGAACATGTCCTCTTCGCCGATCGGCGAGAAGGTGCCGATCTCCTCCGCGCCGGTGATGCCCGCGACCGCGGCCTCGGCGAGGTCGGCTGCGATCGCCGCATCCTTCTTGCTGCGGCCGAGCCCGAACAGGCCAAGCCCCGGCACGAGGATCACGCGCGGGGCGGGATCGAGCATGGTCTTGATGCCGCCGCAGCGGGCATTGTTGCGCGCGAAATACGCCTTGTAGCGATCGGCGAATTCGGCCGCCGCCGCGTGCACGGCGGCGCGGAATGGCGCAAGCCCGCCGTCGGCGGGCGCGGGCACGATCAACGGCCAGTTCTTGGTACGGATGGTGTGATCGGGCGTGATCACGCCGCCGCGCGCATAGCGCTCGATATCCGCGCCGTTGACGAAATTGAGGATGGCGGGGCCGGTGCGAAAGTCGAACACGAACCGGCGGTAGGCACCTTCGCTGCGCGCATCCTTCAGCGCCACCGCTCCGCGCAGGAGCGGGGCGACCTCGGCGGGCGCGGCGACCGCCTGCGGCATCGCCGAAGCGACGAACACCGCCTTGCGGTTCTTCGCCAGATAGTCTTCGGCGCGCGTGACCATCGCGATCATGCGCTCGTAGGCCTGCCGCGCGTCGGCGCCGAACGTGAAGATGCCGTGCTTGTCGAGGATCAGGCCCTCGACCGTCGGGTCCTGCTCGAACACGGCGGCGGCTTCGCGGGCAAGCCCGAAGCCCGGCATGATGTAGCGCACGAAACCCATGCGCGCGCCGTAGATGTCGTCGCACAGCGCGCGGCTGTCGGGCTGATCGACCAGCGAGAGCACCGCGGTCGCGTGCGTGTGGTCGACGAAGGCGTGCGGCAGGAAAGCGTGCAGTAGCGTCTCGACCGAGGGGTTGGGCGCCATCGGATCGATCAGGTTGGCGCGCTGCAGGCGCACCATGTCCTCGTCGGACAGTGTTTCACGCGCACGCAGCGTGCGCAGTTTTTCGAGCCGCACCGCCGGCAGGCCGGCGGGCTCGATCGTGCCCATGTCCCAGCCCGAGCCTTTCACGCACAGGACGTCGACGTCCTCGCCATTGAGGTCCCTGATCCGGATCTTGACCGAGGTGTTGCCGCCGCCGTGCAGCACGAGCTTCGGGTCGCGCCCGAGCAGGCGCGTCGTATAGACGCGCAATGCCAGATCGCGGCCGATGTCCCGGCCGGCATAATGCGAAACGAGGGCTTCGGCGTCGCGGTTCGACCAGGCCGATTTCATGGCCGCGGCGCCGTCACGCTCAGCCGCGCTTCGACCACCAGCCGACACGGCGCGGCCGGTCGGCGGCCTCCTCCGCCATTGTCGCGACCGACTCCGGCGCGGGAGCCGACGGCGACGGGGCCGGCGGGGTTGCGTCGCCGGCATCGTCGGCATTGAAGACCGGTGCGCGCTCGCGCACGGTCGAACGCCGGCGCGGCGGGGAGGCGGGCGCTTCTTCCTCGGCGAGGCGAGCGGGCGGCGCCTCGCGCTCGGGCTGCAGTTCGCGCTCGGCATGAACGGGCGTCTCGGCCTCTTCCCCAGCGGCCGTGGCCGCCTCGAATTCCTCGCCGGCTTCGGGCGTCTCGCCGTTCTCGGCGCCTTCGCGCTGGCGGCGATTGCGCCGTCCGCCGCGCCGTCCGCGCCGCCGCCGGCGTCCATTCTCGTCCTCGCTGCGGCCTTCGCCTTCGGCACCGATCTCGACGTCCGCTTCCTCGCCTTCGCCGGCATCGGCGGGCTCGCCCGCCTCATGCTCGGCATTGTCCGTCTCGTCGGCTGCGAATGCCGCCTCGCGCGGCTCGCCGCGGCTGCGGCCGCGTCCGCCGCGCCGTCCGCGCCGCCGCCGCCGCCGTCCGTCGCCGCCGCGCGCATCCTCGTCGCCGGCTTCCGCGCCTTCGAATTCCTCGCCCGCCGCCGCGGCCTCCTCGCTCTCCGTCTCGTCGCCGATGGCGCGCTGCAGCGCGCTGTCGAACTGCACGGCGAGCGCGCGCGCCTGGTCGAGGCTCATCACCTGTTCGCCGCGGTCGATGGCATAGGCCGGCTGGCCGGTAATGCTCGGATCGGTCGTGATCGTGATCGTGACCTTGAAGCGCTCCTCCAGCCGTCGCAGATGCGCGCGCTTGTGGTTGAGCACATAGATCGCGACGTCGGGACGGGTGCGCACGATCAGGTTGTGGGTCGCGCCCTTCATCAGCGTCTCGTCGAGCGCGCGCAGGAGCTGCAGCGCGACCGAGGACACCGAACGCACATGGCCGGTGCCGCCGCAATGCGGGCAGATTTCGGTCGAGCTTTCCAGCACCGACGAGCGGATGCGCTGACGCGACATTTCGAGCAGGCCGAAATGCGAGATGCGGCCGACCTGGATGCGCGCGCGGTCGTTCTTGAGCGCGTCCTTCAGGCGCCGCTCAACGATGCGGTTGTTGCGCTTCTCGTCCATGTCGATGAAGTCGATGACGATCAGCCCCGCCAGGTCGCGCAGACGCAATTGCCGCGCGATCTCGGCGGCGGCCTCCGAGTTGGTCTTGAGCGCGGTCTCCTCGATCGAGTGCTCGCGGGTGGCGCGGCCGGAATTGACATCGATGGCGACCAGCGCCTCGGCCTGGTTGATGACGATGTAGCCGCCCGACTTGAGCTGCACGGTCGGCTGGAACATGGCGTCGAGCTGCGCCTCGACGCCGAAGCGCGTGAACAGCGGCAGCGAGTCGCGATAGAGCCGCACCGTCTCGGTATTGTCGGGCATCAGCATGCGCATGAAGTCGTGCGCTTCCTGATGGGCGGTCTCGCCCTCGACGATGATCTCGTCGATGTCCTTGTGGTAGAGGTCGCGGATCGAGCGCTTGATGAGCGAGCCTTCCTCGTAGACGAGGCAGGGCGCGGTCGAGCGCAGCGTGAGATCGCGCACGGTCTCCCACAGGCGCAGGAGATATTCGAAGTCGCGCTGGATTTCCGGGTTGGTGCGGCTGGCGCCGGCGGTGCGCAGGATCACGCCCATGCCCTCGGGCACCTGCAATTCCTCGGCGATTTCCTTCAGGCGCTTGCGGTCTTCGGCGCTCGTGATCTTGCGGCTGATGCCGCCGCCGCGCGCGGTGTTGGGCATGAGCACCGAATAGCGGCCGGCGAGCGAGAGATAGGTGGTCAGCGCTGCGCCCTTGGTGCCGCGCTCCTCCTTGACGACCTGCACCAGCATGACCTGCCGGCGCTTGATGACTTCCTGGATCTTGTACTGACGGCGGCGGCGCGGGGCGCGGGGGGCGACCTCTTCGAGCACGTCGGCGTCGCCGCCGACATCCTCGACCACGTCATCCTCGTGGCCTTCCTCGCCGCCGTTGCCGTTGCCGTTGTCGTCACCGTTATCGTCGGAGGGCTCGCGCAGCGCGGCGGCCGTCAGCGGCTCCGCGTCTGCGGTCGCGCCGGCCGATTCGCGTTCGTCCTCGTCGTCCTCATCATCCTCATCGTCCTCATCGTCCTCATCGTCCTCATCGTCCTCGTCGTCTTCTTCGTCGTCGTCTTCCTTTTCGCCGTCGTCGCCGTCTTCTTCTTCGTCCTCTTCGCCTTCTTCTTCCTCGTCGTCCTCATCCTCGTCTTCGAGGTCGTCGTCCTCGTCGCGCGCGGCGCCATTCTCGTCAGCATCGCCGGTCGGCACAGCCGCCAGAGCGTCGGCGGGCAGGGCGTCGGCGGACAATTCGTCCTCCGGCGTCATCGCCGTCGGCGGCTCGGCCGCACCGGCCTCAACGGCCGTTCCGGGCTCGGCATCGCCGGCCGGCGGCGTTCCTTCTTCGCCGGCAGCCGGCGCTTCGCCCGCGCCCTCGGCGGCCGCGACCTTGACGGCATCGCCGCCGCGCCAGCGTCGCGCGCTGCGGCTGCGATGCCGGCGGCGGCTGCGCCGCTCGTCCTCTTCGTCCTCTTCGTGCGAGCGCGCTTCTTCCTCGAGCAGCGCCTGCCGGTCGGCGACCGGGATCTGGTAATAGTCGGGATGGATTTCCGAGAAGGCGAGGAAGCCGTGACGGTTTCCGCCGTAATCGACGAACGCCGCCTGCAGCGACGGCTCGACCCGCGTGACCTTCGCTAGATAGATATTGCCGCGCAGCTGCTTGCGGCTGGCGCTTTCGAAATCAAATTCCTCGACGCGATTTCCGCGAACAACCACCACCCGCGTCTCTTCGGTATGGGTGGCGTCGATGAGCATTTTGTTGGCCATTGAAAAGTCTCTCGATGGCGGAACGCAGCGCGAGCGTCGCGCGCCGCAACGGGCGCGGGGGGCGACGAGGGCTGTCCGCCGGATTGTGTGTTGAATGGTCGAGGACCGAGGCCATGCGCCGCCGCAGCCGGCCGCAGACGCGCACGTTGTGATGTCTCACAACGCCGGTAGCGGCTTTCCTCGACGACTGAACCATGGCGTTTCGACCCGTAGCGCGGCGGCCGCCGCAAAAAGCATGCGCGGCCGCGTTCCTGTCGCTTACGGTCCCTGGATCGCGCCTGGCCGGACGGGCCCGACGGGATGATCGGCGCTCCGCCGAAACGGAACGCATGACCCGGTCGCTCGCTCGACCATATACATTCCCGGGCATCGGCCTATACGATCGTCCGCCGCCTGCGTCGTGGCAGGGGGTCGGTCCCGACCGCTGGCGCCCGCCGCCTCTGCTCGCGGACCTCTTTCCGGAGCCTGTCATCGAGGCGGGCGTGCCGGATGCCCGAACGCGGGTACAACCGGTACTGCATAAACCATAAGCATGCCTTTATTAGGGGTCCGCCGGCCGGATGGCAACGGCCAAATTGGGGGCGGCCCGGCCAAAACGGGCACCGGCGGCTGCCGGGTACCTTCCAGCCCTTCAAAAATCATGGCCGGAGCAATGAATCATAAGTCTTGGCAATAGCCGGAGCAGATTTGCATCGGACTTGCCCCCGTGCGGCCGCCGGGCCGCCACGTTCGGCGCCGGCTGATTCCTGTCAGGCTCGAGTGCCGCGGCGGCCTTCCGTTTGATTTCGTCAGACCGGGCGACCGCAAGTCGCGGCCGCTATTGTTCAAGGCCAGGTTCCCCGCCATATAATGTCGCGCTAGGTCAGCTAGCATTCATGCAGCACATGCGCGTTGTATGAAACACTTCCAGGGTTCACGCAAAGAGGGGCCTATCTATGAGTGTTTTCGGAAAGATCATGGACGCTATCATCGGCGCAGCGAAATCGGCCGGCAGCCTCATCACCGGCACGAGCGCGCAGGCCGCCGAACCGATGGCGCAGGTGGACGTCGAGAAGGTCGTGTCCGACCTCGCCGCGCAGAAGAAAGAGAAGCTCGACTGGCGCAAGTCGATCGTCGACCTCATGAAGGTGCTCGACCTCGACTCGAGCCTCAAGAACCGTCAGGCCCTTGCGCAAGAGTTCGGCTATACCGGCGACATGAACGACTCGGCCAAGATGAATATCTGGCTGCACAGGCAGGTCATGAACAAGCTGGCCGAGAACGGCGGCAAGGTTCCGGCCGACCTCAAGGATTGATCGGATCCTCGGGCGGCGCGCGAGCGCCGTCGTCGCCGCAGGCGGACAATTTCGCAGACGGAAAAGGCCCGGTTCACCGCCGGGCCTTTTGCTTTTGATCGGCCGCTCGCTGAAGGCGCGCGGCGTTCAGCGCTGCTGGCCGCCGCCGTGACCGGAGCCGTCGGGCGTGCGCTGACGCTGCGGATCGTGCGGCGCATTGCCGGGCCGGCCGTGCTGTCCGCCCTGCTGCTGCTGGCCGCCACCCTGCTGCTGTTGCTGCTGCTTGTTCGGCGCGTCGTGGCTCTTGCGGCCGGGGTCGGTAGCGCGCTTGGGGTTGTTTGCAAAGTTGCCGCCGCCCTGCTGTTCGTTTGCCATGGCATTGTCCTTTCTGGTCCGCCCCGCCAATCAACGTGGTGGCGATGCAAAGGGTTCCGGCCCACGCAAAGGGTTCCGCCGGCGGCCGGCTTTTCCCGCACCTCGTGCGTGACCGGGAGTGCGATGGGTTAACGAGGCTTTAACTTCCGGCGCCTTACGGAGTAAGAGTGGGGCGGGAGGGTCGAATCTTGGCCAGCCGCTTCGGTCTTTTTCTCATCGCATCGCTGCTGGCGGCGGGATGGCCCGGCGTAGCCGCGCGCGCCGCGCAGCCCGAGCCGTTTCCGGTCGCGACCGATATCCGGCTCGGCGGCGATGACGGCCAGACGCGCTTCGTCGTCGATCTCACGCGCAAGATCGACCTGCACGCCTTCACGCTCGCCGATCCCTACCGCGTCGTCATCGACCTGCCGCAGATCACCTTCGCGGTGCCGCCGAAAACCGGCGAGAGCGGGCGTGGTCTTGTCAGCGCGTTCCGCTACGGCCTCGTGATGAAGGGCGGCTCGCGCATCGTGCTCGACCTGAAGAAGCCGGTGAAGATCGAGCAGGCGTTCGTCCTCGATTCCGCCGCCGGTCAGCCGGCGCGCCTCGTGCTCGATCTGGCCGCGACCGACCGCGCGACGTTCCTGCGCGCGATCGCGCAGGAGAACCGCACCCCGCGGCCCGATCCGCGCAAGAGCGAGCCGCGTGCCTCGCTTGCGCCCGGCGCGCGCGATCCGCGTCCGCTGATCGTGATCGATCCCGGCCATGGCGGTCTCGATACCGGCACCAAGTCGCCCGGCGGCGACATCGAGGAAAAGGCCATCGTCCTGGAATTCGGCGTCCTGCTGCGCGACGAGCTGGAAAAGTCGGGCAAGTTTCGTGTCGCCGTGACGCGCACCGACGACACCTTCGTCGCGCTCGGCGACCGCGTCGCCTTTGCGCGCCAGCGCGACGCCGCGCTGCTGATCTCACTGCATGCCGACTGGCTGTCGAAACGCGAAGGCGACGCGCAGGGCGCCACCGTCTATACGCTGTCGGAAAAGGCCTCCGATGCCGAGGCCGCCCGGCTGGCAGACGCCGAGAACCGCGCCGACGTGATTGCCGGCATCGATCTGTCCAACGAGCCGAGCGACGTCGCCGACATCCTGCTCGATCTCGCCCAGCGCGAGACCAAGACCTTCTCCCACCAGTTCGCGCGCGGGCTCGTCGCCGAGCTGCAGAGAAGCATCCGCCTGCACCGCCATCCGCTGCGCTCGGCCGGCTTCAAGGTGCTGCGCGCGCCCGACGTACCGTCGGTGCTGGTGGAGCTCGGCTATGTCTCCAACAAGCAGGACCTCAAGGCGCTGATGTCGGACGCCTGGCGGACGAAGGCGGCCCGGACCATTGCGCAGGCGGTCGACAAGTTCTTCGCGCGCCGGCTGGCCGGCGCCCCCTGAGGCGGCCGGCCGCTGATGCCGCCAAGCCTCAGTTTGACCATAAAAAACGGCGATCAGGCGGGGCGCGGTGGCCGGCCGCCGCCCGATCCTGTAGGTTGCCGGAGTGGCGGATTCGAGCGGTTCTGCCGGTCTTCTTTACGGTTTTCGGTCAGGATGCAGGGGAGCGCGCGGCGCGTTCTCCTGAAAGGTCGATGGGCGCGGGCGCCGCTTCCTGGCGCCGCCGCCGGGACGACGGGTTTTGAACCATGAGGCTCTTGCTGCGCTTCCTCGGATTCCTGTTTGCCGTGGGAACGATCGTGTTCCTGGTCGCGGTCGCGGGCTTTGCCGGCCTGATGTGGCATTACTCCAAGGACCTGCCGGACTATTCGCAACTGCAGGACTACGAGCCGCCGGTGATGACGCGCGTGCACGCCGCCGACGGGGCGCTGCTCGCCGAATATGCGCGCGAGCGCCGTCTCTATCTGCCGATCCAGGCGGTGCCGAAGATGGTGATCAACGCCTTCGTCTCGGCCGAGGACAAGAATTTCTACGAGCATGGCGGGCTCGACTTCACCGGCATCGCGCGCGCCGGCGTGCTCTATCTGCAGAATATCGGCACCAGCCGCCGTCCCCAGGGCGCCTCCACGATCACCCAGCAGGTCGCGAAAAACTTCCTCCTGACCAACGAGGTCTCCTTCCACCGCAAGATCAAGGAGGCGCTGCTGGCGCTGAAGATCGAGCGGACCTATTCGAAGGACAAGATTCTCGAACTGTATCTGAACGAGATCTATCTCGGCTTCTCCGCGTACGGCGTCGCGGCCGCCTCGCTCCTGTATTTCGACAAGTCGGTGCACGAACTGACGATCGCGGAGGCGGCCTATCTGGCGGCGCTGCCGAAGGCGCCGTCCAACCTGCATCCGTTCCGCCAGCGCGAGCGCGCCATCGAGCGCCGCAACTACGTCATCGACCGCATGCAGGAGAACGGTTACGTCAAGGCCGCCGAGGCCGAAGCCGCCAAGAAGACCCCGCTCAACGTCACCGCGCGGCCGACCGGCGCGCACATCTTCGCCGCCGAGTATTTCGCCGAGGAAGTGCGCCGCGAGCTGTTCGAGCGCTACGGCGAAAAGAAGCTCTACGAGGGCGGGCTGTCGGTGCGCACCACGCTCGACCCGAAAATGCAGGTGCTGGCGCGCAAGAGCTTCACCGGCGGCGTGGTCCGTTTCGACGAGGGGCTTGGTTATCGCGGCGCGGTCGCCACGATCGACGTTTCGGGCGACTGGGGCGTCAAGCTCGCCGAGGTCAAGGCGCTGTCCGACATCGGCTGGCGCATGGCGGTGGTGCTGGAGACGTCCGACCAGTCCGCGCGCATCGGCTTCCAGCCCGCGCGCGAGCCCGGCGGCGCCGTCGTCAAGGAGCGGCAGGTCGGCATCATCCCGATGGAGGGCGTGAAATGGGCCAAGCCGGCCGAGGGGCCCGCCCGCGGCCGCGCGCCGACCAAGGTCACGCAGGTGCTCAATCCGGGCGACGTGATCTATGTCGAGCCGCTCGAGAAGAAGGATGCGGGCGAGACGCAATACCGCCTGCGGCAGGTGCCGGAGATTTCCGGCGCCATGGTGGTGATGGATCCCTGGACCGGACGCGTGCTCGCGCTCGTCGGCGGCTTCTCGTTCGACCAGAGCCAGTTCAACCGCGCCACCCAGGCGCTGCGCCAGCCCGGCTCCTCGTTCAAGCCGTTCGTCTATGCCGCCGCCCTCGATAACGGCTACACGCCCTCGACGGTGGTGATGGACGCCCCGATCGAGATCGACCAGGGCGCGGGGCTCGGCGTCTGGCGGCCGGAAAACTACTCCACCGGCAAATATTACGGCCCGCAGACGCTGCGCTTCGGCATCGAGCAGTCGCGCAACGTGATGACCGTGCGCTTGGCGCAGGACATCGGCATGCCGCTGATCACCGAATATGCCAAACGCTTCGGCGTCTATGACGACCTGCCGCCCTATCCCTCGTTCGCGCTCGGCGCCGGCGAGACGACGGTGCTGCGCATGGTCGCCGCCTATTCGATGTTCGACAATGGCGGCAAGCGCATCAAGCCGACGCTCGTCGACCGCATCCAGGATCGCTACGGCCACACGATCTTCCGCCACGATCAGCGCGAATGCCGCGGCTGCAAGGCGGACCAGTGGGCGAGCCAGCCCGAGCCGCAGCTGATCGACCGGCGCGAGCAGGTCATCGATCCAATGACCGCCTACCAGATCACCTCGATGATGGAAGGCGTGGTTCAGCGCGGCACCGCGACCGTGCTGCGCGAGGTCGGCAAGCCGATCGCCGGCAAGACCGGCACGACCAACGACGAAAAGGACGTGTGGTTCGTCGGCTTCTCGCCCGATCTCGCGGTCGGCGTTTATCTCGGCTACGACAAGCCGCGCCATATCGGCCGCGGCGCGACCGGCGGCCACATGGCCGCGCCGATCGTGAAGGATTTCTTCAAGGTCGCGCTCGCCGACAAACCGGCGGTGCCGTTCCGCGTGCCGGCCGGCATCAAGCTGATCCGCATCGATGCCCGCACCGGCATGCGCGCCAGCCCCGGCACCGAGCGGGTGATCCTCGAGGCCTTCAAGCCCGGCACCGCGCCGCCCGACAGCTATTCGGTCATCGGCTATGGCGATCAGGACCCCAACGGCCAGCCGATGACGGACGCCGGCAATCGCGGCGGCGGCTTCTTCCAGCTCCCCACGATCCGCTCCGGGACCGGCGGCCTGTACTGACGCCATTGCGAAGCGGCCGTTCCGGGGTTACATCCGTGCCCCACGGGCGCCGTCCGGCGCCGCCATCCCGTTCCCGTCAGGTTGCTCATGCGCGCTGAAACGCAATCCGTTGTCGAAGACATCAAGCGGTCCGTCGGACTGCTGAGGAGGCATCTTTGACGTCGACCGCGCCAATGCCCGTCTTGCCGAGCTGAACCAGCAGGCGGAAGACCCCGAACTCTGGAACGATCCCGAGCGCGCCTCCAAGCTGATGCAGGAGCGCACCGCGCTCGAAGACCAGCTCAACGCCATCGGGCGGATCGAGCAGGAGGTCGACGACCAGGTCACGCTGATCGAGCTTGGCGAAGCCGAGGACGATGCCGGCACGATTTCCGAGGCGGAGGAGACGCTCCGACGGCTGAAGGCCGAGGCGGCGCGGCGCGAGCTGGAGGCTTTGCTCTCCGGCGAGGCCGACGCCAACGACGCCTATCTCGAAGTCCATGCCGGGGCCGGCGGCACCGAGAGCCAGGACTGGGCGAACATGCTGCTGCGCATGTATGTGCGCTGGGCCGAACAGCACGGCTTCAAGGTCGAGATCGTCGACGAGACGTCCGGCGAAGAGGCCGGCATCAAGTCGGCCACCATCATGGTCAAGGGCCACAATGCCTATGGCTGGCTGAAGACCGAGCACGGCGTGCATCGGCTGGTGCGCATCTCGCCGTTCGACGCGAACGCGCGGCGCCACACCTCGTTCGCGGCGGTCGACGTCTATCCGGTGATCGACGACCGCATCCAGATCGACATCAAGGAATCGGACGTGCGCACCGACGTGATGCGCTCGGGCGGTGCCGGCGGCCAGCACGTCAACAAGACCGAGTCGGCGGTGCGTCTGACCCACATCCCGACCAACATCGTGGTCAAGTGCCAGACCGACAAGTCGCAGCACCGCAACCGCGCGCAGGCCTGGGACATGCTGCGCGCCAAGCTCTACGAGCTCGAACTGAAGAAGCGCGAGGAGAAGGCCGCCGCCGAGAATGCCGCCAAATCCGACATCGGCTGGGGCCACCAGATCCGCTCCTACGTGCTGCAGCCCTACCAGATGGTGAAGGACCTGCGCACCGGCGTCTCGACGTCCAACACCGGCGCGGTGCTCGACGGCGATCTCGACCAGTTCATGGGCGCGACGCTCGCCCAGCGCGCCTTTGGCGGCGGCCCGCTCGAGATCGAGGACGTCGAATAATTTCCCGCGCGCGTCCGCTGCCGACGTATCTTTGTGTGCCCGTGCATTTGAGTGCCTGCGCGTTTTTTTAATGCTTGCGCGCTTTTCGCGCCGGCTGGCCCATCATGCCGGCCGGCCAAGCGGTCACGAAGCAAGCATCACAAGGCAAGCGTCGTGAGCAGCAGCACAGCTCCGCATACAACACCACCAACACCACTCCGCGAGCAACATCACTCTGCGCACGCCATCATTCCGTGAATATCATTCCGCGACGAGTATCATTCCGCGAACGGCACGGGCGACGTCATTCCGGGAGCGTCGAATTGGCGCGATGCCTCACTGATGCCGCGCCGGCCGGCCGCTCCCGGAACGCGTTCCGCGTCGTTTTCCCGCTACGTCGAAGCCCGGACGATTGCCGCAACGATCCTTGCGGGAACCTGCGTCGGTGGTTCCATTCTGACCTCCGCGCTTGAGCAGTGACGACGCAAGCGTGTTCGAGCGGGCGTGCCGTGTCAAGGGCATGTCGAAGGCGCGGCGATCAAGGAATGTTTCGCGCCGGCCGCGACGCCGTTATGGCTTTGCGATCGTGTCGATGGCCGATTTGACGTTTGCCTGTATCTGTGGACTGCGGAAGTAAGGCAGCGTGCCCAACGCCTGCTCGCGCAGGGCCTTCGCCTGCTCGGGGGTGAGAAAGCGCGCCGCCGTCGGCGCGACCTGGGCGAGCACCGCGAGCCGTTCGGCGCGATGCTGGTCGCTGATGCCCTCATAGGTCATCGCGATGACGTTGCTGCCGATCGTCTGCGCGAACGTCTCGCGGATGTCGTTCACCTTTGCCTTGAAGGCCTCCGAGTCCGCGGTTTCCGGCGCGCCGGTCGCCAGATGCGCAAGCTGCGCCTCCGCGATCACACGAAGGATTTTCATCTGGAAATCGACATAGCGCCCGAACTCCGCGGCATAGGTCACGACGTTCTGCTGCATGCGCTTTTGCGTCGCTTCGCTGACCGGGTTCTGCTCGACGTCCGCCGGCCGCAGGCCTGCGTTCACATAGCGCCCGCCGATCGCGTCGCCGCGGTTGAACCAGTCGATCGTCTTGTCGATCTCCGCATAGGCGAGCGGCGCCGGCGGTTGCGGGGCGTCGAAGATCGCGCCCAACAGCGCGGCGGTGCTGCCGTCGGTCAGGCGCGGCGGCAGGCCGCTGACGGAGGCGTTGGCGATCCGGTTGAATGCCTGCTCGGCGGCGAGCACCCGCCCGAGCCGGTCCGGCTCGATCACGCCCGTGCCGACGAGGCCGGTCGGGCGAACCATGACCTTCTTGTCTTGCCAGTAGACGCGATATCCGGTGGTCGCGGTGTCGCCATTGATCGCGATCGTGACGATGCAGCGCCGCTGGTCGTCGGACTTGGCGACGGTCTTCACGCCGCTTAGGGCGACCGGTTTCTTAGCGCGTTCCTCATAGATCTCCTTGACGGCGTCGGTCGCTTCCTTGGCGTCGCAATCGGGCAGTTTCCCGCTGCTTGTGAACTTGCCGAGGATGATGAGGCCGGCAACGATCACGCCCGCGATCTGCAGGCCCCGCATCATCCAGCGCATCGGCTTGGAGACCGCCTGCGCGGCCTCGCCCGCCGTCGGCTCGGGAAGCCCGACGAATTCGCGCAGCTGGCGCGCGAGGCCGGCCGTGTTGTCGGCTGCGTCGCCGGACATCCAGTGCCGCTTTCCCGACTTCAGCCGCAGGACGATGCTGTGGGTGCGCTGCCCGCGCGAGCGCATGGTCACCATGTCGAGCCCGGCAATGTCGTCGAACGCGACGTCGACCGGTTTGTAGGAAATCCCGAACGCCTTGCGTTCGAAGCGTGCGCGGCGCGTCGTCCTGTCGAGCATGTAGCGCGTGGAGGAGATGATCCAGGTGCGGACTTCGGCGATGAACTTGTCGGCGGAGTTTTCGATGACTTGCAGCACTGCAATGCCCCCGTGGCCACGGCGAATCCGGCTATTGGATCAAATCGGGAGACGTCTGAATATGGAAATCGATTGGCCGGCTCCCCTCGGGGCGCGGGTCTTAGGGATCAGCTCGCGCCGAGGCGGATCCCCGCACGCAGGAACTTGGCCGGATCGACCGCATCGCCGTTGATCCGCGTCTCGTAATGCAGATGCGGCCCGGTGGAACGCCCGGTCGAGCCGATGCGCCCGATGATCTGGCCGGCGCGCACGGTCTGGCCGACCTGCACGTCGATCGCCGACAGGTGGCCGTAGCGCGTCGTCAGGTCGCCGCCATGGTTGATCTCGACCATCTTGCCGTAGCCGCCATTGACGCCGGCGACAGTCACCGTGCCGTTTGCGGTCGCGCGCACCGGATCGCCGGTGTCGCCGCGCATGTCGAGGCCGGTATGGATCGCGGGCCCCCTGACGAAGGGATCCATGCGCATGCCGAACGGCGAGCTCATGTCGATCTCGCCGAACACCGGCTTGCGCACCGGCACCGTGTTGAGCCGGCGCGTCAGGTGCTCGACATGCGTGCGCGCGAGGTTGATGCGGTAGATCTGGCGCTCGAAGTTGCTGCCGTCGCCGCGGACGGGCGCCGGCACGAACGGACCGCCGGTCGCCTGCGCAAGACGGGCGCGGTCGGCGGGCGAGGGGGCGGGAGGCTTGCCGGGATCGATGCCGAGGTCGGAGAAGACGCCGCGCATGCGGCGCGCTTTGGCGTCGAACTGCTCTTCGATCGCGCCGAGGGCCGCGGTCTGCTGGGCGTCCACGCGCTCCAGCGCCTGCTGCATGCGGATCAGGGCGGCCTCGACGCCGCTGCGCGGACGGCGCGTGGCGAGGGCTGCGAGGGAGAACGGCGCTTCGCGCGATTGCAGGCGCGCCTCGCGGTCGGGCGGCGCGGAGAAGATGATCGTGTCGCTGATCGGGGAAGGCTTGGGCATGCCGCCGCGGGCGGGCTCGCGGCCGGCCGGCTTGACCGATCCGGTCGTGACCGGATCGGCGCCCATTGCGGTCAGCGCCGTGGTGCGCGATTCCAGCGCCGCCTGCTTGCGCGCGATCAGGTCGAGCTTCTGCTCGAACTGTTCCTGGTCGAGAAGCTGCCGGCTGGTGATGCGGTCCACCTGGGCGCGCAGCTCGGCGATCCGGTCCTCGTAGGCGAATTGCATCTCGGCCTGGCGCGCGATCAGGCGTTTGATCACGTCGTCATGGAAGGCGAAATAGGTCCCGGTCACGACCGACCAGCCGGCCATGATCACGAGCGTGCCGACGACGATCCAGAAGGCGACCGGCCCGAGCCGGATCTGATGGCCGCCATGGGTCAGCGTGTAGTCGGCGGCGCGAAACCGCCGCCCGGGCTTGCTAGGCTTGGCGGGATGGGGGTGCGACGGCGCGGCCGGGTGCGGGTGGGCCGCTCGCGGGTGATCATGTCCGCGGGTGTCGACAAAGCGGCCAGAATCGCGGCGGTGTTCGGGTGAACCGTAGCGGTACGACATCAACGCTCCCCGCCGGTTCTCCGCAGGAAAGCGGCCCGACGCCTGTCGTAGGATTTGAGCGGGCCATGGTTAATTTTCTGCAAATCTTTGGCTGCTACTGGGGTCCGCTGTCGAGGAAGGAAGAGGCCTTGATGTCATGCCCCCGGCTCAGTCCGCCTTGAGGCTCCGGGCCGCCGCGAGCACCTCCTCGGCATGACCGGGCACCTTCACCCGCGGCCAGATGCGCGCGATCCGGCCCTTGGGGTCGATCAGGAAGGTCGTGCGCACGATGCCCATGAAGGTGCGCCCGTACATCGATTTTTTGGCCCAGACGCCGTAGGCGGCGAGCGTCTCGTGGGTCTCGTCCGAGGCAAGGGCCACGGCGAGCTTGTGTTTTTTCTTGAACGCCTCCTGCCGGGGCACCGGATCGGCCGAGACGCCCAGAATTTCCGTGCCGTTTCTGGAGAATGTCGCGGCCAGGCGGGAGAAATCCTGCGCCTCGCGGGTGCAGCCCTCGGTATTCGCCTTTGGAAAAAAGAACAGGACCAGCTTGCGTCCGCGAAAGCCGGCGAGGGAGACTTTGCCGCCCCCGTCCCGGGGCAGGCTGAATGCGGGGGCACGATCCCCTTCCGAGGGTGTCATATGCCTTCCTTTCGTCGTTTTCCGCAGATCAATCTGACAGTTGCGTTTGGGTGGGGGGAAATGGCCCGGGGACGCTCCCAGGCTCCGGGCCTATGTCTTGATCAGGCCGTGCTTTCGGCCCGCCATTGTGCCGCGCCTTACGCGCCGGACAAGGGCTCGGGACCGGATCGGGGTCTGGTGCCGGACAAGGGGACGTCCGACCGGGCATGACCGACAGATTTCGCACGCCGCGGCTGGCCGCGCTGCATGACCTGGAGCAAAGCTTCCGGGAGCATTGCAGCGGCCGGCCCGTGCAGGGGGCGCCGCGGCGATGGCTGCGGCGGCTGTCCGTCATCGTGCGTCATCGCGTCGTCCGCCGCACGCTCATGGCGGTGACCGGTCTTCTGCTGCTGGCAGCGCTCGGCGCGGGCGGCCTGTGGTGGCGGCTGTCGGCGGGGCCGCTGTCGCTCGACTTCGCCACGCCCATCCTCGCGTCCGCCATCGAACACACGATCGGCAGCCGGCATCGCGTCGAAATCGGCGGCACGCAGATCGAGCGCGACAATCAGGGCCGCGCGGCGGTGCGCATCCGCGACATGCTGATCCGCGACGCCGACGGCGCGGTGATCGCGAGCGCGCCGAAAGCGGAAGTCGCGGTGTCCGTCGTCGCCTTGCTGACCGGCGAACTCCGCGCCAAGCGCGTGAGCCTGGTGGGCGCCGAGCTTGCCATGCGCATCGAGGACGACGGACAGGTTACGATCTCCACCGGCGCCGACCGCCGTCCGATCGCGATCACGCCGACCATCGTGCGCCCCGCGCAGGGCGCGGCCGTGCCGGTGCCGGCGCCGGACAATTCCCCGGCCTCCATGCCGCCGATGCGGCTGCCGACCGGGGGCGAGAATTTCTCCGCGCTGATGCGATGGATCGACGGCACCGCGCGGCTCGATTCCGACAGCGAGATTCTCGGCGAAGTCGGTCTCAAGGACGGCAGCCTGACCGTCGACGACCAGCGCAACGGCAAGACCTGGACCTTCGAGCACATCAGCTTCAGCCTCAACCGGCTGCCGCGCGGCGGCGTGGTGCTCAGCCTCGGCTCGGAAAACGAGGACCGCCCCTGGAAGATGACGGCGGCGGTGGTGCCGCTCGGCAACGAGCGGCGCCTGCTTCAGGTCGAGGCGCGCAAGGTCTCTGCCCGCGATCTCCTGCTCGCCATGCGTCTCGACGAGGGCCAGTTCCAGGCCGATGTTCCGATCTCCGGCGCGGTGCGCGCGGAGATCGGTCCCGACTTCCGGCCGGTCACGATCGAGGGCCGGCTGTTCGCCGAAACCGGCATGATCGGCAACCCGAACAATCCGGACGGCTCGTTCCGTCTCGACAGCGCCGAAGTCTCGCTCGACTGGGATCAGACGCGGCGCACGCTGATCGCGCCGTTCAAGGTTGCCGCCGGGAACAACCGCGTCACGATGATGAGCCAGTTCGACGCGCCGGTCGAGGCCGGCGGGCCGTGGCGCTTCACCGCCACCGGCGGCTCCATCGTGCTCGGCGCGCGCGAGCCGGGCGAAAGCGCGCTTGTGCTCAACCGCATCCTGATGCGCGGCACCTTCGATTATGCGAGCGGACGCATCGCCCTGTCGCAGGGCGAGATCGCCGGCGGCGGCGTCAATCTGGCGATGTCAGGAACGCTCGATATCTCCTCCGGCGAGCCGGTGATTTCCGGCGGTCTCGCCGGCACGCCGATGAAAGGCGCGCTCGCCAAGCGCATCTGGCCGGTCTTCGTCGCCTCCAAGGTCCGCAACTGGGTGCTCGCCAACATCCATGAGGGCGAGATCGCGCGCATGGAGCTTGCCGCCAATGCGCCGATCGACACGCTGAAGGAGGACGGCCCGCCGATCCCGAGCGACGGGCTGTCGGTGGAGATCGATGTCGCCAAGGCGGTGCTGCGTCCGGTCGACGGCCTGCCGCCGATCCGCGACGCCGACCTGACCACGCGCATCAAGGGCCGCCATGTCGTGATCAGCGTCGGGCGCGGCACGGTGGAACTTGAATCCGGACGCAAGCTGACGATCACCAACGGCACGTTCGAGGTGCCCGACACCCATCCCAAGGCGCCGCCGGCGCGCGCCCAGTTCAGGATCGAGGGGCCGGTGGCGGCCGCCGCCGAGCTGGTCGCGCTCGACCGGCTGCGCGAGGCCTCGAATGCGCCGCTCGATCCGGCGACCAGCCGCGGCAGCGTCGTCGGCCAGATCTCGGTCGGCCTGCCGATCACGCGCGACCCGCCCAAGGGCTCGATCAATTACAATATCGGCATCGACGTGACGAATTTCGTCGCCGAGCGCATGATGCTCAACCAGAAGGTCGAGGCGCAGCTTCTGAAGGTCTCGGCCAACGCCCAGGGTTTCCAGATCAAGGGTGACGTCCGGCTCAACGGCACGCCGGCGGTGCTCGATTATCGCAAGCTGCGCGATCAGCCCGACACCGAGGTGCGCCTGCAGATGACGCTCGACGATGCCGCGCGTTCGCGTTTCGGCTTCGACGTCGGTCCCGCGCTCGCCGGCCCGGTGCCGGTGCGGCTCGCCGGGCGCGTCGTCAACGACCGCGACTCGCGGTTCAATGTCGAAGCCGACCTGACGCCGGCCGCGATCGACAATCTCCTGCCGGGCTGGGTCAAGCCGCCGGGCAAGCCCAACCGCGTCGCCTTCATGGTCGTCCACAAGGACAAGACGACGAGCTTCGAGAACGTCGTCATCGACGGGTCGGGCGCGAACGTGAAGGGGCAGGCGGAGCTCGATGCCAACGGCGACCTTGTCGCGGCGAATTTCCCGGTCTTTGCGCTGTCCGACGGCGACAAGGCGTCGCTGCGCGCCGAACGCGGCAGCGACGGCGCGTTGCGCCTGTCGATGCGCGGCGACGTCTATGACGGACGCAGTTTCATCAAGTCGGTGTTCGGCCAGTCCGGCGACCACAAGCCGAAGAAGCAGTTCGGCGACCTCGACATCGACGTCAAGCTGGGCGCGGTCGCCGGCCATAACGGCGAGGCGCTGCGCGGGGTCGATTTCAAGATGTCGCGCCGCGCGGGCCAGATCCGCACGCTCTCGTTCGCCTCCAAGATCGGGCGCGACACCCAGTTGACGGGCGAACTGCGCGGCGCCGCGCGCGGCCGCCAGGTCCTGTATTTCGAGACCGACGACGCCGGCGCGCTGTTCCGCTTCACCGACAATTACGCGCGCATGAATGGCGGCCAGATGTGGGTGGCGATCGACCCGCCGACCGCCGACCAGGCGCCGCAGGAGGGGCTGCTCAACATCCGCGACTTCGCCATCAAGGGCGAACCCAATCTCGACCGCGTCGCCGGCGCGGCCAATGCGGGCGGCAAGGGCGTTGCCTTCACGCGCCTGCGCGTGGAATTCACCCGCACGCCCGGCAAGCTCGCCATCCGCGAGGGCATCGTGCGCGGACCGGCCATCGGGGCGACTATGGACGGCCTGATCGACTTTGCGCGCAACGATGTGCGTCTGCGCGGCACGTTCGTGCCGCTCTACGGGCTCAACAACGCCTTCGGGCAGATTCCGATCGTCGGCCTGTTCCTCGGCGGCAGCAACGAGGGCCTGCTCGGCATCACCTACGAAGTGTCGGGCGCGCCCAATGCGCCGGTGCTGCGCGTCAACCCGATCTCGGCGATCGCGCCGGGCCTGCTGCGGAAGTTCTTCGAATTCCCGAACGTCAATACCGGCACGCAGCCGCCGGATCCGAACCTCACCTCGCGCGCGGAACCGGCGCGCTGATCAGACCGGCTTGAGGAGCGCGTGGCGCTTCTTGCCGAGCGAGAGCTTGATCACGCCTTCGGGGGTGAGATCCTTCGGGGTGAGCACCATCCTCTCATCGGTCACGGTCACATCGTTGACCTTCAGGCCGCCGCCCTTGACCTGCCGGCGCGCTTCGCTGGTCGATGGCACGAACTGGACGTGCACGTTCGCGCTCAGCACGCCGAGACCCTTTTCCAGCTCCGCGCGCGGAATTTCGAAGGTCGGCAGCGTTTCGGCGAGTTCGCCTTCCTCGAAGGTGCGGCGGGCGGTTTCGGCGGCCTCCTGCGCCGCCGCACGGCCGTGCAGGAGCGCGGTCGCTTCCGTCGCGAGCGTCTTCTTGGCTTCGTTGATTTCCTGGCCCTGCAGCGCCGCCAGCCGCCCGATCTCGTCGAGCGGCAGCACGGTGAACAGCTTCAGGAAGCGCTCGACGTCGCCGTCCTCGGTGTTGCGCCAGTATTGCCAGTAATCGTAGGGGCTCACCAGGTCGGCATTGAGCCACACCGCGCCGGCGGCGGTCTTTCCCATCTTGGCGCCCGAGGCGGTCGTGATCAGTGGCGAGGTGAGCGCGAACAACTGTGCGTTCATCAGCCGGCGGCCGAGATCGATGCCGTTGACGATGTTGCCCCACTGGTCGGAGCCGCCCATCTGCAGGATGCAGCCGTAGCGCTTGTGCAGCTCGACGAAGTCGTAGGCCTGCAGGATCATGTAGTTGAATTCGAGGAACGACAGTTCGTGCTGCCGCTCCAGCCGCAGCTTGACCGAATCGAACGACAGCATGCGGTTGACCGAGAAATGCCGGCCGACATCGCGCAGGAAGTCGACATAGTTGAGCGTGTTCAGCCAGTCGGCATTGTTGGCCATGACGGCGTCGCCGGGGCCGTCACCGAAGGTGAGGAATTTCGAGAACGTCGCGCGGATGCTGCGCAGGTTCTCGTTGATGATCGCGTCGGTGAGCAGCTTGCGGCTTTCGTCCTTGCCGGAGGGATCGCCGACGCGCGTCGTGCCCCCGCCCATAAGCGCGATCGGGCGGTGGCCGGTCTGCTGCATCCAGTACAACATCATCGTCGGCAGCAGGTGGCCGACATGGAGCGAAGGCGCCGTGCAGTCGTAGCCGATATAGGCAGTGATGCGCGAAGACGCGGCAAGGGCATCGAGCGCCTCCGGCTCGGAAACCTGGTGGATGAAGCCACGCTCGGAGAGCGTGCGCAAGAAATCTGATTTGTAGACGCTCATTGCGTTGCCTTGTCGCCACGGTGGCGGCGGTGGTGTATCAGGTTCGGCGCGGGATTCAAACTGCGGGGGCAGGGCCGGTGCGCGCGATCGGGCTGATGAGCGGCACGTCGATGGACGGCATCGACGTCGCCCTGATCGAGAGCGACGGGGAGACGGTTTCCCGCTTCGGGCCGGCCGCGACCTATGCCTACACCGACGCCGAGGCCGCTCTTCTGCGGACCGCGATTGCGGCGGCGCAGGACCTTGCCGAGCGCAGCGTGCGTCCGGGGCCGGTCGCGCAGGCCGAGGCGCTGACGACGCGGCTGCACGCGCAGGCGGTGCGCGCTTTCCTCGCCGCCAACGGGCTCGACGCAGGCACGATCGACGTCGTCGGGTTTCATGGCCAGACCATCCTGCACCGGCCGGAGCGCCGGCTGACGGTGCAGATCGGCGACGGTGCCGTGCTCGCGCGCGCGCTCGGGATCCGGGTCGTCTGTGATTTCCGCGCGGCCGACGTCGCCGCGGGAGGGCAGGGCGCGCCGCTCGTGCCGGTCTATCATCGCGCGCTCGCGCGCGTGCTCGACCGCCCGCACCCGATCGCGGTGCTCAATGTCGGCGGGGTCGCGAACGTCACCTTCCTCGACGGCGTGCCCGATCCCTATGCCTGCGACACCGGCCCCGGCAACGCGCTGATCGACGACTTCATGCGCGAGCGCAACGGAGAAGGGCGCGATCCCGCCGGCGCGTATGCGGCCCGCGGCCGCGTCGATCAGGAGGCGGTCGCGCGCGTGCTGGCGCATCCCTTCTTCAGGATGCCGCCGCCGAAGTCGCTCGACCGCAACGATTTCCGCGCCTGGGTCGCGCGTGAGGCCGGCCTCGACGCCTGCACCATGGAAGACGGCGCCGCGACCCTGACCGCCATCACCGCAGCGTCGATCGCGGCCATCGTGCCGCATCTGCCCGCGCCGCCGCGCACCTGGGTCGTGGCCGGCGGCGGCATCCACAACGCCACGCTGATGCGCATGCTTGCCGCCCGTCTTGCGCCGGCAAGTGTCGAGACGGCCGATGCGGTCGGCTGGAACGCCGACGCGCTGGAAGCGCAGGCCTTCGCCTTCATGGCGGTGCGCACGCTGCGCGGGCTGCCGATCACGTTCCCGACCACGACGGGCGTGCCTACGGCGATGACCGGCGGGATCGTGATTGCGCCCTGAACGGTCAGCATGCGGTCGCGCACGACGCGTTCCATCCCCTTGACGATGCGGGCAAGCGAGTCGGTATCGACCTTGTCGGGCGTATCGGTCGGGCGGTGATAGTGCGGATAACGGAACGGCGCGGTGTCGGTGACCATCAGCGCCTGATAGCCGTAGCGAGCGAACGCCCAGTGATCCGACCAGCCGATGCCGGGGATCAGGCCGGGCGCGACCCCGCCGATGCTCGGGAACGCGGTGTGGGAGCGGAACGAGCGCATCGTGTCCTGCAGCAGCGGGCGCGAATTGAGCATGCCGACGAAAGCAACGAAATCGCCGCGGTCGGCGAAGATCATGCCGAACGGCGCGGGATAGCGTTGCGTGCCCGGCGCGCTCGAAAAGTAGCCAAGCGTCTCCAGCGAATACATGGTGGTCACGCGCTCGCCGCGCTCGGACAGCATGCGCGCATAATGCAGGCTGCCCATCTCCTCGGTCGCGAAATAGGGCCGCTCCTCGTTGACGAACAGCACGAAGCGCAAACGCCTGGGCGCGCCGGTCTTCAGATCGGCGAGCAGGCGCGCAAGCTCGATCACCGCCGCCGTGCCGGTCGCATTGTCGTTGGCGCCGGGCGTGCCGCGCGCGCTGTCGTAATGGGCGCCGATCACGATCGTCTCGGGATCGGTTCCTGCGGGCGCGAACACGACGTCGATGTTGCGTACGTCCCGGCCGCGCGCGCGATAGACCTGCCGTCCCGGCTCGAACCCGTAACCGGCGAGCGTCCGCTCGATATAGCGCGCGGTATCCTCCAGCGCGTCGTAATGGTCGAGATTGTGCTCGCGTGCGCCGATCGCCTCGATGTGGCGGCGCAGGCGCTGCGACAGCGCCGCCTCTTCCGGCGTCAGCGGCGGCAACGCGCCGGCATGCGAGCGGCCGGGGACGACGACGGAATAATGATAGGCGCCGTAGGCGGCGATCAGGGGGGCGGCGAGCGCGGCGATCAGCAGCAGCATGGTGCGTCTGGCCACCGCCGCCGCCCGCTGATGCCTAGGCGGCGCTGGTCTTGCGGTCGGTCTTCAGCCGCTTGTCGAGATAGGCGTTGACCGTCTGCATCAGCGGCTCGATCTTGCCGTCGAAGAAATGGTTGGCGCCGGGAATGACCTTCTGCTCGATCACGATTCCCTTCTGCGTCTTCAGCTTGTCGACGAGGCCGGTCACGTCCTTGTGCGGGACGACCGCATCCTTGTCGCCGTGCACGATCAGGCCAGACGACGGGCAGGGGGCGAGAAACGAGAAGTCGTAGAGATTGGCGGGTGGGGCGACCGAGATGAATCCCTCGATCTCCGGCCGGCGCATCAGAAGCTGCATGCCGATCCAGGCGCCGAACGAAAATCCGGCGATCCAGCACGAGCGCGCTTCCGGGTTGATCGACTGCGCCCAGTCGAGCGCGGAGGCGGCGTCCGACAATTCGCCGGTGCCGTGGTCGAAATTGCCCTGGCTGCGTCCGACGCCGCGGAAGTTGAAGCGCACGACCGTGAAGTTGCGGTGCACGAATGCATAATAGAGCTGGTAGACGATCTGGTGGTTCATCGTGCCGCCGAACTGCGGGTGCGGATGCAGCACGATGGCCAGCGGCGCATTCTTCTGCGCGGCAGGATGATAGCGACCCTCGATCCGTCCGGCAGGACCGGTGAAAATAACCTCGGGCATTCGGGTGATTTGACCTCAGCGGTGTCGGGTGGCTGCGCGCCTGCGGCACCGTCGGGTCAGGCATGCGCTTGACGGGACCACCGGACACACGTAACTATTTAGAACCATTCTAAATTTCGGTGGCGCCTGAATGGCCGGGAACGGTGCGCATGGGCCCAACAAGCATGATAGCGGCTTTCTACCATGAGCGCAGGGGCAAAAAGCAAGTCTCGCGTCGTGGGATCGGGTAGGTTGATTTAAAGGAGCGGCAGGCCGCGGCCTGCCAATGGTAACGAGGTAAGTATGGCGCAACGCGCCTATCTCGACTGGAACGCGACGGCGCCCCTGCGGCCGCAGGCGCGCGCGGCTGTCGTCGCCGCGCTCGAGATGGTCGGCAACCCGTCCTCCGTCCATGCCGAGGGCCGCCGCGCGCGCCATCTGATCGAGGACGCCCGCGAAAAGGTGGCCCGCCTCACCGGCGCCGAGGCCGCCGGGGTCACCTTCACCTCGGGCGCGACCGAGGCCAACGCACTGGCGCTGCATCCCGCGCTCGAAATCGCGGGCGCCCGCGTGCCGCGCGACCGGCTCCTGGTCTCGGCTATCGAGCATGTCTCGGTCCTCAAGGGTGGACGGTTTCCGGCCGACGCCATCGAGGTCATTCCCGTCACCGAATCCGGCTTCGTCGATTGCGAAGCCCTGCGGCGGCTCCTGCGCCAGAGCGCGCGCCCGCTCGTCTCGGTCATGCTCGCCAATAACGAGACCGGCGTCGTGCAGCCGATCCGCGACATCGCCGCCATCGTGCACGAGACGGATGGCCTTCTCCATGTGGACGCGGTGCAGGGGCCCGGCCGGATCGGGGTGAATCTTTCGGCGCTCGGCGCGGACATGATGTCGCTCTCGGCGCACAAGATCGGCGGACCGAAGGGCGTCGGCGCCCTCGTGCGCCGGCCCGGCCTACATATCGCCGTGCCGATGATCGCCGCCGGCGGCCAGGAACGCGGCCTGCGCGGGGGAACCGAGAATGTTCCCGGCATCGCCGGTTTCGGCGCCGCCGCCGAGGCGGTGCAACAGTCTTTTGCCGAGGAGGTGGCCCTGCTCGGCGCCCTGCGCGAGCGGCTGGAAGCGGGCCTGCGCGCCGCCGCGCCGGAAGTGGTGATTTTCGGTTCGGCCGCCGAGCGGCTGCCCAATATGGTCTGTTTCTCCGCTCCCGGCATGAAGGCCGAAACCGCCGTCATCGCCTTCGATCTCGACGGCATCGCCGTCTCCGCGGGCGCGGCCTGTTCGTCCGGCCGGGTGCAACCCTCCCATGTTCTGGCCGCAATGGGCGTTCCGCCGGCGCTGGCGCAGGGCGCGGTGCGGGTCAGCCTCGGCGCCACCAGCACGCCGGCCGAAATAGATCAATTCCTCGCCGCTTGGAAAAAGCTATCCAAATCATTAGTTAAGGAGCGAACGGGCCTTGCCGCCTGAACCATCAGCGGAGTGATCGCGCAGGAGACTGAACGACCATAACCGACAATCAATCCAACCCGCGGTCCTTGAAACCGTGAGGAGAGGGACAAATGCCGGCAATACAGGAAACCGTCGAACAGGTTCGCCGTATCGACGTGGATCAATACAAGTACGGATTCGAGACGCAGATCGAATCCGAAAAGTCCCCCAAGGGTCTGTCCGAAGATATCGTCCGCTTTATCTCGGGAAAGAAAAACGAGCCGCAATGGATGCTCGAGTGGCGGCTCGACGCCTACCGGCGCTGGCTGACCATGCGCGAGCCGACCTGGGCGCGCGTGTCGTATCCGAAGATCGACTTCCAAGACATCTATTATTACGCCGCGCCGAAGAAGTTCAAGGCGCCGAAGTCGCTCGACGAAGTCGATCCTGAAATCCTGCGTACCTACGAGAAGCTCGGCATTCCGCTGCGCGAGCAGGAAATCCTCGCCGGCGTCGTGCGCGAGGACGGCTCCGTGCCCTCGAAGGTGGCGGTCGACGCGGTGTTCGATTCGGTGTCGGTCGCCACGACCTTCAAGGAAGAGCTGAAGAAGGCCGGCGTGATCTTCATGCCGATCTCGGAGGCGCTGCGCGAGCATCCCGATCTGGTGCGCAAATACATCGGCACCGTCGTGCCGGTGACTGACAACTTCTACGCCACGCTCAATTCGGCGGTGTTCTCCGACGGCTCCTTCGTCTATGTGCCGCCGGGCGTGCGCTGCCCGATGGAGCTGTCGACTTATTTCCGCATCAACGAGAAGAATACCGGCCAGTTCGAGCGCACGCTGATCATCGCCGACAAGGGCTCCTATGTGAGCTATCTGGAGGGCTGCACCGCCCCGCAGCGCGACGAGAACCAGCTTCACGCCGCCGTCGTCGAACTGATCGCGCTTGACGACGCCGAGATCAAGTATTCGACGGTGCAGAACTGGTACCCGGGCGACGCCGAAGGCCGGGGTGGTGTCTTTAATTTCGTCACCAAGCGCGGCGATTGCCGTGGCGCGCGCGCCAAGATTTCCTGGACGCAGGTGGAGACCGGCTCCGCCATCACCTGGAAATATCCGAGCTGCATCCTGCGCGGCGAGGGCTCGCGCGGCGAGTTCTATTCGATCGCGATTTCGAACGGATACCAGCAGGTCGATTCCGGCACCAAGATGATCCATCTCGGCAAGAACACGACGAGCCGGATCATCTCCAAGGGCATCTCGGCGGGACGCTCGCAGAACACCTATCGCGGCCTCGTCTCCGCCCACCGCAAGGCGACCGGTGCGCGCAATTTCACGAACTGCGACTCGCTTCTGGTCGGCGACCAGTGCGGCGCGCACACCGTGCCCTATCTTGAGGCGAAGAATTCCTCGGCGGTGTTCGAGCACGAGGCGACCACCTCGAAGATTTCCGAGGACATGCTGTTCTATTGCCGCCAGCGCGGCCTGTCGGCGGAGGAGGCGACCGCGCTCGTGGTCAACGGCTTCGTCAAGGACGTACTGCAGCAACTGCCGATGGAGTTCGCCGTCGAGGCGCAGAAACTGATCTCCATCTCGCTGGAAGGGAGCGTCGGATGAGCATCGATCGTCAAGCGCTTCATGCGCACGCCGCCGCCTGCCTTGGCCAGAACAAGCCGGCCGGCGAGCTCGTCGATTGCGTCGCGCGCAGCTTTCCCGATCTCCAGGTGTTCCGCGAGAACGACGACCTCATCATCAAGGGCGGAACGCGTTTCCTGCTGGTGCGGCGGGCCGGTCCCGACCGTTTCCGGGTGACCGAGAACGTCGCCGTGCCGTCCACCAACGTGATCGATTCCGGCGGCGGCGCCGAGCGCACGCTTGCCGAACTGATCGACGAAATTTCCGCCATTGGCCAATAGCTGGGACCTGTCATGCTGCTTGAAATCAAGAATCTGCACGTCGAGATCGACGGCAAGAAAATCCTGAACGGCCTCGATCTGGCGATCGAGAAGGGCAAGGTGCACGCCATCATGGGCCCGAACGGATCGGGCAAGTCCACGCTCGCCTACGTGCTGGCGGGCAAGGATGATTACGAGATCACCGACGGCGACATCCTCTTCAACGGCGAGAGCGTGCTCGGGATGGAGCCCGACGAGCGGGCGGCCAGGGGCCTCTTCCTCGCCTTCCAGTATCCGATCGAGATTCCAGGCGTCGCGACCATGACCTTCCTGCGCACGGCGCTCAACGCCCAGCGCAAGGCGCGCGGCGAGGGCGAACTGAGCACGCCGGAATTCCTCAAGCGCGTGCGCGACGCCGCCGCCAAGCTCGAAATCAACCAGGACATGCTGCGCCGTCCGGTCAATGTCGGATTCTCCGGCGGCGAGAAGAAGCGCAACGAGATCCTGCAGATGGCGATGCTGGAGCCGCGCCTGGCTGTGCTCGACGAGACCGATTCCGGCCTCGATATCGACGCGCTCAAGATCGTCTCGGAGGGCGTCAACCGCCTGCGCTCGCCCGAGCGCGCCTTCATCGTGATCACGCACTATCAGCGGCTGCTCGATTACATCGTGCCGGACGTCGTGCACGTCCTCTCGCGCGGGCGCATCGTCAAGACCGGCGGCAAGGAGCTCGCGCTGGAGCTGGAAGCCTCCGGCTATGCGCAATACCAGAGCGAGGCGGCCTGAGATGAACGTCGAGATCCGCCAGGTGAAGACGGCGGCCGAGCAGGGCTTCGCGGACGCGTTTGCCGGCCTGAAGGACCGGCTGGCAAAGCCGTCCGCGGTCGCAGCCCTGCGCGAGGCCGCCTTCGCACGCTTCGAGGCGCGCGGGCTGCCGCATCGCCGGGTCGAGGAATGGAAATACACCGACCTGCGCGCGTTGATGCGCGAGGCCGTGCCGCTTGCCCCGCCGCCCGACGCACGTGACCGTGCGCGCGCCAAGGACGCCGGCCGCTTCCTCGCCGAGGCCGGGGCGCGGCGCATCGTGCTGGTGAACGGGGTGTTCATGCCCGAGCTTTCCGATCTCGCCGGCCTCGAACAGGGGCTGACCGTTGGCTCGTTTGCCGAGCGGCTGGCGCGCGGAGAGGGGGCGGCCCTGTCCCTGCCGGGCGCGGCCGGTGCGCTCGACGAGGACATGGCGGTGTCGCTCAACACCGCTTTCATGGGCGACGGCGCGGTGATCGCGGTCGCTCCGGGCGCGCGCATCGAGCGCCCGCTGCATGTCGTTTCGGTGGTGACCGCGGCGTCGCCATGCGCCGTCTTCGCGCGCTCGCTGGTCGAGATCGGCGACGGCGCGCAGATAACGCTGATCGAGACCCACGAAGGCACCGCGGACGTCGCCTACCAGATCAACAGCGTCGTGCAGGTGGCGGCCGGCGACAAGGCGCGCTTCGACCACATCAAGATCGTGCGCGAGGGCAGCCGTGGGCTGCATGTCGGCACGCTGATGGCGGCGGCGGGCGCGGAGGTCGCGTTCAACACCTTCGCGTTCACGATCGGTGGTGCGGTCGTGCGCAACCAGCTTGCGCTTGCGCTCAACGGACGCAATACCGAGGCCTGCATCGGCGGTGCCTCGCTGCTGCGTGGAAACCAGCATGCCGACAACACGCTCGTCGTCGACCATGCCGTACCGCATTGCACGAGCCGCGAAGTCTTCAAGTCGGTGGTCGACGACGACGCGCGCTCGGTGTTCCAGGGCAAGATCGTCGTGCGCCAGCACGCCCAGAAGACCGACGGCAAGATGGCGGCGCATGCCCTGCTGCTGTCGGAAAGCGCGGAGGCCGACGCCAAGCCGGAGCTTGAGATCTTCGCCGACGACGTGGTGTGCGGCCATGGCGCGACCGCGGGCGCGCTCGACGAGGAATTGCTGTTCTATCTGAAGGCGCGCGGCATTCCGCAGAAGCAGGCCGAGGCGCTGATGATCGAGGCGTTCGTCGGCGAGGCGGCCGACGGCGTGGCAAACGAGGTGGTGCGGGAGGCGTTGATGCTGATGGCTTCCGGCTGGCTGGCGGCGCGGGGGTGAGATGCTGACAGCGGTGGACGGTTCCTACGACGTTGCCCGCATCCGCGCGGACTTCCCCGCGCTGGCGCTGCAGGTCTACGGCAAGCCGCTGGTCTATCTCGACAACGCGGCCTCGGCGCAGAAGCCGCAGGCCGTGCTCGACCGCATCCAGCACGCCTATACGCACGAATACGCCAATGTCCATCGCGGCCTGCATTATCTCGCCAATGCCGCGACCGAAGCCTACGAGGGCGCGCGCGAGAAGGTCGCGCGCTTCATCAATGCGCCGCGCAAGGAAGAGGTGATCTTCACGCGCAACGCCACCGAGGCGATCAATCTCGTCGCCTATACGTTCGGGCGCGAGCGCCTCAAGGACGGCGACGAGATCGTGCTCTCGATTATGGAGCACCATTCCAATATCGTGCCGTGGCATTTCCTGCGCGAGCGGCAGGGCGCCGTCATCAAATGGGCGCCGATCGACAATGACGGCAATTTCCTGATTGAGGAATTCGAGAAGCTGCTCGGGCCGCGCACGCGGATGGTCGCCATCACGCAGATGTCGAACGCGCTCGGCACCATCGTCCCGGTCAAGGAGGTGGTGCGGCTCGCGCATGCGCGCGGCATCCCGGTGCTGGTCGACGGCAGCCAGGCCGCGGTGCATCTCGATATCGACGTGCAGGACATCGGCTGCGACTTCTTCGTCCTCACCGGCCACAAGCTTTACGGCCCCTCCGGCATCGGCGCGCTCTGGGGCCGCCACGAGCTTCTGGCGCAGATGCCGCCCTTCAACGGCGGCGGCGAAATGATCCGCGACGTGTTCGAGGACAACGTGACCTATGGCGACCCGCCGCACCGCTTCGAGGCGGGGACGCCGCCGATCGTGCCGGCGATCGGGCTCGGCGCCGCGATCGACTATGTCGGGGCGATCGGCAAGGCGCGCATCCGCGCCCACGAGGACGCGCTGGTGCGCTATGCGCACGAGCGGCTGCGCGAGATCAACTCGCTGAAGATCATCGGCACCGCGAGGGACAAGGGCGCCATCGTCTCCTTCGAGATGAAGGGCGCGCACCCCCACGACATCGCCACCATCATCGACCGCTCGGGTGTCGCGGTGCGGGCCGGCACCCATTGCGTGATGCCGCTTCTGAAACGCTACGGCGTCAACGCCACCTGCCGCGCATCTTTTGCGCTCTACAATACGAAGGACGAGGTCGACGCCCTTGCGCGGGCGCTGATCAAGGCACAGGATTTCTTCTCATGACCGACGATCCGAAAACGACCGAGGCGACGGCGCCGGCGGGCGTGCCGGCCGAGCCTGTCTCCGCCCTGACGCAGGACGAAATCGCGCGCATGACCGACGAGATCGTCTCCGCGCTCAAGACCGTCTACGACCCGGAAATCCCCGCCGACATCTACGAGCTCGGTCTGATCTACAAGGTCGACATCAAGGACGACCGCGCGGTCGATGTCGACATGACGCTGACCACGCCCAATTGTCCGGCCGCCGGAGAGCTGCCGATGATGGTGGAGAACGCGGTGGCGAGCGTCGCCGGCGTCGGACCGGTCAAGGTCAGCGTCGTGTGGGATCCGCCCTGGGATCCGAGCCGCATGTCGGACGAGGCGCGTGTCGTGCTCAACATGTGGTGACTTGAGTTTCGTGCCGGGCGGCCCCACATTTGAGGCCCGGCATGGCTTGCGATTCCGGCGGTCACGCCGGTCGTGCTTATGGCGACGGCAGGATTGATATGGCGATGGCAACAGCAACGGCACGTCCCCGACCCCAGGTGATGCGGCTGACGGAAGCCGCGGCTTCACGCATCCGCGATCTGATGGATCAGTCCGGCCGCCCGATCGCCGGGCTGCGCGTCGGCGTGCGCAACGGTGGTTGCGCCGGCATGGCCTATACGATGGAATATGCCGAGGCCATCCACCCGACCGACGAGGTGGTCGAGGACAAGGGCGTCAAGATCCTGATCGATCCCAAGGCGGTGCTGTTCCTGCTCGGCACCGAGATGGACTACCGGACCGACAAGATGTCCGCGCAGTTCGTGTTCAACAATCCGAACCAGACGTCCGCCTGCGGTTGCGGCGAGTCCGTGCAATTGACCCCCGTGCAGGGCGAGGCGGCCGGCGCCCATTAGGCGCGGGCTTTTTCCGGCTGCGGCCGGCGCGCACGTCCGGAAATGTCCGGTGGCGACCGCGGCTGTGGGATGGGCGGCAACCTGGCGATGATCGACGCCGACCACATCATCGATCTCTTCGCATCCTTCGGGCGCGTGAGCGTGCGGCGCATGTTCGGCGGCGCCGGAATCTATCGCGACGGCACGATGTTCGCGCTCGTCGCCGGCGAGACGATCTATCTGAAAGCCGGCGAGGGCAACGCGGCCGCGTTCGATGCCGAGGGGCTCGAGCCGTTCAGCTACACGGCGCGCAACGGCAAGCGCGCCGTCATGTCGTACCGGCGGATGCCGGACCGGCTCTATGACGATCCCGAGGAGCTCGCCCGCTGGGCCGCGCAGGCCTTCGCGCAGGCGCGGGGCGCGCCACGGCGTACGAAACGCGCCGCGCCGGCGCTCCGGACCGCACGCCGCCGGCGCTTGACGGCGCGCTGAAGCGCCGGCCCAATAGCCCCTCGATCCGAGGGCGTGGTGTCCAGTCAAGCCGGCAACGGATGGGAGAGATTGCGGATTGCGGGCGCCGCCGCGCTCGCCGTCGTGCTTTGGTCGGGGGCGGCCGCCGCCCAGTCGACGCCGAAGCCGCCGTCCTGGTCGGATGTTTGCGCCGCGGATGACGACGACGATGACGCGGCAAAGCCCGCGCCCTTGTGGAAGCGCTTTGCCTTCGAAGGCGCCTGCGTCGAGCTCTCCGGCAGCATCGGCGCCACCTACCAGAAGCAGAAGGCGAAGGCCGGTATCGTCTCGGCCCTCACGACCCGCAAGGGCAGCGTGTCGGGTGCCTCCGAGGTCAAGACCACGACCATGGATTTCCAGATCGATACCAGGCGCAAGACCGGGATCGGGGACCTCGAGACATCGTTCGCGGTCAAATACGAGAAAACCTCCAGCGATCCGGGCAACGGTTCGGCGACGCTGACCGAGGGCTCCCTGAAATGGGCCGGAGTGCGCGCCGGCTATACCGACAGCCAGATGAATTTCTGGGACGGCGATTTCCAGTTCTCGGCGTCGGCGCCGCAGCGCACGATTGGCCTTGCGGGCTACGAATTCACCTTGAACGACGACTGGTCGCTGACGCTCGCCTACGAGACCGGGTTGCCGACGACGCAGGCTTCGTCCGTCAAGTTCGTGACCGTCTACCCGGACGATCCGGCGGCCAGCGCCCGCCTTGCCTACGAGGCCGACGACGTCTCGTTCCAACTCGCCGGGCTCGTGCACCAACTGCGCATCGACGGAACCCATCCGCTGCTGACGTTTCTCGGCCGCGCGGCCGAACACCGGGAGCTTGGCTGGGCCGTGACGGCGGGCCTGACGGCGCCCGGCAAGCTCGGCGCCAAGGGCAGCGAATTCAGTGTGCAGGCGACCCGCGCGGTCAATGCGTCGCCCTATCTCGGCACGGCCGCCGATCTGTCGAGCCTGGCAAGCACGATTCCGGTGCCGGTGAGCACTGAAGGCTGGAGCGTCGTCGGCTCCTATCATCTCGTCTGGTCCGAGCAGTGGGAATCGAACGTGATGGCGAGCTATCTCGCGCTCGACATCGCACTGCCGCGTGCGCATCCCTCGGTTCGCACGCGGCGCTATGCGGCAAACCTGATCTGGAAACCGGTCGAGGATTTCAAGTT
>Ga0226835_1000426_pt1 | contig 50002 bp, 47 predicted proteins | sample LAC_MetaG_1_FD_163627 | JGI IMG/M metagenome (GOLD analysis project Ga0226835, IMG submission 163627) | Anaerobic ammonium oxidizing microbial communities from anammox membrane bioreactor (MBR) in UC Berkley, California, United States -... | ecosystem: Engineered > Bioreactor > Anaerobic >...
GACCTGCGCACCACGGCCAAGGAGCAGCGGATCACCGACGGCGACACCTTGCTGGCCCGGCTCAAGGAGGAGCTCGTCGGCGTCCTGGGCGACGCCGACCGGTCCCTCGGCTTCGAGCCCGGGCGCCCGAACGTGTGGATGTTCGTGGGTGTGAACGGGGTCGGCAAGACGACCACGATCGCGAAGTTCGCCCAGAAGGAGGAGGCCGCGGGCCGCCGGGTGGTGCTGGCGGCCGCCGACACGTTCCGCGCCGCCGCGGCCGAGCAGCTCGCCCACTGGGCCGAGCGGGTCGGTGCCCACCTCGTCCGCGGCCAGGACGGTGCCGACCCGGGTTCGGTCGTCTTCGACGCCATGGCCGCGGCCGGGAACCGGAGCGCCGACCTGGTGCTGGTCGACACCGCGGGGCGGCTGCACACCAACGTCAACCTGATGGAGGAGCTGAAGAAGCTCCGCCGCATCGTGGAGCGGACCCCCGGCGCGCTGCGCGAGGTGCTGCTCGTGATCGACGCCTCGACCGGCCAGAACGGCCTCAACCAGGCCCGGGAGTTCACCGACGCCGTCGACGTGACCGGCGTGGTGCTCACCAAGCTCGACGGCACCGCCAAGGGCGGGATCGTGCTGGCGATCCATCGCGAGCTCGGGATCCCCGTCAAGTGGGTGGGTGTCGGTGAGGGCGCCGACGACCTCGTACCGTTCGACCCCGAGGAGTTCGTGGAGGCGATCTTCGCCTAGGGGCGGAGCCGACCACCGACCCGAGGCCGTTACCATCGGCCCTGAGCACAGGCGGGAGATCGTTGTTCGACGCGCTGTCCGAACGGTTCGAGGGCATCTTCAGCCGGCTGCGCAGCCGCGGCCGCCTGAGCGAGCGCGACGTCGCCGAGGTGACCCGCGAGATCCGCCTCGCGCTGCTCGAAGCCGACGTCAACGTCCGGGTCGTCAAGGACCTCGTCGGGCGGGTGAAGGAGCGGGCCTCGGGCGCCGAGGTCAGCGCCAGCCTCTCGCCGGCCCAGCAGGTCGTCAAGATCGTCAACGAGGAGCTGGTCGCCACCCTCGGCGGGGTCACCGGCAAGCTCACCATGAGCCCCCAACCCCCCACGGTCGTGATGCTCGCCGGCCTCCAGGGTTCCGGGAAGACGACCGCGGCCGGGAAGCTGGCCCGCCACCTCAAGAGCCAGGGCCTCGGCGTCCTGCTCGTGGCCGCCGACCTCCAACGACCGGCCGCGGTCGAGCAGCTGCGCGTCCTGGGCCGGCGGCTCGACGTACCGGTCTTCAGCGCCCCGGAGGGCGCCCGCTGGCGCGCCGTCGACGTCGCGGCCGCGGCCCGGGAGGAGGCCGCCCGGCTGGGGCGCAACGTGGTGGTCGTCGACACCGCGGGACGCCTCCAGGTCGACGCCGACCTGATGGAGGAGCTGCGCCAGGTCCGTGAGGTCCTGGCGCCCCACAACACCCTGCTCGTCGTCGACGCGATGACCGGCCAGGAGGCCGTGAACGTGGCCGTGGCCTTCGACGAGGCGGTCTCCCTCGACGGCGTGATCCTCACCAAGATCGACGGCGACGCCCGAGGTGGCGCCGCGCTGTCCGTCAAGGAGGTCGTCGGCCGGCCGATCCTGTTCGTCGGCACGGGCGAGAAGCCCGAGGACTTCGAGCCGTTCCACCCCGACCGCATGGCCGGCCGGATCCTCGGGATGGGCGACGTCCTCACGCTGATCGAGAAGGCGGAGTCGGCGTTCGACGAGGAGCAGGTGCGGGAGACCGAGCGGCGCCTCCGCAAGGGCCAGTTCACGCTCGACGACTTCCTCGACCAGATGCGGCAGGTCCGCAAGATGGGTCCGCTCCAGAGCCTGGTGAAGATGATGCCCGGACTCCCCAAGGAGCTGAGGTCGGCGCAGGTCGACGAGTCGGAGCTGGCCCGGGTGGAGGCGATCATCTGCTCGATGACGCCCCGGGAGCGCCGGGATCCCTCGCTGATCAACGGCTCGCGGCGCCTGCGCATCGCGCGGGGCAGCGGAACCACCACCGCCGACGTCAACACGCTGCTCAAGCAGTTCAAGATGGTCCAGCAGATGATGCGATCCGTCGCCAAGGGGAAGAAGCCCCGGCTGCCGGTGCCCGGCCTGTGACCACCGGCCCCGGTGCGGTCCGGTCCCGGGTCGCCTCCCGGCTGCCGGGCCCCCGGACGCCACGGGCTAACCTCTACCGGCTGTCGCGCCCCGCGGGTCGCGCGCCGCGACGGGCAACACGACGAGCGGCGACCGCGCCGGACCGGCGCGGCGACGGGCCGATGCACCGCGAGACCGCACTACGAGAGGACGCAACGTGGCCGTGAAGATCCGCCTGATGCGGATGGGGAAGAAGAAGCAGCCGACCTACCGGGTGGTGGTCGCCGACTCCCGTTCGCCTCGCAACGGTCGCTACATCGAGATCATCGGCACCTACGGGCCGCGCCAGGAGCCCGCGGCCGTCACGCTCGACGACGAGCGCGCGCTGGCCTGGTTGCGCCAGGGGGCCCAGCCCACCGATCAGGTCCGCCGCCTGCTCGACCAGGCCGGCGTCTGGGAGCGGTTCCACGCCGAGAGGGGCCGCAAGCCCCCGGCGCCGCGCCGGGCGGCCCCGAAGCCCGCTCCCGCGGAGCCGGCCCCGGTGGCCGAGGCCCCGGCCGCGGAGCCCGCCGCCGATGCCGACGACTCCCCGGCGGGTGAGGAGTCATGAGCCCCGACGGCCCGGGCGGAGCCGACGACTTCGACGACATCGACGACGACGACTTCGACGACGACTACGACGACTACGACGAGGACGACGACCTCGACATCGACGAGGTGGCGGCGGAGGGCAACCGAGTGGTCGGGGCCCGGGCGATGGCCGTGGCCGAGCACGTCGTGCGCAACGTGGTCGAGGACGCCGACGCCGTGGAGATCGAGGTCAGCGAGCAGCGCGGTGAGGTCATGCTGCTGGTGCGCGCCGCTCCCGACGACATGGGCCGCCTGATCGGGCGGAGGGGTCGCGTGATCCAGGCGATCCGGCAGGTGGTGCGCGCCGCCGGCTCCTCCGAGGGGGTCCGGGCCGGCATCGACGTGATGGACTGAGCGCCGTGCCGGGGTCCGCGTCGGGCGGGCCGGCCCGCCTCGCGGTCGGCCGGATCGGCCGGGCCCACGGGCTGCGCGGCGAGGTCCGCGTGGTTCTCACCACCAACCGGGCCGAGAGGCTGGAGCGCGGCGCCGTCCTGTTCGCGGGGGAACGCCTCCTCCGGGTCGCCGGTGCTCGCCCCGACGGCCGCCACTGGCTGGTCCGCTTCGAGGGCGTCGCCGATCGCGACGCCGCGGCCGAGTTGACCGGGGCGACCCTGGAGGCCGAGCCCCTCGGCGCCCTCGGGGCCGGTGAGCTCTGGCTCCACGAGCTGGTGGGCTCGACCGTGGCCGACGCGGCCGGTGAGGTGCTGGGGCGGGTGACGGCGATCGAGGCCAATCCCGCCCACGACCTCTTGGTGGTCGACGACTCGCTGCTGGTGCCGATGGTCTTCGTGGTCGAGGTGCACGAGGGCCGGGTCGTAGTCGACCTGCCCGACGGCCTCGTCGAGGCCACGGCACGCAGTGATCGCGACCGGCCTCCCCGGAGCGACGGGTAGCGCCGTGCGCATCGACGTCTTCACCATCTTCCCGGAGTACCTCACGGCTCCCCTCGAGGCGTCGCTGCTCGGCCGGGCCCGCGACGACGGGCTGGTCGAGGTCCGCCTCCACGACCCCCGCGACCACACCACCGACCGGCACCGCAGCGTCGACGACGCCCCGTTCGGTGGCGGCGCCGGGATGGTCATGCGCCCGGAGCCGCTCTTCGCCGCGGTGGAGGCCGTCTCGCCGCCCCGCCCGCTCCTCCTGCTCGGTGCGGCCGGGCGGCGGTTCGACCAGGCCTACGCCCGCGACCTGGCCGGCGGACCCGGCTTCTCGCTGGTGTGCGGCCGCTACGAGGGCGTCGACCAACGCGTCGCCGACCACCTCTGCGACGGGGAGGTCTCGGTCGGCGACTTCGTGCTCGCGGGTGGCGAGGCCGCCGCGCTGGTGGTGATCGAGGCCGTCACCCGCCTCCTGGCCGGGGTGATGGGCAACGTGGAGTCCGCCGTCGACGAGTCGTTCTCCGGCGGGCTGCTGGAGTATCCCCAGTACACCCGGCCTCGGGAGTTCAGGGGGTGGACCGTTCCCGAGGTCCTCCTCTCGGGCGACCACGAGCGGATCCGGAGGTGGCGCCGGGGGTGGGCCCTGCGCCGGACCGTAGAGCGCCGCCCCGACCTCCTCGACCGCCCGCTGACGCCCGAGGAGGAGCGCCTCGTGGCCGAGACCGGCGGCCCCGCCCCCGGTCCCGGACCGGGCCCGGGCGCCGGCTCGGAGGGGTGAGGCGGGTCCGGCTCCGCTAGGATCGCCGGTCGCCATGGGCGCGGTCCCGCCCGCGCCGGCCCGTTCCCACCCGTGTCTCGACCATCCCGATCGTGAGGACCGCGCCATGAACACCACCGATCTCATCGACCGCGCGTACCTGCGCGACGACGTTCCCGAGTTCGGTCCCGGCGACACGGTCAAGGTCCACGTGCGGGTGGTGGAGGGCAATCGGGAGCGGGTGCAGCCGTTCCAGGGCGCCGTGATCCGCCGGCAGGGGAGCGGGGCTCGGGAGACGTTCACCGTGCGCAAGGTCAGCTTCGGGGTCGGCGTCGAGCGGACGTTCCCCGTCCACTCCCCGGTGATCGTCCGCATCGAGGTGATCACCCGCGGCGCGGTCCGCCGGGCCAAGCTCTACTACCTGAGGGGTCGGGTCGGTAAGGCCGCCAAGATCAAGGAGAGGCGCGCCTGACCGGTCGGTGGTCGGCCTACACTGGCCCGATCGAGAGGGGACGCAGGTGAGCGCCGAGGACCTCGAGCGGTACGAGACGGAGATCGAGCTCCAGCTCTACAAGGAGTACCGCGACGTCCTGCCGATGTTCTCCTACGTCGTCGAGACCGAGCGGCGCTTCTACCTCACCAACGACGTGCGCATGGAGGTCCACGACGACCACGGGCGCGAGTACGTCGAGCTGTTCCTGAGCGACGCGTGGGTCTGGGACATGTACCGGCCCGCCCGCTTCGTGGCCAAGGTGCACGTCGTCACCTTCAAGGACGTGAACGTAGAGGAACTGGCGGGCAAGGAGTTCTGACGCTTGCCGGCATCTTCACGTCCGCCCGGCCGGGACACCCGCCGGGCGCTGGGAGCACGGGGCGAGGAGGCCGTCGCCCGCTGGTACCAGGACGAAGGCTTCGAGGTCCTCGACCGCAACTGGCGGCGGCGCGACGGCGAGCTCGACCTGGTCGTCGGGCGTGACCGGGTGGTCGTGTTCTGCGAGGTCAAGACCCGCAGCGGTGACCGCTTCGGGGCTCCCGTCGAGGCGATCACCCACGAGAAGCGCCGCCGCCTGCGCCTCCTTGCGGCCCGCTGGCTCGACGAGTCGGGGGCCGTGGTGCGCGAGGTCCGCTTCGACATCGCGTCGGTGATGGCCCGGCCGGGGCAGGACCTCGAGATCGAGGTGCTCCAGGGCGCGTTCTGAGACCGCGCGCCTGCGCAAGCCGTCGGGTGGGGCGGAGCCGGTGGGACGGAGCCGGTGGGAGCGGGGAACCCGGTCGTGGCCCGGGCCGGTCTCAGGAGCGGCGGTCGGCCCGGCGCCGGGCCGCCCGGCTCCAGCAGCCCGAGTGCCAGTGGCGGCGCAGGTCGGGAGCGGCGACGGGGACCACCACCTCGTGACCTTCTCCGGGGCGGATCTCGTGGTCGCAACCCGGGCAGCGGTAGGTCTTCACCGCCTGGTACGGCTGCACGTGGCGGACCTCCACCTCACCCTCGTCGCCGGGCCGGTGGTGGTAGGCCATGCGTTCCACGCTATCCACGGCCCCCGCCGTCCCTCGCGGTGGGCGGGGCCGGCGGCGGCCGACCGGAGGGACCGGCGGACCGGGGTCGGAGGCCGCTACGGTGCGCCGGTCGCGCCCGGTCCGGCGGCGCGCAGGAGGGAGCACCGCATGGAGACGTTGGTCGTCGAACGCGCCGACGGGGTGGTGACGGTCACCCTCAACCGGCCGGCGAAGAAGAACGCGATCAACGGGGTGATGTGGTCGGAGCTGAGCCAGGTGTTCGACGAGGTGGCTCGCGACCCCGACGACCGTGTCCTCGTCGTCACCGGCGCCGGCGACGGCTTCTGCTCCGGCGCCGACCTCACCGACGAGGACAACTCCGAGAACCTGACGAGGGGTGTCGGGGGGGCGCTGGCCCGGATGCGGGTGGTCGGGCAGGCGGCGATCCGGCTCCACGAGCTCCCGAAGCCGACCATCGCCGCCGTCAACGGGGTCGCGGCCGGGGCCGGCTGCAACCTGGCGCTCGGATGCGATCTCATCGTGGCGTCGGAGTCGGCGCGCTTCAGCCAGATCTTCGTCCAGCGGTCGTTGACCCTCGACTTCGGCGGTAGCTGGATCCTTCCCCGGCTGGTCGGCCTCCACAAGGCGAAGGAGCTCGCGTTCCTCGGCGAGATCATCTCCGCGGAGAAGGCGGCCGAGATCGGGATCGTCAACCGGGTCGTTCCCCCCGATGACCTCGGGACGGCCGTGGCCGAGCTCGCGGGCCGGCTCGCGGCGCTGCCGCCGATCCCGCTGTCGATGATGAAGATGGCTCTGAACCAGTCGATGGGCCTGACGCTGCCCCAGGCCGTGGAGCTCGAGGGCGTCGCCCAGACGGTGAACTTCTCGTCGGCCGACACCGCCGAGGCGATGATGGCGTTCGTGCAGAAGCGAGAACCGCGCTTCACCGGGCGCTGACGCCCACCGGCGTCGACCGCGAGTCGTTGCCTGCTCCCACCCGCCGCGTCGGTGCCGTGGAGCCGTGGGGGCCCGCGGTCCGGCGGTGCGGTGCACCGGGCGGGGTGCGGGGTCGCGGGCCCGGCGGCTACGGCATCGAGAGGTCGGGGGGGACCGGATCGCGCTCGGCGTCGACCGCGGCGCGGGCCCGGTGGCGGCGGGCCGCGTCCCAGTCGGGTTCGGTCACCCGCCGGCTGAGCACGTTGTGGACCTCCCACGCGGCGCCGCAGGTGCGGCAGGTCAGCATGAAGGACCCGCCGGAGTAGCTGTCGACCTCGACCGCCGACCCGTCGTAAGGACACCGTTCCAGGTTCACCCCCGCGGTATCGGCACCCCGGTCCCGGTCCTGAAACGCGTTCGGGGGTCTCAGGTCGGCCACCACGTTCCTCGCGAGCGGATGAGGTGACCACCTTTCTGGAGGATGGCGGCCGCCGTCGCCACCTCGGCGGGGGACAGGCCCGTCCGGCCGACGAGCTGGTCGGTGGTGGCGGCCTCGCCCCCACACGCGGCCAGGACGGCCCGGGGCGCGCCGGCCGGTACCGGCGGCCGGGCCGGGTCGTGCCGCCCGCGGGGCGTCAGGTCGAGCGACTCGATCAGCTCGGCGTGGTCCAGGAGGGGCAGCGCGCCTTCCGCCACCAGGCGGTTGCACCCCTCGGCCGCAGGGTTGCGGACGGATCCGGGCTGCGCCCAGAGGTCACGCCCGTAGTCGAGGGCGTGCCCGGCCGTGCTGCGGGTCCCGCCGGTGACCTTGGCCTCCACCACCACGACGGCGTCGGCGAGGGCGGCGATTATCCGGTTGCGGATCGGGAAGCGGAACGGCTCGGGCGGCGTGCCGAAGCCCGCCTCGCTGAGCAGGAGGCCCGACGAGCGGACGCGATCGAACAGGCGGACGTGGCGCCGGGGGTACACGACGTCGGGGCCGGTGGCCACCACGCCCACCACGAGCCCGCCCGCCGCGAGCGCCCCCTCGTGGGCGGCGGCGTCGATCCCGATGGCCAGGCCGCTGACCACGGTGGCGCCGGCCTCGGCGAGGGCCTCTCCGAGGCGGCGGGCGTCGGCGAGGCCGTGCGGGGTGGCGGCCCGGGTGCCGACGACCGCGACGCGGGGCCGGTCGAGCGCCTCGAGGCCCTCGCCCTCGGCCAGCAGGTACGGCGGGCGGTCGGGGAGGGGGTCCTCGATCGGGTATCCGGGCCGGCCCTCGAGGAGGACGCGTGTCGATCGGCGGGCCAGGACCCGGGCGGTCGCGTCCGGGTCGGCGGCGGTCGCCCACTCGGCGGCCAGGCGCCGGCGCCCCGCATCGGAGCGCGGCCCGTCGGCGTGGACCAGCGCCGCGGCCGCCCGCCCGCGGCACACGGCCCGCAGGGCCGCGACGGGGTCGGGCCACCGGTCGGCGACGGCGCGGAGGCGGTCGGGCCTCATCCGGGGGAGCTGCACGAGGGTGGCCGCGGCGACGGTCGGGCGCGTCGCGGGGACGTCCGCGTGGCGGCTGACGGCAACGTCGGCGGTCACGGGACGTCCTCGCGGAGGGATGCGGCCAGCATCACGGTCGGGGGGTCGACGTCGGGTCGGTCGGCCAGGTCGGCGAGGGTCCGCGCCACCCGCCGGATGCGGGCCGCGCCCCGCCCGCTCAGGCCGTTGAGCCGGATCGCATCGCGCCACGCGGCGTCGGCGTCGGGCCCGAGCGGCACGAGTCGTTCGAGCGCCCCGGCCGGTACGTGGGCGTTGCGGCGCCACGGCCAGTCGGCGAGGCGGGCCTCCTGGCGGGCGACCGCGGCCGACACCCGCGACGCCACCGCCGCCGAGGCCTCGCCGGGCCCGTCGTCGGGGCCCGGCGCCGACACCGAGACCCGGAGGTCGAAACGGTCGAGGAGGGGTGCCGACAGGCGCCGCCGGTACCGGTCCTGCTGCGCGTCGGTGCAGGTGCAGCTCGGGGCGCCCCGGCCGCACGGGCACGGGTTGGTGCACGCGACCAGGAGGAAGTCGGCGGGGAGCTCGAGGCTCGTGGGCACCCGGGAGATCCGGACCACCCTCTCCTCGAGCGGTTGACGGAGCGCGTCGAGCGCCCGGGGTGGGAACTCGCCGAGCTCGTCGAGGAACAGGACCCCGCGGTGCGCGAGGGTGACCTCGCCGGGGTGGGGACGCCCGCTGCCGCCCCCCACCAGGGCCGGCGGGGACGCGGTGTGGTGCGGGGCCCGGAACGGCGGCCGCTCGATCAGGCGGCCGTCGTGGATCCGGCCGGCCGCCGAGTGGACCCGGGTGACCTCCAGGGCCTCGGCCCGACCCAGCGGCCCCATGATCGACGGCAGCCGCTGCGCCAGCATCGTCTTGCCCACGCCGGGGGGGCCGGCGAGGAGCAGGTGGTGGCCGCCCGCCGCCGCGGCCGCCAGGGCGGTGCGGGCGACGGCCAGGCCCCGGACGTCGGAGAGGTCGCCCATCCCGTCGGCGTCGGCAGGGCCGGCGCCCCCGGGGGGAGGGTCGGGGGGAGCCGGCCACGGCATCTCGCCCTTCAGGCAGCACCGGAGCTCGCCGAGGCTGCGGGTCGGGCGCACCGCGACGCCGTCGACGAGCGAGGCCTCGTGGGCGTTGCCGGCCGGGACCACGACGGTTCCGACCCCGGCCCGGGAGAGCGTGTCGACGAGCGCCAGGGCGCCCGGGACGGGTCGGACCGTGCCGTCGAGGCCGAGCTCCCCGATCAGCCCGACGCCGTCGAGGCAGCCCGACGGCAGGTCGCCCCCGACGATCATCAGGCCCGCGGCCACCGCGAGCTCCAGGCCGGCGCCCGACTTGCGCACGCCGGCCGGGGCCAGGTTCACCGTGATCCGCCGCTTCGGGAACTCCACTTCCGACGAGATGAGCGCGGCGCGCACGCGTTCCCGTGACTCGCGGACCGCGGCATCGGGGAGACCGACCACGGTGTACGAGGGGAGCCCGTTGGAGATGTGGACCTCGACCTCGACGAGCTGGCCGTCGATTCCGAGGAGGGTGGCGCTGGGGACCGAGGCGAGCACCGGAGACCTCCTGGCCGTTGGGATGGGCAGGAGGGCCGTGACCGCGGCGCCTCGACGGCGGGGCGCACCGTAACCCGTCCCTGCGACACCTACCGCCCGCGGGCACGGGGGCCGGGGAAGCGGAGCCGCCCCCGCCGGGCGGCTTGCACCACTTCGGCCACCCAGCGCGGTAGGGTCGTCGAACCCGCAACGGGCCGGTTCGGGTCGTGCACCACGTTTCGGGCGGCGTCCGGGTCCGTCGCTCCCGGCGGCCCGCCGGGCGGAACTACGAGCAGATGTGCGAGCGGACGTGAGAGCTGATGTGCGAGCGGGCGTGGGGCGTCGCCGCCGACCCGGGCGTGCGACGGGTGGTGCCGGTACCGCGGCCGGGCCGTCCCGGCCGGCCGACCCCGGCCCGGCGACGACGACCCGAGGCTGGCGAGGTGGTATCCGACCGGATGGCTGACCACGACGGGCGGGGCGGCGGACGCCCCGCGGCCGGAGCCGACGGGGTGCCCGGCGAGGCGCCCGCGGGGGTGTTCGGGTCGCTCGTCGGCGAGTTCGCCGCCTCGCTGACGGGATGCAGCCCCCACACCCGCGACGCGTACCGCCGCGACGTCGCGCAGTTCGCCAGGTGGGCCGACCGCGGCGGATGCCCCTCGACCGGGGCGCTCGACCGCCTGGTGCTCCGCCGCTACCTCGGGTACCTCACCACGCGGGGGTTCGCGCGGCGCTCGATCGCCCGGAAGGCCGCCGCCGTGCGCGCCTTCTCCCGCTTCCTGCACCGCCACGGGCACCTCGACGCCGACCCGGGCCGCAGTTTGCGAGCACCCAAGGGTCCGGCCCGGCTGCCCCGCGTGCCCCGGAGCAACGAGGTGGCCCGGCTCCTCGACTCGGCCGCGGTCGCGGCCGGCGCCGACCCAGGGGACGGAAGCCCGTCGCGGGAGGCGGCGCCGGGCCGGGTTCAGGATGCCCGTGAACGCCGCCGGCTGGCCACGGCCCGGCGCGACGCCGCCGTGCTCGAGGTGCTCTACGGCGCCGGCCTGCGGGTGGCCGAGTGCTGCGCGCTGCGTGTCGCCGACTGCGACCTGGCCCGAGGCTCGCTGACCGTCACGGGCAAGGGCGCCAAGGTGCGGAGGGTCCCGGTGGGGGGTTCGGCGCTCGACGCGTTGCGCCTGTACCTCGACGAGGCCCGGCCCGAGCTCGCCGGCCCCGACGCCTCCGGGGCCGTGTTCGTCAACGCCCGCGGCCGGGCGCTGACCCCGCGCGACGCGCGCCGGATCGTGTCGCGACACCCGCTGCCCGACGGGCAGGTCCTGCACCCCCACGCGTTCCGCCACGCGTACGCCACGCACCTCCTCGAGGGCGGAGCCGACCTCCGGGCCGTGCAGGAGCTCCTCGGCCACACCGACCTGGCCACCACGCAGATCTACACCCACGTGACCAGTGAGCGTCTCCGTGCCGTCTACGACTCCGCCCACCCCCGTGCCTGAGCCCTCGGCGGCCGCCGCCGGACTCGACCCGGAACGCGACGCCGTCGCCGACCTGTGGCGCGACTACAAGGCGTCGGCCGCGGGGGAGGCCCGTGAGCGCCTGATCCTGCACTACTCGCCGCTCGTCAAGTTCGTCGCCGGACGGGTGGCCGCCGGCCTCCCGCAGAGCATCGAGCAGTCCGACCTCGTCAGCTACGGGATCTTCGGCCTCATCGACGCCATCGAGAAGTACGACCCCGAGCGGGGCTTCAAGTTCGAGACCTACGCGATCTCCCGCATCAAGGGAGCGATCATCGACGAGCTGCGCTCCATCGACTGGGTCCCCCGCTCGGTGCGGGCCAAGGCCCGGGCGATCGAGCGCGCCTACGGGAAGCTGGAGCACGAGCTGCGGCGCACCCCCGACGACGCCGAGGTGGCGGCCGAGCTCGGCATGACCGAAGACGAGCTGTCGTCCACGCTCGGCCAGATCTCCTTCGTCGGCCTCGTCGCGCTCGACGACGTCGTGGCCGGCGGCGACGACGGTTCCGGTACCACCGTCGGCGACACGATCAGCGACGGCGCGTTCGACCCGGCGGCGGCGTTCGAGGTCGACGAGATGAAGCGCCTCCTCGCCGACGCGATCAACCGGATGTCGGACCGCGAGCGCCTGGTGCTCACGCTCTACTACTACGAGGGCCTCACCCTGGCCGAGATCGGCGACGTGCTCGGAGTGACCGAGAGCCGCATCTGCCAGATCCACACCAAGGCGATCCTCCAGCTCCGTAGCCGCCTGGCCGAGCCGCCCTCCTAGACGGGTCGGTCCGGCACCGGCCGACCCGAGCGCGCGGGCGCGTCCGCTCCCGGCGACCCGGCGGATGGTCGCCGTCGTGACGGCGCGCTACTGTGCGGGCCCTTCCCCGTCTTCCCCCTCCGTCGTGCCGTCTCCGACCACAGGGGGAAGCCCATGGGTCGTTCCGTCCACCGTTCCGCGCGCCGCCGCGCGCGCCCTTTCGTCCGCCGCGCGCGCGTCGTGTCCGCCCTCCTCGCGGGCGTGGTCACCGCGACCGCCGGCCCGGCTCTCGTGGTGCCGATGCCCCTCCACGCGCTCGCGTCGCCCGCCGGGCGTGCCCACGCGCCCGACGGCCCCGGCGGACGCTGGGTCCGGCCCGTGCCCGGCCCGGTCACCGAGCCCTTCCGGGCTCCCCGCGGTCCGTTCGGGGCCGGGCACCGGGGTGTCGACCTCGCGGTCCGGCCCGGGGAACCGGTCGTCGCCGCGGGTGCGGGCCGGGTCACCTTCGCCGGGTCGGTGGCGGGCACGCTCCACGTCGTCGTCGCCCACCGGGGTGGGCGGCGGACGTCGTACTCCTTCCTGTCGGCGGTATCGGTCCGGCGCGGCGACACCGTGGGCCTGGGCGCGGTCGTCGGCCGGGCGGGTGGGGCGGTGGGACCCGGCCACGTCCCCGGGGTGCTGCACCTCGGCCTGAGGGTGGGGGAGCGCTACGTCGACCCAGCCGCTCTCTTCGGTCCCCCCGACCTGGCCGCCCTGGTCCACCTCGCGCCCGTGCGGGGTGCCGGCGCCGCCCGGGTCCCGTCCGCGGGGGCCGAGCGCCATGCCCTCGCGCGGGGTCTGGGCCTCCTCTCCGGCGCCGCCCGGGCCCTCGCCGAGGGTGCCGGGGGCGCCACCCGCGCGGCCGGATCGGTTCTGGGCGCCGCCACCGGCGCCCTCTCGGGCCTGCGCGACGGGGCGATCGCGCTGGCGGGGGCGGCTTCGGGCGACCTGGTCGGCCTCGGCCGCCGTCTCGTCACCGACGCGGGGGCCCTCGTGGCGCGTGCCGCCGCGCTCGGCCGCCGGGCGTGGGACGCCTCCGTCCTGGCCGCCGTCGCCGCGGACCTCCGTACGGTCGGGCAGCGGCTCGTGGCCTGGGCCCGGAGCCGGGGCAACTGCACCCTGCGCCCGCCCCCGCTCGACGGCACCGGCGGATCGGGGCACGCCGCGATGGTCGTGGCCGGGATCGGGAGCCGTACGGGGCCCGACGGGCGGACCGTCGACCTCGACCCGGGGCTCCTCGGGTACCGGCCCGACGAGGTCCACTGGTACTCCTACGCCGCCGACGGCGGCAGCTACGCACCCGAGGACACCGAGCGGGCCCTGGTGCGGGCCGCGATCTCCCTCGGCGAGCAGCTCCGGGCCCGCCAGGCGGCCGAGCCCGGACGCGAGGTCGACCTGATCGCCCACAGCCAGGGCGGGGTCGTGGTCGACCTCTTCCTGGCCGGGGTCTACTCCGCGGCCGATCCGGCCTACCCGCCGATCGGGACCGTCGTGACCCTCGCCTCGCCGCACCGGGGCGCCCCCCTCGCCACCGCGATCGACCGGATCCGGTCCACGGCCAGCGGCCGCGCCGCGCTGGAGGCCCTCAGCCGCCGGGCCGGCGGTCTCCCCGACCCGTCGAGCGCGGCCGTCGCCGACCTCTCGGAGCGGTCGCCGGTCATGCGGGCTCTCGCGGCCGCGGAGCTCCCCGAGCACCTCGACGTCACATCGATCGCCGCCCCCGACGACGTCGTCGTGCCGGCCACCGCGACCGCGTTCCCGGGCGGAACGAACGTCACCGTCGACCCGGCGGGCCTCGACGACCACTCCAGCATCACCCGCGACCACCGTTCGCTCGCCGCCGCCCGCCTCGCCCTCGAGGGGAGACCGCCGCCGTGCGTGGGGCTGGTCGGAGGGATCCGCCAGGCCGTCGAGCCGGTGGTCGTCACCCGTGTGGAGCGCACCCTCGGGCGGGCCGGCCAGGCGGCCGGCACCGTGGCCGACGCCGCCGCGGCCCGAGCCCGGAGGCTCGTGTCCCGATGACGCCCGTGCCGGTGCCCGGGTCCGGCCCCGACGGCTCCCTCCGCAGCCCCGTCACCGTCCTCCGCCCCTTCACCGTCCCCGTAGTCCCGGTCGTCGTCCCGGAGAGGAGAACCCTCATGCGCCCCGCCGCCCCCGAACCGCACCGCCCGCGTCGCGGCCCGCGCCGGCTCCCTTTGCGACGGCGGCTGCTCGCCGTCCTGGCCGTCGCGACCGCCACCGTGGTGTCCGCCGGCTGCGAGGCTCCCCTCCGGGAGTCGCGGGGCCCCCGAAGCCGAGGCGCCGAAGCCGGGTCGGTGCCGCGCCGGCGCCCTCGGCCGGTCCGGTGGTCGGCGACCGTCCGCGACGGGCCGTTAGGGGTCGTCGCCGACGACCGGGGGGTGGCCGTCGTCCTCTTCGACCGGGTGATCCACCTCGACCCGTCGTCGGGGTCGGAGCGCTGGGCGCACCGCGACCCGATGCACGACCCGGAGGCCGTGGCGCTCGGGAGGACCGCGGTCGTGATCGCCGCCGCCGGCCGCCGCCTGGTCGCCCTCGACCGGTCCGACGGCCGGGTGCTCTGGTGGTCCCGCCCGGGAGGCGAGATCGTCCACCCGGCCGTCCTGCCGGCGCCCCGGATGGCGCCGGCCCCGGGCCGCCCGACGGGCCTCGATACCGGCCTGGTCACCGCGTTCGCGGCCTCCACGGGATCCGGCCGGCTCCTGGGCCTCGAGGCCTCGACGGGCGAGGTCCGCTGGCGCGCGGCCTTCCCCGGGCGTCCGATCGGGCCGCTCGTGGCCGCCGACGGCGGCCGGGTCGCCGTCGGCGTCTGGGGCCGGGTCCCGTCCGATCCCTCCGGTTCGGTGCTCCGCGCCGTCGACCCCTCCGACGGCTCGGTGCTCTGGGAGCGCCCCGGGCCCCGGCGCAGCCGGCCCGCGACCGCCGGCGACCTCGTCTTCGTGGTCGAGTGGGCGGCGGGACGCGCGGCGCTGCGGGCGTACCACGCCGGCGACGGCGAGGTCGCGTGGGGGGTCCCGGTCGCCTCGCCGGTCCAGGAGTCGGCCGCGCCAGGGGTCGGTCCGGCCGGGGTGGCGGTGGCGGGGGAGGCGGGAACGGTGGCGCTCGTCGATCCGTCCACCGGCCGCCGCCGGTGGGAGAGCCGGCTCGCCGACGCCGACGTCGCGGTCCTCGGGTCGCCGGTGGTGGGCGCCACCGAGATCGTGGTTCCGCTGGCGGCGTCGACGCTCGTGGTCGTGAGCGCTACGGGCGGGAGAGTCGTCGAGGTGCTCCCCCGAGGCGTCGCGGTGGGGCCGGCCCGGTCCGGTAGGAGCTTCGTGGCGGGCTGGCGCTGGGTCGACCCCGCCCGGGTGGATGCCCGGCCGCTGCGGTGATTCCGCCGGTCGGCGCGGCCGGCTGAGAGACCCGATCCGGGGGTCGGGCGTTGGGCGAGCCGGCCGGGTCGGGCGGTACACTCGCCGGGCCGGCCCAGCCGGTGCCGACACGTGTCGTCATCCTGCACGCCCGTCACCCGAGGTCGCCTCCGAGAGGCGCGCGCACGGGCGGAAGTATTCAACCGAGGGAGATCAACGAGTGGCTGTCGTCACCATGAAGCAGCTCCTGGAGGCCGGGGTCCACTTCGGCCACCAGACCCGCCGCTGGGACCCGAAGATGCGGAGGTTCATCTTCGGGGAGCGCAACGGGATCTACATCATCGATCTCGAGCAGACGCTCCAGCGGATCGACACCGCCTACCGCTTCCTTCGCCGGACGGTGGAGGACGGCGGCTCGGTCCTCTTCGTGGGGACGAAGCGCCAGGCCCAGGAGGCGGTGGAGTCGAACGCCCGCCGGTCCGGCCAGCCGTACGTGAACTACCGCTGGCTCGGAGGGATGCTCACGAACTTCCAGACCGTGCACGCGCGCGTCGCCAAGCTGCGGGAGCTCGAGCGCATCGTCAAGAGCGGTGAGGTCGAGCAGATGCCCAAGAAGGAGGGGCTGCGGGTGCAGCGCGACCTCGCCAAGCTCGAGCGGAACCTGGGGGGCATCCGAAACCTCGAGAAGGTGCCCTCGGCCGTGTTCGTCGTCGACACCAAGAAGGAGCACATCGCGGTCACGGAGGCCAACCGTCTCGGCATCCCGGTGGTCGCGGTCGTCGACACGAACTGCGACCCCGACCTCATCGACTACGTGATCCCCGGGAACGACGACGCCATCCGGTCGGCGGCGTTGATGTGCCGGGTCGTGGCCGACGCCTGTGAGGAGGGCCGCTTCCTGGCCCGCAAGAAGAACGCCCGTGCGGGCACCCAGGAGGCCGACGTCGCGCCGAAGCCGCCCCCCGACCCCGAGGCGGCGCGGCGCCACGCCGAGCAGCAGGCCCGGGCCCGGGCCGAGGCCGCGCTGGCCCAGCGGGCCCGGGAGGAGCGCCTCGCCGAGTCCAAGCGCACCAAGGCCGCCGAGCCCACGGCCGCACCCGAGGCCGAGGCCGGTGCCGGTGCCGAGCCCGAACCCGGTGGCGTCACGGCGGCTCCCGCCGACGCGTCCGCCCCGACCGAGGACTGAACCGACGATGGCCGATTTCGGAGCCCAGGACGTCGCGGCGCTGCGCAAGGCGACCGGCGCGGGAATGATGGACTGCAAGAAAGCGCTCCAGGAGACCGGCGGCGACATGGAGGCCGCCAAGGACTGGCTGCGCAAGAAGGGCCTCGCCGGCGCGGCGAAGCGGGCCACCCGCACCGCGGCCGACGGCGCCATCGCGGTGCTCGTCGACGGCGGGGTCGGCGTGCTGGTCGAGATGACCTGCGAGACCGACTTCGTGGCCAAGGGCCCCGACTTCGCCGGCTTCCTCGACGCCCTGGCGGCCCAGGTGGCGCGCGAGGGAGCCGCCGACGTCGCCGCCCAGGCCTTCGAGGGCGCCACCGTGGGCGAGTCCGTCGAGGCGCTCGCCGCCAAGCTCGGCGAACGGATCGAGCTGGGACGCGTCGAGCGCTTCGAGGCCACCGACAGCCTCGTCGACGGCTACCGGCACGTCCAGAACGGCCGGGGCACCATCGGCGTGCTGGTCGAGATGGGTGGGGTCGACCCCGCCGACCCCCGCGCCGTCGAGGTCGCCCACGACATCGCCCTGCACATCGCCAGCGCGGCCCCGCGCTTCCTCGCCCGCGACGACGTCCCGGCCGACGCCCTCGACAAGGAGCGGGCCCTCCTCGAGGAGCTCACCCGCAACGAGGGCAAGCCCGAAGCCCAGGTCCCCAAGATCGTCGAGGGCCGGCTGAAGGGCTTCTACAAGGACAACGTCCTGCTCGAGCAGGGGTTCGTACGCGACCCGAAGACGACCGTCGCGTCGCTGGTCGAGAGCCTCGGCAAGGGCGCCGAGATCCGGCGCTTCGCCCGGGTGAAGGTCGGCGAGGCCTGACCACGGAAGGGGCGCCGATGGGCGAGAGCCGGTACCGCCGTGTGGTGCTGAAGCTCTCGGGAGAGGCGTTCGCCGACGCCACGCTGAACTTCGGGATCGACAGCGCGGTCGTGGGTCGCATCGCCCAGGAGGTCGCCGACGCCCGCGCCGGGCTCGGGGTCGAGATCGCCGTCGTGGTGGGCGGTGGGAACATCTTCCGCGGCTTGAGCGGCGCCACCCGGGGCATGGACCGCGCCCGCGCCGACTACATGGGCATGCTCGCCACCGTGATCAACGCCCTCGCCCTCCAGGACGCGCTCGAGGCCCTGGGCCAGCCGACCCGGGTCCAGACCGCGATCCACATGTCGCAGGTGGCGGAGCCGTACATCCCGTTGCGGGCGCTGCGCCACCTCGACAAGGGCCGCGTGGTGGTCTTCGCGGCCGGTACGGGCAACCCGTACTTCACCACCGACACCACCGCCGCGCTGCGGGCGGCGGAGATCGGGGCCGAGGCGATCCTGAAGGGCACCCACTCCGGGGTGGACGGCGTCTACAGCGCCGACCCGCGCCTCGATCCCGAGGCGGTGAAGCTCGCCGAGGTCAGCCACTTCGAGGTCCTGAACCGCGGTCTCAAGGTGATGGACTCCACGGCCATTACCTTCTGCATGGACAACGACCTGCCCATCATCGTCTTCGACGTGACCGCGCCGGGGAACATCCACCGCGCCCTGGTCGGGGAACGGATCGGTACGCTCGTCCGATCGGAGGAGGCCTCATGATCGACGAAGTCCTGGCCGGGTGCCGCGAGAAGATGGCGAAGGCGGTGGTCCACCTCCAGGAGGGCTTCGGCGGGGTCCGGACGGGGCGGGCCGCGCCGGGGCTGGTCGAGAAGCTCCGGGTCGACTACTACGGGACCGAGGTGCCGTTGCAGCAGCTCGCGGGCTTCAGCGTGCCCGAGCCTCGCGTGCTGGTGGTCGCCCCCTACGACAAGGGTGCGATCGGGGCCATCGAGAAGGCGATCCAGAGCAGCGACCTCGGGATCAACCCGTCCAACGACGGGCAGGTGATCCGCCTCGCGTTCCCGGTGCTCACCGAAGATCGTCGCAAGGAGCTCGTGAAGGTGGTGAAGCACCTCGCCGAGGAGGGCCGCGTCGCGGTCCGCAACATCCGCCGCCAGGCCCGTCGCGACCTGGAGGAGCTCGAACGGGCCAAGGAGATCTCCCAGGAGGAGCTGGACCGCAGCGAGAAGGACCTCGAGAAGGCGACCCACGAGGCGGTGGCCGAGATCGACCAGCTCCTCGCCAACAAAGAGCACGAGCTGCTCGAGGTATGACGCCATCGGGGAGGACCAAGTGACCGACGGACACGACACCGACGTCCCGGCCGACCGCTGGCGTGACGACCCGGATCACGACCCGGAGCACGACCCGGGGACCGACGAGCCCGAGGGCTCCCCGCGAGCGGTTTCGTCGCCGCCGTCGATGCCCGAGGGCGTCAGGATCATCGGGGCCGAGGAGGCGCAGGCGGCCATCGACACCGGACACGCCAGCCCCCGCAAGGCCGAGAACGAGATGCGCTTCGGCGACGTCCCCCCGCGGCCCGACCCCTCGGTACGCCCGGCCGCGCGGTTCCCGTCACCGGCCGTACCGACCGGTACCGGCGACGACACCGCGGCCCGTCCGGTGGTCCCGAGGGTGGCCTCGCCCTCGGCGGTGCCGCCTCCCTCACCTGCGGCCGGCCGCCGGACGGGTGCGGCGGCCGCCGGACCCGAGCGCGGGCCGGGATCCGGCTCGGATTCGCCTTCCGGAGCGCTCTTCGACCCGGCCGAGGCCGAGGTCGGGGCCGAGTCCGGAGACACGCCCGAGGACGCGGCGCTCGAGATCGAGGCCCCCGACGACCTGATCCCCGACGACTCGCTCGAGATCGTGCTCCACGCCGACGGGGAGCCCGGAGGGTCCGGCGCCACCGGGACCGAGCCCACCCCGGGCGGGCCCGACGCGGCGGCGGCCGGCGACGTGGGCGCAGAGCATTCCGGGCCGATGCCCCTGCCGCACTGGACCGAACCGCCCACCGGCGAGGTCCCCCGGATCCTCCCCGAGGCTGAGCCGGTCGACATGACCGACGAAGAGGACTTCGCCGCGTGGGCCGCGCTGGCGGGCGGCGAGCCGCGCTTTCGCAGCCGCGCCGGCGACTGGGACGAAGACGAGGCCGCCCTCGTCGAGGCGTTGGGCCCCGGGTCCGGCGACGTCGCCGAGGACCTCGGTGCCCTGAGCGAGCCCGGGCCCCCCGACGACGACTCCGCCTTCGCCGAGCAGGTGGCGCGCCGCCGCCGGATCCGCAGCCGGTCGGCGGCCCGGGCCGAGATGGCCGCGCCCGGCGAGTCGGTGCCGCCGGGGGCCGGTCCCGGGGCGGAGCGATCCTCGACCGGGGCTCCCGCCGGCGACGACGTCCACGTCGAGGCCCCCGACCACGCTGCCGAGAAGCCGGTGTCCCAGGGCGCCGCGGGTGCGCGGCGCGGCGGGTCGTCGACCCCACCGGAGCCCTCCGAGCCGACGCGCCGGTCGGGCGGCCCCCGCGTCGGAGTCCGGCGGCCGCTGCCGAGCGAGCTCGCGCCCGAACCCGCGCCCGACGGCGCCGACCTCGCCACCCGCGTCGTGACCGGGGTCGCGGTGGCCGTGGTCGCCCTCATCTGCTTGAAGCTGGGTGCCGGCGCCACCACCGTCCTGGCGGCCGTGATCGTGGGCGTCGCCTCGTTCGAGCTCTACGACGGGTTGCGGCGGGCCACCTTCCGGCCCGCCGCCATCCTCGGGATCCTCGGCTCCGTCGGCCTCGTCTTCGCCGCCTACAAGCGCGGCGACGCGGCGTTCCCCCTCATCACGAGCCTGGTCGTGGTGTTCACGCTCCTCTGGTACCTGATCGAGGTGGTCCGGGCCCGGCCGACCGTCAACATCGGGGCCACGCTGATCGGTTTCGGGTACGTGGGCGTGCTCGGCGGCTTCGTCGGGCTGATCCTGGCGCTTCCCGACGGCGTGGGGATCATCCTCGGGCTCGCGATCAGTGCCGTCGGCTACGACGTGTTCGGGTTCCTGATCGGCTCGCAGTTCGGGCGCACCCGGCTCGCCCCCACCATCTCGCCCAACAAGACGGTGGAGGGCCTGATCGGCGGGATGTGCGCGGCGGTCGTGCTGGGTGTGGTCACGAGCTCGGTGATCGGCCTGCACCCGTGGGCGCCCAGCATCGGTCGTGGGCTCGCCCTCGGCGCGGTGGTGGCGGTGATGGCGCCGCTCGGCGACCTGTGCGAATCGATGATCAAGCGGGATCTGCGGGTCAAGGACCTGGGCGCCATCCTGCCCGGGCACGGAGGGGTCCTCGACCGCTTCGACGCCATCCTGTTCTGCCTTCCCGCCGCCTACTACCTGGCCCGGCACCTCTTCGGGTAGCCGGATGGGCGACGGGTCAGAGCGGCCGCGGCGGGTCGTGGTCCTCGGCTCGACGGGTTCGATCGGTACGCAGGCGCTCGACGTGATCCGGGCCCAGCCGGGCCGGTACCGGGTGGTCGGGCTCGCGGCGGGGCGCAACGAGGCGCTCCTGGCCGCGCAGGCCGCGGAGTTCGGCGTCCCCGACCGGTGGGCGCGGGCGTGTGGCTCCGACCCCGGGGCGTTGGCGGCGATGGCGGCCCACCCCGACGCCGACGTCGTGCTCAACGGGGTGGTCGGATTCGCCGGGCTCCCCGCGACGCTGGCGGCCCTGGAGTCGGGCACGCGCCTCGCCCTCGCCAACAAGGAGAGCCTGATCGCCGGCGGACCGGTGGTCGCCCGGGCCCGGAGCCGGGGTGGAGGCGAGATCGTGCCCGTCGACTCCGAGCACTCCGCCGTGTACCAGGCGCTCCGTTCGGGCGCGGCCCGGGAGGTGGGGCGGATCGTGCTCACGGCCAGCGGCGGGCCGTTCCGCGGCCGGAGCCGCGCCGACCTCGCCCACGTGACCGTCGAGGACGCCCTCGCCCACCCCACCTGGACCATGGGGGCCAAGATCACGATCGACTCGTCGACCCTCATGAACAAGGGTCTGGAGGTGATCGAGGCCCACGAGTTGTTCGGGGTCGACTACGACCGGATCGACGTCGTGGTGCACCCGCAGTCGATCGTCCACGGGATGGTGGAGTTCACCGACGGGGCGACCATCGCCCAGCTCTCCCGGCCCGACATGCGCCTCCCGATCGGCCTGGCCCTGGCCGCCCCCGACCGGATCGACACCCCCTACGGCGCGATCGACTGGACCCGCCTGTCGACCCTCACCTTCGAGGCCCCCGACCTCGAGGCCTTCCCCGCTCTCGGCCTCGCGTATGCGGCCGGGCGAGCGGGTGGGGGGGCGCCGGCGGCCCTCAACGGTGCCAACGAGGTGGCGGTGGCCGCCTTCCTCGACGGCCGGATCGGATGGGCCGCGATCCCCGATATCGTGGCCGGCGTGCTCCAGTCGGAGGCCGGGAACGTCGATGACGTCTCCGACGTTCTCGAAGTCGACCGGGTCGCGCGCGCCGCGGCGGAGGTCGCCGTGTCCCGCCTCCGGAGGAGAGTCGTATGAGCCGATCCGAGCCGGCGGAGTCCCCGCCGGGTCGCGGCCCGGATCCGGCCGCCGGGCGCCCCGCTCCCGGCGCCGCCGGCGGCGCGCCGGACGGCGCCGCTCGGCCCGCCACGTCCCGGGCCGGCACCGCGGGGCTGGTCGCGGCGCTCGTCGCCGTGGTGATGCTGGTGGTGCTCAAGCCCAACGTCTTCGCGGCGGTGGCGATCGTCGTGGGCCTCGTGGTGGTGGTCATGGCCCACGAGTTCGGGCACTTCCTCACCGCCAAGTGGGCGGGCATGAAGGTGACCGAGTACTTCGTGGGCTTCGGGCCCCGGCTCTGGTCGTTCCGCCGGGGCGAGACCGAGTACGGCGTCAAGGCGATCCCGGCCGGCGGCTACGTGAAGATCATCGGCATGACCGGTGTCGAGGAGGTCGATCCCGCCGACGAGCCCCGCACCTACCGGCAGGCCCCCTACGGAAAGCGCCTGGTGGTCGTGCTCGCCGGCATCTCGGTGAACCTCGTACTCGCCTACCTCTGCATCGCCGTGACGCTCCTCGGCCAGGGGATGCCCACCGACTCGATCGCCCGGGTCGCCGACGTCGGCGCCGGTACGCCGGCCCGGCAGGCCGGCCTCCGCGACGGCGACCGGATCCTCGCCGTCAACGGGCAGGAGGTCGGCGACTTCGGCGACGTGGCACCCCTCATCAAGCCCCACGCCGGCGAGCGGATCGTCCTCACGCTGCGGCGAGACGGGGAGGTGCTGAGGGTACCCGTGGTCCCCGAGCGGGTGAGCGACTCCGACGCCACCGGCCGGATCGGCATCTCGGTCACCGGGGGCTACCGGCCCGTCGGCGTCCTCGAGGCCGTCCCCCGCTCGGCGGAGGCGATGTGGCAGGGCACCGTGGAGACGGTCCGGGTGCTCGGGCACTTCGTCTCACCCTCGGGCATCCGCGAGATCGGAGGCACCGTCGCCGATCCCGGTGGCTCCACGGCGCTCGCGCCCGACGAGCGCCCGGTGTCGGTCATCGGCATCGTCGACATCGGAAACCAGCTGGTCTCCGGCAACCCGTGGATGTTCTTCGCGCTGATGGGGGCGATCAACCTCTTCCTGGCCCTCTTCAACCTGATCCCCCTGCTGCCGTTCGACGGCGGGCACGCGGCCGTCGCGGCCTACGAGGCCGTGGCGTCGAAGCTGCGGGGCCGGAGGGTCACCGTCGACTACCGCAAGCTGATGCCCGTGACGGCGGTGGTGTTCGCGGCCTTGCTGATGCTCGGGCTCTCCACCATGTACCTCGATATCCGCACGATCTTCACAGGTTCCTAGGGCGCCCGGGGCGTTCGCCGCACCGGAGCGGCCGTAGTCTGGACCTCGATGGACGAACGACGCCCGACCCGTGGCCTGCACGTGGGGCCGGTGGCGGTCGGCGGTGGTGCCCCGGTCTCGGTCCAGTCGATGACCACCACCAAGACGGCCGACGTCGAGGGCACCCTGGCCCAGATCTACGCGCTGGCCGGGGCCGGCTGCGACATCGTGCGCTGCACCTGCAACGACGAGGAGGCCGCGGAGGGCCTCGCCCACATCGTGCCCCGCTCGCCCGTCCCGATCATCGCCGACATCCACTTCCAGCACACCCTCGCCCTCGCGGCCATGGAGGCGGGGGTGCAGGGGTTGCGGCTCAACCCCGGCAACATCCGCAAGCCGGCCCACATCAAGGCCGTCGCCGCCGAGGCCCGCGACCGGGGCCTGCCGATCCGGATCGGCGTCAACGCCGGCAGCCTGGATCCCGAGATGGCGCGCCGCCACGGCGGCATCACCCCCGAGGCGCTGGTGGCGTCGGCCCGCCACGAGCTGGAGCTCTTCGGCGAGGTCGGCTTCGACTCGGTGAAGATCTCGGTGAAGGCGTCGTCGGTGCCCCTGATGATCGACTCGTACCGCCTCCTCTCCGAGACCGTCGACCACCCGCTGCACCTCGGCGTGACGGAGGCCGGGCCGCCGCCCGCCGGGCTGATCAAGTCGGTGGCCGGCATCGGGACGCTGCTCGCCGAGGGGATCGGAGACACGATCCGCTTCTCGCTCACCGCCGACCCGGTGGAGGAGGCCCGCGCGGGGCGCACCCTCCTGGAGGCGCTCGGCCTGCGGGAGCGCAAGGGCCTCGACCTGATCGCGTGCCCGAGCTGCGGGCGGGCCGAGGTCGACGTGATCCGGGTGGCGAGCGCGGCCCAGGCCGCGCTCGAGGACCGGAACATCCCCCTGCAGGTCGCGGTGATGGGCTGCGTGGTGAACGGGCCCGGCGAGGCGCGCGAGGCCGATCTCGGGATCGCCGCCGGCCGGGGGCGGGGCCACCTGTTCGTGAAGGGCAAGGTGGTGCGCGTCGTGCCCGAGGACGAGATGGTCGACGCCCTGGTCGCCGAGGCCGAGCGGATCATGGAGCTCGGCATCGAGGCCGTGCTCGCCGACGCCGACGCCGGCGCCGCCGAGCAGGCCGCCGACACCCGCCGGACCCTCATCGAGCTGCAGGGCTCCGACGTGAACCGCTCCAAGGAGCGGGTCGAGCGCATCCGTCGCATCACCGCCGACTGAAGCCGCGGGCCGCCCCGCGAGCACGACGAGGTGAGGCCTCCGAGGCGAGGGCGCGTCCGGGGGACTCCCACGGCCTCTCCGGTTGTTGTCACCCGGTGGCACCTCTGTGGTCGTCGGGGGAGGCACCGGACGTGCCGACCGTACGGCCCGACCGGTTCGGACCCGAGGCCGGGCGGGCTGTGTCCAGAGATGTGGAGAGGAGCGTGGCGAGGATGGTCAGGCACGAAGAGCACGAGGACGCTGGGCGCGAGACGCTGGAGGAGCTCGAGGAGGAGGCCCGTCACGAGAACCCGGACCCCATCACCGAGCGGGAGGCGTTCGAGCTGGCGCTCATGGAGGAGGGTCGTTCCGCCGAGGGCTCCGACGTCGCGTTGGAGCGCGACGCCCGCTGCTGACCCCGGCGCGTCGACCCGGGTCGCGGCGAAGCCGGGGGGTCCGGCCCGGGGCGTCACCGCGCGTCCGCCCGCGGTTGGCGTCGGGTCGTGGTGCCGGGGACCATGGGCGGGTGGGTGAGGGATCCGGTCGGGCCGAGCCGTCGACGCTTCCAGGCGTCCTGGCGGCGGCGGCCGGGAGCGACCCCGACGGCGTGGCGCTGGTGGCCGGACCCACCCGGCTGACCTTCGCCGAGCTCCACCGCCGTTCCGAGGTGCTCGCCCGGGACCTCGCCTCGCTCGCCGGCCCCGGCGACCGGGTCGTCCTCCTGAGCGGGAACCGGGCCGAGGTGGTCGAGGCGTACTACGGCGTTCCCTCGGCCCGGATGGTGCTGGCCCCCCTGAACCCCCGCCTCCACCCGGAGGAGTGGATCGCCGCTCTCGCCCGCATCGGTGCGGCCGTCCTGGTCGGGGAGGGTCCGCTGCTGAAGAGGCTGCGCGCCCACCCCGGTGCGGCGGCGGCCCTGGCCGGCGTTGCGATCCGGGAGCTCCCGCCCGAGGGCGCGGCCGGAGCCGCGGCGCCGGCGGACGGGGACGGAGGCGACCGGTCGGGAGCGGGCCCGCCACGCGACGCGGACCCGTCCGATCCCGCCTGGTTGATGGGAACCAGCGGCACCACGGGCCCGCCCCGTCACGCGGTGCTGACCCACCGGAGCCTGCTCGCCGCGGCCCGGGCCACGGCCGCCGCGCGCGACGTGCGCCCCGGCGACACCCTGCTCACCCCCTTCCCCCTGTGCCACGTGGCCGGGTACAACGTCGTCGTCCACCACCTGCGGGCCCGCCCGGTGGTCGTCATGCGGCGCTTCGACCCGGCCGAGCTCCTGGCCCTCGTGCGGGAGCACCGGGTCACGACCCTGTCGATGGCGCCGACGATGATCGCGATGCTCCTGGACCACCTCGGTGCCCACCCCGGGCCCGAGCCGGCGAGCGGCGGCCGTCACCCGGCCGTCCCGGCCACGTTGCGCTCGATCGGGTACGGCGCGTCGCCCATCCACCGTGAGCTGCTGCGGAGGGGCCTGACCGTGCTCGGGTGCGACTTCGTGCAGGGCTACGGGATGACCGAGCTCTCGGGCAACGCCGTGTTCCTGGGGCCGGAGGAGCACCGGCGCGCCGCCGCGGGCGACGACGACCTCGCCGCCGCCGCCGGCCGGCCCGCCCCCGGCGTGGAGCTGCGGATCGCGGGTGCGGAGGGCGATCCGGCGGCGGTGGGGGAGATCCTCGTGCGGGCCGAGCAGGTGGCGGCGGGCTACTGGCGCGACCCGGAATCCACCCGGGACACCTTCGTGGGCGGGTGGCTCCGCACCGGCGACGTGGGCCGGATCGACGCCGACGGGCTGTTGCACGTGGTCGACCGGGCCAAGGACGTGGTGGTCACCGGCGGCGAGAACGTGGCCTCACGGGAGGTCGAGGACGTGCTGCGACGGCATCCGTCGGTGCGCGACGTGGCCGTGATCGGGTTGCCCGACCCGCGATGGGGTGAGCGCGTCTGCGCCGTCGTGGTGCCCGAGGCCGGACCGAGGCCGGCGGCGTCGGAGCTCGAGGCGCTGGCCCGGCGGCACCTGGCGGGCTTCAAGGTCCCGCGCCGGGTGGAGCTGGTCGCCGAGCTGCCCCGCAACCCGATGGGCAAGATCGACAAGGCGGCCCTCCGCCGCCGCTTCGGCGCCGGCTGACCGCCGCCGGTGGTCCGCTCAGGCCCGGCCGGCTCCGGGCCGTGCCCCGGCGACCGCCGGGTCAGACCGCCGGCGACCGGGGGTGGAGCCTCGACGCCACGAGGCCGGCCACGCCGCGCCACCCCAGCGTGGTGAGCCCCACGAAGATGTACACGACGACGGTGTAGGGCGTGAAGGCACTGCGGCCGGTGAAGGTCCGCAGCCACATCGTGAGGAGCGTGCCGAACGCGAGCGTGGCCGCCCAGCGCAGCCAGGTGAGCCGGCGCTGCCGGTACAGCCCGACCACGATCCCGACCGCGAACCACCCGACCGCCAGCGGCCAGAGGACCTCCCAGAACCAGCGGAACCCGGTCGTGACGTGGTGGTTCTCCTTGCCCACCACGACGAAGGCGATCAGGCAGACCCCGTCGAGGACGGGCGCGATCCAGCGGCGTTCCCAGACCAGGCTCATGCCCCGAGTGTGGACCGCGATCCGCCGCCGGGGCGCATCGGGCGCCGCCCGCGGTGCCGGGGGTCGATTCCACCCGGGAGGCTGTCGCTACCCTGCCCTCATGCGGATGTCCCGGCTCTTCCTTCGCACGCTGCGCGACGACCCGTCCGACGCCGAGGTCGACAGCCACCGCCTCCTCGTCCGCGGCGGGTTCATCCGCAAGGTGGCGTCGGGCATCTACTCCTGGCTGCCCCTCGGGAGCCGGGTCCTGCGCCGGGTCGAGAGGATCGTGCGCGAGGAGATGGACGCCGCCGGCGCCCAGGAGCTGGTCCTGCCCATCGCCCAACCGCTCGAGCTCTGGGAGCGCTCGGGCCGCGACACGGCGTACGGACCGCTCATGTTCCGCCTCCAGGACCGCAAGGAGTCGTGGTTCTGCCTGTCGCCGACCGCCGAGGAGGTGATCACCTCGACGGTGGCCGCCGAGTACTCGAGCTACCGCGACCTCCCGGTCAACCTCTACCAGGTCAACTGGAAGTACCGCGACGAGCTGCGGCCCCGGTTCGGCCTCCTCCGGGCCCGGGAGTTCCTGATGAAGGACGCCTACTCGTTCGACCTCGACGCCGCCGGCCTCCAGGCCAGCTACCGGGCCATGTACGACGCCTACCACCGCATCTTCGAGCGCTGCGGGCTCACGTTCCGGCCCGTCGAGGGCGAGGCGGGCGAGATCGGGGGCGACGTGAACCACGAGTTCATGGCCGTCGCCGCGGTGGGCGAGGACGACTTCGTCTGGTGCCGGTCGTGCGACTACGCGGCCAACGTCGAGGTGGCCCGCCGCCGCGTCGACGCCCCGGCCGCCGCCCCCGATCCCGAGCGTTGGGACAGTTCTCGTCGCATGGCGTCGGTTTCCGACCCATCGGCGGAGGTTCTCGCGGGGGGGCGGGCCGCGGGGGTCCCCGCCATGGAGGAGGTCGCCACACCGGGCCTCACCTCCATCGCGGAGGTGACCGGCTTCCTCGGCGTCGAACCGGCCGCGACGCTCAAGTCGCTGGCCTTCGAGGCGGGCGGCCGGCTGGGCCTGGCGCTGATCCCCGGCGACCGGGAGCTGAACGAGTTCGCCCTGTCCCGGGCGCTCGCGCCCACCCCGGCCCGGCTCCTCGACGACGCCGACTTCGCCGCCCGCCCGTCGCTGCCCCGGGGCTTCATCGGCCCGCACCATCCCGACGTCGACCTCGTCGTCGCCGATCCGTCCGTCGCCGGGCGCGGCGAGTGGGTCGCGGGCGCGAACCGCGCCGACCACCACGTGCGCCACGCGGCGCCCGGTCGCGACTTCCGGGTCGACCGGTTCGCCGAGCTGGTCACCATCGTCACCGGCGACCCGTGCCCGTCGTGCGGGGCGGAGCTCTCGGTCGACCGCGGCATCGAGGTGGGGCAGGTGTTCCAGCTCGGCACGAAGTACTCCGAGGCCCTGGGCGCCCACTACACCGACGAGGCGGGCGATAAGCACCCGATGGTCATGGGCTGCTACGGGATCGGGGTCAGCCGGGTGGTCGCGGCGGTGGTGGAGGAGCACCACGACGAGCACGGGATGGCCTGGCCCGCCGCGGTGGCGCCCTTCGACGTACACCTGGTGGCCATGCCCGGCGAGGAACCCGCGGCGGCCGCCGAGGCCCTCTACCACGAGCTGAGGGCCGAGGGCGTCGAGGTCCTGCTCGACGACCGCGACGCCCGCGCCGGCGTTAAGTTCGCCGACGCCGACCTGATCGGGGTGCCGGTGCAGCTCGTGGTCGGGGCCAAGGGGCTGGCCCGGGGCGTGGTGGAGCGCAAGGTCCGGGCGACGGGCGAGCGCGACGAGCTGCCCCTCGGCGAGGTGGTGACGACCGTGGCGGCTGCCGCGGCCGCCGCGACGCGCCCGCGGGGATCGGCGGCCCAGGGGTGACCGGGCCGGCCGGGGCGGTGCGGTGAGCCTCCCGGTCGAGCCGCCGGTCGCGCCGATGCTCGCCCGCGCGGCGCCCGAGATCCCGGGCGACGGCGGCTGGCAGTACGAGCCCAAGTGGGACGGCTTCCGGGCCGTGGTGTTCCGCGACGGCGAGCGGGTCGAGCTGGACAGCCGGAACGAGCGCCCGCTCACCCGCTACTTCCCCGAGCTGATCGATCCTCTGCGCGCCTCGCTGCCGGCCCGGGCCGTGGTCGACGGGGAGATAGTGGTGATGACCCGCCGGGGCCTCGACTTCGACCTCCTGTCGCAGCGCATCCACCCGGCCGAGAGCCGGGTCCGCCGCCTGGCCGTGGAGACGCCGGCCGCCTTCGTGGCCTTCGACCTCCTCGCCCTGGGCGACGACGATCTCCGGCCCCGACCGCTCGCCGAGCGCCGAGCCCTCCTCGAGTCGGCCGTCGAGGCCGGCGACCGGCCCGTGCGCATCACCCCCGCCACCTCCGGGCGCGCCACGGCCGAGGACTGGTTCGACCGCTTCGAGGGCGCCGGTCTCGACGGCGTGGTCGCCAAGCGGGGCTCCGAGAGCTACCGCGAGGGGGAGCGGGGGTGGGTCAAGGTGAAGCACCGGCGGACCGCCGATTGCGTGGTCGGCGGCCTCCGTCTCCACAAGGACGGGCGGGGCGTGGGCTCCCTGCTCCTCGGCCTGCACGACTCGTCCGGCGTGCTCCACCACGTGGGCGTGGCGTCGAGCTTCGACGCCCGCACCCGTGAGCGCCTCCTGGCCGAGGTGGAGCCGCTGCGCGAGGGCGCCGCCCTCTCGCACCCCTGGATCCGCGACGGCGCGCCGGACGGGCCGGGTGGCCGGGTGCCCGGGGCGCCGAGCCGCTGGACGGGAGGGCGCGACCTGTCGTGGGAGCCGCTCCGCCCCGAGCGCGTCGTGGAGGTCGCCTACGACCACCTCCAGGGCGATCGGTTCCGCCACACCACCCGCCTGGTGCGCTGGCGCCCCGACCGGGATCCCGGGTCGTGCACGTACGCGCAGCTGGAGGTGCCGGTGCCCGCGGAGCTGCGTCAGGTCTTCGGGGGCTGACGCCGGGCCCGGCTGGGGGCCACCCGAGGCCCCTCGCCCTCCGCCTTGGGGAAGTGCGGCGGCCAGGGCTCGTCGCCGAGGCCGTCGGCCTCGTCGCGGGCGGCGAGCTCGAGCAGGCCGTCGAGGCGGTACGGGCGGTCGTCGATCGCGGCGCCGGGGTCTCCCGCCGCCGCGTAGCGGGCCGGGACGGTGGCCAGCGTCAGGTCGCCGGGCTCGACGTCGGGGACCTCGTCCCAGGTGAGGGGGCACGACACCCGGCCCTCGGCGTTGGCGCGCACGGAGTAGGCGGAGGCCACCGTGCGGTCGCGGGCGTTCTGGTTGTAGTCGACGAACACCTTCTCCCCGCGCTGCTCCTTCCACCACCGGGACGTGACCGTTCCGGGCATGCGCCGCTCCACCTCGCGGGCGAGGGCCAGGGCGGCCCGGCGGACCTCCGTGAACGACCATCTCGGCTCGATCCGGACGTTCACGTGCATGCCGCGTGAGCCGGAGGTCTTGGGGAACCCCTCCAGCGCGACCGCGGCCAGGACCTCCCGCACGCAAAGGGCGGTCTCGCGGACCGCTCCGAAGGGCACACCGGGCTGCGGGTCGAGGTCGACGCGCAGCTCGTCGGGGTGGTCGACGTCGGAACGCCGGACGGCCCAAGGGTTCATGGCGAGGCATCCGAGGTTCGCCGCCCACACCACGTGCGCGATGTCGACGGGGCACAGCTCCCGGGCCCGGCGGCCGCTGGGGAACTCGATCTCCACCGTCTCGATCCAGCCCGGGCGCTTCTCGGGGACGCGCTTCTGGTAGAAGGACTCGCCCAGGGCGCCGTGGGGGAACCGGTGCAGGACGGTCGGGCGCTCCCTGACCCCGGTCAGGACGCCGCCGGCGACGGCCAGGTAGTAGCGGGCCAGGTCGAGCTTGGTCTCGCCCCGGGCCGGGAAGAAGACCTTGTCCGGGTTGGTCACCCGGACGGTCCGCCCGCCGGCGTCCAGCTCGACGGACGGCGTGGCCACGACCTCCGACGCTACCAATTGCTATCCTGCCGGTGTCTTGTCCGACGGTGGCCCCTCGTGGGCCGGGCGACGTGGGCCCCCGCCCACGTTTTTTCTTGTAACGGCGTGTAGACGGTCCGGCGGTGGCCACGGAGGCCTTCACGGAGAGACTTCACGGAAGAGCGCGACAGCGGGAGGAGGTGAGCGAGGTGGCCACGACGCACGGAGCACCCTCGGGCCGCGACGGCGACGCCGTCGGCGGTGTCGACGAGTTGCACGGCGCTCTGGCGGAGGTGCTCGCGGACCTCGGGCTCGAGCTCTACGACGTCGTGCTCGGTGGTGGGCGCCCGCGGGTGCTACGGGTGCTCGTCGACCGCCCCGGCGGCGTCGACCTCGACCTCGTCACCGACGCCTCCCGGGCGCTCTCGTCGTTCCTCGACCGCACCGACCCCGTCGCCGGCGCCTACACGCTCGAGGTGAGCAGTCCGGGCCTGGAGCGCCCGTTGCGCCTGCCCCGCCACTTCGAGGGGGCGGTCGGCGAGACGGTGTCCGTCAAGTACCGCGACGCGGCCGGCCGGGGCCAGCGCGTCCACGGCCGCCTCGTGGGCGCGGCTCCCGGAGGGATCACCGTCGAGGTGACCGAGGGACCCGGAGCGGGCGGGTCCCTCGAGATCGACCCCGCCGCCGTCACCCAGGCCCGCACCGTCTTCGAATGGGGGCCGGCGCCGAAGCCGCCCCGTCCGGCCCGCGGCGGGCGAGCCGCGGAACGCACCGGGAGCACGCGATGAACTCCGAGATGATGGAAGCGCTCAGCACCATCGAACGCGAGAAGGGCATCTCCGTCGAGACGATGCTCGAGGCGCTCGCCAACGCGCTGGTCACCGCCTACAAGCGGATGCCCGACGCCGCCGAGGAGGCGCTCGTCGAGGTCGACGTGGAGACGGGCGAGATCCGCGTGATCGCCCAGGAGCTCGACGAGGAGGGCAACGTCGTCCGCGAGTGGGACGACACACCGTCCGACTTCGGGCGCATCGCCGCCCAGCACGCCAAGCAGGTGATCTTCCAGAGCATCCGCGACGCCGAGCGCGACATGAAGTACGAGGAGTACGCGGGGCGCGAGGGCGACATCGTCACCGGCATCATCCAGCAGACCGATCAGCGCTACACGCTCCTCGACCTGGGGCGGGTGGAGGCGTTGCTCCCGCAGGCCGAGCAGGTGCAGACCGAGCGCTACGAGCACGGCAGCCGGCTCAAGGCCTACATCGTCGAGGTCCGCAAGACGGTGAAGGGTCCCCAGATCGTGGTTTCGCGCACCCACCCCGGCCTGGTGAAGCGCCTCTTCGAGATGGAGGTCCCGGAGATCGTCGACGGCGTGGTCGAGCTGAAGGCCGTGGCCCGGGAGCCGGGGCACCGCACGAAGATCGCCGTGGCGTCCAACGACCCCAACGTCGACCCCGTGGGCGCCTGCGTGGGCGCTCGGGGCTCGAGGGTCCGCATGGTCGTCAACGAGCTCCGGGGTGAGAAGGTCGACATCGTCCCCTACACCGAGGACCCGGCCGACTTCGTCACCAAGGCCCTGGCGCCGGCGCGGGTGCGTGAGGTGCGCATCCACGAGGACACCGGCACCGCCGAGGTGATCGTCCCCGACTTCCAGCTCTCCCTCGCCATCGGCAAGGAGGGGCAGAACGCCCGGCTGGCGGCCCGGCTGAGCGGCTGGCGCGTCGACATCAAGAGCGAGACGCAGCTCGCCGAGGAGGAGGCCGGAGGCGCCGTCGAGTACGCCGAGGGCGAGTGGGTGCGCAACGAGGCCGGGGAGCTGGTCTGGCAGCCGGCCGGTGGCGGCGAGGCCATCTCGGCGGCCGAGGCCGGCTACGCCGCCCCGGCGGATTCCGTTCCCGGGGAGGCCGCGCCGGCCGATTCGCCGCCGGCCGATGCGCCGCCCGCCGGTGCCGGCGCGGCCGAGGTGGACGCCGAGGAGGGTGCGGCCGAGGAGCCGGCGGCGGACGGGGTCGAGGGTCCGGAAGGCGTCGATCCCGCGGTGTCGAGCACGGAAGGTGAGGGAGGCGACTGAGCCGCGACGGACCTGCGTCGGTTGCCGGCGCGTCGGGAACCCGGGCGGGATGCTGCGGATAGCCCAGGGCCCGGACGGCGCGTTGGGCGTGGGGACGACGGCGCCGGGCCGGGGAGCGTGGGTGTGCGCCGCTTCGAGCGGGTGCCTCGAACGAGCGCTGGCCCGGGGCTCGCTCGCCCGTGCCCTGCGGCGCGGGCCGTTCACGAACGACGAGGAGCGCATGCTCCGCGCGAAGCTATGGGGCACCTGAACGGCGGGCGGGGTCGACTCGGCCGCTGAGAGAGAAGAAACGGAAAGCGTCCTTGGCAACCAAGAAGATCCGGGTCTACGAGCTGGCTAGGGAGCTCGGCGTCGAGAACGCGGTCGTTCTCGAGCTCGCCGAGGAGCTCAAGGTCGGCGTGAAGAGCCACTCGTCGAGCATCGACGAGCCCTCGGCCGACCGCGTCCGCCGCCTCGCGAAGTCGAAGGGGATCGAGCCCCCGCCCGCCGAGCCCGAGCCGGAAGCCGAGGTCGCGCCCAAGCCCGCGGCCAAGCCCGCCAAGCGGACCGCGGCCCGAACCACGGGTCCGGCCCCGGCCCGACCCGGGCCCGAGGCTCCGCCCGCCGAGGAGCCGGCACGGCCGGTGCACCGCATCGTGCGCTCGTCGCCGGGTGCCGGCACACCGGTACGCCCTACCGCTGCTCCGGCTCCTCCCGCCCCCCCTGCGCCCGCCCCGGCCCCCGCCACCGACCGGCCGGCTGCGGCCGCGGGGCCCGCCTCCCCGTCGCCGCCGGACGTCGCGGCCCCGCCCGCCGCGGTGCCCGCCCCGCCGCCCGCGGCCGGTGCCCCGGAGGCACCGCCGGCGGCGGGTGGTCCCGCCGGGGCCCCTTCGGAGCGCAAGCCGCCCCCGCCGCCACCCCCGCCGGTGCCCCGCAGCCCGTCGGGTCGCCCGATCCCGCCCCCGCCGGGCGGTGGCCGCCCGATCCCGCCTCCGCCCGGCGCGGGCCGGGGCGGTCCGCCCCGGCCCGGGGGCCCGCCGCGCACCGGTGGCGGTCCGCCCCGGGGTGGTGGCTTCCGTCCCGGACCGGGGGGCGGAGGGCGAGGCGGCCCGGGTGGAGGCCCCGGTGGAGGTCCCGGTGGCCGGGGCCGCGGCGGACCGCAGCAGCGGCCCCGCCGCAAGAAGCGCAGGCGTCGCAGCTTCGAGGACCTCGGGCCGGCCGCGCTCCCCACGCTCACGCCCGCCGACGCCCCCGTACCCGAGGGTGAGATCGTCGTGCCGCGCGGCATCACGATCCAGGAGCTGGCCCCGAAGCTGAACCGCACCAGCGCCGACCTCGTGCGCCTCCTGTTCGACGCGGGCGAGATGGTCACGGGCACCCAGTCGCTCGCCGACGAGATGATCGAGCTGATCGCCCAGGAGCTCGGCGCCGAGGTGATCCTGGTGGAGCCGGGCCAGGAGGCCGAGCTCGAGCTCCAGGCCATGTTCGGCGACGACGAAGAAGAGGACGACGAGGCCCTCCTGGAGCCGCGGGCGCCGGTGGTCACGGTGATGGGTCACGTCGACCACGGCAAGACGACGCTCCTCGACCGCATCCGCTCGGCGAACGTCGTGGCGGGCGAGGCGGGGGGCATCACGCAGCACATCGGGGCGTACCAGGTGGAGAGCGGCGGCCGCCCGATCACCTTCATCGACACCCCGGGTCACGAGGCGTTCACCGCCATGCGGGCCCGCGGCGCGCAGGCCACCGACATCGCGGTGCTCGTGGTGGCGGCCGACGACGGCGTGATGCCGCAGACCGTCGAGGCCATCAACCACGCCCGCGCCGCCGAGGTGCCGATCCTGGTGGCGGTCACCAAGGTCGACCGGCCCGACGCCGACGTGAACCGGGTCAAGCAGCAGCTCGTGGAGCAGGAGCTGGTGCCCGAGGACTGGGGCGGCGACACCGTGGTCAACGAGGTGTCGGCCCCCGAGGGCGTGGGCATCGACGAGCTCCTGGAGTCGATCCTGCTGCTCGCCGACGTCGAGGACCCGCCGCTGGCGGCCAACCCGAAGGCGCCGGCGCGGGCGTTCGTGCTCGAGTCGAACCTCGATCCGGGCCGGGGGCCCGTCGCCACCGCGCTCGTCGAGAGCGGCACGCTCCGGGTCGGCGACCCGGTCGTGGCGGGGAGCGGGTGGGGCAAGGTCCGCGCCCTCTTCGACGACCACGGGGAGAGCGTCACCGAGGCCGGCCCGTCGACCCCCGTCGAGGTCCTCGGCCTCGACGACGTCCCCCTCGCCGGCGACGAGCTCCGGGTGGCGCCCAACGAGAAGATCGCCCGGACGGTCGCCGAGGCCCGGGGCCGTCGGCGTCGGGCGGTGAACCTGTCGCACCCGATGGCCCTGGCGGGCGGGGCCCGCCTCGAGGACATCTTCGCCATGGTCCAGCGCGGCGAGGTCGCCACGCTCAACCTCGTCCTACGGGCCGACGTCCAGGGATCGCTGGAGGCGCTCACCGAATCGCTGCGCAAGCTCGACCAGGAGCGCGACGAGGTACGGCTGTCGTTCGTCCAGCGGGCCGTCGGCGGGATCACCGAGTCCGACGTGAACCTCGCCGCCGTCTCCAACGCCACGATCATCGGCTTCAACGTCCGCCCCGACCGCAAGGCCCGAGAGCTGGCCGAGCAGGAGGGCGTCGAGATGCGCCTCTACGAGGTCATCTACCAGGCGCTCGACGACGTCAAGGCGGCCCTCCTCGGCATGCTCAAGCCGGAGTTCGAGGAGGTCGTCACCGGGGAGGCGGAGGTCCGCGAGATCTTCGGCATCCCCCGCGTCGGCAAGGTCGCCGGCTGCTACGTCCGCAACGGGGTGATCACCCGCGGATCGCAGGTTCGGTTCCTGCGCGAGGGCACGATCATCTGGCGGGGCTCGATCGCGTCCCTGCGCCGCTTCAAGGACGACGTACGCGAGGTCCACGCCGGCTTCGAGTGCGGAATCGGCCTCGAGAACTTCCAGGACCTCAAGGCCGGCGACGTGATCGAGACGTTCGAGGAGCGCGAGATCCCACGCACCTGACCCCGGGCGCCGCGGCTTCCGTGCGTTTGGCCACCCGGCCGCGGGGCAAGAATGGACGAGTGCACGCGGCCGCGGTCTGCTACGAGCTCCACGTACCGGAGAGCCGGTCGCTGAAGCAGAAGCGGGCCGCCCTGCGTCCCATAGTCGACGGGCTCCGTCACCGGTTCCGGCTCTCGGTGGCCGAGGTCGACCACCACGACACCTGGCAGCGGGCGGCGATCGGGGTGGCGGTGGTGTCGGGCACCGACCGGCACCTCCAAGAGGTCCTCGACTCCGTCGACCGCTTCGTCGCCGGCGCCGCCGACGTCGAGGTGATCGACGCCGAGACCACCTATCTGGACGGTGCCCGGTGACGGTTCCCGCCCGACCGGGGTCGCCGGGGGCGTCGAGGACGGAGTCGTGACCCGCCATCGACCGGTGCGCCGGTATCCGCGTACCGCCCGGGTGAACGAGGTGGTGCGTGAGGTGCTCGCCGACGAGCTGGAGCGCCTCTCCGACCCGCGCCTCGGCCTGGTGACGCTCACCGACGTCGACGTCAGCGCCGACCTGCGCCACGCCGACGTCTACTACAGCGTGTGGGAGCCGGTCACCGGTCGGGCCGCCGCGCCCGCCCCCGTCCCGGTCCGGGACGCGAACCCACGCGCGCGGGCCGCGGCCGGCGAGGGCCGGCCCGGTGCGGCGGCCGGGCCCGCCGAGACGGCCGCCGCCCTGCGATCGGCGGCTCCTCACCTGCGGGCCGCCCTCGGGCGTCAGGTCCGCCTGAAGTACCTCCCGGAGCTCGACTTCCACGTCGACCCGTCGATCGAGGCGGGCCGGCGGATCGACGAGATCCTGGCCGGGCTCCGGCGCGGGGCGACGGGTGCCGAGCCGCCCGATGACCCCGACGGCACGCCGGGGACCGAGGACGGTTCCGGGCCGCCGGAGGACGCCGGCCGTGACGGCTGACCGCGCCCACCCCGACGTCTCCGCCGCTCTCGACCGGGCGGCGACCGTCATCGGCAGCGCTTCCTCCGTGGTGCTGGCCTGCCACGTGAAGCCCGACGGCGACGCCCTCGGCTCGATGCTCGCCATGCACCACGTGCTGCGCGCCGCCGACCGGGTGTCGACGGCGTCGTTCCCGTCGCCGTTCGTCGTCGCCCCGCACTACCGCGAGATGCCGGGCCTGGATCTGCTGGTCGACCCGTCCGCGGTCCCCCGGGAGCCGGAGGTGATGGTCACCTTCGACTGCGGTTCGCCGGCCCGCCTCGGCGACCTGGAGCCCGTCGCGGCCGCGGCCGGTGAGCTGGTCGTCATCGACCACCACCTCTCCAACCGGGCCTTCGGGTCCGTCAACGTGATCGACCCCGACGCCGCGTCGACGGGCAGCGTCGTCCACCAGCTCATCGAGCGCATGGGGCTGCCGCTGAACCGCCAGGCGGCGGTGTGCCTCTACACGGCACTGGTGTGCGACACCGGTCGGTTCCAGTACGAGAGCACCAACGCCGAGGTCTTCGAGCTCGCGCGCGAGCTCGTCGAGTTCGACGTCCCCGTGACCCGCCTCTCCCGGCAGCTCTTCGAGGAGCACCGCTTCGCGTACCTGCGCCTCCTCGGCGACGCCCTGACCCGGGCCGAGCTGATCCCCGAGGAGCGGTTCGTGTGGACGGCCGTCAGGAGGCGCGACTTCGACCACTTCGCCGTCGACCTCGACGAGGTCGAGGGCCTGATCGACATCCTCCGGCGGACGGTGGAGGCCGACGTCGCGTGCGTCCTCAAGCAGGACCTCGACGTGGTGCGGGTCAGCCTGCGCTCGCTCGGCGACGCCGACGTGCGGCAGGTCGCCGAGGCCGAGGGCGGCGGGGGGCACCGGTACGCCGCCGGCTTCGAGTCGACCGACCCGGTCGACGAGATCGTCGCGCGCATACGCAGCCACCTCCGGGAGGTCCGTGCCTCGGGACGCTGAGGCGGGCCGCGACCGTGGTCGCCGCGCCGCCCGGACGGACCGCCCGGCCACGGCCGGCAGGCCGGCCGATGGGCCGGTCGACGGCCTGGTGGTCGTCGACAAGCCCGCCGGATGGACGTCTCACGACGTCGTGGCCCGACTGCGCCGGATCTACGGTCAGCGCCGGGTCGGGCACGCGGGGACCCTCGATCCCGGTGCCACGGGCGTCCTGCTGGTCGGGTTGGGACGCGCCACGCGGCTGCTGAGGTTCCTCTCGGAAGCCGGCAAGGCGTATCGCGGGGTGATCGTCCTCGGGGTGGCCACCGACACCCTCGACTCGGAGGGGGCGGTCACCTACGAGCGGCCCATGCCGGCGTCGCGCGCGGAGGTGGAGGAGGCCGCGGCCCGCTTCGTGGGGCCGATCGAGCAGGTGCCCCCGATGGTCTCGGCGGTGAAGGTGGGCGGCCGGCGGCTCCACGAGCTGGCCCGTGAGGGCGTGGAGGTCGAGCGCGCGCCCCGGCCCGTCCACATCCACCGCCTGGAGGTCGAGGACTTCGAGCCCGGCCCGCACCCCCGGGTGACCATCGCCGTCGAGTGCTCGTCGGGGACCTACGTCCGGACCCTCGCCGCCGACCTCGGGGCCGCGCTGGGGGGCCCGGCGCACCTCGGTTCGCTGCGGCGACTGCGGGTGGCGTCGTTCGGTCTCGACGAGGCGCGCACGCTCGAGGAGATCGCGGCCGACCCCTCGGCGTGCATCCTCCCTCCCGCCGTGGCGATGCGCGACCTGGCCGCCGTCGTGGTCGACGGCGACGGCGCGGTCGCGGTGGCGCACGGCCGGCCACTGCCGGCGGCGGCCGTCCCGGGGCCCGGCGCCGGCCCCGGCCCCTTCGCCGTGACCGGTCCCGACGGCCGGCTGCTCGCGGTGCACGAGCGCCGGGGGAGCGGGACCCGGGCGTCGGTGGTGGTGGTCCCGCCGCCCGAGGCCCCGCCGGACGGCCCGCCCGCCGGCGGACCGGGCGCGACGGCGGGTGGAGCGGGTGGCCGGAGCGATCACGCCGGGAGCGCCGGAGAGGATCGCCCGCCCCCGGGCGTGCGACGATGACGTGAGGCCGCGCCGGCCGGCGCGGCCGCCCCCGAACCCTTCCGTGCCGCCGGAGCCGCCCCCATGCGAGTCGTCGTCCTGTGAGGATCATCAAGCGTCTCGAAGAGGTCGACGGCGCGTCGAGCGGCAGCGTCGTCACGATCGGCGCCTACGACGGCGTCCACCTGGGCCACCGGGCGGTCCTGCGCCTGGTGCGCGAGCTGGCCGACGCCCGCGGCCTCGAGGCGGTCGTCGTCACCTTCGACCGTCACCCGGCTCAGGTCGTGCGCCCCGAGTCGGCCCCGAAGCTGCTGACCACGCTGGAGCAGAAACTCGAGCTCCTCGCCGGTACCGGCCTCCCCGACGCCGTGGCGCTGCTCACCTTCGACGAGGAGCGGGCCCGGGAGCCGGCCGAGGGCTTCGTCCGCGACATCCTCGTCGACAAGCTGGCCGCACGGATGGTGGTGGTCGGAGCCGACTTCCACTTCGGCCACCGCCGGGGCGGCGACGTCCCGCTCCTCGAGGAGATGGGCAAGGACCTGGGCTTCGAGGTGATCGGCCTCGGCCTGGTCGCCCCCGGTGCCGATCCCGGCCACGAGCCCTACTCCTCGACCCGGGTCCGCCGGCTGCTCGCCGCCGGCGACGTCGCCGGGGCCGCCGCGATGCTCGCCCGCCCGCACGAGACGTGGGGGAGCGTCGAGCGCGGCGACGGGCGCGGGGCGGGGATCGGCTTCCCCACCGCGAACGTGGCGGTACCGGCCGAGATGTGCCTGCCCGCCGACGGCATCTACGCGGGGACGTTCCGGGGCGACGACGGTGCCGACCGGCCGGCCGCGATCTCGGTGGGGAGGCGGCCCACCTTCTACCCCGATGCCCGGGCCTCCCTCCTCGAGGCGCACGTCCTCGACTTCGACGGCGACCTCTACGGCCAGCACGCCGCGGTCCGCTTCGTGGAGAGGCTCCGCGACGAGGAGCGCTTCGACTCCGTCGACGCCTTGGTGTCGCAGATCGCCGCCGACTGCGACGAGGCGCGCCGGGTCCTGGGGGTCTGAGCCTCCGCCGGCGGCCGGGAGTCCCGGGGGCGGCCCGGCCGGGGTGGCCGTGCTAGCGTGACCCCCGGCCCGGGTCCGACCCGGCCAGGTTCGGCCCGCCCGGGCGCCCGCCCGGATCCCGTGTGCTCGCCTCCGTGGCCGCCGCGGGGATCGTCTCGGGCCCGGCCTGCAGTACAGGAAGCAAACCACTACGCGATGCCCGACACCGCAACGACCATCGCCGAGCACCGCCTCCACGAGACGGACACCGGCTCACCCGAGGTGCAGGTCGCGCTCCTGAGCGCACGGATCAGCCACCTCACCGAGCACCTGAAGGTGCACAAGAAGGACCACCACGGGCGCCGCGGCCTGCTGATGCTCGTGGGCCGCCGCCGGCGGCTGCTCGACTACCTGCGTCGCAACGACGTCGACCGCTATCGACAACTGATCGCGAAGCTCGGCCTTCGCCGATAGCCCAGCGGGAGCGGCTCGGAGCCGCTCCCGTGCCGCGCCGGGGCCCGGCGCGGCGCCAACCCGCGCGGGACGGGGGTTGTCAGTGGCCACGGCTCGGGCGAGCCGTCCGAGCCGCGACCACTGGGAACCGCCGTACCGCCCTGAACGCCGCCTCGTCGGCGGCGGGAGAGGAGCGCGTTCCATGGCGGACGCCATCCGGGTCTCCGGACCCATCAACGGGTCGGGTCTGACCCTAAGCCTCGAGACGGGCAAGCTCGCCCGCCTCGCCAACGGGGCGGTCCTCGCCCAGGTCGGCGGCACGACCGTCCTGACCACCGTCGTCACCTCGAAGCCCCGGGAGGGCATCGACTTCTTCCCCCTCACCGTCGACGTCGAGGAGCGGATGTACGCGGCCGGGAAGATCCCCGGCTCGTTCTTCCGCCGCGAGGGGCGCCCGGGCGAGCAGGCGGTGCTCACCTGCCGGCTCACCGACCGCCCGCTGCGGCCGGCCTTCCCGCCCGACTTCCGCAACGAGGTCCAGGTGGTCTCCACCATCCTGGGTGCCGACCAGGAGGACCCGCACGACGTCGTGTCGATCAACGCGGCCTCGGCGGCGCTCGTCGTGTCGGGGATCCCGTTCCAGGGCCCGATCGGCGCGGTCCGGATGGCCCACCTCGACGGCGAGTGGCTCGCCCACCCGACCTACCAGGAGGGCGACGCCTCCACCTTCGAGCTCGTCGTGGCCGGTCGCCGGATCGAGTCGGGCGACATCGCGATCATGATGGTCGAGGCCGGCGGCACCGAGGCGTCGTGGGAGCTCTACGAGCAGGGCGCCCCGAAGATGACCGAGGAGCTCATCGCCGAGGGCCTCGAGGCGGCCAAGCCGTGGATCGGGGCCTCCATCGACCTGCAGCTCGAGCTGCGCGCCGCCGTGGAGGCGGCCGAGGGTCCGATCGCCGCCGTCTCCTACGAGCCCCGGGTCGACTACACACCCGAGGTCCTCGACGCGGTCACCGAGCACGCCGGTCCCGCCACCCGGGAGGCCATGGCGATCGCCGACAAGGCCGAGCGCAACGCCCGTCTCGACGAGGTCGAGGCCGACCTGCTCGGCGCCCTGGTCGGCACCGACGACGCCCCGGGGCGCTTCCCCGGCTCGGCCGGCCCCGTCAAGAAGGCGTTCCGCTCCCTCCAGAAGGCGGTGGTGCGAGACCGCATCGTCTCGGAGGGGATCCGCATCGACGGGCGGCGTCCGTCCGACATCCGGCCGCTCTCCGCCGAGGTCGGGCTGGTCCCGACCGCGCACGGGAGCGGGCTCTTCCAGCGTGGCGAGACCCAGGTGCTCTCGGTCGCGACGCTGGGCATGCCCCGCATGGAGCAGATGCTCGACACCATCGGCGTCGACGACACCAAGCGCTACATGCACCACTACAACTTCCCGCCCTTCTCGACCGGAGAGACCGGCCGGGTCGGCTCGCCCAAGCGCCGTGAGATCGGCCACGGAGCCCTGGCCGAGCGGGCACTCGTGCCGGTGGTGCCGCCGTCGTCGGAGTGGCCCTACACGCTCCGCGTCGTCTCCGACGTCCTGTCGTCGAACGGGTCCACGTCGATGGCGTCGGTGTGCGGCTCCACACTCTCGCTCATGGACGCCGGGGTGCCCCTGAAGGCGCCGGTCGCAGGCATCGCGATGGGGCTCGTGTACCACGAGGGCACCTACACCACGCTCACCGACATCCTCGGCGCCGAGGACGCCTTCGGCGACATGGACTTCAAGGTCGCCGGCACCTCGGAGTTCGTGACCGCGCTCCAGCTCGACACGAAGATCGACGGCATCCCGGCCGACGTTCTGGCTCAGGCGCTCCAGCAGGCCAAGGAGGCCCGTCTGAAGCTCCTCGAGGTGATGCGGGGCGCGATCGCCGAGCCCCGCGCCGACGTGAGGCCGACGGCACCCAAGATCGTCAGCTTCGAGATCCCGATCGACAAGATCGGCGAGGTGATCGGGCCGAAGGGCAAGGTCATCAACACCCTCCAGAAGGAGACCGGCGCCGACATCTCGGTCACCGACGACGGCGTGGTCGGTACGGTGAGCATCGGGTCCAAGGACGGCGAGGCGGTGGAGGAGGCTCGCCGCCGCATCGGCCTGATCCTCGACCCGCCGACGGCCGAGATCGGGGCCGAGTACACCGGCCGGGTGGTGAACATCACCAAGTTCGGGGCCTTCGTCAACATCCTCCCCGGCCGCGACGGCCTGCTCCACATCTCGAAGCTGGGCCGGGGCAAGCGCATCGACCGGGTGGAGGACGTCCTCGCCCTCGGCGACGAGGTCACGGTCCGCGTCGACGACATCGACAACCAGGGCAAGCTCTCGCTCTCCCTCGCCGGCGACGACGCCGGCGACGACGGTGCCGGCGATCGCTCCGATCGCTCCGAGCGCCGTGACGGCGGCGAGCGCCGCGACCGGGGCTCCCGGGGCGAGCGCGACCGTGGCGAGCACGCCGAGCGCAGCGAGCCGAGCGACGCCGGCGGCGACGTGGAGGAGGCGTCCTTCGGCGAGTTCTGGGAGAGCGAGGCCAAGGAGGTCTTCGGCGACCTCGGCCCCGCCGACCCCGACCGGGGGCGCTCCGGCGGCGACGGCCGGTCGCGCGGCGGGCGCCCGAGGGGTCGACGGCGCTGACGCCCCGGATCCCCCCTACAGGCGGCGCGGCCGGGCGTCGATCACAGCACCCATGACCTCCGCCCCCTCCGGATCCGACGGCATCGCGCGTTCGCGCCTCGGATCGGGCATCGAAGTCGTCACCGAGCGGATGTCCCAGCTCCGGTCGGTGGCGGTGGGCTTCTGGGTCGGCACCGGGGCGCGCGACGAGGCCGACGCGGAGTCCGGGGCCAGCCACTTCCTCGAGCACCTCCTGTTCAAGGGCACGGCCCGGCGCAGCGCCCTGGAGGTGGCGGCGGCCGTCGAGTCGGTGGGCGGGTCGATGAACGCCTTCACCACCCACGAGTACACGGCGTTCTACGTCCGCGTCCCCGACGACCACCTCGCGCTGGCCCTCGACGTCCTCTCCGACGTCGTGTGGTCGCCCGCGCTGCGCCCCGACGAGCTCGAGGCGGAGCGTCAGGTGATCCTCGAGGAGATCCGGATGCGCGACGACACGCCCGACGACCTCGTGCATGAGCTCCTGGCCGAGGGCCTGTTCCCGGGGCACCGGCTCGGCCGGCCCGTGATCGGGACGCCCGAGTCGATCCGGGCGATGAGCCGTGACCAGGTACGGGCGCTCCACGACGTCCACTACCGGCCGGGCAACGTCGTGGTCGCGGCGGCCGGGAACCTCTCGCACGACGCCGTGGCCGACGTCGTCGAGCAGCTCGCGCCCGGACCGTCGGGCGGCCGGCCGCGGCGCGACCCGAATCCCGGGGCCGGGCCCGAGCCCTGGGTCCTGCGCCGCCAGCCGACGGAGCAGGCCCACCTGGCTCTCGGGCTGCGGGCGCTCCCGCACGGTGACCCGGACCGCTTCGCCCTGTCGGTGCTGAACCAGGCGCTGGGGGGCGGGATGTCGTCCCGTCTCTTCCAGGAGGTCCGCGAGCGGCGGGGCCTCGCGTACTCCGTCTACTCGTACCGGGCCTCGTACCTCGAGACCGGCGCGCTGGTGCTCTACGCCGGTACGGCTCCCGAGCGGGCGCAGGAGACCGTCGAGGTGCTCCACGGCGAGCTCGACCGGCTGGTGGAGGCGGGGAGCCTCCCGCAGATCGAGATCGACGACGCCAAGGGCAACCTTCGTGGCTCCCTCGCGCTCTCCCTGGAGACCTCCACCAGCCGGATGCACCGCTTGGGCCGCGCGGTCCTGGTGGAGGACCGCGCCCGCACGCTCGACGAGCTCGCCGCGGAGATCGACGCGGTCACCGTCGACGACGTCGCCCGGGTCGTCGACCGCGTCCTGCGCGACGCGCCGCGCTGCCTGGCCGCCGTCGGCCCCGTCGACGACGACCTCGCCGCCCGCCGCGCCGCCTGACCCCGCGCGCCGCCCCCGCCACCAACCGGCGTTGGGGCAGTTCTCGTCGCATGGCGTCGGTTGTCGACCCATCGCCGAGTCGGTCCGTTCCCCGGCTGCCGGTTCGGTCCGTTCCCCGGCGGCCGCCCCCGCCACCAACCGGCGTTGGGGCAGTTCTCGTCGCATGGCGTCGGTTGTCGACCCATCGCCGGTCCTGGTGGGGCCGGTACGCTGCCGGGCCGTGATCCGCGTGGGGGTGCTCGGTGCGGGGGGCCGGATGGGGGCGACGGTCTGCCAGGCCGTCCTCGGCGCGTCCGGCCTCGACCTGGTGGCCGCGGTCGACCCCGGTGCGCCGGGAGCGGCGGTGCCGGGGGCGAGTCTCACGCTCGCCCCCGACCGGGAGGCGCTCACCGCGGCCGGCGCCGAGGTGGCGGTCGACTTCACCGTGGCCGAGGCGGCCCGCCCGAACCTCACCTGGTGCGCCGAGCACGGCATCCACACGGTGGTGGGCACCACCGGGCTGTCGCCCACCGACCTCGACGACCTGAGGGCCGTCCTCGGGCGGACGGGGACCAACGCCGTCGTGGCACCGAACTTCGCCGTCGGGGCGGTGCTCATGATGCGCTTCGCCGAGATCGCGGCGCCGCACTTCGAGACCGCCGAGGTGGTCGAGATGCACCACGACGCCAAGGCCGACGCGCCGTCGGGGACGGCCATGCTCACCGCTCGGCGCATGGTCGACGCCTCGCCCGAGTGGGGGCCCGACCCCACCGTCTCGGTGGTGGCCGAGGGGGCGCGAGGCGCCGACGTGGATGGTGTGCACATCCACTCGCTTCGGGTCCGGGGCGCGGTCGCGCACCAGGAGGTGGTGCTCGGCACCACGGGCCAGGCGCTCACCATCCGCCACGACTCCTACGACCGGTCGTCGTTCATGCCCGGGGTGCTGCTCGCGGTGCGCGAGGTGGGCCGCCGGCCGGGCCTGACCGTCGGCCTCGACGCCCTCCTGGGGATCTGAGCCGCGCCCGCGGCGGCCGCCGGAGCACCCCCGGCGGCGGTGGTTCGGTGGCGACGTACGTGGGGGATCGGCGCGCTAGCCTCCCGCCCGATGGAGGCGACCAGGGGGGGCGACGACGGTGCCGTTCGCGCGCCGGCGGAGGCGCCGATCCTCCAGGTGTCGAACCTGGCCGTCGCCTACAACGAGTCGGTGCTCGCGCTGCGGGCCGTCAGCCTCTCGGTCCCGGCCGGCGCCGTGGTGGCCCTCCTCGGTGCCAACGGCGCGGGCAAGACGACCCTGCTGCGAGCCGTCTCCGGGCTGCTGGGGGTGCACGGCGGCACGGTGCGCCAGGGCGCCATCACCTTCGACGGCGAGCCCATCGACCAGGCCGCGCCGGCCGCGATCGTGAAGCGGGGGATGGCGCAGGTGATGGAGGGCCGCCGCATATTCGGCGAGCTCAGCGTCGAGGAGAACCTGAGGGCCGGGGCCTTCACCCGTCGCGACCGCTCGGGCGTGCGCGACGCGTACGACCGGGTGATGGAGATGTTCCCCGTGCTCGCGGAGCGGCGCCGCTCGCAGGCGGGCCTCATGTCGGGCGGGGAGCAGCAGATGCTGGCGATCGGCCGGGCCCTGATGGCCGCGCCGCGCCTGCTCCTCCTCGACGAGCCGTCGCTCGGCCTGGCCCCGCTCGTCGTGCAGCAGATCGGCGAGGTGATCGCCGAGATCAACCGCGGGGGGGTGAGCGTGCTCCTCGTCGAGCAGAACGCCAACATGGCCCTCGGACTCGCCCACCACGGCTACGTGCTCGAGACGGGCCGGATCGCCAAGAGCGGCACCGCCGCCGATCTCCGGGCCGACTCCGACATCCAGGAGTACTACCTGGGCGCAGGTGGCGGTGACGGTGCGCGGCGGTCGTTCCGCGATCTCAAGGGCTACCGCCGCCGCACCCGGTGGAGCGCGTGACCCCGTGAACGTGTCGTCGCCGAAGCCGGTCGAGGCGGGGCGCCCGCTCCTCGAGGTATCCGACGTGACGCTGCGCTTCGGCGGGGTGAGCGCCCTCACCGACGTCAGCTTCGAGGTCGCCCACGACGAGCTCTTCGCCGTCATCGGCCCGAACGGCGCGGGCAAGACGTCGATCTTCAACTGCCTCAACGGCGTCTACCACCCGCAGGCGGGCCGGATCCGCCTCGACGGCGTCGACCTCATGGGCCGCCGGCCGGCCGCTATCGCGGCCATGGGCGTGGCCCGCACCTTCCAGAACCTCGGGCTCTTCACCAACCTCGACGTGGTCGAGAACCTGATGCTCGGTCGCCACCACCTCATGCGGACGGGCTACTTCGCCGGTGCGGTCTGGCTCGGCCGGGCCCGCCGCGAGGAGGTCGCCCACCGGGCCCGTTGCGAGGAGATCGTGGAGCTCCTCGACCTGGGCCCGTACCGCTCCCGTCCGGTCGGGCTCGTCCCGTACGGGGTCCAGAAGCGCATCGAGCTGGGGCGGGCCCTGGCCATGGAGCCGCGCCTGCTCCTGCTCGACGAGCCGGTCGCCGGGATGAACCTGGAGGAGACCGAGGACATGGCCCGCTACGTGCTCGGGGCCCGCCACGAGCTCGGCGTCTCCATGGTCCTCGTCGAGCACGACATGCACCTCGTGATGGACATCGCGGACCGGGTGATGGTCCTCGACTTCGGTCAGGTGATCGCGACCGGGACCCCGGCCGAGGTCCAGAACGACCCGGCCGTCATCCGGGCCTACCTGGGGCAGGCGTCGTGAGCGGTCCTCCGCCCGGCCCGGCCCCGGACGTAGAGGTCGCCCCGGGGGCGGGCACGGCCGGCGGCGACGGCGCGGGCGCCCCCGAGGCGCCCGCTGCGCTGCTCGCCCGGCGGGCCGAGGCGGCCGCGTCGGAGGTCGCGCTCCGGGTCAAGCGCCTGGGCCTGTGGGAGGAGACCACCTGGGGCGGGCTGGCTCGGCGCGCCGCCCGCGTCGGGCTCGGGCTCCGGGCCGCGGGGTTCGGTGCCGGCGACCGGATCGCCCTCGTGGCCGACGGCGGTGCCGACTGGCTCGCCGCCGACCTCGGAGCCCAGGGCGCCGGCTTCACCACGGTGATCGCCGATCCCCTGGGCCCGCTCGCCGACGAGCAGCGGCTCCTCGCCGACTCGGGGGCGGTGGCGGCCGTCGTGCAGGACGAGGAGCAGCTCGACCGGATCCGCGCCGTCCAGGCGTCGCTGCCCGCCCTGCGGCTCGTCGCCGTCGCCGACACCCGCGGTATCCGTCGCCTGGGCGACGACGCCGTCGGGCTCGAGGAGCTCGAGGAGAGTGCGCCGGCCGCCGACGCCCCGGCCGGGTGGGCGTCGATGGCGCGTTCCCTCGACCCGGCGGCCGTCGCGACCGTCGTGCCCTCGCTCGGGACCACCGGCCCGCCCAAGGCGGCCCTCCTGACCCACGCCAACCTGGCCGCGGCCGGCCGGGCGGCCGCCGAGGCCCTGGGGCTCGGACCCGGCGACGAGATCCTCTCGGCCCTGCCCCTGTGCTTCATGACCGAGCGGGTGGTCAGCGAGCTCGCACCGCTCCACTGCGGGGCGGTCGTGAACTTCGGCGAGAGCCCCGCCGCGCTCCTCGCCGAGCTCCGCGAGGTCCAACCCACCGTGCTGCTCGGGGTACCGCACCTCTGGGGGCGGATAGAAGCCGACGTCCGGGCCCGGAGGGCGGGGGCCGACCCGGTCAAGAGGGCGGTCCTCGCCTACCTGGAGCGCGGGGGACCGGCCCGCGCCGAACGCCGGGTCCGTGGCGGTCGCCTCGGTGCCGGCGGTGCGGCGGCCTGGTTCGTAGGGGCCCGCGCGCTGGGTCGGCGGACCGGTACCGGCCGCCTGAGGGTCGCGCTCTCGACCGGGGCCTGGCTGCCGCCGGCGGTGCACGGAGCATTCCGGGCGCTGGGCGTGCCGATCCGCCAGCTCTACGGCCAGGTGGAGACCTCCGGGATCGCGACCGTCGCCGCCGCCGACGACGCCCGGCCCGAGAGCGTGGGGGTGCCCGTTCCGGGCGTGGAGGTGGAGCTGGGGTCCGGCGGCGAGATCCTGGTGTCGGGCTCCACGCTCTTCGCCGGGTACCTGGGCGACGTCCCCGGCGCCCTCGACACGCCCGGCCCGCCGGCCGGCGGCGACGGGGGTCGGTGGCCGACCGGCGACCTCGGGGTCGCTCTCGACGGTGGCGCTGTCGCGGTGACGGGCCGGGTCCGCGACCTCGTGACCACCGCCGGGGGCGCGTCGGTGCACCCGGGCCGCGTCGAGAAGCTGGTCGAGGAGTCGCCGCTCGTACGGGAGGCGGTGGTCGTGGGCCAGGACCGGCCCCACCTCTCGGTCCTGCTCGCCCTCGACGAGCCGGCGCTGATCGCCTGGGCGGCAGGCCGCGACCACCCGGCCGCCACCATGCGGGAGCTCGTCGACGATCCCGACGTGAGGGCGCTCGTGCAGGAGTGGATCGACGACGTGAACAGCCGTCTCGCCCCCTCCGAGCAGGTCCGGGCGTTCGCGCTGCTGGCGGGCGAGCTGGCCGGCGACTACGGCGAGCTGACGGCCATCAACGAGGTACGGCGCCGCGCCGTCCTCGACCGCTACGCCGATCTCGTGGAGGGGTTGTACCGGCCATGACCGACTTCCTCAACCTGCTCGTCAGCGGCGTCGCCCTCGGGGCCCAGTACTCGCTGGTCGCGCTGGGTTTCGTCGTGATCTACCGGGCCACCGGGGTGATCAACTTCGCCCAGGGGGGGTTCTGCGTGCTCGGGGCGTTCCTCGCGTACAACTTCCACAACACGTGGGGGGTGCCCTTCTACCTGGCCCTGGTGCTCACGGCGCTGGCCGGCGCGGGGGTCGGCGCGCTCGTCGACGTGACGGTGCTGCGGCGCTTCGTAGGCCAGTCCCCGTTCGTGGTGATCATGCTCACCATCGGCCTGCTGATCCTGATCCAGCAGGTCGTGCCCTCGGTGTGGGGTGCCGACCCGCTTCCCCTCGGCGACCCGTGGGGCCTGCGCACCGTCTCCCCGGGCGGAGTCGACATCAAGGTCTCCGACCTCTGGACGGTCGGGATCGTGGCGGTCGTGCTGGTCGCGTTCTTCGCTTTCTTCCGCTTCAGCCGGATGGGCGTCGCCATGCGGGCCACGGCCGTCGACCTGGAGGCCGCGATGGCGCAGGGCATCCCGGCGCATCGGGTGTACCGCGTCTCGTGGTCGATCGCCGGGCTCGTG
>Ga0226835_1000427_pt1 | contig 49970 bp, 32 predicted proteins | sample LAC_MetaG_1_FD_163627 | JGI IMG/M metagenome (GOLD analysis project Ga0226835, IMG submission 163627) | Anaerobic ammonium oxidizing microbial communities from anammox membrane bioreactor (MBR) in UC Berkley, California, United States -... | ecosystem: Engineered > Bioreactor > Anaerobic >...
TTCATTTAAAAACTTTTTGAACCAAAGAAACCATTTCAAATCGTCACGGCAAAAAAATGCTTACAAATAATTGATAATCAAATTTTTCAAAGAACTTTTCAAAGATTAAACGAGACAGTAGTGATTTAATGTAATAATATTTTGGTGAATTCAGGTTTTTTTTGTATGTTTGCACTACAATTTTTGAAGCAATTCACAATAAGGATTATTCCGTTGTGAAAACATTTAAAGCGGCATCCGGGCAACTGGGTGTCGTTTTCTTTTACCATTTCCAGAGTTTTTGTCATTGATTGATTACAAAAATTTCACCATTATAGCACTTTCCAGAAAAGCGAAGTTTTGGTCTGTTGCTGTCAGTAAAAATACATTTTTTCTCAATTCAAAAGGCAGTCGAGAGTAACTTCATTTTTCTTTGGTTTTCGTAGATGAATGTTAGCTCTCATTTTTTTCTGGGTTTGGCATTAGGCTTGTGTGTCAAGATAACCGGGCAATCATATCCAATCCAGAGGCAATCGACTATATCAACGATTTTTTTATCCGATAAAGCTTGAAGCTGAACGACCAAAATTTCGTGGTGGTGGCAGTGGTTCACGATGTGAACTTTGCAGCCCGTTTTGCCGGTCATATTTTATTATTGCATCAGGGCCGTGTGTTGGCTTCGGGGAGCAAAGACGTGGTTTTGAGCAAAGAAAACCTACGGAAGGCCTATCAGCTGGAGCCCACAGTGGTGAAGCAGGATGGCGGGTTTTATTTGTTTTTTTAAAAAACATTGGTAGAACCTCACATTCATCCAATGAGGAAGATATGAACAAAGCAGGGAGCACCTATCTGTTCTTAGCCTATTGTGAGGCGTTATCCTCTGAAATCAGGCCATAATGAAGGGCAAATTTAATCAGGCCAACGATGGTTTTTGTTTTGGTTTTTGTGAAGATGTTGCGTCGGTGGGTTTCCACTGTACGTTCGCTGATGAAAAGTTTTCTGGCAATTTCTTCGTTACTCATTTCTTTGGCTATCAGCCGGAGAATTTCCTTTTCGCGTTGGGTGAGCAAACCTGGCACAGGAGAACCGAGTGGCTCATCTTCTTTTTCGCTGAGTTTGTTAAAAATGATGGCCTGCACATCGCGGCCAAGATATTTTCCGCCTCCGGCTACCACCCGAATGGCTTCGAGCACCTCGTTCATATTGGTACGTTTGAAGATATATCCCGAAGCGCCGGCGTCCACCATTGCGCGGATGTTGGCATAATCTTCGTGCATCGTTAACGCAAGCACCTGAATATCCTGATTTATTCCTTTGACTTTCCGTGTGGTTTCAATGCCGCTGCCATCGGGCATACTGATATCGGCAAGCACAACGTTTACGGGGTTTTGCGACACAAAAGCTATTGCCTGCGCGAGATTGTTCACACCCCCGGCAAACACAATGTCGGGCTCATCCTGCAAGAGCGATTTCAAGCCGTCAATGATCAACTGATGGTCGTCAACAACAAGCACACGTATGGGATTATTCTGTTTCATAGGTTCTTTTTAAGCGGGATGACAATGGTGATGATGGTTCCACGACTAGGCAAGCTGTCAATGAACAATGTTCCGTTGAGGTTTTCCACACGTGAACGGATATTGCCTAAGCCACCCTGCGACAAGGTTTCGTTGCCCGACACTTCAAAGCCTTGTCCGTTATCCTCCACCATCAAGGTGATTTCGGCTTCGCCTTTAATCAGTTGCACGCTAAAATGGCTGGCTCCACCGTGTTTGATGGCGTTGTTGAGTAATTCCTGAATTGCCCGATAGAGCGTATGCTCAATAAGGGGGTCAATGCTGCCATTCATTCCAAAACTTTCAACGCTCATTTTCAGTTGATTGCTTTGGTTGATGAGAGCGGTCAGGTTTTTCAGGGCTTCAATAAGTCCTTTTTCAGAAAGGAGCGATGGGGCAAGGTTGTGCGAGATATTGCGCAACTCGTCGAAAGCTTCATCCACACTATGAATAGCGGCATTAAGCAGTTCTTCCCTCCTGTTTTCGGGAAGTTGTTTCTTTTGCTGAATAGCGCTGATATGCAATCTTGCCACTGAAAGCATCTGCCCGATTCCATCGTGTAATTCGCGTCCGATGCGCTGTCGTTCGCCAATCTCGGCCTCGATGGCAGCACGCGATTTTTTCTCGTTAAGACTGATAATGGTTTGTTGAAAACGCTCTTTCTGACGGTATCTGAAATAGAGATACAGCAGATAAAGCCCAGCCACCGCAAGCGAAAAAATAATGATCGAAAGGATGAGTTGGTTACTCATCTTGCTGATGCTCATCTTCTGGCTTTCGATTTCGAGTTGCTGCCTCACATTGGCCTGATGAAGGCTGTTCAGCTCCATATTGTACACCTGATGCAGGATGGCCTGATTCAAGAGGTCGTCTTTGATTTCGGAGTATTGACGAAAATTTTCTAAGCTTTTGAGTAATTCGCCTCTTTTCTCGTAGATACGAGAAAGGGTTTCATGAGCCTGATATTGCAATACCTGATTATTAATCTGTCGGGCGATAGCCATTGCTTCCTGTGCGGTGTCGAGCGCCGGTTTTGTTTGGCCTTCGTGAGCGAGTACATCGGCCAGGCCAAGCATTGCAAAAGCCTCCTGATAAGGCTGCTTGATTCGTCGGGCAAGTTCACAACTCAATTGATAGGCCTCGGCGGCCTGCTGATAAAAGTTGAGCGAGGCATAAAGGTTGGCTCTCCCCTGCCACGAGATACATAAGCCATAAAGATTTTTATTGTGTTGCGACATCTCGGCAGCTTTGTTATAATAATAGATAGCCGAGTCGGTACGTGTGGTTTTCGCATACACCATCCCCAGGTTATTGAGTGCAGCAGACGTCCCAATACTATCGCCCAGGGCCTGAAATCCATTGAGTGCGAGATTGAAGTACGATTTGGCTTTGTTGGAGTTGTTAATTTCGTGGAAAAGCAATCCCATATTATTGAAGGTGCTGGCAGCTTCAGACTTCTTACCCCGCCTTTCGTATTCGTTGACCGCTTGATGAAAATATTCCAAAGCTTCGCGGTAATTGCCGGTTTTAAGGTTCACAGTGCCGATATTATTATAGATATTGGCAAGATAGGCGCTATCGCCTATCGCTTTGGCCACCGACAGGGCGTTGAAATAACGATCGAGCGCCTGACCATATTCGGCCTGAACATGATAGGAAGCCCCCAGCACATTTTGTAGCCGGTCCACACCTTTGCTTAGTTTTCCATTGTTATGACTGAGGGCAAGTGTTACAATATTCCGGGCGCTATCCGGATTGGAATATAATAATGCCATTGCTGTTTTGACGATGCTGTCACAGTTTTGATCTCCGCAATCGGCACTCTCGGATTTGTGCAAAAACAATCCTTGTGAAAAGACAAACCCATTCCCCATCCATAAAAGGGCAAGTAGCATCGTCAGATATTTCAGATTGAAAGTTCTTTTATAGGCCATCACTACCTCATGGGCTTCAAAGTTCGACTTATTTGGGTTGTCTTTTCTTTTACAAACTGCAAAATTAAGGTCTTAAACGCTCATTTTTTGCTCATTTTTAAAAAGTTGCAAAAAATACGTGCTGGCACTTAGACGAAATTAAGGACAATATACCATTTAGCACGGATGCCATTTCCCGGCCGACTAAATATCTTTGTTTCGTGGATTTGCACTATTTTTTATATCCAAATGAAACGAAATTTACGCACAAACAACAAGCTCCGGCCAGCCTTCGCGATTGCCGTTCGTCAGCGTTCAACACTCTGTTTGGAAGCCAATTACATGGCTGAGATCCCTGTGAAATGCCCTGACATATTTGAGCTTTCGAGCTGGAAGGCCCATTTTCGATGTTTTTCCCTTATCGCTGGATGAAGTCATTCTTTTTATCAATTTTCTAAAACCTCAATTTATGTTCAAAAGGACTATTTTTACGTTTGCAGCAATGATGGCGATGATGCTGTTATTGCCTTTTGGCAGCCAGGCCGTCCCCTTTCCGGACAAGCCCTCGTTAAAAGGTACGCTGACAGTTGATCCCGTAGTGATTGGTACCGGCACCGAAATGACGATGAATGCACCCGTCACACCCTGGTACGGATATTCGTTCACTCAAACCCTTTATTTCCAGTCGGAAATCAATGTTTCGCAGAAGGTAATCAACAAAATCGGTTATCAATATGCGGGCAGCGACTCAGGCCTTGAGCTTGAGATCGAGATATGGATCTCTCATTCCTCGCTCAATACACTCACCAATACGGTACCGCTGACAGGGCATCAAAAAGTGTATGACGGTCCCTGGACGCTTCATGCGGGAGATGAATATTCAGTCATCGAGACCTTACCTTTTTATTATAACAACACCGATAACCTGATTATTACAGTAATCGAGAAAAAGCCCGGATACAATTCTTCGTCGGATCAGTTTTATTCTACACCGGTTGACGAAGGTCAGGCTTTGTGCATTGGCGCCTGGAACGACAGCTCGCCTTATTCGCCCGACAACCTTCCCTCCTCATACCAGGTTCCGGTACGTCCGAATACCAAGCTTTGGTTCGACGAAATGCCCACAGGGCCTGCAATATCGGTTATCACACCCAGTCATCTTGATTTTGGCGATGTCGAAATCGGTACAACAGCTTCGCTTCCGGTACTTCTTAAAAATGCCGGAGTTGACATGCTGGTCATCACCGGTTTCCAAAGTAGTAATCCTGCTTTTGAAGTGAGTGGCATTACTTTTCCCATCCAGTTGGGCATGCTCGAAACGAAAGTAGTCAACGTTAGTTTCACCCCTGCCAATACGAGTCTGCTAAGTGGAACCATGACCTTTTTGTTTGACGAAGGTATTCAGGGCGACCGTAGCATCACCATGAGCGGGCGCGGCAGCAATATGGTGAGTGTAGTTGTCGGTGATGGTACGGAACCCAACAGCCTTGTCCCTTTTTCACCATATTATGGATATTCGTTTACGCAGACGATCTATTTACAATCAGAAATCAATATTGCCGACCGGATGATTAAGCGTATCGGGTATCATTATGCAGGCTCCTCAACCGATCTTGGTGTTATTTTGGAGATTTACCTCAATCACACCGAGCTCACAGAACTCCCAACAACCCAGCAGCTTGCCGGTCATACAAAAGTTTTCGACGGCCCTGTAACCTTCTCGCAGAACACCGATTTCACCTGGATTCCGATAGACGGTTTTTACTACAACAATACCGACAACCTGATCGTGACGGTGATTGAGAAAAAGCCGGGATATAGCAGCAGCAGTGACCAGTTTTATGCCACCGACCATTACGGCGAGCCGGTTCGTTGCCGTTACGCGCGCAACGACGGATCTCCTTATAACCCCGAAAATCTTCCGACAGGTTCCGACAGTTACGCCATTGCCAACACCAAGTTTTGGCTAGCCGACCTGCCAACCGAGCCAATCATCAGCATTAACCCTACGAGTCTTGATTATGGACAAGTGGAAACAACTGTTGAAAAAACTCTGGTCGTAACAGCCAAAAACAATGGCGGCGGCACACTCCTGATCAACGACATTGTTTTCAGCAATGATGTTTTCAGCGTAAAAAATGCAACTTTTCCGATCAGTCTTGGCATTGGACAAAGCTACGACTTCCAGTTTAGCTTCATACCCGATGAGATACAGCTTGAAGAAGGAACAGCTACTTTTGTTGTTGACGAAAGTGTCCCGGGCAATAAAGTCGTGCAACTCACAGGTCGCGGGCTACGCTTTGGAGTGCTTCGCGAAAGTTTTGAAGGAACCCTCTTCCCTCCCCTTGGCTGGACTGTTGTTGACTACAATAACGATGGCAAAGGCTGGTTTCGAAACACCACCACTGCACCTACGGGTCAAACTGTTCCGCACACAGGTGTGGCCGCAGCCGGCCTCGATGTTTATGCAGGCAGCCCGGGCCAAAACAGCTACAACGACTGGCTCATCACTCCCGAAATGATTTGGCAGGATGGCGACCTTTTCAGCTACTGGATTAAAAGGTTAGCCAATCAGCAAGGACAAATATGGCGTATCGCCTATTCAACCGGGGGCAACGATCCATCCAACTTCACCGTCATTGACGAGATTGTTGACCCAAGCATGAACTACACCGAGAAAAGCTACGATATGAGCCAGTATGGCCTGATGGACGGAGAAACGTATTACATGGCTTTCCAGTTCTACGGTCAGTGGAGCTGGCCAGGTGTTATTGACGATGTGATGGGTTCGGTGCTGAACAGGCTGCAACATGACCTGATGATCACCGATGCCTCCACCACAAACGAATACCTTTACCCCGGAGTTGCCTCTAACTTCAATGTCAAGGTGGCAAACTATGGCCTTTCACCAGTGAACGGAAGCGACTATAAAGTGCAAATTGCCACTTATCTCAATGGTGCAGAAACAGTTCTTGCTGAGATTGATGGCGCTGATATCAGCCAGGGCGAAATTGCCACTTTTAATGTTCCGTTAGTTATCCAGCAGGTGGGTGTGTACTCTGTTTATGCAAAAATTGACTGGCCTGCCGACGAAAACGAAGTGAACAACCTAAGCAATCTATTTACGATCGAAGTGCTGAACCCATCGGTGGTCATCAAGCATATCGGAACCTACCCATTGGCGCCAAATACCAAATACTACAATCTGTATCCTATTGATTTTGAAGAAGACAGAAAGTCGAGTCTGACGCAAACCCTCTATTTCAAAAACGAATTGAATACGGGCGGAATCATGGATCGCATCGTGTATTATTATACGCTGAGCCAGGCCATGAATCAGCGTAAAATCAAAATCTGGGTAACCGAAACGGACATCAACAGCCTCGACGCTTATATTCCGGCCTCTGAGATGACACTTGTTTTCGATGGCAAGGTTGATTTTCCCGAAGGCAAAGATAAAATCACGATTCCGTTCACAATTCCTTATGTTTATACCGGCGGGCATAACTTAGCCGTAACGGTATATTACTATGGAGGTACTTCGAAAGCTGATGTTTCCAAATTTGCCTATATGGAGCCCGATTATGGTCCCACACGGGTGATGGCCGATGGCGGCTGGGGGACGATTGATCCGGAAAACATGGTTTACCCGTACTCCTATTCCAATTACAACATCACCAGTTTTGCTTTTAACACAGGCGAGGGGTTAGGTAATATTAAAGGCTGGGCACTTTACCAATCGGACAATACTCCTGTTGTTGGCGCAACGGTGGAGGTTACCAATCCCGCATTTCCCGGCAAAGTTGCCAGAACTACAACCAACGCCAGTGGCTTTTATGAATTTCCATATGCGATGGCAGGCAACGGGTTGACCATCACCATCAGCAAATATGGTTACAGCGACGTGGTGTTCGAAAACAAAGAGCTGGCTCCCGGAGGCAATCTCAATCTGGGTTATGCATATATGGTCGTTCGACCGATGATCACCCTCAGCGGTTCGGTCATCAAGAGCGATTCGCAAAGCCCCGCACAATCGGCTAGTGTTAAAATCACAGGTATTGACACCTACGAAACCACCACAGACAGCAACGGTCAGTTCAGTTTTGCCTCGGTTTGGGGTAGTACAAATTACACCATCGAAATCAGTTTGCAAGGCTACCAAACCTACCATGCAACAATCTCAGTTCCGGAAAACGACTTTGTCATCCCGCAAATCACCCTGCTCGAGAACGCTCCTGCACCCAATGTGGTTACAGCCACTGCCAGCGGCAACAATGCCTTAGTCAAATGGTTTGCAGCCGGGCAGGCTTATCCAATGATTTTCCGTTATGACGATGGCGAAGCCGTTGGTGTTCTCATTACTCCCGGAAGCCCAAACATCACCGCTGGTTCGGTTTGGCAATATGATGCCATTGTACAAAGCGTTCAGTGGTACACATACAATTCGGACTATCCCAAATCGGACTTGATCAATATCAACATTTTGGGGATCAATGCCGATGGCTCGCCAAATCCGGACAATGTGCTGGCTTCTTTCCCCAACATTACCAACAACTATGGTTGGAACAGCTACACTCTTCCGCAGGCCGTCAATGCACCCAACGGATTCTTTTTCGGAATTTCGGGCAATAACAACTATACCCTTTTAGCTTATGATGATGGCGAGGGTGAACCTTATGAATGGGAACCGCGCAGACAATGGAGCAATGGCCTTGGCTCTTACAATCCGTTAGAAAACGCCACTTCGCCACCACTTTACGGCAACATTTTTATCCGTGCAGCAGGCTTCACTAATGGTCCTATCGAAAACCAGGAAGCCCAGGCATCCTATCTGGTAAACTTAGAGACATCCGACAGTCAGCTTATTACGCAGACAATCAGCCCATTCCAGACCGGCGTACCTGAAGTAATGATTTCTCCGATTGAAAACAGATCGGCCAAGTCGTTTGAATCATACAGCGTTTATCGCCGGAAGAGCACCGAAACCAACTGGATAAAACTCAACACCCAGCCCGTGAGCGACACTGCTTTTCTCGACACTAATTTCGGTGCATTAGGCTATGGCGCTTACCAGTTTGGTGTTGAAGCCAACTATACCAACGGGGTTACCTCGAAACGTTCGGTATCTAACCTGCTCGAAAAAGACATGCGTCTTGCCCTTACGCTTCATGTTGAAACCAATACAGGCGTAGCAGGTATTTCGGAAGGCGCTTCGGTGAAGTTGGTCAACAACAGTGGAAATACAAACCATGTATATAATGCAACAGTCGGAAGCAACGGAAGCGTTGTAATCAACAATGTTTACAAAGGAATATATACCCTCACCATCAATCACATTGGTTTCCACACCTATCTGAACGATGCAGTGAACCTCGAAGTGGAAGGAATTACCCAGCAGATGTCGGTTAGCCTGACCGAGCGCACTGATGACCCATTCGATGTTGAAGTGGTTACCGAAGGTTTCACCTCGGGCAAAGCACGGCTGCTTTGGAATCAGGAACCGGTATTCGACAATGTGGATGGCTATACAGCTTTTGCCACAACCAATGTCGGCACCTGGAAACTTGTTGACCAGGACGGCCAGCCTACTGTTTATCCTGCCGGTGTGAATTATCCCGGCATGGGTCAGCCGATGGCATTCATGGTGATGAACCGCGCCCAAACGACGCCGCCATTGTCGCAAGCCTACTGGGGAGCACATTCCGGCGAACAGTATTTTGCCGGCTTCGGATCAGCTACCGGAAGTACAAACAACTGGTTAATCAGCGAGTTACAGCAACACAGCCTCGATTACACCCTGAGTTTCTGGGCTAAATCCGTTACCGACAACTACGGCCTCGAAACCTTCCGCATTGGCTACTCAACGGCCAGCAACAGCATCTCCGACTTTGTGTTTATCACCGGAAATGAAACCGTTCCAATGTTCTGGACAAAATTCAGCTATACGATTCCGGCCGATGCCAAATATGTAGCCATCAGGCACAACCATACCGGCCTGGCCTTGTTGATTGATGACATCAGCATTGGTGTTGTTTCGGACGGCGCTATTCCGGGTAATGGATTCACTGTTTATCTTGACGGCGAAGAAATAGCCAACGGATTAGACGACAATCAGTTTGATTTTAATAACCTTCTTCCCGGATCACATGTGGCCGGTGTGAAAGCCAATTATTACACCGCAACATCCAACACCATCGAAATCCCCTTTGAACTGCCACAAGGCACTCCTGTAACTTTCACAGTGAACACCAATACAGGGCAGGCCGTTAATGGCGCATTTGTTGAGATTACCCAGCAAGGACAGTCTGTTGCCAATGGATACACTCAAAATGGTACCTTACTGACCGAACTTTATCCGGGGGCTTATCATTATGAGGTAACCTACGCAGGTTATACTCCTGCCACAGGCAACTTCACTGTTGGCAATGTCCCGCTCAATGTTCCCGTTGTGTTGGCCAGTACCGTTGATGTGGTGTTCGTAGTGAAAAACAGTGCGGGTGAGGCCATCCAGGGTGCAACAGTTGTACTTAATGGTGCACATCAGCAAACTCCGGCCAATGGAACTGTAAGTTTCAATATCCAGGCCGGCACAGCCAACTGGGCCGTGACACATCCCAACTATCAGCGCAAATTAGGTTCGCAGCAAATAAATACCAATACTACCCTGCAAATCACGATGCAGAATCTTGAGTGTGAAGCACCGCAGAATCTGCAGGCCAATGTCACACTAAACAATGTCGCCCTAAGCTGGGCTGCACCTGCTGTGGGTGGCAATGGTGATTGGATTCACTGGGACGGCGCTCATAACAACAACAGCATCGGAACGGGTGGAGCCGTTGATTTCGACGTAGCACAGCGTTTTGCCCCCGCCGACCTGACTGCTCACAATGGTAAATTCCTGACACGCGTCATGTTTGTTCCGCGCGAAGCCAACTGCACTTACTCCGTACGTGTGTGGACCGGCGGTAACATCAGCGGCCCTGCCAATATGGTAGTAGATCAGGTGGTTACCAATCCGGTTATCGGTGCATGGAACGAAATCTTGCTTGACATCCCTGTTTACATTGATGCCACCAAAGAACTCTGGATTGGTTTCCGCAACAACACCACCACCGGTCATCCGGCAGGAACCGACGCCGGCCCTGCCATTGATGGTAAAGGCAATATGATTAACCTTGCCGGACAAGGCTGGCAAACACTGCTCGAAGTTGCCCCCACCCTCAACTACAACTGGAGTGTGAGAGGGCTTGTCGAGAGTGTTGATATGCGAAGCTACCAGCTCCTCCCGTTGAGCGATGAACCTTTCCGCAAATCAGCAACCTCACTTTTGGTAGCTGTTCAGCACGAGGATATGGCTGTTGAAGGCAACCCAAGGGTTTTGTTGGGATACAACATTTACCGTAACGGTAATAAACTCAATACCAATCCGGTGGTTCCCGTATCGTACAGCGACAACAATGTTGCCGTTGGCACACACAGCTATCATGTAACATCGGTATGGAGCAACGGATGCGAATCGCAGCCTAGCAATACGGTACAGGTAAGCATTACCCAGGTTGATTGTCCGGCTCCCGAAAATCTGGAAGCCTGGATTGACGACAGCAATCCTAACAAGGTCAACCTCATCTGGAACCAACAGCCAAGCGTTGAGTTTCGTTACGACGACGGCGTTCGCACCGGTCAGTTGGGTTTTCAGTCGGGCACACTGAACGGCGTTCTTGGTGCTGCTCACCCACAGGCAGCCACCCTCGATCAGATGAGCTGGCTGCTGAGTGATGATCCGAACGGAGGAGGCCCTCATGCCACGGTTCAACTATATGTTTTGGGGCTCACCCCGGCAGGCATGCCCAATGGTACCGATGTATTGTATTCAGGTTCAGCAACAAATACCGATGGGGTCTGGAATACCTTTACCTTCCCGCAACCCATCAGCGCACCTAATGGTTTCTTCCTTGGCGTGGCGTATAACGGATTTGTTGGACTTGGTATTGACGATGGCACAGGTGCTCCTTATGTGTATCAGCCCAACACGCACTACTACTCAAGCAACTACACTGGCAACGCCTGGACCAAATGGGAAGATTCCGGTTTCAGTCAGAATGGTATGATCAGGGCTCAAGGAGTTGCAGGCGCCAAGATTTCTGTCGCACCAGAAGCCACAAACATTATCCCCGACGAAACTCCGGTACTCATCCCAACGGCAAGCCCGATTCAGACCGGCGCACCCGAATGGGGCAGCCGTGGAACATTGTTGGGATACAACATCTACCATCAGGGACAGCTCCTGGAATCGCTCTGGAGCGGCACGGAATATTCCTACACCGAGATGCAGATCAACCTGCACTGCTATCAAGTGACGGCCGTTTATCAGGAATGTGGCGAGTCGGATCCCACCAACGAAGCCTGCGTGGATGTGGTTGTCGGCCTGAACGATCAGAATGTTTCACCGACCTCGAAGGTTTATCCAATTCCGGCCAATGAAATCCTGAATATCGAAGGATCCAAACTGACAAAGGTAGAACTCACGAATGCCTCCGGGCAGTTGATCATCAGCAGGATAGTCAACAACCAGGATAAGATTCAGCTCAATCTCAACGGTGTGAAAGCCGGACTTTATGTGCTGCATATCCACACTACCAATGCCGTGGAAACACGTAAAGTGGTCATCGAATAAGTAAAAAGAGGACAATTGCCCTCTCGCAAGGGGCAATTGTTCGCTTATTAATTTGTTTTGGTTTGAAGCTGCCCTGTCTTTCCCGACGGGGCAGCTTCTTTTTAGATGCTCAAACCTGAATCGGAAAGAAATTGAAAATACGTCAAAAATTTCACTTCTTTCTGACTTTCTGCGTACAGAGGGCATTTCAGACGGATACAGAAGATAGGACTTTGTCCACAGTCGCCGGATTTGCCCTATCTTTACTTCAAATTTTACGACATTATGAAAAGAATCCTTTTACCGATCTTCCTGCTTTTGTTCGGCTTTTCTTTTCTGCAAAAAGCCAATTCACAAATTGCCTCACAGGATGCGATTGATGCAAAAGTACATGCCCTGTTAAAAAAAATGACCCTTGACGAAAAAGTGGCTCAGCTCAACCAACTGAGTAATCCTTATTATCAAACCGGTGCCGGAGCCAATAGCCGCGAAGCCCAGAGTTTCGATCAAATGATCGAACAAGGCCAAATCGGCAGCTTCCTGAACGTGTTGGGAGCAGACGAAACACGACGACTGCAAACCATTGCCGTTGAAAAGTCGCGATTGGGCATCCCGCTCATTTTTGGTTATGATGTCATCCATGGGTTTAAGACCATGTTTCCCATTCCCTTAGCCGAGGCTGCCAGTTTCGACCGTGCTGCCATGGAAAAAAGTGCGCGCATTGCAGCTATTGAAGCCTCTGCCAACGGGCTTCACTGGACCTTTGCGCCAATGGTTGACATTTCGCGCGATGCCCGATGGGGGCGCATCATGGAAGGCGCCGGCGAAGATGTTTATCTGAACGAACAAGCCGCCATTGCCCGGGTAAAAGGCTTTCAGGGCAATGACCTTGCTGCGCCAAACACCATTGCAGCCTGCGCCAAACATTTTGCTGCCTATGGCGCATCGGTGGCCGGACGCGACTATGCCGCCGTTGACATTTCGGAAAGAAGCCTGCGCGAAGTGATCTTCCCGCCTTTTAAAGCTGCACTCGATGCCGGGGTGGCCACCTTCATGTCGTCGTTCAACACCATTAACGGCGTGCCTGCCTCGGGCAACAAATGGCTGCTTACCGATATCCTTCGCAAGGAATGGGGATTCAAAGGTTTTGTGGTCTCGGACTGGAACTCCTTAGGCGAGATGCTCCCTCACGGCAATGTGGAAACAGCTTACGATGTGGCCGAAACCGGCATCAATGCCGGCGTTGACATGGATATGGAAGGGCGTATCTATATTAACGAGATAAAAAAACTCTTGGACGACAAGAAAATCAGCATTCAGCAAATTGACGAGATGGTATCACGCATTCTGCGCGTGAAGTATCAATTGGGATTGTTCGACCATCCTTATCAATATTGTGACAAGAAAAAACAAGACGAGCTTACCCTGCATCCCGACCATCTCAAAGCTTCGCGCGAAATTGCCCGCAAGAGTCTTGTCCTGCTGAAAAACGACAACAAAGTGCTTCCTTTGCCCAAGAAAGGCAGCACCATCGCAGTCATAGGGCCCTTGGCCGACGACAACGATTCGCCTCTGGGCAACTGGCGTGGAATTGCGGAATCAAACTCTGCCGTTTCGCTCCTCGATGGCATCCGACAGGCCGTTGGAAACGACAGCAAAGTGCTGTATGCCGAAGGTTGCCGCTTAGTGAACAATTCAAAACAGCATTTCTTCAGCCAGTTGGAAGTGAACAACACCGACCGGAGCGGATTTGCCGAAGCCATTGCCATTGCCCACCAGGCCGATGTGGTGGTGATGGCTCTGGGCGAAACAGCCTTTATGTCGGGCGAATGCCGCAGCTATGCCGATATCTCGCTCAAGGGCCTACAAGCCGAGTTGCTGGCCGAAATTCACAAAACCGGCAAACCCATTGTGTTGACGCTTTTCAACGGTCGCCCGATGGTGCTCACCGATGTGGTTGACCAGGCTGATGCCCTGCTTGTGTGTTGGCTGCCCGGTTCTGAAGCCGGACACGCTATTGCCGATGTTCTGTTTGGCGACTACAACCCCTCGGGCAAACTTCCAGCCTCCTTCCCCTATCATGTGGGTCAGGTGCCAATTTATTATGAACAACTCAACTCCGGACGCCCCTACGACCCCAATCCGGAAGGATTCAGTACAAAATACCGCGATATCCCGAATGCTCCGCTTTTCGCCTTTGGCAAAGGGCTAAGTTACACCGAGTTCCGCTATGACAACTTGCAGCTCAACAAAAAAGAAATCACCAAAAATGAATCCCTCGACATTAGCGTGACCATCACCAATACAGGCAATTATGACGGAGAAGAAGTGGTTCAGCTCTATATTCGCGACATTGCCGGAAAAGGCATTAGCCGTCCGATGATGCAACTTAAAGGGTTTGAAAAAGTATTTCTTGCCAAAGGCGAAAGTAAAAAAGTGAATTTCAAGATCACAGCCAACGACCTGGCTTTTTGGCGGTTGGATGAAACATGGGCTCCCGAAGCCGGCGAGTTTCTGCTGATGATTGGTTCGGCTTCCGATGATATCCGCCTGAAAGATCAATTTAGTTACAAAGAATAATTCTGTTCGACCAATGATAAAAAGAGAGGCCACCCTTTGGGCAGCCTCTCTTTTTGCTTTGATATCGAGTTTTTAGACCGGTTGGCCACCGGCAAAATAGTGATAAAACCAGGTGATTGTTTCAATCCCTTTGTAGAAATTCTCCAACGGATAATTCTCGTTGGGCGAGTGAATGGCGTCTGATTCGAGGCCAAATCCCATCAGCACTGATTTGATTCCCAGAATCTCTTCGAATGTGGAGATAATGGGAATACTGCCGCCGCTTCGGGTTGGAATCGGCTGTTTTCCAAAGGTTTGCATATACGCTTTTTCGGCTGCCTTGTATGCCGGTATGTCAATCGGGCACACATAGGCCTGGCCGCCGTGTAGGTATTCCACTTTCACTTTCACAGATTTTGGTGCAATTTTCTCAAAATGCTCCTTAAATAGCACCTCAATCTTTTTATGATGTTGGTTTGGTACCAATCGGCTCGAGATTTTCGCATAAGCTTTGGAAGGCAGAACCGTTTTAGCGCCTTCTCCTGTGTATCCGCCCCAGATGCCACACAGGTCGAACGAGGGCCTGATACCGGTGCGCTCGATGGTTGTATAGCCCTTTTCGCCATGAAGTTCATCAATATCGAGGGCTGTTTTATAAGCTTCTTCGCTGAAAGGAGCACGGTTCAGCAGCTCACGTTCGGCTGGCGAGGCTTCCAGCACATCGTCATAAAAACCGGGTATGGTGATATGGTTGTTTTCATCGGTAATCGAAGCCACCATCTTGGCCAAAATATTGATAGGGTTAGCCACAGCGCCGCCAAAAAGCCCGGAATGCAGGTCGCGGTTAGGTCCTGTTACTTCCACCTGCCAATACGCTAAACCACGCAAGCCTGTGGTGATAGAAGGAATATCGCGACCAATCATACTGGTGTCGGAGACCAAAATGATGTCGGCTTTCAACATTTCTTTATGTTCGCTGCACCATTTTCCAAGGTTGGGCGAGCCAATTTCTTCTTCGCCTTCGATCATAAACTTCACGTTACAGGCCAGATTTCCTGTTTTCACCAATGCCTCAAAAGCTTTGGCATGCATGAACGCCTGTCCTTTATCGTCGTCGGCGCCACGCGCCCAAATCCGGCCTTCGCGAACCTCGGGTTCAAAAGGCGGGCTTTTCCACAACTCAATGGGATCCACGGGCATCACGTCGTAATGACCATACACCAACACGGTAGGCAGTTTCGGATCAATGATTTTTTCGCCATAGACCACCGGGTTGCCGTCCGAAGGCATCACCACAGCCTTGTCGGCTCCGGCTTTGAGAATACTGTCGGCCCAATATTCGGCGGCCCTCACCATATCGGCCTTATGCTCACTGAGCGAACTGATGGAAGGAATCCGTATCAGCCCGAAAAGTTCTTCAAGAAAACGGGATTTGTTGCTTTCGATGTAGGTTTTGATTTCGTTCATAAAAGAGATTTTAATGATTTCATGCCGTAAAAATACGCAGAAAAGGCTTAACCCCACCTCAAAATCGGGAATAATGGATATCGCAGCACCAACCGGTGAAACCAAAGCCATTAATCTCTAATTTTGTTCTTTTGTATTTTGGCCAACACCATGAATGCTGTTGGTTAACGCTAAACCTTTGAACCATGCTCGAAACACTGCATCAGGGTTATTTTGTTCTTTTTGTCATCCTAAGCTTTGGGCTAATGCTCGGAAGTCTTAAATATAAAGGCTTTTCGCTCGATTCGTCGGCAGTTATTTTTGTGGCCATGCTGTTGGGACATTTTGGCTATACCGTCCCGCCGGTATTCCAAACCCTTGGTTTGCTGTTGTTTATCTTTACCATTGGCATTCAGGCCGGGCCTGGATTTTTTGATGCTGTGCTGCGTTATGGCAAACAACTGGTTGCCATCGGCTTTGTCGTCATCAGCGTTGCTGCAGCGCTCACCTTTGTCGCCATCCATTTTTTGGATGTGCCTGTGGATATGGGTGTAGGATTGTTCAACGGCGCACTCACCAGCACTCCCGGACTTGCGGCCGCAGTAGAAGCCACCGGATCGCCCATCACCGCCGTCGGCTACGGCATTGCCTATCCTGCCGGCGTGGTGTTGGTTATCTTGTTCGTGCAGTTTGTTCCGCGTTGGTTTAAAATTGATTTGCACAACGAAGAAAACGACTATCTGGCACAATTGCACGAAGAAAACCCTGAGCTGACCAACCGCGTACTGAAGATCACAAATTCCAATATACACGGGAAGTTTATCAAAGATATTGACATCCGCCGCATCACAGGAGGAGTGATTTCGCGCGTGAGTCACGACGGCAATGTGGTGGCCCCTTCGGCCACAACTCGCCTTTTTGCGGGTGACTTTGTAAAAGTAGTTGGCGATGCACAGGCCATCGCGCGATTAGAACTACTGCTCGGCGAGGCAGTGCAGATTGATCTCCCGTTCGATGGCCGGTTTACGGTGAGTTGGGTGCTCGTTACCAATAAAAATGTGGTGAGCAAGAGTATCCGTGAACTCAACCTGACAGCTTATAATGCCACCATCACCCGCATCCGCAGGAGTGGGATTGACCTTAACCCACTACCTCACAGCAAGTTGAGATTTGGTGATAAATTACTCATTTCCGGCTCAAGCCAGGAAATTCAGGAAGTGATGCGCCTACTGGGAAACGACGAAAAACGCCTGTCCGAAACAAATTTCTTACCCATCTCGCTTGGCGTTGTATTGGGCATTCTGGTAGGCTCCATCTCAATCCCCGTTGGAAACCTGTTCAATTTCAGCCTTGGGCTTACCGGTGGGGTACTTACCACAGCATTGGTTTTAAGCAATATTGGACGAACAGGCCCTATTTTATGGTCTATGTCGGGCAGTGGCAATCAACTGCTTCGCAAACTCGGGTTATTGCTTTTCATGGCCAGTGTGGGAACAAGCGCCGGGAGTGAGATTGGCCAGACTCTATCCGAAAACGGCTTCCAACTTATCCTGATCGGTGCCGTTATCACCACCCTGCCCATGGTGGCCGGATTAGCTATCGGCCACTGGGTCATGAAAATGAATTTTTTGAGCCTGTTGGGGGTCATCACCGGAGCCATGACCAGCACGCCGGGATTAGCAGCCATTGACAGCAAAACCGAAAGCGACGCACCATCGGTGGGTTATGCCACTGTTTATCCAACTGCTTTAGTGCTGATGATTATCTTTTCGCAACTACTCGCTCTCATTCGATGAGGTATTGGCCAGGGGAAGTTTTGAGGGTTTTCTGTGTTTAGTTGTTGAGTTGTTTATTCGTTTTTGGGTTGAAACTCGCTTTTTTAAAGGAGATTTTTGAAGATGTTTTTTTGAGCGTGTTCGCGTAAGATTTAAATCCCCATTCCATAGCAGCCAAAAAACCTTTCTTTCTGCACTTTCTCCTTGATGTTAAGTACCAAAAATCAATGTGATGAACAAAGGGGCCAACCGAATCAAACTATGATTTCCGGTAAATGCAGGTGATTTTTAACGCCTGAGACAAAATATATCGCTGGCCAAAATGAAAATTGCCTCATCTACCCGAAACATCCGCAATTTTTTAAATAATTCATTATTAATATGTTACATTCATTTTTCAAGCTATTACGCAAGATTAAACTAAATTATTAAAAAATATTTACTCAAATGTTTAAAATATTTGGAGAATCTTAAAAAACAGTTCTATATTTGTCGCCTGAATCGAAATTTTTTCGAAAATGAAAGAGGTTAACGGAGAAAAGTCGGGTGACACAACAACCGAAGAACGGATCAAACAGGTTGCCCGATCCATTTTTTATCAGAAAGGATATGCAGCTACCCGGACGAGGGACATTGCCGTTGAAGCCAACATCAATTTGGCTTTGCTGAATTATTATTATCGAAGCAAGGAGAAACTCTTTCATATTATCATGGTGGAAACCGTTTATGAATTCATCGAACAAATGGGTGTTATCATGAACGAAGAAAAGACTTCTTTAGAAAAAAAAGTGGAAATGATGGCTTCCACCTATATTGACTTTGTTATAAAAGAGCCGCATGTTCCCATCTTTATCCTGAGCGAATTGCGCAACGACGCATCAAAATTACTGGACAAACTTCCGGTTAAAGAACTGTTTGTCAATTCGGTATTCTACAGACAATACAATGAATATGTGTCAGAAGGGAAAATTGCACAGCCAAATTCATTTCACTTCTTTATGAATCTGATGAGTCTGATTGTCTTTCCATTTGTTACCTCTCCTATATTAAAATCTATTGGTGGCGAAAGCGATGATCAATTCATCCAACTGATGATGGAACGCAAACGGATGATACCCCTTTGGATTAGTGCCATGATGAAGATCTAAATTTTTTTAACATAAAATTAAACATTTGTCTAATTCATATATATAAATTGTATGTTTAATCTACACGATAGCAAAGATATTTTAGCAAAGCTTTCCTTCGGAGAAGTTAGTACTGCCCAACATCTAAAAGAGAAGCACTTCAACAAAGGCTGAGGGTTGATAGCTTTTCAAAAAACAGAATTCCCGGCTGACAAACAACGCATTAAAGTAATACCAAAGACTATGTGGAACACAATTAAAACGAGAGCATACCAAGTGATAACGCCTATTGTGGGTATGCTGAACAAGACTGGTATCACGCCCAACGGTATCACCACGATTGGTTTTGGAATCACACTGGCATCAAGCATAGTGTTGATTGTTGGAGGCGAAACGGGCAATCGTAGCGATTTCAGGTATCTATTCTGGTTTGGTGCCATCACCCTTTTTGCCGGATTGTTTGATATGCTTGACGGACAATTAGCCAGGCTGACGAATAAAACCACCCGATTTGGAGCACTTTACGATTCAGTGCTCGACCGATACAGCGAGATGTTCATGTTTTTGGGCATTTGCTATTATCTGGTAGCACATCATTATTTTCTGAGTTCGCTCTCGGCATTTATAGCAATGATTGGCTCCATCATGGTGAGTTATGTGCGAGCCAGAGCCGAAGCTTTAGGCGTGGAATGCAAAGTGGGCATGATGCAGAGGCCGGAACGAATCCTCACGATAGGTATTGCTGCTTTGCTGGCTGGGATAGTATCCTTTGTATTTGGCGAATTTAAATTTTCCGTCTCCTGGCTACCATTTCCTCTATTTGAGAATATTTCGGTTTTCACTATTCCGATTTTTATTCTTTCCATTTTAACCAATCTCACTGCAATTCAAAGGATTGATCATTGTAAAAATAATATGTAACCCTAAAAATTTAACCCATGAATCTTAAGAAAAACATTCAGAAGGCCAATGGAAAACTTGGCATTTTAATTCCTGGTCTTGGAGCGGTTTCAACTACATTTATTGCTGGTACCCTTGCCGCCCGAAAAGGCATTGGCCAGCCTATTGGCTCCATCACCCAGATGGGACGCATCAGGCTCGGTAAACGGACCGAAAACCGCAATCCCGCAATCCGCGATTTTGTACCACTCGCATCCTTAAACGATTTGGTATTTGGTGGCTGGGACATCACCCCCGACAATGCCTGGGAAGCTGCAACAAATGCAGGCGTGCTAGACACTGAATTGCTGGTCCGGCTGAAAGATGAACTTGAGGCCATTCGGCCCATGAAAGCCGTCTTCGACCATTCATTTGTGAAAAACCTTGACGGCGAACATGTTAAACATGAAAAAACCAAAATGGACTCTGCAAAAGCGTTGATGTTGGATATTGAACAATTTAAGCAGAAAAATGGCTGTGACAGGATGGTGATGGTTTGGTGTGCTTCAACTGAGGTTTACGTTGAACAGCAAGAGATACATCAAGACCTTGACAAGTTTGAGAAAGCTCTCCGAGACAATCATCCTGCCATAGCCCCCAGCATGATATACGCCTATGCAGCTATTCAAAGCGGTATTCCCTTTATCAACGGGGCGCCTAACCTCAGTTGCGACATTCCGGCGATAGTTGAGCTTGCTAACAAATTGAAAGTTCCCATTGCGGGTAAAGATTTTAAAACCGGCCAAACTCTGATGAAAACAATCTTAGGCCCCGGCCTGAAAACCCGATTGATAGGCATTGACGGTTGGTTTTCGACCAATATCTTGGGAAACCGGGATGGCAAAGTGCTGGATGATGCCGATTCATTTAAAACCAAAGAAGTTTCCAAATTGAGTGTACTCGAAAGCATCCTGGAAGCTGAACTGTATCCCGAACTCTATAAAGAGATGTATCACAAAGTGAGAATCAATTATTATCCCCCCAAAGGAGACGACAAAGAGAGCTGGGACAACATTGATATTTTTGGTTGGTTAGGGTATAAAATGCAGATCAAGGTCAACTTCTTGTGCAAAGACTCCATTCTTGCGGCTCCGGTTGTTTTAGACCTCGTATTGTTTATTGACCTTGCGCATCGTGCTCAGATGAAAGGCATTCAGGAATGGCTTTCGTTCTACTTTAAATCGCCCCAAACCCTGCAGGGACTACCGCCCATTCACGACATATTTCAGCAAAAGATCAAGCTTGAAAACACCCTCAGGCACTTGATGGGCGAGAAACTGATCAATCATCTGGGACTTGATTATTACGAAGAAGAGCAATGAGAAAGCACAGGCTTATTGCGACCATGCTGGGAGTCGGATATTTTCCTATTGCGCCGGGCACAGCAGGATCAATAGCAGGCGTTGTGATTTTTTTCCTCACCAATATGTTTTTACATTCTCTGGGAGGTGAACAACCCGCCATTCTCCTTATCAATGTCGCGATGACGCTCATTGTATTTTTTATAGGTGCATATTCCATAAAAAAGTTAGAAACAATCTGGGAGCATGATGCCTCAAAAATCGTGATTGACGAAGTCATTGGAGTTTGGATTGCTGCCTATGCCCTCCCACCACATTGGAAGTACTATTTGGCTGCACTGCTGTTGTTCAGGTTTTTCGATATCGTAAAGCCGTTGTTTATCAGGCGAATTGACGTCATGAAAAACAATTGGAGCGTGATGTTAGACGACGTGTTGGCCGGTATCTATTCCAGCATCATGCTTCAGTGCTTGATATTGTTTAATCTTTTTTGATTTGACAAAATGAAAACCACCAAACCCTCCGGTTTTACTTCGTTCGTTCGCTATTCGATTGTCGCAGGCATTGCGACAGCAACAGACTTTTTGGTATTGGTTCTGTTTACCGAAGTTTTTAAACTGTGGTACATGTTTTCGGCGATAACGGGTGCTGTAACCGGAGGGGTGGTTTCGTTTCTTTTAGAAAGAAACTGGGCATTCTGCGAAAAACAAGGCAACCTTTTCAAACAAACATATAAATATACAGCCATTTGGATTGCGAGCATTCTTTTAAATACAACGGGACTTTTCCTGCTCGTTGAGTTTGCTCACATTTATTACATCTTATCAAAAGTGATCGTTTCGGTAATGATTGGAATAGGGTTTAACTTCTTTACACATAAATATTTCATTTTCAAATAGGTATATATTAAGATGAAAAGATTGCTCTATATATTTTCCTGCACATTTATGATACTATTACCCTTACAGGGATTTAGTCAGAAATATGTGAATATCAAAGGTCGGGTGATTGATGCCAGAACAAAAGAACCGATGCCTTTTGTGAATGTTGTTTTCGTCGGGAAGAACATTGGCACAATCACTGACTACAATGGAGATTACAGTCTATCAACACAATGGGCTTCCAATCAATTGCAAGCATCTTTTATTGGGTATAAAACAGAAATCAAACCTGTGGGAGATACAAGAAATCAGGTGATCAATTTTCAAATTGAGCCTGAAAATATCAATCTGAACGAAATAGTGGTTACCGGACAGCGCAAACGCTATCGTAACCGTGACAACCCCGCCGTTGAGCTCATTAAAAAAGTGATTGAAAACAAGGAGTCAAATAGCAGAGAGACTTTTGACTATTACGAATTTGACAAGCACGAAAAGGTGGAGTTCGCCTTAAATAATATTACTGACGAATTCAGAAATAAAAAATTCTTTAAAAATTTTCAATATGTTTTCAACTTCGTTGATACTTCTGAAATCAACGGAAAGCCTTATTTGCCGGTATTTCTCAAAGAAACCTTATCAAAAGTTTATTATCGTAAAGAGCCTAAAACACAAAAGGAATACATTTTAGGCACAAATATGATTGGATTTCACGATTATATTGATAATGAGGGAGTTGGGTTTATAATTGATAATCTTTACCAAGATATCAATATCTATTCGAATAATATCACTCTGCTCACCAATCAATTCATCAGTCCCATTTCGACTATTGCACCACTCATTTACAAATTCCATATCATTGATACCCTTACCATTGATAGTTTGCGGGTCATCAATTTAGCATTCCAACCACGTAATAAAGCTGATTTCGCTTTTATGGGGAATTTGTATATCACCGATGATGACCGTTACGCGGTGGCGAAAGTGGATATGCGGGTATCAGAAGATATCAACCTAAATTTTGTCAATGACTTACGAATCATTCAAGAGTTCGAAAAATCAGAAAGTGGGGGCTGGCTTTACAAGCGAAATGAATTGGTTGTTGATTTCAATCTGATCAACAACACCAATTCCGGCATTCTGGGTAAGAAAAAAGTGTTCTACAACAATTATGCTTTCAATATGTCGCGCCCCGACAGCATTTACTCCGGCATTGAACACACCATTAAAACGATTGGACATGCACAACGTGGAAGCTCATTTTGGGAGACCGGAAGAATTGAAAAACTCACGGAACAAGAGCAGAATATCTTTGTGATGGTGGACAGCATACAACATGTGCCGGCATTCAAACGTACAATGGATTTAGTGATGCTTGTGGTTGCAGGCTATTGGAAATTTGGCAATTTGGAAGTAGGACCTGTCAACACCTTTTACAGTTTCAATGACGTGGAGGGATTTCGGTTGAAAGTTGGCGCCAGAACTTCGCAAAATTTCAGTAAACGATTCTCTTTGGAGGCCTCTTTATCCTACGGTTTTAAAGATGACCGACTGAAGCATTCGCTCAGTGCAACCTGGTCGTTGAATGGCAACCCCCTGAAAGAAAACCCAAAACATTTCATCAAGGCCATGCATCAGGTTGAGACCAATTTCCCAGGCATGGAGATGCAGTTTATCAACGAAGACAACTTCCTGCTTTCGTTTAAACGAGGTGTTGCTGACAAAATACTCTATTACGAAATGTACAAACTTGAGCATCACCGTGATTGGGGCAACGGTTTCTCAACCATTTTCAATTTTAAAAACGTTACACAAACACCAGGAGGCACTTTATTCTTCCGATTTAACGACGATCGCGAACTTAAGGATATCACTTCAAGCGAAATTGGTACAACTATAAGGTTTGCACCGAACGAAAAATATTATCAGGGGATGAGCTATCGCTTCCCAATTATCACCAAATACCCGATATTTCAACTTTCATATTCACAGAGTGTAAAAGGCTTATTTAATGCTGATTATAATTTCAGCAAACTGAACCTCAATATTTTCAAGCGGGTTTATCTTTCTCCAATCGGATTTATGGATTTGGAATTTGAAAGCTCGAAAATATTCGGGAGCAATATCCCATTCCCATTGTTAACCGTTCATCGGGCAAACCAGACATATTCCTATCAATTGCTGTCGTACAACCTGATGAATTTTTTAGAATTCGTCAGCGACCAGCACCTGAGTTTGTTTGCCGAGCAAAATTTCAACGGCTTCTTCTTCAATAAGATTCCTTTGATCAAACGCTTAGGATGGCGCGAAATCGTTTCATTCAAAGGTGTTTATGGCAGTGTTACCGACAAGAACAATCCCAACGTAACCACCGGGCTCATGCAGTTTCCATCCGATAATTTTGGAAACACAACCACCTACACCCTCGAGGGCAAACCCTATATTGAGATGAGTTTGGGGGTTGGAAATATTCTAAAATTTTTCAGGGTTGATTATGTACAACGGCTCTCCCATCTTGACAACCCCAATGTGACTCAAAATGGGATACGTCTTAGATTCAAATTTGATTTTTAACACAAAAAAAACCAATCAACATGAAAGCACTTCTCAACAAAATGGCCCAATATGACCGGCCTCAGATGTTAAAAAAAATGGGCTTTTACCCCTATTATCATCCCATAGAATCGGGGCAAGATACCGAAGTGATGATTAACGGGAAAAAAGTATTGATGTTTGGTTCAAACAGTTATCTGGGACTGACTAATCATCCTAAGCTGATTGAAGCAGCAAAAAAAGCTTTGGATAAATACGGAACCGGCGCCTCAGGTTCGCGCTTAATGAACGGCAACCTTGATTTGCATGAGGAGTTGGAAGCTAAACTTGCTGAATTTACAGGCAAACCTGCTTCGGCCGTGTTCAGCACGGGCTTCCAGACAAACCTTGGAACAATTTCGGCGCTCACCGGTCGAAACGATTTCGTTGTGATAGACGAAAAAAATCACGCTTCAATCATTGAAGGAAGCCGGCTCACCTTTGCCAAAAGCTTTAAGTTCAGGCACAACGATATGAATTCGTTGGAAGAAAATCTTAAAAAGACCGACTCAGGTCAAGTTGTTTTGATTGTGGTGGATGGGGTATTTAGCATGGAAGGCGACATTGCACCTTTAGATAAAATCTGTCGTTTAGCCGAAAAATACTCTGTTTCGGTGATGGTGGACGATGCCCATGCCTTAGGAGTATTAGGGAAAAAAGGAGCCGGTACGGCATCCTATTTTCATGTGACGGAAAAGGTAGATCTGATCATGGGCACTTTCAGCAAATCGTTAGCATCGCTTGGCGGATTTGTAGCCGGAGACACCGATACCATCAACTTTATAAAACACAATGCACGCTCGTTGCTTTTCAGCGCTGGAATACCCCCTGCCTCGGCTGCCGTGGTCATTCAAGCGTTACAAATCATCAAAGAAGAACCCGAAAGGCGCGAGATACTCTGGGAAAATACAGAATATGCCCGTTATTGGCTGCAATACAACGGATTTAATATCGGCAAAAGCCAGACGCCCATCATCCCCATTTTCATTGGCAATGACGAAAATACCTTTGCCATAGCTACAATGCTAATGTCGCAAGGAGTGTACGTTAACCCTATCATTCATCCTGCTGTAGCAAAAGAAGAATCTATCCTCCGATTTTCACTTACCTCAAACCATACAAAAGAGCAAATTGACATGGCTATTGAAAAACTCATCCAAAGCCGGGCAATGATGAACGGCAGATTATCAAAAACAATGTACTGATATGGAAAACATTATCATTAAAGAAGTAAAAACGGCTAAAGACCTTAAACGGTTTATTGCCTTTCCAAATACTTTGTACAACGGCAACCCATACAGGGTGCCACAACTATTTGGGTTTGAACGAGCAACGCTATCGCCGAAAAAAATCCTGCACATGCTTTCTGCAAAACAAAATATTTCTTAGCCTTCAAAGGGTCGCAGATGGTAGGGCGCATAGCAGGCATTATCAATCAAAGAGCCAATGAAAAATGGGATGAACGTAAGGTGCGCTTTGGTTGGATTGATTTTGTGGATGATTTGGCCGTTTCATCAGCATTGATTGGTGCAGTGGAGGATTGGGGTAAATCGGAAGGGATGACAGCCATCCATGGACCGCTCGGTTTCAGCGATATGGATCTCGAGGGTATGCTTGTTGAAGGATTCAATGAATTAGGCACACAAGCTGTCATCTACAATTATCCTTATTATCCAAAACATCTTGAAATGTTAGGTTTTGTAAAAGATGTGGACTGGGTGCAACACGAACTCATTCCACCGAAAGAGGTGCCTGAAAAAATAAAAAGAAACGCTGCCTTAGTTGCTGAAAGGTATGAACTTCGAACGCTGCAAATTAAAAAAGCCAAAGAAATCATCCCTTATGCAAAAAAAATGTTCCATACCCTGAATGATTCCTTTGTTGATTTGTATGGCTTCGTGCAACTGACCGAGGAACAGATAGATTATTACATAAAACAGTATTTCAAAATTGTAAAGCCTGAATTCGTATGTTTTGTGATTGATAAAAACGATGATGTTGTTGGCTTTGGAATCACCATGCCCTCCTTGTCAAAAGCTTTGATAAAGGCAAAAGGAAAGCTTTTCCCATTCGGATTCATCCCTATCCTAAGATCAATTTATGGTAAAAATGATATTATTGACATGTACCTGATAGGCATTAGACCTGACTATCAGGGCAAAGGTGTGCATACCATATTTTTCAACGAGCTGACCCAGGCTTATATTGACAGTGGTATCAGGTATGCTATTTCGAGTCCGCAACTTGAGGACAACACCAATGCATTAAATCTCTGGAAACATTACGAATTCCGTGAGCATATCCGTCGGCGTTGTTTTATCAAAAACCTTGAGTCATGAAAAGCATCCTCATCACAGGCGCCAATGGTTTTATCGGGAATTTTCTCGTAAAAGCAGCATTAGAAAAAGGCTATCAGGTAACAGCCGGTATCAGGCCAACAAGCGATTTGAGCAATCTGAAAGGACTGCCAATCAACTATTTGGTGATGAATCTTTCGGATAAAGCCTCTATTGCCGAGGCGCTAATGCAATATGTGACTAAAAACGGATATTTTGACTTTATCATTCACAATGCCGGAATAACCAATTCAATCCGCAAACAGGAATTCAATAAAGTCAATTATCAATACACGAAAAATCTCGTAAACGTATTAATTGACTGTCAATGCGTACCTGAAAAATTTGTTTATATAAGCAGCCTGTCATCGTATGGCCCTCTGCACGAAGAAAGTTTACAACCCATCCGCGAAAGCGACCTTCCAAAACCAGCAACACAGTATGGTAAAAGCAAACTGAAAGCCGAGCAGTTTTTGGCCTCAAAACCCGAATTTCCATATCTGATATTCCGACCTACCGGCGTTTATGGTCCTTACGAGAAAGACTATCTGATGATGTATAAAATGATCAACCGCAACATTGAAACTTATATTGGAAGCTCATCGCAGATTCTTACTTTTATCTATGTGAAAGACCTTGCCCAACTGATCATGAAGGCGTTGGATTCAAGTATTTCCAGAAAATCTTATTTTGTAACCGATGGAAATCACTACACAGCACTTGAGTTTTCGAACATTATCAAAACGATTCTTGAAAAAAAAACCATCCGGGTCGTATTCCCCAGACCAATAGCTTTGGCCATAGCCTTTGTGTTAGAAAAGATTTCGTGGATTAGAGGAAATACCCCTGCCCTTAACACAGAAAAAATGAAAGAAATCAGCCGGAGACACTATTTGTGCGACAGCAGCCCAATTTTCAACGACTTTACTTTCAGGCCTGATTACGACTTAAAAGATGGCTTAGAAGAAACAATAACATGGTATAAACAAGAAAATTGGCTCTAAAATGATCAACGGAATACTTGCAATTATTTTAAGTCTTTGCCTTTTCTTTGGAAGTAAAGATAATTATCCTGTGCCAGAAAAAACCATTGCACGGCTTTTCTATATCCAACGAAACCACAATGCCAACACCATTGTGTATGACGCTGTATTTGATAACAATGGAATATTGGTCGAAAAGTCGCCAGTTGACATTTATTGGTTGAGATATCAGGAGCAGGGTCAACGGATGGAATTACGCAATATTGAAAGGCTGCTTGCCTTTGGTGCAGGTTGTACGCCAATAAAAGACAGAAAAAACGAATACGATCTTAAATTGGCAGCCGATCGAAAAAAAAGTTTTCGTCTGGTGCAGAAAGAACCCTTCAAAGCTTTGGTTGTCACAACAATCAATCAGCAAGAATCGCAGATTGACCACATCTATGTCTTTGCCGACAACACATCATTCTGGCCAAAAGTAAAATATATCGAGCTTTTTGGATTCAGTTTAGAAACCGGTAAACCTACATATGAAAGGATTCTGAATGAATAGAAAAGCTACAAACAAAGCTTTTAAAAGGTTCACCAAAAAAAATATATGCATTAACCTAGCTTTGGTATTGGCTTATTTGGGTTGGACAAAGCTGATGGGACCTGTCAGGCAAGATCAGTTTTTTCTGACCGGATTTTACCTTATGCTTTTTTATGCAAACGAAAAAACCCGTAAGCTCATCATTGGTTTTTCAATTTTCATCGTTTATTGGATTGTTTATGACTCCATGCGCATCATCCCCAACTACGAAGTTTCTCCGGTTCATATTCAGGAACCATATTTGCTCGAAAAAAGTCTGTTCGGCATCTCATGGAATGGTCAAATGTACACGCCAAACGAGTATTTTGCCCAAGCACACAATCATTTTCTCGATATTGTGACAGGACTGTTTTACCTCAATTGGGTGCCTGTGCCATTGGCCTTCGGGCTCTTTCTTTATTTCACAAACAAACATTTGTTTACACAATTTTCGTTGGTGTTTTTGTTTACCAATCTTTTAGGATTCTTTATTTATTATCTGTATCCGGCTGCCCCGCCCTGGTATGTTGATTTGTATGGTTTTGACCTTCATTATGGCGTGCAGGGCAACAGCGCCGGCCTAGCCCGCTTCGATGCCATCACCGGAATACCCGTTTTTGCAAACCTCTACAACAAAAACGCCAATGTGTTAGCAGCCATACCTTCACTTCATGCCGCCTATCCAGTCATTGTGTTGTATTATGGAATACAAAGTAAATTGGGCCGGATAAACGCCTTATTTGTGTTGTTTATGCTGGGTATATGGTTCTCGGCAGTGTACACCGGACATCATTATGTGATTGATGTTTTGCTGGGGGCATTGGTAGCAATAGCGACCATTCTCCTTTTTCAATTATTATTGAAAAAAACATGGGTTAGGAAAAATTTAAATCAGTTTGTAGCAGAAATTTAATGGACAAAAAAGGATATTCAAAAATAGCTCGCTCAGGAATCATCATTTGAAGGTTAATGGAGCGTGAAGGGTTGAGAAAACGAGAAGTCTTCAACAAATCTTTCAAAAACAATAGACAGCATCTGATTTTCGCTTTCAGAATGTTCAATCAATGTTTTTTTAATCAAGCTATCATCACTTTAATTTATTTCAGAATTGGTAAAGACACAATTTTTCAGCCATTTTCGGATTTCGTTTTTATCAACATCTGCAATTTTTTTTCAAATTTTCCCGCAGCAATTGTAACAATGATCGAAGCTAATGTAGCCATGTATGAAATGGATAAAAAACCAACCGGATCGTCTTCCTTGCCGTGAAAAAATTGAATATACATACCTGTGAACACAATTAAAACACACAGTATGAATGCATAATACTTCACAGTATTTAATCTTTTTAGAGCGTTCAAAGAGAATACTTTATGTTGTCTTACGTATCCTAGTAGTTTGAAAATCTGAAAAAGCGCAATATAAAAAACAATTGAAACTGCTTATCCATACAAAATGAAAGTATCAGAGTATATACTGATTAAGTCTAAATTTGTGGCACGTCCCTCGGTTAAAGGAAACCAAATCAAAAACACAAGTGCCACGACTCCAATAAGCACAATGACGAGTTGGAGAAGAGCAATTAAAGTTCCTTTCATCTGTGAATAATTTGTTTTAAATAGGTCAGATGGAATCTCGCATGAATATCGTCACATCAGCAGTTTGTGTTATCTTTATCATGCTCGATTTCACATACAATTTCCGAATTTTCGATGTATGTGTATTTTTTAAACACACCAGATAATTATTGATTTAAAACGCACTTCCTATGTTTTCGAAAATATTGGTACGAAACTGTCCATTTTTTATAGAGCTGAAAAGCTCATCGCTCCTTTAGTGCTTATAAATCGGCAATGGCATACACGAAACCTTTGCCATTCATGCCTCCTTCAATACATCAGGCAATTATATTTTTGAAGGCAGCACCTCCTTTATTCCCAATCGAGCAGTCGTTGCTGTCCTTCTAAGCTTCGGTGGAAGCTGATATCCTGGCTCACTTCGATCACGCCTTGATATTCTTTTTTTTCGTTCCGCAGGGCGAAATATTGGATAAGGATTTTGCGGCCTTTCTTATCAATCCAGAACGAGGCCACATCACGTTTGCCACTGCGGAATGCATCCACAATGCGATGAACGACATGCACACTTTCGGGTGGATGGCAAAGGTGCACATCGCGCCCGATGACGGCCTTGCTCCGCGGAAAGATGCGGTGTGGAGGCGAAGAATAGTAGCATACCTTATCCTGTGCATCCACAAAGGTGATGTCAACCGGCAGATGTTCAAAAAGCAATATCAGTTGGCTCACATCTAAATAGCCGGTGCCAAGGTTGATCTTACCTTCTACAGGGAAGCTGTGCTGCTTGTTCGTTCGGGTATTTTTCGGAGCTTTCACAAACGGAAATTCAGGGTCGTGGCAGTCAGCAAGCAGCTTATCCAGGGTGTTGGTGGGGATGGTGGCTTCCATATAAGGCAGAAGGATCTTTTCGTCGCGCAGCTTAATATTATAGAGATTGAAAAAAAGACTTCCGATGCTTTTGTTAAAAGCGCCAAGGTCGGGCGAAGGCTCTTGCAGCAATGCTTCAAGCGTTTTCAGGTCGGCCCGAATCTCGTCGTGAAACGACCACATCATCTGTATGCACCGGAAGTCGGGCCAATGGGCTTCGACCGAGGGAAACAGCACATTTTCTTTGAGGGTGTAATAGGCCTCATAGGTGGCAAGTTCTTTCACGCGCCGTCGGGCTTCGTCCCAAAGTTCGGGTGTGGTCCCCAGGTGATTGAGTTGTCGTATCACCTTTTTAAAATCGGCAAGCCGGCGGATCAGCTCTTCGTTATTTTGCATCATTATTCCGCTCAGACTGTCGGCTGAATGTTGTGGCCCGGGCAGTCGGCGCAAGGTATCGCCCAACACATTAAGGAATTTATTCATGGCTTGTTTGAGCTGAGGCAACGGATGACCTTCCTGCATCAGCCTGTCGGCCAATGCGATAATATCATGCGCCACGGCATTATCCACACTTTCCCGGGTGTCGTGGATGGTTTGAAAAGCATCCTTTTGATGCATTACGGCCATGAACAGACGATAAAGTTCATTGGCTTTTTTCTCGGAGTGACGGGTAATTTCCGACATGGTATTAATCGTTTTCGAGTGGGAGAAATGAATAATTTTCGCTGTAATACAACATCTGTTGCATAAAATCGTCGGGATAGCTAATCTGCACATCGGTGATACGGCCATCTTGTTTTATGGCTGTGAGCTTTGGCTGGATAAATCCTGCAAAAGGCGCAATGTGAAGCGACTGCCAACGCTGCAACATCTCCTGGTGAAGTTGCGGGTCCACTTTCACACCATAGGTTTCAACAAGCTGTTTTGCGGCCTCGTAGTCGCCTTCGGATTTTATACGTTGTATCTCGCGAAGCTGTTGGCCGAAGATTTGTCGAAGCGCTTGATAATCGTTGATTCGTACATAGGTTTTACCTTCGTGCTTTTCCATCACACACACCTGTTGTTTCTCGCCCAGAGTGTAAGCCCATCGGGCGATGAGTTGCCGGTTGCGCGCATGGCTTTCTTCAAGAGTTTTGCCCGGCTCAATCCTCACGAGCTGACGCATCAGCCCGTTGAGCATATAACTGTCGTAGGAGGCCTTCCCCACTTCGGGAGAATCGCAAAGTCCGTACTCAATCAACACCGGATCGGTAATAAAATAGAGGGCCACAAGGTCGGCGCGGGCTTCTTCAATGGTATTGGAATAACTTTTCAGGGTTTCTTTTGGGGTTCCTACATTAGGCATAAGTCGTCCGCTACCGTGCCCGATCACCTCATGCAGCCCGGTATGGAGCTTAGAGGCCAGAGGACCGTATTCGCGAATACGTGCCTGTTGGTCAGGAAGGTAAAACTCCTCAAGGCTTCCGTTATCTTTCGACGAAAATTCATAAGCATCTTCAATATTACCAAGGGATACCGATTTGGATCCATGTTCAGAGCGAATCCAATCGGCATTCGGCAGGTTGACGCCGATGGGCGAAGCAGGGGCATTATCGCCGGCTTCCACAATCACACGGATTACCTTATAGCTGATGCCGGCTGCGTCTTGTCGTTTATGCTCCGTCGCAATGGGTGAATTCTTCTCAAACCAGCCGGCCAGGCTGCTGATTTTGCCCATACGGGCCGAAGCTTCTTCATCACGCATAGAAACCACGGACTGCCAGGCTCCATGATGGCCTAAAGGATCACCATAAACCTCAATAAAACCATTCACGAAGTCAATGGTGGAATCGGTATCTTGAACCCAAAGGATACTGTATTGGTCGAAAAGGGTGAGGTCGCCGCACTCGTAAAAAGCGATGAGCTTGCTGATGATCTTGCGTTGAAGCTCATTTTCGGCATAGTGCGCGGCGCGGTCGAGCTGGGTAACAATCTTACGGATAGCGCGGCCATAACGGCCATCGGCATAATAAACCTGCTCTACAATCCTGTCATCCTTTTTCGTGAGTTTGCTGTTCAAGCCCCAGGAGGGCGGTCGCATCGGGTCGGTGGCAGCCTTGGCTGCATAAAAAGCTGTGGCTTCAGCTTCGGTGACACCTTCGTAATAGTTGCAGGCCGACGAAAGCAGCAGATCGCGCCCGGGGTCTTGCTCTACCCTTTTGGGAGCAATGAGCGGGTTGAAAAGCTGCCCGGCAACAAAATCCACAAGCTGTTGGCGGCTTTGTCCGGGCTTCAAAGGCAAATCGTCGGGATGAATTTCCATCATCTTCTCGCGCAAAAAAGCCTCACTGAAAGCAGGCGCCAATTTGTCAGTGGATTGATGATGATGCAAACCGTTAGAAAACCAGAATTGCTTGAGAAAAACGGCGCATGCAGGCCATTCTGACGTGTTTTTATCATCCTCATGCTTTAGCCAAAGCACTTCTAGCACCTTACGAAGCAACAGATTATGCTTATAGTTTTGGTCGTAAATGATGTCGCGTCCTGCTAAGGCAGCCTGATAAAGATGCCAGACCATGAGTTTCTGCTGCAAGGGAAGTTGGTCGAAACCATCAACACGGTAACGCAGGATGCGGATGTCGGCAAATTGTTCGGTTTGCCATTGAAAATCGGCTTGCTTTGTAGTCATAACAGCGGTTTAGTCCTGCAAAGATACAGTTTTCGATGGCCTTTCAGCCAAGCAAGAAGCAAACCTCCGGGTAAAAAATCAGGATGAACCCATGGCTCATCCTGATTTGTCATTTCTTTTTGAGGTTAATTCAGTCCGCGTTTTTCGAGCAGGGGCTCCATTACAGCGGGTCGTCCTCTAAAAGCAAGCCACAGTTTCATCGGGTCTTCCGTTCCGCCTTTCGCCAGGATGTTAGATCTGAATTTTTGGGCTGTTTCGTGATCGAAAAGGCTTGTTTCCTTGAAAGCCTGGAAAGCGTCAGAGTCAAGCACTTCGGCCCACATATAGCTATAATATCCGGCTGAATAACCACCTGAGAAAATATGGCTGAAATAGGTGCTTTTGTAACGCGAGATAATTTCCGGATTGATGCCGCTGCGGGCACGTGATTCTTTTTCAAAGGCATCTACATCCAACATTTCATCTTTTGCAAGGGTATGCCAGTCGAGATCGAGCAAGGCGGCTGCCAGATATTCGGTGGTTGCAAACCCCTGGTTGAAAGTGCTGGTTGCCTTCATCTTTTGGATAAGGGAGTCAGGGATTACTTCGCCGGTCTGATAATGGAAGGCATAATAAGCAAGCACTTCTGGTTCGGGAGCCCAGTTTTCCATCACCTGAGAAGGCAGTTCAACAAAGTCGCGAGGCACAGCTGTTCCACTAAGGCTGTTATAGGTTGTGTTGCCAAGGAGTCCGTGCAGTGCATGGCCAAACTCGTGAAACAGGGTAGTTGTTTCGTCCCAGCTCAGCAGCGCCGGCTTGTCGCCTGTGGGCGCCGTGAAGTTGAAGTTGGTGGTGATGATGGGAGAAATATGTTGTCCGTTCACGTTCGACACTTTACGGAAACTGCTCATCCACGCACCACCACGCTTCGATGCACGCGGGAAGAAGTCCATATAGAGGATGCCCACGTGGCTGTTGTCAGCTTCCTTCACTTCATATACTTCCACATCGGGATGATATTTTGGCAGGTCATCGCGTTTTACAAACTGCAATCCATAAAGGTTGGAAGCTGTTTTGAACACGCCATCGCGCACGTTTTCAAGGCGGAAATAAGGCCTCATCTGCTCTTCATCCAAATCATAGCGGGCCTTGCGCAGTTTCTCGGTATAATACCACCAATCCCAGGCTTCGAGCTTGAAGTTCTTACCTTCCTGATGTATCATCTCCTGAAGGGCAGCGGCTTCTTTACGTGCTTTGGCTACAGCCGGTTTCATCAAACCTGTTAGGAAGTCTCTGACGATCTGTGGGTTAGAAGCCATATTTTGCTCTAAGATAAAATCGGCATGACTGGCATAGCCTAAAAGTTTTGCACGCTCGTAACGAAGTTGGGCAGTGCGGGCGATAATCTTCTTGTTGTCGCGCTCATCATCGTGGTTGCCGCGGTTGCTGTATGCTTTGAACATCTGTTCGCGCAGGCTCCGGTCGTCGGCAAATTGCAGAAATGGGAAAATACTCGGGCTGTGAAGGGTGAAAAGCCATTGACCTTGTTTTCCCTCTTTGGCAGCAGCCTCGGCAGAGGCCGACCTGAGCGAGGAAGGCAGACCGGCAAGCTGGCTGCTGTCGGTGATAAACAGTTTGAAATTGTTGGTCTCGGCGAGCACATTCTCGCCAAAGCTGAGCGAGAGGATCGAAAGCTCTTCGTTGATCTTACGCAGCTTGTCCTGTTCTTGAGCATTGAGCAGTGCTCCTCCCCTCACAAAACGTTTGTAGGTTTTTTCGAGCAGCATGGTTTCTTCGCCATTCAGACCCAGCTCGTTACGCTGGTCGTACACCGTTTTGATGCGGGCAAAAAGCGCGGCGTTCAGGGCAATATCGTCATTATGTTTCGACATCAGAGGCGAGAGCGTCCGTGCGAGAGCCTGCATGGTGTCGCTCGTGAGTGAGCTGTTCAGATTATAGAACACACTGCTCACCTTGCTCAACAGTTGACCGGATACTTCAAGGGCTTGGATGGTATTTTCGAAAGTGGCAGGCTCCGTTGAGGCAGTAATCTGGTCAATTTCGGCCATCTGTTCTTTCATCCCCTGCTCAAAAGCCGGAAGATAGTCGCCCGGTTCAATAGATTCAAAAGGTGGAATTTGGTATGGCGTGGTGTAGTCAGCCAAAAAAGGATTGAAATGTTGCATTTGTTTCTGGTTTTGTTGACAGGCGGCAAAGCCTATTGCAGCAAAAAAGACGATCAAAATTCTCTTCATGGGATTAATTTTCAGGTTTTGGCCAAAAATAACCCCTTTCGTCCGACCGCAAAAAAATTCAAAAGTATAAGGCTAAACAAGATAAGGGAGCGGAAAACAAAACTTAATATTCTGAAAAAACAATCGTTCCGCTATCTTGTATTAACAGAACGATTAGAATTTTTTTTAAAAAGCAAACACCTATTTCCGGTCGGGCAGATATTGATATTTCCTTTCGTTCAGATAAGCCCACACTGACACACCGGCAACGATGGCCACCGTATAATAAACGAATGAAGGCACGGGTACCGGGTCGCCGGCTGCGTATGAATGCAGCCCCGAGAGGTAATAGTTCACCCCGAAATAGGTCATGATGACCGAGCTATAGCCTACCAAGGTAGAAAAACTGAAGCTGTAATCGGTCTTCATCCCGGGCATATATCCCATATGGGCGATGAAGGTATAAACCAGAATCGTGACCAAAGCCCAGGTTTCTTTCGGATCCCAGCCCCAATATCTCCCCCACGACTCATTGGCCCAGACCCCGCCAAGGAAAGTGCCAATAGTAAGCAGATAAAGGCCAATGATAACGGTACGCTCGTTGATATAATTCAGTTCTTTGATGCGTTGCTGAAGATGGCCGAAATTGTTCGGATTTTTGAGAATCATCAGCACTAAATTGATGAAGCCCAAAAGTGCTCCCAGTGCCAGAAAGCCGTAGCTGGCGGTGATCACTGACACATGGATGGTGAGCCAATATGACTTAAGTACCGGTACCAGATTGGTAATTTCGGGATCCATCCACGACAGATGCGCTACCATCAAAATAATAGAGGCGAGGATGGAAGTGGCAGCAATGGTCATTTGCGACTTGCGCGAGAAGACCAATCCGGCCAGCACCGTCACCCAGCCAATATAAATCAGCGACTCATAACCGTTGCTCCAGGGTGCTCTACCCGAGATGTACCAGCGCATGGCCAGCCCGATAGTCTGAAACACAAAGAAAACGACGATCAGCAGATAGAACACGTTGAGCGTAGTGTTGATCCATTTCCGACTGCGGAAAAGATTCATAAACGACAAAACGAGCATCACAAAACCGGCCATGCCGAAGTATTTCCCAAGGCGGTCGAAAATCATCATATGGTTATAGCGAATCTCGGCTTTCACCTTTGCCTGCGAGGGCAGGATATCTTTACCGTATTTCTGTTGATAATCGTTCATCCCTTGCACAAGCAGGTCAGCGTTTTCCATATCGTCATGAAGCAGTGCATTGAAATAGAATGGGATAGCCTGACTCACAAAAGCGCTGTCGTCGGCATTGAGTCCTTCCAGATCCGAGCCCGGATGAAACCATGGATGGTGCGAATCGCGCGGATCGGGGAAGATGCGCAGCAACTCGCCTGTGAAAACCAAATAAGCGATGTTTACTCTCTCGTCAACCGCGATGACGTCGTTGTCGAACTTACTGCGCTCCGAAGGTTTGCGGGCATAGGCCTGGCTCACCAAGTCGCGGAGTTTATAGCCCCCGCCCTGGCTAAAATCAAGCATATCGGTGAATGCAGCATGGCTTCCACTGAGGTTGAGCAGTTTTTTCAGCTCGGGATGCGACACCTTGATCATCTTTACCGCCTGCCATTTCTGGGGCTCAAGCTGCATGCCCAGTAACACCTGGTCGGGATTCATCCCGTTGAAACTCGTTTTTCGGGCAATCTTGCGGAGCATCTCGCTCGAAAGGGTATTCATAGGCTTGAGCCTGCCATCGTTGTCCTGCACCAAAAGGGTTCCAAATTTCGCAGCTTGTTCTTTATCCACCACTTTGAGTGTGGCTTCTTTATCCTGTGCATGTAGCGCCGTTGCCCCAAAAATCATGAAAAGCGCTAAGATGGCCGTCTTGGCCGAAGGCTTTGGCTTATTCAGCAAACGACCCAATAGGGCAAAACGGGTGTGTCGGGCAAAAAGGGCTAAAAACATACCTAACGCCATCAAGAAATAGCCGAGATAAGTCACCCAGGTACCCATCGCGTCTTTGTTCACCGAAAGCACCGTACCCAACTCATCCCTGTCGTAGGACGACTGGAAAAACCGATATCCCTTATAGTTCAAAACATGATTCATATAGATCCGATAGGGCCTCTCAATCCCTGCTTTTGGGTCAATCAGGGTCACTTCGCTGGCATAAGACGACGGGCTGTTTGAGCCGGGATAACGTTCAAGCTGGAAATCGTTGAGCTTGATAAAGAAATCCAAATCGAGAATCTTGGAGCCATACACCATCTTCACATCTAAGCCATTGATGTTAAAGCTATTGGTTTCACCTACATAGCCTTTCCCGCCACGCAAAGCCACCGTTTTTTTCTCGCCGCCCGAGGCCACCTCCACGATCATGGCATCCATAAAGCTCATATCTTTCCCCTTATAGGATGAGTAGTCGAGTTTACCATTCTCATAGGTGTCCGTTAGCACCATGCGCAAACCATCTAAGCTATAAAGTTTTCGCGTTTCGAACGGATGCCATTGCCCGGCCTCGAGGCTGTCGGTCAAGCCGCCTGCCATGGTCATCGAAACCAGCAATTCGGGAGCCAGGATACTGAGCTGGCCGTGATCGTAACGGAGATTAATGGCCGCCGAATCAGGCTCGTTGCCAAAGTTAAAGGTGTACTGCATGAAGTTTTTTCGCTCGCCTTGTTTTAAAATCAGGTTATTGCGTCCCGATTGGACGGTTGAAACCGTCATAATGGCATAAGGGGATCCTTCGCCTGCTTCTCCCTTCACTAACACTTCCTGGGCATTGGGGATATATCGTACCGATTGAAAACTTATTTTCTTGCCGTTGACGGTCATCTTGTCAGAATAAGCCCGCTGCGAAAGTCCCGACATAATAACGTCGTCATCCGAATACTGTTTGGTCTGGCCGTCGCTCACTTCGGCCATCACATAAGTCAGGTCGGAAAGCATGGTGTTGGCCGTTTCGCCTTCGCGAATATTCATAATTCCTTCATAACCGATATAACGCGTGATGGCAGAACCGAAAAGGATGATGAGAAACGAAAGGTGAAACACAAAAAGCGTCAGCTTTTCGCGACGCCACATTTTGTATTTAAAAATATTGGCGATCAGGTTGATGCCAAGCAGTGCAAGCAATACCTCGAACCAGGTGGCATTGTACACCACTGCTTTTGCACCCTCGGTACCAAAATCATTTTCGATAAAAGTGGCAACCCCGATGGCAACGGCAAATATGAGCACCATTACCCCCATCGTTCCCATTGAAAATAATGTGTTAAAAAATCGTTTCATAAAGTGAACAAATTGATTTTTAGAGCATTGAAAAAGTGTTCAAAAATACACAAAAGGGGATGGTGAACGAGCCCGATGCAGCCCTCAAAGCCTTCATCCGATGTTAAAAAAACTTAACGTACAGATGAGAAACTAATTATCAAGGATTTATAGCGAAAATCTTACAACATTATCGAAGCTGAGAAGTGTAAAGATGAAGGGCATTCTCAGACGAAAAGCTGAGATAGGTTATTTTTTAGCCTGCTTTATCCTGAATCAGTACATCAATGGCACCTACCCCAAATTTACTCATTGAAGCCATTTTATTGTTGATGCCTTCTAACTCCTGTAAAGCCTTGATGATGGCATTTTTCAATACCCCATTCCCTACCCCGTGGATATAGGTCACTTTTTCATAATCGTTCGCAATGGCGCTGTGCAGGGTTTTATGAAAATGATCCATCTGAATTTTGAACATATCGTGACTCGAAAGTCCGGCAATATTATCCACCAATTCTCCGATATGGAGGTCAACCACCGCTTCGCCATTGCCTTTGCGATAACGGTCAATCAGGGCTTTTTCTTTGACAACCTTCACTGTAGCTTCAGCAGCCGGGCTGTCGTTTTTAGCAGGCTGGACTTTAAGGCTGTCGGCTTTGAGGTTGGTAAACAACTGTAACTGAACCAAAACAGCTTTCTCGCCCGTCACCTGCACCATATTGTAACTCCCTTCTTTGTAGAAACGGCTGGGTTTCAGGTCGAAGGGTGCGTGCAGCGGGAGTAGCAATTGTTGGGGACTATCGGGCACAAAAATGACCTGTACATAGCCTTTGCACCATTCGTTGAGGTCGTCGCGCGAGATGGTCTCGACAATGAGCTTTGAGTAAGGTTTCAACTTGCCGCTGTCAACGGTCACCAATTTGTCGGGCAGGCTTATGCGCAACAGGAACATGGCTTCGGCCGGGCTGTGGTTAATCAGCGTCACATCCAAAGGACCGGTGAGGATCCATTGCTGCTCGTGCGGCACAAAGGCAAGATAAAACCCTTCGGGTTCAGGCTCACGCGCAAAGCGCCGAAGGCTGTCTCGGCGATGTTCTTCGGCTTTCTTCTCTTCCAGTTCTACCCTTGCCATAATTTCTTTTTGAAGGGCATCGGTGGCATGCGGGATGCTACGGCTTGCCTCGAGCTGAATCAACTCGTTCATCATCACGGGTATCTCAAACCCGTCTTCGATAGCCACAAGAGCCATCTTGCTGTCAATAATGCGGCTGATGATACCTCCGCCAACCTCGTTGAGAAACCTTACCTTATCGCCGGGCTTAAATGTGTACATCTGTTCCTATTTTGGGATTGCAAAAATACGAAAATGCACGACAGGCCAAGGTTACCAAATTTTCACGTATTTCATCATATAATTGCCGGCCGGTGTAAACAGTCGGACAAGGTAGATGCCGGCAGGCAGATGGCGTATGTCAAGACGTAAATTGTGGCCATCGGCGAAACGAACAGATTGAAGTTGATTCCCTTTCAGGTCGCTGACAACCACTTGAATAGGTTCCGAAAGCAGAGTACTTTCTTTTATGCGAAACAGGCCATCACCCGGATTGGGGAACAGCGCCGGCTGTGGTCTATCACTCATTTCCGGATTCCCTACGTACCAGGTCTGGAAGTAAGCCGGCTGCGACCATTGGCTCTCGCTTTCTGTACCGCAAAGAGTTTTCACGTAAAACACATATAAAGTCTGTGGTTCAAGCCCCGTCAATGTCCAAGAGTTGATTGTGGATAGATCGAGCCATCCTTCACCGGCGATGGTATCATTGACCGATGGTCCCCAAAGCACAAACCATTGATTGTTTTGCACCGGCGACACCCAATGCAGCGTTGCCGTGGTTTCGCTCAGGTTATTTACATTCAGATTGATCGGTGTCGGACAACCGTTTTCTTCCTGAAAAACAGCCGTCAATGTCCTGTCGCTTTCCGCCACAAAGCTGTACACCGCATTGAACGACACGCAGATTCCGTTTTCGAGCCATGCCGAGAAGAGATATCCTTCGTTGGGTTGTGCAACGATGGTAACCGGGCTACCATGTTCAAAAACACCTCCTCCGCTGACGCTCCCGTAATCGTCATTATTAGACATAACGGTAATTGTATAGCTATTGATCAGGAAACGGGCGGTGAGCGAACGATTGGCGGCCGGCATGGGGAAGCTGTATGAAGCGTCGGTGCTGACTATTGTTGAGCCTTCGGTCCAATGGACAAAATGGTAACCCGTGGAAGAAGTGGCCAGAACCGTGACCGGCTGAGAGTAGAAATATGTTCCTGCGCCACTGACGTCGCCCCCGTCGGGCGGGCTGGCCGCTAACGAAAGCTCATACGTAAGAGGCTCGAAACGGGCCCAAAGGTCAAGATCGCCGGCCGGCATCATAAAGGAGTACATCGGTTGCGTGGAAACGACTTCGCCATTGCTTTCCCACTGAACAAACTGAAAGCCTGTGGCTGGAGTAGCCGACACCGTCACTGTCTGACCGAAGTCATAAAATCCGCTACCAGTCGTCGTGCCTCCTTGTGATGGCGTAGCATGGGTGATCACCTGATAAGTTTTGGGCACAAAATGCGCTTTCAGATTCACATTGGCCGCCGGCATGGTATAGGCAAACGAAGGCATTGTGGAAATCATCGCGCCGTTCAATGTCCATTGATCAAAAAGGTAGCCATCGGCAGGCTGTGCCGATACATTCACCGATTGTCCGGCCAAATAGCTGCCATCGCCCAAAGTTGTCCCACCTTGCAAGGGAACCGGCTCAGTGCTCAGCTCCCACAACGAAAGCAGTTGGGTGTTAATATAGTTCACGGCAATCAATCCCTGAACACCGCTGACCCAGCTACCGGGCAAAAAATCGAGGTTTAAAGTGCCGCCGGCTATACGGCTAAATAAAAGATTGAAAACAAGAGTATTATTGGTCATATTGACCGGAGCCGATAGATTCGACCATTGCACACTGATGAGATTGCCCACACTACCGGCCGATACATTGGTCACCGCTAGAGGTTGAACGCCCAGAAACTGGAGTTTCGTAGCATCATAAGAAATAAAAAAGCTAAAACCATTTACCGAATAAAATCCCACCCCCTGCATCCTGACCGGCACACCGAATGCTGTGGCTGCTTTGTCGGAAGAATCAGTAGCAAAAGACGCAAAAGATTGACTCTGAACCGAATACAAATCCGGAGATAAGCCATATAAAAGAAACAGCAAAATGAAAAATCGTACAAAAACCTTCATGGTCAAATTGTGGTCTTCAACTTACAAAAATACGTCAATTTAAAATGTTTTCGCGATTTCGGCCAATAATGGGGCATATTTCGTTTTTGAAGCCCATCTTTGCAGTGTCATTTTTAAACATCCGGCATTGAGACAAGGCATACTGATTTCATTTTTCATTTTCATTTTCGCACTGCCCTCAGGCTTAGGGCAATATGTTTCAGGCAAAATCAAAACGGAAACAGGTCTGCCTGTACCTTATGCTTCAGTGTTTGCGCCTGCCTTGCATCGCGGCACAACGGCCAACGAAAAAGGTGATTTTGTCTTGCCATTGCCGCCGGGAAGTCATGTATTAAGTTTTCAGTATCTCGGCCTGAGAACCCTCAAAACAACGGTGGAAATGCATGATGTTCCTATCCATTTGGATGTGGTGCTTGCACAACAGGAATACCTGCTACCCGAAGTCATCGTGACCTCAGGCGGCGAAGACCCTGCCTATTTTGTGATGCGCAAAGCCATTGGCATGAGTCAGTATTATCGCAATCAATTGCAGTTTTTTAAGGCAAAAGTTTATCTCAAAGGCAGTGGAATGGCCACACATATCCCCGCTTTGTTGGTGAAACGTTTCAAAAAAGAAGGCATCGAAAAAGGAAAAACCTATGTGACGGAGACTCTTTCAGAAATTGTTTACCGCAAAGATGAGCCTTTGGAAACCAAGGTGTTGTCAATGCGCAGCAGCCTCCCCGGCGGTGACAATGAGCCAATGCAGTTTTTCACCCTCAGCCTGTACAACGATGGGCATGGAGCCATCAGTCCGCTGTCGAAAGACGCCATGAGTGTTTACCGTTTTCATCTGGAAGGCACTTTCGTTGACGATGATCATACGGTGTACAAGATCAGGGTAATCCCAAAACGGAAGGGGAGCGACCTCTACGATGGCTCAGTGTTTATCCGTGAAGGCTCGTGGAGCATTCATTCGGCCCAGCTTGCCCTGAGTCAGAAGATGGTCTCGGTGGTACTCCGGCAACAGTATCAGCAGGTTCAAGCCCGCGTGTGGATGCCTGTGAGCCACGACTACGATGTGTCGGCCAGCATGTTGGGCATTGACTTCAGATTTCGGTATATGGCTTCACTGAGCGATGTTCAGGTGGGTTTGAACCCCAAGCTTGACCATGCTTTCTATGCCGGCTTAGACGAGGGGACTGCCCCGCCCACTTCCACTCCCGAGCAAAGTCGGGTGGTACGGAGCGAAAAACGGGCTTCAGAAAACCAACAGCGAATTAACACTTTGATGTCGAACAACAATCTGAGCAACAAAGAGATGCGCGAGCTCAACCGGCTCATTAAAATGGAAAGCAAAGAAAATGGTGGGCCGCCACAACTTGAGATTAAACAGCGTTCCATCATCATTGACGACAGCGCCCGACTTCGTTCGGTAACATATTGGAACAAGGAGCGAACCGTTCCACTTTCATCGGATGAAGCCAATAGCTTTGGCGAAGGCGACACCCTGAAAATTACCTCAGCAGACAGCCTGTTGCAATCATTGCCCTTTTGGCTGCTGATGGGTGGACAGCCCAAAAAAATTGGTGACAGACTCCACGTTACCTACAACGGACTACTTGGCCAAGATGCTTTGGAGTTCAATACTGTTGACGGTTTCACCTTTATGCAATCTGTGAACTTTCGGGTTGACGGCAATAAAAAAGGTTTTTCTAACGAGCTCAGCATGAAAGCCGGTTATGCCTTTGCACGAAAAGCCTTCATCGGCCGCGGCACTTTTCTGCATCATTTTGCTCCTATGCAACGGGGAATGTTCGAAATTACTGCACTTTGTCAGAGTGCCGACTTCAATGGCGACTTTCCGATGCTGCCGGCCATCAACAGCATCAATAGCCTGATGTTCAAAACTAACCGTGCAAAATATTATGACGAGAACGCAATTCTGGCTTCCCTCAATGTGGATATCATGAACGGATTGGAGACTCAATCTTCGGTGCGTTATAGCCTGCGTAACCGATTGGACAACCATAGCCATTATTATGTGGCCAATTTTTACAACCGAAATTACACTGAAAATATTCCGGATTTCACCCCTTTCGACAGCCTCCTGCTTTGCGACACAAAAGCTTTACAATTGAAGGCTGCAATATTTTACACTCCTATGCAATATTATCGTGTGGTGAAAGGGGTGAAACAAGTATCGCATTCAGTCTGGCCCACTTTTGGAGTTGCGCTCACAGCCACTTTTGCCGACAACAACCGGCAAAAAGCCGCCAGCCAATTGTTGGTCATCTCGTTGCGGCAGTCCATTGGCTCACGGCTTTGGGGCAAACTGGATTATGAAGTTGAGGCTGGCGACTTTTTGGGCGACAAACCACTGCATTTTGCCGATTGGAAACATTACTGTGTGAGCAATACCCATGTCGGACCTTATGCTCCCTTGGGTTCATTGAGAAGTGCAGGCAACTACGAACGCAGCACTGACGGTCGTTTTGCCGCCTTCCGCCTTGCCTACAGCCACAGCCGTATCTTACTCAAACGTCTGCCTTTTTTGGCCGAGAGTCTGATACGCGAATCGGTTTTTGCTCATCAGATGATGAACAGCGGCCAAAAAACACTGACCGAGATTGGCTATGGTATTCAACAGCTGTTTTTAGTGATGAACGCCGAGGCTTTTGCAGCTTTTGAAGGTGGCCGATTTCGCGAAGCAGGCATCAGAATAGGCATTCCATTTGGTATGGCTATCATCGAAATGTAGCCAACCCGTTGGTTTTGGCCGGACTAGCCAAAGAAAAGCTATCGCAGCATCTTCGTTTCTTACTGTCGTTTCAGCAGTTCGAGCTGGCGGCGATACACCCGTTCCATGCCCTCACGCAGGCTGATTTTGGGTTTCCAGCCGAAAGTATTCGTCACGACATCCATATTGGCATAACGGGAATGAACTCCAACAGGCTTGTCAATTAACGGTTTCACCTGAGGCTGATAGCCGGCAATCTCGCCAAAAAGGGCGATAAGCTCAAGAAAGGAAGTCAGTTTTCCGGAGCCGATGTTATAGGCCGAACCATCCGAAACGCGGTCAAGAAGCATAAAGATAAAATCGAGCACATCGTCAATATGCACAAAGTCGCGGCCTTGTTTTCCTGTCCCCCACACCTCGAATGGATCTTCGCGGCGTGCAGCCCTTGCAGCGATGGCCGGCACGGGGTACGACTGCTCCTGGTCTTCGCCATAGCCCGAGAAAGGGCGGATACAAGCCACCCTGACTCCATAATGCCGGGCAGCAATCTGCGCCAAAAACTCACCCGTGAGTTTAGACCAGCCATAGGTCATATCGGGCGTACCTAAATTTTTATTGAAGTCAATATCGCCTTCGGATAGAGCGACAGCCCCATCGGTAGTTTGCAAACTCACCGGATAAGCCGCGCTGGAGCTGGGATAAAGCACCCTTTCGGGCTTATGCTGCGTTACCCAATAAAAAAACTCGGCATCAATGCTCAGGTCGAGGGCCACTATCATAGGGTCGCCTTCAATTTTCATACGTCCGCCCACAATGGCAGCAAAATGGAAGACATCGGCAAAACGATCGAAATCAATGCCATAAGTTTCCTGAATATAGCGTGGATTCTGTCGCATATAAAACAACAGATTGCGAAAATCGCCTTTCCAGAAAAACAGACGTCCCTCCTGCCCAATCACTTCGAGGTCGTGGCGAAATGTGGACGAAAACTGTTCGAGCCATTCCGAAGGATGCCGGCCGATAGAGAGGTCGTCAACCATAAAAATATGGTCGTTAGTGGTTGACAATAAACGTTTTACCATATTGCGGCCAACAAAACCACAACCTCCCGAAACAAGATGTATTTTCATGCGTATAGTTTAAAAATTGATTTTTTCTTTGACGGAATATTGGCCTCCCACGTTGCGTGAGCTTTGGGCGATGAGCTCGGCCACAAAGCCGGTGACAAAAAGTTGTGTCCCGATGACCATCGCCAACAGTCCGAAATAAAACAACGGTCTCTCGGTCATCTTATAGGCGGCAAAGAAAAATTTGGTGTAGGTCAAATATCCGGCGATTACAAAGCCTATAAAAAATATCAGTGAGCCAATGGCGCCAAAAAAGTGCATCGGTCGTTTTCCAAATCTGGAAATGAAAGTGATGGAAAGTAGGTCGAGATAGCCTTTAATCAGCCGGCTCATGCCATATTTGGAATGGCCGTGTTTACGTTCGTAATGCTGAACGACTTTCTCGCCAATTTTACCGAAACCGGCCCATTTGGCAATCAATGGAATGTATCGGTGCATCTCGCCCTGCACTTCAATATTTTTCACCAATTCGCTTTTGTAGGCCTTTAATCCGCAGTTGAAATCGTGCAGCCTGATTCCGCTGATAAGCCGTGTGGTACGGTTAAACAGGCGCGAGGGCAGGGTTTTGGTCAGTGGATCATGCCGGTGTTTTTTCCAGCCCGAAACCAAATCGTAGTCGCCATCCGTCACCATCCGGTAAAGTTCCGGTATCTCATCGGGGCTATCCTGCAGGTCGGCATCCATGGTGATGACTACCTTGCCCTGTGCATGGGCAAAACCAACATTGAGTGCAGCCGACTTGCCATAATTACGCCTGAAACAGAGCGCTTTAAGTTCGGGGTATTCGGCTGCCAGGGCTGTCAACCGCTGCCACGAACCATCCGTGGAGCCATCGTCCACAAAGAGCATCTCGAAATCCAAACCTTCATTGCGGCATACCCTTGCCACCCACCCGCACAGCTCGTCGAGCGAAGCCTCTTCGTTGAACAGGGGCACAACAATCGAAAGATCCATATCGGCGGTTTAAAGGGGGTTCTGAGCAGCAGGATTCTTTTTAATAAAAAGCGAGACCACAGCGCTCAGAAATGCAGCAGTGATTGGCGAAATCCATAACGACCGAATGAAGCCTTTGAAAGCATCGGCATTATCGCGGACATTATCCAAAATCTGTTCTAATTGCTCTTCCGGGATTTTGCCATCCATCGTCTCAGCAAAATGGTCTAACTGACGAGGCATGTATGCAGTGTCAATAAAACCGTTGAGCAGATAACTGAAGAACGAATTGAGATACATGGTAATCAACGCCATCACAAAGCCCGCCAAAAAAGCCTGCTGAAATTTGATCGTTCCGCCCAACTCTAAATCGCGGGTTTTGAGGATGGTGAAACTCAGCATGAAAAGAATGAGTCCAAAACTAATGATGCCATTCAGCACGGCAAAGGTTGGGCTGAAAAGGTTCATGTCGGTCACATACAACACAACGGTATAGGCGATGAGCGCCATTCCGGTGATGAGACCGAATTTCACAGATTGATTGAGAGGTACCATGATTGTCCTTTTTAAATAGTTCAAATATCGGTGATGTCGCGACGGCGGCGACGTGCAAAGATAGCAATAATGAAGGCATAGATGGGCAATAACAGCAATTGCATCACAAAATAAAACAGAGCTAAAGCCGAAGGGCCCATCAGTTGTGCCACCATATTTCGTCTCTGCTTCATCAGCTCAAAATCCAACTCCATATCCATCTTGACAATCGCAGCATTGAGTTGGGCGGCTCTAAGCTGCAAAGCTGAGGCAAAAAGACTGTCATAAACAAAGTAGGTCAAAACCGACATGACGGCAGCTGTGATCAAACCGGTGATCAACGAGAGTCGAAAAGCCTGCCCGAAGCTCAACACTCCATCACCGTAACGCTCGCGAAGTCTAACGGCTGCAAAAGCCATGGCTACAAAAGGGACTAAATAAATGAGGATGTAAACCGGCGAAAACCACTCTGGCATTAGATGAAACAAAGCCAACTGAATCAGCAGCATCAACGCACCGCCAAAAAAACCGGTAACAAGTGCCACTACCCAGAACTGCCATTGTTTGTACATGCGCGGTATTTCAATGAAGATGATGCAAACTTAGAAAAAACATCGAGATTTCAAAGAAAAATTTGTGGGCAGCTTGTTTGCAACCGCTTTTATATTACTTTTGCAGCGGGTAAGTCTTATACGACCAGCTCCTGTTGAATCCCCCAGGTTCGGAAGGAAGCAAGGGTAAATGGTTGAGCGGTGCGATATAAGTAGCTTACCCTCTTTTTGTTTTATCCCTATTCATTTTCCACTTTCACATCTTTCATCTCCTGTTTTGGCAATCTGATCTTGGCCAGTATCAAAGCCAGCCCGATGCCGGTAACCATCTGCCAGATTCCCCACCATGCCGCCATAAAAGCCATGCCACCGTTAGCGTTGAATAGCTTAGGGTTGAAAATGAGCACCAATGCCAGACCCGAGTTCTGAATACCCGTCTCAATGGCAATGGTACGACGATCCACTTTTGGCAAGCGAAAAAGGGTGGACACAAAATAACCGGTAAAAAGAGTCTGTGCGTTGAGCAAAAGCACCACAAAACCCAACGGGAGAATCACCATAGGGATATATTTGGCGTTGGCAATCAGTGCGCCTATAATGAAAGTCATATAGAGGGCTATGGAGGTCCAGCGAATCTGTTTGTGATATTTCTGCGAAAACTGCGGATATTTATGTCCAATCCACATGCCTAAAATCAGCGGAATACCCAAAAGGATGAACACCGTCTGGGCCATCTGCAAGAAATCAATCTCGATGGGAATATTGAGATGTTTTGCCTTCTCGAAATAACGGGCATACAAACCTCCCCAAAAGGCAAAGTTGACCGGCGTAACTAGGGTGGCAGTCAAGGTGGAAGTGGCCGTCAGGCTCACCGAAAGCGCAACATTGGCCTTGGCCAAAGCCGAGATAAAGTTGGAAATATTGCCTCCCGGACAAGCAGCAATCAAAATCATCCCCATTGCAATGGATGGCGGCGGGTTCAGAATCATCACAAGAACATAAGTGAGTGCCGGAAGCACCATAATTTGTGAAAAGACACCCAGAAAAAACGATTTGGGATACTTCACAATGTCGCGGAAATGTTCATATTTAATATCAAGAGCCACCCCAAACATGATGATGGCCAAAGTGATGTTCATATAAAGTAGGCCGCCCTCACTGAAACTGAGACGGACATCGTCAATCTGTGAAAGAATTTCGTACATCGTTTTCGATTTTAGGCCGCAATTTACGATTGTTTTTCAAACAGCATACATTTAATTTGAGGTGTTTATGTGATTAGTTGTTCAAATATTTAGTTGTTTAGATGTTAAGGTGTTAGGGGGTTAGGGGGTTTAGTTGTTTATTGTTGATGTGTTTTTGGGGGAGTATTCAGAAAACTGTGTCAGTCTCGCCTTTAACGAGACTATTCAAAAAACTGTGTCAAATTGAAAAAATGGTATTAATAAATTTGACACATGAAAGAGAGAAAAAGACGTGCGCCGCGTATTGAAGATTTGATACCGGATGCAGAGAAGCGACAGGTGATTTTACAGCGATTATACCAGGGAGATCCTTTGGTAGGCGATGGAGGTATTTTCACTGATTTACTCCAAGCCTTGGTCAATG